>JGI25133J35611_10000010_pt1 | contig 134813 bp, 223 predicted proteins | sample ETNvirenome_6_85_FD_35611 | JGI IMG/M metagenome (IMG submission 35611) | reverse complement strand
CATCAATAGTTATTGCGCCGGAGGCATCGATATCTAGGGTTGAAGAATCAATGTCGATAGCAACATCAGCCGCTGTACCAATATTAATTCCACTAGCACCATCGATAGAGGTAGTTCCCGCCGCATCAACGTCTATACCGCCACCGGAAGATGTAATCGCGATTGCTCCTGATGCATCAACATCCACCTGTGTTCCGGAAGCAACTAGTGTTCCTCCAGTGGAGTGGATGCTTATACCGGTTGAACCAGAAAGGGTCAAAGCACCGTTTGTAGTAATATTAGAAGCACCCACTGCATCAATTGAAAAGGTTGAAGTGCCATCAATAGTGATCGCACCTGAAGAATCGATATCAAGTGCAGCTGTATCAATATCGAATGCAACATCCGCTGCTTTACCAATATTGATGCCGCCGGCACCATCGATATCCACGGTTGATGATGCATCAATGTTTACTGCTGTTCCTGAAGCAACAAGAGTTCCTCCAGTGGAGTGAATGTTGACACCACTCGATCCGGACAGTGTCAAAGCACCTTTTGTGGTGACGTTTGAAGCACCGACTGCATCCACTGAGAATGTGCTGGTACCATCAATTGTAATAGCACCTGAGGCATCAATATCTAATGCAGCGGAATCTATATCTATAGCGACGTCAGCCGCTGTTCCAATATTGATTCCACTAGCACCATCAATAGAAGTAGCTCCTGATGCATCAACATCCACCGCAGAACCTGATAAAACAATGTTTCCGTCCGTGGTATGTACCTTGACACCGACAGAGCCTGATAATGTCAATTCACCGTTTGTTGTCACATTAGACGCACCAACACCGTCAATTGAAAATGTTGATGTTGTATCAAGTGTAAACGTAGTAGAATCTACATCAAGAGCCGGCGCACCATTAAGATCTCCGGTAAACATTGATCCTGCGTAAAGCGCTCCAGACACACATGTGTCACCACCAAAAACCGCTGTACCGGTAGAATCGCTGTATCCTTTCGAGCCGATCGCACCCGATACATAGAAGTTCATGTCTGTGGCGTTAGACGGATCGACGCTGGTTGCTGCACCACCAGAAAGAATCAAGACCAGATCGTCCGATCCTTCCACGAAAATTGCATGCGTTTTATTATTAGATTCAACTCGGAAATCAACACTAGCACCTTGTTCATTAAACACGGCACCACCAGATGAGCTTAAGAAAATATCCGCATCACCCGGTGTTGCAGAAGTTGTACCTATGTTCAAAGAACCTGTAGTTGCAATAAACGTATTTGCTGGTCCGGACCAACCCACAGCATCAGCACTTCCCCCGCCGCCGGCGGCTACAAACGTAACCTGACCGTTGGAAGCCGATGTTATTGTCATGTTGGTACCAGCAACAAGATATGAAAGTCCGTCCGTTGTTTGGTGGATGGAACCAGAAATACTACCGCCATTCACATCATAGTTTTCAACTACCAACGCGCCTGAAATATAAGTGTCTCCACCAAATACAGAAACACCAATTCCTGTACCGGAGTCAGGACCCGAATCCCCTCGTCCTCCAATTGCACCGGACACAAAGAGAACCGCATCGGGGGCTACTTCGCTTGCATCAGGTAAGTGTTGATTACTAGCTACAGAAGGCGGTCGCCCCACAATAACTGTACCTGTCATATAAATTTGGAAGTCTGTGTCTGCTGAACCAGATATGTTTCCAATTAAAGCCATTTTTTACTCTCCTTGATTATTCATTCGTCTAATGGGATGAGCGCCATTTTAAACTTTTTGCCGCTCTTATTATTGACAACACAGAGGTAATCCTCTTCCTCCACGATTGTCCAATCTCCCCTTTCGTTCTTGAGATGTAAATCTCCAGTATAAATATTAGCAAATCTTCGAGTTGGTGAACCTAAATTAGAACCGTGATCAGCCCCCGGCAGGAACGACCCACTGGTCACTAAATCACCTCCAAAGAGGGCAGCACCCTTCACCGAGGATCCTGCAGCGCCAACTGTACCTGAAACGAAGAAATTAACATCTGTTCCATTAGCCTCATTGGAGCTGGTCGCTGCCCCGCCCGAAAGTATCAGAACCTGGTCTGTTGATCCGTTGACAAAGATACCTGTCTTATTATTAGTATTGACTGTAAAGTCCCAGCCTTGACTAGAAACATCAAATACTACGTTACCCTTGGTATTGATTGCCCCCTGCGGCGCGTATAATGACAATGTGTTAGAGGCTTGCTGCCAATTGATGTAGTTGTTTGAGTCTTCTCCATAAACCTGAAAGTCTACACCGTGATCATCTTGTCCTAGTGTTAGTTTACCGTGATCACCACCATCAGCATCCCATTGGAGCCCGATAGCACTCGAGTCTTCTCCGTAGAATATAACATCCTGACCCGCGCCTGGAGTGCTGACATAAAGTGCTCCGGATATAACAGCATCACCACCAAAAACTGTAGTGCCTCTCGCAGAAGTTCCTCTAGATCCGACTGTTCCTGAAACATAGAAGTTAACATCAGCACCAGAGGCTTCATTATATGAAGTTGCTCCCCCTCCAGAAAGTATTAGAACTTGATCTGTTGATCCATCAACAAATAGAGCATTTTCTTTATTATCAGACTCAACTCTAAAATCGACTGCAGCACCTTGCTCATTGAATACTGCCCCGCCATCTGAAGCGAAGTAGATGTCAGCATTACCAGGAGTTGCAGAATTTGTACCTACACTCAAAGAACCGGTGGTTGCAATAATTTCGTTAGCTGGACCGCTCCACCCAACTGCATCAGCCGCTCCACCACCAGATGAAGCTATTGTTACCTGTCCATTTGTGCCGGATGCGATCGTAATGTTGGCTCCAGCAACAAGATAAGATAGACCGGCGGATGTTTGGTGAATGGATCCAGAAATTGAACCGCCGTTTACGTTGTAGTTTTCTACAGTCAGAGAACCGCTTGTTAGAACGTCACCACCGAAGAGGGCAGTTCCTTTTGCGCCGGCGCCTCTTGACCCTACGGCACCAGAAACGAATAAATTAACATCAGTTCCGTTTGCCTCATTTGGGCTAGTTGCTGCCGACAATGCGCCTGATAGGATCAGCACCTGTGATCCGCTTAGGAATACCTGTCCTTCTGCTCCTAAATTAATGCCGCCCTTTGTGTCTAGGTGAATGGAGTCAGCATCAGATGACTCAACATCTACATGGAATTTTTTTCCGCTAGTGGCATCTACGTCAAATAACATACCGCCGGCGGTTGATTTTAATTTTATAGAATCAGCATCATTTGCAGTCGTTGCTTGGATGAGTACTGTTCCGTATCCATTGGCACCATCTGCGTCTAATCGTATACCACCCTCATCAGTTGCCATCCATATAGAGGTAGCAGATTGTGATTCGTCAACAGAAAGATAGAACGTTGGGTTCGTTGCAACAGTACCACAAATCCTTGTATCCAAACCCCTTCCGCCGATATACCGTGACATACCTGCAGTCGCAACCGGAGTAGACAAGTCATATCCAGCGTCTATGTGTATTATACCCTTGTTTGCAGAAAGTTGTATTGCCCTGTCAGAAGATGTTCCCGACTCTTTATCCGATTTTAGTTCAATCATCGGACTGTTCGTGCCGTCATCACCAGAAGCGCCGAGGTAAATGGGCACTGACATAGCTGTCGTTCCGCTTACGTATAAACCTCCTGACACCATCAGGTCTCCACCAAAAACCGATGAACCTCTTACGGAGGTACCCCTGGAACCAACAGAACCTGAAACAAAGAAACTAGAATCAGCACCCGGAATGGGGGGTGCCGCTGACGAAAATTCTGCGCTAGTACTACCAACAACAACTTGAGATGATGTAACAGTAAGTTGACCCGTACCAGAATTGAGACCTAAACCCATAGCCCCAGCGGCTATAACCAAACCGGCAGCTCCGTTGGTAGCTAACAAAAAAGCTTGCTGGTCAGTTTCATCTGGGTCTAATATAATTCTACCGGCATTAATAGTCAGGTCATTGTCACCATCCTCACTTATTGTAGAATTGCCAACCTTAAGTGAACTTGATGCGTATAAAGTTCCACTAGTAAATAAATCACCACCGAACACCGCGGTGCCCTTTGCCGAAGTACCCTTGGAACCAATTGAACCAGAAACATAAAAAGCGATGTCCGGCTTTGCGGATTCATCTACAGAAGTAGCCGCTCCACCAGATAGAATTAAAACCTGTTCATTGGAAGGCTGGGCAATACCGTAGATTAGCTTTTTCCCGGTCGTATCTGCATAAACGTTAAAGTCAACGTCGTTAGCGCTGTTATTAATATTAATTTCTTTTTGGGAAGAAGCCTGATCAAGTTGCAATGTTACGGTGCCACCCGCCTCCAAGGTCATAACATTGTCAGTTAAATTAATTCTTGTATGTGTATCATTAATGTGGCTGATGTATTGAGAAACAAACAACCCATCAGAACCAGAAATTGCAAGAGATCCCGTTGATGAAATCCACCCTGCGCCTTCTCCACCACCTGGGGTATTCCCTGCCGAACCTGTAAACCACCCAGTGACTTCTCCGATTCCACTTCCGCCTCCAAGGCCGTGAACCGTTCCGGAAATTACGACGTCGCCACCAAAGACTGCTGTTCCTCGGACAGATGTACCCCGAGAGCCGGCTGTACCAGAAACATAGAAATTGATATCAGCCGCAGCTGCCTCATTATATGAAGTTGCCCCTCCACCCGAAAGAATTAGGACCTGGTCTGTACTAGCATCAACAAAAATTGAATGAGTCTTTGTGTTGGACTCTACCCTAAAGTCGTTTTCAGATCCACCCTCACCAGATTCGTTAACTACTAATCCCTCGTGGATGGTTGCACTTTGAGAAACGACCAGTGATCCTGAAACCATCAGGGATCCTGTCGTTACTTGATTAACCTCAGCAACCAGTTTTTCTGCGTACATTGTACCGGAAATTACGACGTCTCCACCAAAAAGTGTGACCGCTTCGCGGGTGCTTTTACTACCGGTGACAAACATGAATACATCAGTACCCACATCAGCAAGGAGTGTGGCATTTGATAAAGCCTCCCCTTCATAGTTTGCAGAATCCGAAGCAGAAACTATTAGTATGCTTGGTTTATTTCCGACACCTGAACCGGATGCAATTATCTGTGAAAGCCTAACCTGACTAGCTCTAAAATCTTTAGTTGCCATCTTATCCTCTATAGTTCTTTTCTATCACAAACAGAAAACTACCCTGCGCCGAACCGGTGATAGGGCCACCAACTGATTGTGAAAGCACCAATTTTGTATCTGTGTTGACATGCGAACCACTAAAAAAATTCACATTCCCATATGGATTTTCGGTGGTGTCATTACCAAAATGAGTCATAAATCCATAAAATTTACCCTTTGAATCTAGGTTTGTAACTTCGGCCCCTGATGATCCTGACAACAGGTGTACATTAGTTTCTATATTTGTCACCGTAACAGTAGGTCCTGTTAAAATTGAGAAATTAGATAACCTCACGAGCCCAACCTTACTGCTAAAATGTCGACATAACCTGTAAAGGGTGCGGATGCCTTTATTGTCGCCTGCACTGAGTTTGTGTTATTTCCGTCTATGTAAATGTTTACATTCGGCCCACCAACATCGCCACCATCCCGCAAGAGGGCAATCAATTGATAACTAGCATCAGGAAATTGCACCTCGTATGTAAGGGTTGCTGTGGCGGTATTGTCAAAATATAAAGATCCAACTTCAATAGCTAGATACTCATCACCCTGGTAGGTCATTCTTTTTGGTGCCCTTACCAGAGGGTATCTTTTTGAATATCTATTTCTATCAAATAATCTCGCTCTCAGACTTCCCATTACACACCTCTGGGACTAAATATCTGAATGCGTGAGGATTTTATAGTAAATGCGAAGCTTCCGACGCAATAGTTGATCTAATTCCGATTGGTAAGTTTACATGTGAAGTGTTTAAAGATTCACGTAATTTTTTTGTTACCAGCGAAAGACCGTTAGTGTGCTTGTTAATGTAGGGGGTGTCTATTTGATCTGTATCACCCATGAGTACTATTTTAGAACCTTCGCCAACCCGAGTAATTACAGTCTTTAATTCGTGAATTGTTGCATTCTGTGCCTCATCAAGGATAATATAAGAATTCGTGAAAGTTCTACCCCTAATGAAACTCATAGGCGCAATTTCAATTAATCCATTTACCCGCATGAGCTCAAACATACTTTTATCTTTAAAATGGTTTCTTAGATTGTCCATAACAGGAGCCATCCACGGCATCATTTTTTCATTCATGTCACCAGGGAGGTATCCAATTTCTTTTCCAACAGGTTGAATATTTCTAGTAATAACAATTCTTTCATACTTTCCTTGCTGTACTTGGCTAATTCCGGCCACCAAACTAAGAAAAGTCTTGCCTGATCCTGCCAAACCGGTCATTGTGACTAATGGAATTTTATCATTTAATAGCGCCCATAACGCAAATTTTTGTTCCTTATTTTTACCAGTCACGCCAAATGTTCCGCCTAATTTAACTTCATTATCAGGCACATGTACCAACTGGCTGTTGAACGCATCGAATGCACATAATGCTGACTGGCCATCCTGCGATTTCATTAGCACAAAAGTATTGGGACTTAAATCACACTCATAATCTATTTTTTTATCCTTGTACATTTGATCAATTTGATCCGCTTCTGGGATTATTTCTACAACACCAGGCCAATTATCTTCAGGAACATCTATGTAGTCAGTATAGTAATCATCTGACATTAAACCTACTGCATCGCACTTGACGCGAAGGTTAATATCCTTGGAAACAACCACGATTGTCCTGTGAGGCTCACACGTATTCATCTGGAGGGCTTCTAACAAAATCCTATTGTCACCATTATCTACGTTCAAAGGGAAGTTCTGGGGTACCTCTGGATAGGTCAGACGTACTGATACAGTGGCGCCGTTATCTAAGGGTGCCCCGGCATGCAATGGACCTTTTTCCCTAAGGGAGTCTAACAGCCTGTTAATGTATCTTGCATTTTCCCCAAGTGAACCTGGTTTTTCCTTGAATCTATCTAGCTCATCTATAACAACTAGTGGAAGTACTATGTCACAATTTTGAAAACTTTCTAGCGACATTTTATCATACAGCATTACGCTGGTGTCTAGAACAATTGTCTTACGTTTATTTTTTGTCATTGAAAATCCGAATGTTAAAAATTACATTACAGATAATAAGTAGGCAAAAAGTATATGAAAAGTAAAGAAGAAGAAAATAAGCCATCGCAGGTGATAAAAAAAACAATGAGAGAAGCTTCATTGCAAGAAATAGGTGATAAGCTTGGATTGACTAGAATGCGAATCTGTCAAATAGAAAAACTAATTCTGGAAAAAATTAGAGATAGCAAAGAATTGGAAGAGTTTAAATAAAAAATGCGGTGAATAAAATATTCACCGCATTGTGAGCTTGCAAGCTAGTGTGTATCACACACCTTTTCTTGATTTTTCTTCTGAGATTGTTAACTTAACAAGGTCAGCAGATCTTCCTTTTAAAATTCGTAGTGCTCTTCTAGCTCTCACTCCGGCCGCTGAATTTCCATTTGCATTCTTAACGACATCGACCTCTGCCGCTTCGACGAGTGCTTTTACCTCACTCCATGCCTCTAAAATTGAATTTGACGTGTCACTCATTTTTTAAACTCCTAGGTGTAAATTTTTGTCTTATCGTTGACGTCTGATATTTTTGCCGTTGCTTCATTGTGAAATCTTTCACTCTCTTCTACAAAGGCATTAATTTTGTTCATGACATGAACATCCTCTAATTCTAGTGCAAGAAGCCTTATAATGTAAATAATTTGTGACTGACTTACACCAAAATCCATTATCTCTTTCACAATTTCGCGAGCTTTTGAACGATTTAAAAGATCACTTCTTTCTTCTTGCGAAAGAGCTTTAACTTTGTCGTTTTTATTTTTTTCTACTTTTGATTGTGTCTTTTTCGGTTTTGTTGGAAATGAAACCTCGAATGTTACATTGTCTTTTTTGTTCATAGGTATTCCTTTCTAGAAAATGATTCTACACGAAATTTACGCTCATTTACTATTCTAAGTATCTTTCCTGTTTTGTCACCATCAGTTGATTCAGTTGATAATACTATGACGGAATCCCATGCTTTATTTTCTAGAATAGATCTAGCATATTGATAATCAGGAATTTCCAAGTCATAATTTTGAAATAATTCGACTAATTCACTAGGTAATGATATTGCTACATCGTTAATTTTTTCAATGGCGGCAGATTCATCTTTTCCTGCCACAATTTCCGATTTACAAATGTCATAAACCTTATGAATTGTCCCACAATTATTACACTGAGAAAAACTTGGCACAACAGTATCTGATTTATCTATGGCGCTAAATACCACAAATTTATGATAAACCGTCTCACTTCTTTCTCTGTATTGGGGCAAAACGCAGTGACATTCAATAATGTGCTTTGTTCCGTGCATTTATTTTGAGTATAAATTACTGATATATCCAACTAATCCATCGGTGTTGGTTGTGACCAATGAATTAATTTTAGATCTTAATTCTGATAATTTTTCGTTGCTTAGCGTTTCGTTCTTTTCTTCAACTAACACTTGAAATATTTGCTGCGCTAATACAGCATTTCTATCTAATACTGCACGACAAACTGTGCCTTCACTAGGACTATTTGTTTTTTTCATTTGTGACTCCTATTGTCAGATGTGATAACTGCACCTAGGTTTTGTAAAATTTCATCAATGCTTTTAATACTCTTCTTTGCTGACAAATATGAAGAAATTGCAATGGGTAATGTACATTTTTCAAATTCTATTTGCATAATGCCTGACCTTGATGAAAACCTTGAAATTGCTAATAGCGTTTTTACCCTATCAATTGTTAGGCCGGCCATGTTTCCGAGATCTCGCCCTAGGCTTATTTTTATTTTTCTCTCATTTGATGAATTCGATGATTGAATTATAATTTTGTTTGCAGAAACTGATACATTTATTGTTTCTTCTAGTTTGATATTCCTTAATTCGCTTCCTATTATTGAAGAAGCACATGTAACATTTTGATTTTCTAAAGATAGAAAATTTTCATAACCCCAATCACTTGCGACAAAAGGAATAACTCGTAATTTTTTATTTTTATAATTTGAACTTAGGGTATTTGCAACATCCGGCAAAAATCCATTTGCTGCAATGATTACATGTTGTTGGTTTGATTTTTCTAAAATATGGTGAATTTGTGAAACGTTTTCAATAATACCATCTATCGCCAATACATGGGATTTTCCTGAATATTCAAAATCTTCGCCTAAAGATGAAGCAAAAAGACTGTCTATGTTCCCTTTTATTGAATGCCCTGTAATAACTGACACATGGCTTCCAAAATGTTTTCCTTCACTAACGTTCACTTCGCAACCGTTGCTGCCAATAGTAAAAGCATGCTTTGCAATGCTCGTTGCCAATCCATTGGAACCCCAATTGACTAAAAGATTTTCAACATCTTTTTTTTGTACTCGTGGGCTGCTAGATAAGTTTTTAATGTTTCCAACAAACATCATACACGTGATAATTCCTGATCCACCTTGTTTTACTTCGGCGGAAAAGAAACAACTTAATAAAATATTTCTTACTGCATGGTCAATACTTGAACTTCTGGACCAATAAGAAATAATTCTATGAAAATCTAACAAACAAGCGTTGTTTATCTTGTCTGCATAGTGAATCGTATGTTTGCCACTCAATAAATCAATCAATATTTTTCTCAACTCTTCTCGAGCTTTAATAATTGAACGATTTATTGAATTTACATCTGCATAAACTCTAGTGTACGTTTTTTGAGTTGAAGTGCTGCATTGGGTCAATGTGTTCCGCCGCCGCAGCAACCTTTTCGATAAAATTTCCTGCTGCATTAAAGAACATCTCTTTTTTCTGGTTTTTGTTAATTTCTATGCCAATTCTAAAAATTGCGCCAAGTATACCTAATACCAACAAAGTAATTGATAAACCGAAACTAGTGGAGTTCAGAAACACCCCACTCAAAATTAAAACCTCAGAGGCAAATCCACGCATCTTTAACTGTCCCTCCACAAATTGTTGCTAGCATAAGTAAGAATTTCTTCAGCACTATCTTCATTGTATCCGTACTGTTCAATCATTACTTTCACCATTTCATTATATTTCTTTTGCTGGTCTTTATCACGTGTTTTTGACTTGGTCACAATCCTAGAAATATCTCTGACAGAGTTTATGAGGTATGATTCAATCGCCTCCTTGAGCGGTTCATAAGATCTAAAATCTACATTTTCCCCGCGACGCATTTTTGCAAACATATAAGCTGTTACATCACTTCTAAAACCGTCACGTGATGAACCTGTCACGCCTATCTGTTCCTCAATTGAGGTCATAAACCTCTCATCGGGCTTTCTTTCTTCTTTAGTAACACGATCTTTCATCTTTTGTTTAGTCGTGTATGCCTCTGCATTATCTAGATACGTGTCGAATAGTGACTGTGCTTGCTCTTCGTATGCAGATATAAATGCCTTGGCAATTTCCGTATCCAGCATTTTGAGATATTCTTCTCGTAAAACTTTACCAATTAGTTCAAGGCACCTTTCTTTAAATTCCTCATCCGGGATTTGTTCTTTTACACAAACCGTCAATGATTCCATTAGAGATACAGGTGTAATCATATTCTTGTCACTTTTTGCCAGAGAAGCATCTAGTGCCTTTGTAATAAATCTAGTTGAAATCCCGCTCATCCCCTCTCTTCTAGCTTCTTCTTTGAGGTCTTTTATGTCTATTTTTTTAACACGACCTTTTTCAACAACTTCATCTCCATTATAGATCTTCATTTTTGTGACAAGATCACACTTGGCAGATTGCTTAAGCCTAGACATAATGCTAAACATGGAGGCAACACGAAGAGTGTGGGGTGCTATGTGAGCGTCAAAATCTGATTGTCCTAGCATTTTTTCATAAATTTTTATTTCTTGATCTAGCTCTAGGCAATACGGTACATCAACCTTTACCACCCTGTCTAGGATTGCTTCATTTGTATGTTCTGATTGGAATCTATTCCACTCTGCTTCATTGCAGTGTGCTAAAATAACGCCGTCAAAGTGAAGCATATCGCTCTTGCCAGGTGAGGGGATTCTTTTCTCCTGCGTCGCGGTAATAATTGTGTGCAAGAATTCAATTTCATTCTTAAACACCTCAACCATTTCTACGAGACCACGATTGCCGACATTAAATGCACCGTTCAATGAAAGGGCTCGAGGATCATCTTCTGAGAATTTGTCTAATTTAGAAATATCTACAGAGCCTATTAGTACAGAAACATCCTGACTATTAGCATCCATGGGAGGAACCGAGGCTACGCCACGACGACCGCGCTGGGAAAATGTCGTCTGCTCAACCTCGAATTCCTCGTACTTGCCATCCAGTTGTTCTAGCAAAATGTGGCGTGCAACTGGGCTAATGTCTCCACGAATGCGGACACCAAGTTCTTTTTCAAATGTTTCTCTTAGTTTTCTAGGAACAAGCTGCAGAGGTTCACCTCTGTGTGGATCGCCTTTAAGGTGATAATACTTGTGTCCCTCTAGGACATTTTTAACATGTTCTGTTAGTGCTGATTTACCGGCACCTACTGGACCCATGAGTAGCAACACCTGCCTGCTTTCTTCACCGTTATGGGCAGAGCTGTGTAAAAAGCTCATGACTTTTTCCAACACAGGTTCCATTCCAAAAAAATGGTTTTCAAAATATTTGTAAATCTTCACAGAATCATTATTAAAAATCCTGCTTTTTCTTGGATTTGAATCTGGCATTTTTTCAACACCATGATCAATAACGGCCTCATATAATCTCCTATGCGCCGTTTTTACAATACTTGAATCTTTGGAAACAAGTTCAAGGTAATCAGAGAAGGTTCCTTTAAACTTTTCTTTTTTTGAACCTTCTTCTCTTTGGCTTTGAATAGCCTTTAGCAATTTGTTTACTGACATAATTTATCTCCAGCGCATTTACATTCTACTACGCGTTAGAAAGTAATAAAATACCTATGGGTTAAATTTCCCAAGGTTCTCCTTCAATAATCGTGTGAAGTATAACATTGTTGCCCCATAGGCACTTTGTATGATCCACAGTTTTATCGGCATAGTCAAGTTCTAAGTCTCTCTTGTCGTGTTCATGTCGAAGAACTAAAGTTCCATCTGATTCCACTTCTTCTACTTTAATTACAGGAATTTTTGCGTCTGCAATTGATTCACACATGTGTGTTCTTACTTTTTTCCAACCATCATCATCAGAAATTTCATCAACTGTAAAAGCTTCCTTTTTTTCACTCCAGCTAAAAAGACCTAGGTCTTCACATAATTCCTGCGTCAAATATTGCCTAATAAAAGCAATATCATTGCAAGATTCCCTAGCAATAAAGCATTCCTCTAATCCATGTTTTTCTTTAATGTTTTGAAAAATTACAAAACCTAAATGATATGGATTAAGTCCTCCCATGTGTGGACGAATCACCGCATTGTGCATTCTCAAAAATGGAAGATGGTATTCGTCCGGTAAATTTAAATCATGGCAAATTGTATAATGCCAAAGAGATGCCCACCCCTCATTCATAATTTTAGTTTGAATCTGTGGCATAAAATAATATGCTTCATCTCTAACTATTTCAATAATGTCTCTTTTCCAGTCAGGCATTTTACCATGTTCAGCAATAAACCCCATAAGATCAGGATCAGGTTCAAGAGGCGGTTGATCTAAATCGTAAAACAACTGATTTCCAGCTGGGTCGTAATCAATTAGCCCCTTATAGTATTCTACCATTTCTTTGTGGTTTTTTCTTTGAGTTCCGTCTCTATGAATTTGATATTGAAGTGCGTGACAGCCGTCAATTACTTCTTCAACTTTCTCAATTCCAATGTACGGATCCTCAACATACTCTTGAATTCTTTTTTTAGCCTGCCTAAATCTTCCAATTACAGATTCGGGGCGTGTATTTGCGAACATTCTATTATTTTTAAAGAAGTCACTGTGACCTACACAATGTGCCATGATTAGAATTTGAAGATACAGAGGATTCTCACGCATAAGATAGGCAATTGAAGGATTAGAATTAATAATAAGTTCGTATGGTAATCCTTCAACCCCTGCATTATATGCCTGATGTGTTCTTTCAAATGATTTACCGTATGACCAGTGATCGTAATGTGTTGGCATACCGTGATAAGACATGTGGCCAATCATCGAGTAATAATCACAAACTTCATATGAAATTGGAAACCAATCTAATCCGTAGCCCTTGGCCACTTCTATGATTTTATCATCCCATGTTTTAAGATCATCAACACTCCATGTCATGATTCCCCTCCATAGTTTCCAAACATTACCTTAAATGCTTTCCAAACATCTTCCCTTTCAGAGATTGCCACCGACTTCATGGTTCTGCACAATAATTGTTGTAAGTGATTTGAAAGCCTCTCGCTGTCTGCCCATGAAGGTTCATCAACAGGCGTAATTTCACAGTATCCAAATAACTGACACATGTTTGTAAGTTTTTGTGCTGCTGTTAACATGTCATTTGTATCATAAGACCAATTGTCCCCATCTGAACAGTGAAAAGCATAAACATTCCATGCGCTTGGATGAAATCTTTTTGAAATAACGTCTAACGCTTCATTATATGCTGACGATACCAATGTTCCTCCGGATGAACCTCTAGTAAAAAACTGTTCCTCACTAACCTCTTTGGCCTCTGTGGTGTGAGCGATAAACACGATCTCGGTCTTATCATATTTTGTTCGAATAAATTGGTACAATAAAAAGAAAAAACTTCTAGCAAGAAATTTCTTGTTTTTTGACATTGAACCTGATATATCCATCATCATTACGATTACTGCATTAGTGTTTTCTTTTAATTTTGGTTTGTAATGTCTGTAGGTGAGATCGTCTTGATGAAATGACCCTTCGAGATTATCCTCTGGGTTGTTTTCACTCATTTCACTTCTTTGTGATGCCTTTAATCTCTTGATTCTGTTTATTGCTGTCTTCTTTTTGTCGAGCCTAGGAATAATCCCTTGAGGTCTGTAACCTGTTCTTTTTAGTTTTTCCGACTTTGACTTTGTGAACGACTTCCTTTCCATATCTGGTAGTTCAAGCTCATCAAAGAGATACCTTGCCAACTCGTCTAAAGAAATTTCAACTTCATAAAATTCATCGCCCCTTTTATTACCGGCTTTCGCTGGATCACCCTTGGACGATTTTTCCTTTTTTCTAACAATCTGGTCTCTTTCCAATTCCTTACCAGGCGCCGACCCAACATTTTTATTAGATGGACCACCACCATAAACAAATCGATATTCTTTAATACCTCTAACAGGAATACGAAATTTTTTCTTTCCATCCTGCCCGATAATGGATTCATCTGCTACGATATCATGAATTCCGTCTCGAATTGCTTTCTCAATTTTCCGCTTATGGCGTCGACGATCTGATGCAGATCGATCGGCAGTCGTTTTATGATATGAAAATCCTGACATTCGCAACTCCTAAACATAAGTATCTCCAGAAATTGTAGTAAAAAATAATGTTCTAGTGAAATTCTGGACCAAACAATTTTTTATTCTTTAACAGAAACCGTTGCCATGAAGAATCTAAAATATAAGTTACAGCAGTATCTGTTTCACTTCTAACTGATCTTCCTACACCTTGAATTATGGTTTTTGCTGTCTGGAGATCGTACCACCAATTCCATTTATTCATTTTTTTGCGAATCAGCTTGTCACCTAAATATGGAAAAGGAACCTTGCAGATTATTTGAAACCTTGAAAGGTCATCTTTGAGGTCAACACCTTCTGTCATTGACGGTGATAATAAAACAGTGCAATTTTTTGATTTTATGTGGCGCTGCAGGACCTCGTCTCGATTTGTACTATCATGGATTAGAAGTCGGGAGCTTTTAATTGTCTTTTTAAGGTGCCAGGCAATTTTATAAGAATGACAATGGATAATGCCCTTTTCATTTTTGTGCTCTTGTAATATTGCCTTGACAGCCTCAGTTAATTTGGGCAGTGTTTGATTAATTTCTGCAGCCGACATTTTACCAATACCAGAATAAATTATGGGACGATTTTCAACTGGAAAAGGGCACGGTAACTTTAAAGACCCATAATCTTGTACCCCTGATAATTGTGCAAATTTATCTATGTCAACAATAGTGGCTGACATCAATAAAACAAACTGTCCCATTTTATACAAGTAATCATGCGCGTATGGCGCCACATCAATAGGTTTAAATTCGACCTTCCGCCCAGATCGCTCCTCAGGAGGAATTTCAGTCATAAGCCAGTTTTCTTTATCATATAAGGCTATGAAAGTCAATACCTTCTGTTCATGACCTGTTAAAATTTCAATCTGTCGACTAAGTTTTGAAAATTCCCCACTTTGCATTCTTGCCTTAATGGAGGAATACTTCTCTAGGCCTTTATTGAATTTTTTTATTTTCTTAGATAACGCAGGATAATATTCGTTCTTTACCCATTTGACAAACATACCAGGTGTAATTTTTTCTGGTAATGAAATTCCAATAAATGATTTTGCAAAACGTTCAGAAAATGTTACTTCAATAAACCTGCTTAATTCTCCGGGAACGTTGTGTGCCTCATCAATGGCAAGCAGTGTTTTTTTTGGTAATTTTCCGCTATAGCGCGTTTCAGTTAGAAAATAAGAAAAATTTGTTACCCCGTAAGGATCTTCAATAAATTTATCCTTGGCTTTCTTATAGATGCAATTAAACGCACACCGCTTAAAGAAAGGGGAGGAACGATCGGCTGTTTGTAGCATCTTTCTAGATTCATTACAATTTTGTGTACGATGAAATGTACATGCATAATTTGAAGAAGATTTTAGCGAATTAATTTCCGGATAATCTTTTCTGTATTGTGTTTGTAATAATTTTTGTGTAGTAAGAATATTAGTTCCACTAGACAAGTCATCACCTTTTTGAAAATAATTTTCAATATATCTTGCTACTGTAATGGCAATCGCTGACTTGCCAACACCGGTACCAGCCTCTAAAATGAAGTAATGTTTGCCTGCTTCGAATGCATCTAGAATTGAATTAATGGCCTCATCCTGGCCAGGTCTTACATTTTCATACGGAAAAAATTTCTTCCAATCATGTTTTGGCACTTATGATCTCCTAGGTTGCCTTTCCCATGCAATTTTCGTCTTTAACATTGTCGTAGAATAACCGTGATCTCTTTTATGATAATACACGGTCTTACCCAATTCTGCACCGGTATAGTCTTCTACATCAATGTAATCAGTTCCAAGTATTCTAACATCATGGTGCTCTTGCTTTAAAAGCTCCAAAAGATCAGACTCAGTATTATATGTAACGATTTTATTAATATACTTGATAGATTCTAGAATCTCGATCCTGTCTTCCAACGATTGTACGGGCTTACACTTGTCAGGCCTGTCAATAGTTGGATCACCTTGAAGAGCGACAGTTACAAAATCACAATGTTCATGTGCGTCTCGAAACATTCTAATATATCCCGGGTGTAAAATGTCAAATGATCCACAGATAATTCCAGTTCCAAATTTTTTCATTATTACCCCCAAAGTTAATTGATAGCATCTACCAGGCCTAACTCAAGGCATCTTTCAGCAGAAAACCAAAGCTCATGCTTAAGCATTTCTTCTAATTCTTCTTCTTCAATGTTGGAAGTTTCCAAATATATTTGTTTCACAGTGGCAAATATGTTTTTTTGATTTTCAATCTCATCAATAAACTCATCATGTTTACCTGCCCATAAAATTTGAGGTTGATGAATTAGCATAAAAGATCTTTTAGATATAAACCTTTTTTTACCTCGTGATGAAATTAATGTAGCAGCACTGGCTGCCGATCCTTCAATGTATGTGTAGACATCGGTTTTGCAATTATCAATGGCATCACACACATTTAAACCTGAGAATATATCACCGCCTGGACTCTGAATATGTAGGTGAATGGGAGGTCTTCGTTTGAGACCAATACGTTCAGAGAGGTATCCCATTTCGATATCCAATCTTCGAATAATTCTCACCAACTCAAGAGCCTCTTTATCGGTAACAGGTGCATAAAAATAAATGTGGTTTTCCTCTACTTCTACACCAGATAACTTACCTTTATCATCGGCCATTAATAATGAAGCCAATCCATGGGCAGCCTCATCAGTCAAAGAGTTGTTTTCTTCTTCGTTCATTCTGTATTTTTTGTCAATGGAAAAGTTCCTAACTGAGTTTTTACTTCTGCGCATGTTATTCCTTTAAACGCCTTTTGTGGTAGTTCAACAGCATTTGCTACTAATATTTGAAATTTTGCCTGCATTGTGATGACCCTGCTGTTATTGTCTAGGTCCTCAATTTTAGGCTTTGTGATGATTCTATAATAATTTAATATTCCATTTTCCCATTCTTCGCTATTTTGGTCTACATGTCTTCCTTGAAATACATGCCACACAGTGGGATTACGATCAGGAAAAGGTCCACATTGTAAATACATTTTCGCATCTTCTAAAAAGGAAGATGGTACGTCAGCGGTTATACCTTTTTTTACAATGTATGTATATGTTTTCTCGACCGTCAACGAATCCAACGGAGCGAACAGTTTCTTCAATTTTTCAATTTCGTTTAATGATTGCATAGTTATTTTTATATCATGGGCATTTTTACTACTAAAAATATTCTATGCATTTTTTTGATAATTTTCACGATGTCATGGGTATCTTGTACCCAAAGACCTACAAAAATCATACCAAATAGAATCATTGATCAAAACTCACAGGGCACATACACCACTCTGGTTGAACAAACTGCCCTGGTCGATGTGACAACCTTTGCAAAACCTGTTGGGTGTAAACACGGTGAATCCGATGAGATGAAAAAACTGTGTGAGAAGCTTTTAGAAGAGCTACCACCAATCGCTACCCGGGTTGTTGGGACCGGTACATTCATAAGACATGATAAAAAAATTAAAGTTATTTCTGCAGCGCATGTTTGTGTCCCAGACGACATCCCGGCAGAAATAAAAAATAAAGAAATTACACTAATCATTAAAACAGAGATTACGATTGACATTTTATCACAGTCATTTTCAACAAAAGGAACTATCGAAAAACTTGATAACGAAAATGATCTTTGTTTGTTGTCACTCGGTGAAGAGCCCAGCGTGTTACCTGTTACATTTGCAACAGAAGAACCCCCTAGGGGATCAAAAATTTATTATGCTGGTGCGCCACATGGTATGATGTCAGACACATTTTTAATGACATTTCATGGTACCTTTGCTGGAACATTGCAAAGTGGCCTAATCTTTTCGCTACCTTGCGAATCAGGCACATCAGGATCGCTAATAAGGGATCAACATGGAAATGCATTTTCTATGGTTCAAAGAATGAATCCAAGATTTAAGCACATGTGCTACGGGCCCAGAACCGAACTTCTTTTGAAATTTCTCAAATAGTTTTGCTATTTTTATTCATAAAATCAACGCGAAATTTATCAACAACCATTCGAGCATGATGTTCAGCATCCTGTTGAGATCCGAACCTAGAGGTTGGTAAAAGCTTTTGATCTTTAAAAGAAATATCTAAAAGGCATGTGCCATTGTCTTGAGGATAATATTCAATTTCAAAATCTTGAAATGAATCCCATGTGTTTGGATCTGGATCTATTGTATGGTAATTTCTACCAATCTCTTCACGTATTATTTCGTGAATTATTTCTCGTAATACACCGCTCATTATTTACTTGCGACAAAAAGTTCTATATCAACTGCAGCGGTATCGGCTGATGCCTTCAAGGAATCAAAATTAGCAAATGACCCAAACGCATCTCCGCCGGCTGATCCTGATATTGAAGGGGATGTGAACATCGCTGTTCTTTTTGCAGGAAGTTTGACGTCATAGCGATTTGCAGCACCGGAGGTAAAACTGATTCTTATAAAATTTGTGTCATCCAAATTAGAAATCCTGATATACTGAAGATCACCGGTGACGTAGGTACCTGCACCAGCTGTACCACTCAGGGCGAGAATCTCTGTTTCGTATGTGGGTACCGACAGGATTCTTCGTGATGCTTCGTTAATATCAGTTATTGTTTGAACTACTTTTGCGCCTACTTGATTTCCATTTAGTTTAACATCCTCACTCACGGTAAGGGTGAGTGTGGCGTTGCTGACAGTACTAGCCATTATTTTCCTCCATTATAATTCTTTTAAGAATCATTTCTATCAATTCATCGGTACTTTCGTTATTTTCATACGGGCCCTCAATTGCAGCAATTTGCCCTTGCGCATTTTTTTTGGATGTGTGACAAGCTCGATGTTTTTTACCTTTCTTGTCCGTATAAGTTAAAGACCAATTTCCTTTATCACCATCACTTTGCTTACATGGGTTTTTTAGCTTGTTAATCCTATAAGGCATTTCTTTTCCGATGCTCCGAGATTTCGGTATAAATGGCCTCTCTGATTATTTTACGAAGCTGTTTTTTGCTCATTTTTATTTTTGTTGTCTTTGTTTCTACTACCACATCCTGAAATGCTGTGGGTGTTAGATCTATATTGAATTTTTTTGCCAGCTTGACTAACGCAACTGTGGCAATTCCTCCGCCCGGCAGGGCCAACAATCCTAGAAGTGGCAACCCCTTTCCAATATCCTTAACTTGAATTTTTAATTCTTCTTTTTCTTGTGGAGATAATTTCTGCCCAGCGGCAACTTTACCAAGTAACTTGGCACTTTCCTTAGTTTCAGACATTTCCTGTTTTAATTTAAGCAGAAAATCCTTGGTTGAAGACACAGCGGCTTTACCCTTTTCTTTAATAAACGACATGGCATCTTGAAATATACCTTCTTGCAGTATGGCATCTTGATTTTGTTTCTTAACTTTATAAACCAATGTTCTAATCCTTTCTTCTCCAATAGTACAACTGAATGTTGGGTCTGTCGGCGTCTCTCCCTTAGCGAACTCGTAGTTGTATATGTCAAGCTCAGTACCCTCGAGACCCTCCGCGGCGTCGTCATGACAGAGTTGTGCAACCCGTCGTGCATTTTCTGGATCATCATCATAAAAGTGGATGTTCTCTATATTAGGGTTGTGGACTTTGCCTATTAGGTCTTTCTTTGCAGTAGCCGGGTCTGTGGGGTTAAAGTCTGCAGCTCCGTAAACAACATCAGCATTTGTACCAAGTTCAGAAGCCAGGAAGTCCTGAATATCTGCCGCATTGGTCGCCGGAATTTTACCTCCGCCCAAAGCATCAAGGTCTGTTTTTCCTTTTCTTGCAGTCACCACCGCCGTCATGGCACCGTCATTTTCCGCTGCCTGAAATACGTCGAGCATGTTTTCTATTGGTTTTACGTCTGTTCCTATTGTGCTAGAGGGACTGAAGTCAGCGATGTGTATTTCACCGGTTTTACCTTGATCGAACATGGCTCGTCCTGCCCGACGAATATCATTGCTTACATTTGGACTGATTACCAATCTGACATGGTCCCCACCGGGTATGTACTTTTCTTTCCAGTCACGATACTGTTCAGTATCTAGGACTATGGCTTCCGCATCATCAAGCTCATCATTACTTCGGACATTATTACCTGACAGACCTGGAGAGTTAAGGCCTGATTGTTGGGGCGATTTTATGCCCTTGATTTTTGAGCCCACCCTCGACCCCAGGTCTTTGACAGGAGCATAAGAAGTCGGATCGTCCGGGTCTCCCCCATTATACTCAACTGCAGCAACAAGGGTAGGACTAGTGGTAACCCCTAACGTGTCATCAAAATCAAACACATGTAAATCACGACTGGGCATTGAATCTATGCCCATTCTAGGGTTGGGATCACCCGATGCCGCGTCTAACTGTTCAGTTAGTAAACCAGCTAACTTACACCATCTTTTGTTCACATCACTCATGAATTACCTCATTGACCCTAACCTTTACTAATTATTGTGCTGAAAGTCATTCTGAATTTTATATGGAACATGTTTTTATGAATGCATACCTGCTGTATATGACACGTTTATCATGAGGTGTTACCAGAAGCTCTCTGGTAAATTCTGGTCATGGCCTTTTGGTATACTGGTATGTTTGGTAATGGATTGTCATATGAATCAACCAGGGACCCTCTATGAACATTTATCATGAAAGCCTAGTTTGTGCTGCTATGACTTTAAAATACCCGCCAATTTTTGCCATCTTTCAAGCACAACTGATTCGTCTTTTCGGACAGGTTCTTTATAGTTTGTGTCACCAGTTGACAGGGTTTTCATTACGTTTGAGGCATCAAGTTTCGGTCCGGTATCACCACCTGTAAATTGAGGCATGTAAGACCTCTCGGGGCCTTCACCTTTTTTCATTGCAGCCAGGTTTTCTCCAACAGTTGTTGCAACCTTTTCACGGACTGTTGCCATATCATCATCTTCTTCTATACCAAACTTTTCTGAATACATTTCTTTAAAGTGATTTGTAATATCATCGTTTAGCAATTCGCCTGCTTCACTTGGCTCGCCGACCCTATCAAGAATCATTGTTTTAATTTCGCCAGCACCTTTTCCCAAGATGTTATTGGCTGCACCACCTGTTGTCGCCTTTGGAACCGGTTTTACACCAACCTCTGGTTGCGACGCAATAGCGATCTGGGCAACTGCCAACTTTTTGTCTGCATCACCTGGTAATCCTAAATCAATAACTTTCAAGTTTGCGCCTGGATTAATTGCCGCGACAGAAGACCAACGATGATGACCATCAATAATATGTTCTCCTGACGCAATAATATCACCTATTTCAACTGTACTCTGCATAGAATTGTCTAATGAACCTTTGTCAGACAGGGGATAAGAAATAGATTTCATGAGATCAATTTCATTCTGGGTTGGAATCATACCCCCAACCGCGGGTGTCTCGCTTCCGACGGATATTTCCTCATCGCCGGGCTCACCGTCTGCAGTTCCCTGCCTGAGAAAATGACGAACTTTTGGATCTGTGCCTAGTGGACTGTTTAAAAAATCAACAACCGTCGTCACATCCTGCCCGGGAATATTTTTTTCAATTGCTTCTACAGCTTCTTCATCTGTAAAGATGCTGTTTTCAACTTGTTCTTTATCAGCAGGTTCGTCACTCTGTTTTTTCTCGTCATCAAGATCAGTTGTTTCCTTTTCAACGAGAATAGACATTTCTTCTTGCAAAATAAGTCGCTGCAATTCACGAGAACTTAATCTTGTAATTTTTCTTTTATTGTTTGAAACTTCTTCTTTGTTTAAACCAAAGATCTCAACTAGTTTTTTCATGAAATGTATCTCCTACTCAAACTAAATATCTAGATATCGTAAAAATGATGATTTATTCGCTAGGAGGCATACAAATTTCATCTAATATTTCCATGAGATAATTGTACATTTCGACCGTGTTGTTACTTAGCGGATAGTATTTTCCACCACATGAATTGGCAATTTCATCCCATTCCCACTGTTCATTAACTGAAAATGTGTATGTTTTTAATTGTGGTGTTGCCTGACAGGTGCCAATCACATCCGCCGGACTGAGTTGCGGACTCAAATAACTTTGAGGTGCCTCGTCACTAAAAACGATAATAACACGATCTGCCCCGGGTCTCCAGCTTAGTTTAAATTGATCTTTGGTAGGAACTGATTCTCCGACCCAGTTATTCCATGGGGTTATTGCGAGATCTATGGGGGTATTTCCGGAAATATTTTGAAGTGAAAGGTAAATAGCGTCTAGCAGCATTTCGCTACCTGTGTTCATCCCAGTATTTCCTAAACCTGCAAAATCCCCCAGAAAATCAGGAAACGAAGAAATATCAGAAATCATGTATAATCTTTCTTCAAAATCGCCAGGTGCCTCTCTAGGACCAACAATAAGTCCCCAGTGAAGTTTGTCTTGTAAGGAATAATGTCCAGCAAACTGATTTAAGGCAGTTAACACGGCACTAATTTCATCGCCCATAGACCCTGACCAATCAATGATAAAAAGAATGTCAGTCTCAGGAACCTCTTTACCCCAGTCAACCATGCCGTCACAGTCATCATCCAGACCATTACATTCTTCATCCTGTGGAACGACCTCATCCATACACATACCAGCCAAGAAATTGTCTTGGTCATCATACCCACCCCAAACACCGGTGAGGCATGTCATCATTCCAGGTTCGCATATTCCTACATTTAATGTTCCCTCTGGGCCCGTGTAACAACCAACAAATAAATCCTCATCAATTAACTGATTACAATTATCATCAAAATTATTACATTCTTCTTCTTGCAGGGGCATACCAACAAGAGAGTCGCAAAGTGGATCAGACCCGGGTGGGTCAGCTAGCCAATGGCATGCAGCAAAGCATTCCGTCGTTGTTATCTCTAGGCATGCAGGATCTACACATTCACATGTTTTGAAGCCTTGACCACAAAGTAATGGTGGTTCAGCACATGGAAAAAGAGATCCCACATCCTGTATTGTACAAAGACATTCAATTCCATCATCGATCTGCCCGTTACAGTCGTTATCTAGACCATCACAAATCTCTGGTGATGGTTGTTGTGCTGTACAACTAGCCCATACACCGTTGGTACAAACTTCAACCCCACTACCACATGATGTTGTGCATACCTTGACCAAATCCTCGTCGGTATCTCCATCACAATCGTTATCTAGGCCATCACATACCTCAGCTGGGACAGGCCCACACTCGTTACAAACGTTTGTCTGAAATTCATCAATTTCACCATCACAATCGTTATCTAGATAATCGCAGATTTCCTCTTGAGGTTCCGGGCCGAAGCACACCTCCTCGCCGTCAACACACACGGCATTACCGGCGCCACAGATTGTTTCGCATGCCATGACACCCAAATCTTCGTCCACCAAGCCATCACAGTCGTTGTCCAGACCATCACATTGTTCAGGATTACAGGGTTGACATTCTGAATGATATAATTGCCCTTTGTCACATGTAACCTGTTGTTTTCCAACAGTCCCGTCGTCCATCTCACACCATTGCCAACCATAATCCAGGCTCTGAGCCATGGGTGAGCATTCGTATGCCTCGGTACATTCACCCATGAATATAATTTCTGGTGGCGGGCAGTCAGGATCATGACCATACATGCATGGTTCATTATCATCATTGCAAATATCAACAGTAACTTCTTTTTTGTGATATGTAGGCTGTCCAAATTCAGGAGGACAGAACCATTGCTGTGATTGACAACATTCAGGATAACAGCTACACCAACCAGAATCCGAAACACTAATTTGAAGGCAAGGATCTGGTGGGGCTACATCAACATCATTGTGTAGTGTGTCTAGTTCTTCTCGAGGCATTGGATAAATTGGTGTATCCGAATTTTCTACACCATCATTTTTATCCGAACATCCAAGTGGGTATGTAAAAAAAACTAGAAATAGTAAAGGTATTATCTTCGCCTTCATTATTCATAAGTATACATTTTTTTTGCGATTTTCATCCAATCAAAAAAAATATCTTACAGGTTAGCCTCAAGTAGCCGTAATAAGACAGCCTCAGTGATGTCTGCAATTTTGCTTTGTTGTAAAGCTATGTCATCTTTTGAGGGACTTCCCGTACCCCAGTCAGGCAACGAGTTATCAGTCATACATGCACTAATATTAATTTTTTTTGAACCCTGCACACCGCCTCCGGTGTATAAAATTCCTACATGTCCCTTGTCAGGATACACAAATAAATCTGTTCCAGCGGCATTGGCTATTTGACATGCCTGTTTTAAAGGAATGGCATCGTCCATACCACCGGCAATAGTAACAGATCCTCCGGGTAAAGTTGGAATGGGAGCGCTGGTCCATCCTCGCAAAGCAGCTGGAGCCATATAGGTAATCGGTGGAATGGCCGCGGGCATGTATTCGCTTTGCATTGCCCTGTTCAGCGCCGCGGCGCCACGGGAATAAGCAAAAATTCGTTCAGGTCGTTCAGCTGCAATTTTTTTAGCAATGGCATCAGCTTCTTCATCAGTGACTGGTCCACTTTTTCCTATTTCTATTCCGCCGTATCCAAGCCTGGCTTCAAGATCGTCCTCTGACATACCGGCGCCATGAAGTCCTAAGGGAACTTCTAACAAACATTGTCTAATAAGATTGGTAAGATCGCTGCGTGTGATAATCATCTTACAAAATCTTTTTTAAGCGCCTCTATAGCTTCGCTCAACGCATCTTCAAATTTTGTAAATGCCTCTTTGCTAATCGACACTGAGCCAGGTTCTATCATTGCAACATCATCATACAAAACATCATAAAGGTAATTTTTATCAAAAACTCCAAGTGGTGCAGCGTTACCACTTTCATCGTTCTTACTGGAAAACATTGATGATCGTTCTAAAATAATTTCTCTAATCATGTTTCTGGAAATTTTCATATTTTTATTTTATCCAATTATTTGAAAATTTTTTCCTTGGCTGTGTTAAACAATTGCGGCAAAAAAGACTTTTTTAATCGCAGCAGTCTTTCAAACCTCACACGTTTTCTTGCATCTGTGTAAAGTGTTGTAGGTCGTCTAATCTCGCCATCAATGATTTGTTCACTAAAGTCGTAAAATTTAGATTTACCACTTGATTTAGGGGGTGCAGCATACGCAACGTTGAAAAAAATAAAAAAGAACAGCAAAAGAATTATAAATGAAATTCTTTTGTTGCTGATTTTCATGATTTATTTTTCACTTTTTTGACGATATTCTTAATTCTACGTCGTAGAAGTCTTTCACCCAAAACTGGACCTCCTACATCTAATGTCTCTGGTCTTTTTGTGGTCTCTTCACCACCGGCAGCTTTTGAATGATCAATATCCAATTCCAAATTACCTGCCTCGGGACACCCTGCCCATACATTTTCAATAGGTTCAACTTCTTCCGGGTGATCAGAATCAAGCATTTCTTTAATTAGTTTTCTGAGTTGTCGTTTTGTAATTTTCACTAGTCAATACTCCTATCGATTGCTTTATATACAGGATACATCTCATCCCATGTCGCCCAGTCAATATCTCCGGATTCTACGGCAGCTTCTAATACATCTGGAATATTAGAGGTGAAGCCGCCCTTAGGATGAGCGCCCGGTCCTTTGGGTTTGGAAAAAGGATCAACATACATGTTGCCGTCTCTTCCCTCGAAACCTTTATAAAAACCAATGTCGATAAGATACTGGTGCACCTTCTGTGTCAGTTCCTGCTTAGATCCTTTCCATTTTTTTCCTGGTCGGCTTGAAGATTGCTGCGATGGTTGCGGCGCTCTGGATGGTGTGGTTTGACCCGTGGAGCCGGCTTCAAAATCCCTAACAAGCTGCTCATACTCGGCTCGAGTAATCGTGCCGGCCCTATAGTCTTTGTAATAATCTGCAGGCTCTTCGAGTAAAAGTGATTCTCGAATAATTCTTCTAAGTTGTCTCTTTGTGATTTTCATTTATAACTCTTCTCGATATCTTGGATCAATTGCTATTAACCTTTTATAGTCGTGATCTGTTTCATATCCGTTTGCTTGTAATATTGCTTCAATATCCTGTGCTCGCACACCCATTTTCCTTTCTAGTCCCATTAGTTCGCCATTGGTGGCGATGTGATACTGCCCCGGAAAATCAGTCGATAAATAAAACTTAAAACCTTTAAGGTCTAGTTCAGTACCAAGCAATTGCTCTATTTTATCTAGGTTTGGATCACTATCCCACTTATCATAGTCACTGTATTTTACCTTTTCGATCTCTTCTTTGATGATTCTTCTAAGTTGTCGTTTAGTAATCTTCATTTATCTACTTCTGTAGTGTTTGCCGGCGAATGCGCCTTTGAGTTTACTTGGATCAAGCTTCTTACCTCTGCCACTATCGCTTGGTGCCTGCATAGCGGGAAGGCCGGCATCAGCCTGTGCCTCGTTGTAACCCATCATGTAATCTTCATCAGGAAACTGTGGGCGGATACCAGCGAATGAATCTTCTCTGCCTTGGTCGTACATGGAGACTTCCTCCATGGCTTCTCGGATGATTCTTCTTAGCTGTCTTTTTGTGATCTTCATTTAATTTTCCTACCCTAAGATGTCACTACCATAATTCATGGAAATGATTACATCACGAACTTCTGGACCTGGCTCTGGATTGCCTATACTAACCCAGTGATCAATTACATCATCAACGTACATTTCACCTGCATCATATGATATCATGCTATAGTGCTGTAGTATGTCTCTTGCTTCTGCTTCCATATCGGGCGAACTGTTTTGTACGGTTTCTCTAACAATTCTTCTTAGTCGTTGTTTTGTGTGTTTGATCTTGGCAATCTCACTAACTTTTTTCTTTTTCTTTGTCAAGATAGAGGGTGCTTTGCCCTGTGTAAATTTCCCTGCAAGATTAACATTGTCACTCCAACCATCCGGATCCACAACTTCACCTCCGCCCCATGGTTTGCCATGCATATCTGCCAGCTCTTCCATGGTTCCTGGAAAGGGATGGCCATCAACATGATTTTTCCAGCTAATGGCCTCTCGAATAATTTTTCGAATTTTCTTCCTTGTAAGCTTCATATAGTCCACCCGCGTCTTATTTGGCTCGTTAATAACTATTGATAGAAAATGAAAATATACCTAACTTAAAGCATGCGTGTATATATAAAAAAAAAGAGATACACTCCCTCTTTACAGTTATTAGTACTACGTCTCATATTCGCGGAATTTTGCTAACCACCTTTAACCATTTAACCGGTTCGTAACTAACACTCCCGTTATCCTCACACCATATAATACCGATACGATTTCTTATGATATTATCATCTGCAACTAGTCCCATGCCGAGATCAGGTCGGAGGGTTTGAGTAGCAGCTACGCACCTGATGACTAAATCACCGGCTTTCATCTCTAATCTCGTATGAACCATCCTCATATTCTATAAGCTTAAGCTCACCATTCTTTTCGCTTAACTCTTGCCAATATTTTGGTGAAGCTATATTTGGCTTAATGCCTGTTAGGTGGGTAAACCATAAATGACGCATCCAGCCTGCTAGCCATCCAGGAGGGCGGCATAAGAAAATATCACCTGATTCGTTTTTAGTGAAGTTAACTTCACGTTTGGTTTTCTTTATGAGCCCCATGCTTCTCTTTCTCATAGCCATCAATTATAACCCTGCCCTCTATAGGATACACTCTTATCTTCGTCATAACAACCTCCGGACTAGTATACAGATGCTTAAGGACAATATCATCATCCGGATTCATACTCTTAAGAGCCTTAAGGACATCACGAACTTTCATTTAACTTACTCCTTTTTTATTAATTACTTCTATATGCTCTTCTTTTACGACTCTAACCACCCCGTTAATCATAACTTCTACAGCATTTCCAACCATATACATCCTAGGCCGGGTTCTTACTACAATTCCAATATGAAGTCGTTTAGGTGATTCTTTGAGCCTTACCCTTACCAAGTCACCCACTTTCATTTAGGCGGGTACAGGTCTTTAATGTCATAAGGACGCTTTCTAATGCATGTTAATATTCCATCATAAGTTCCTGTGCCACTGGGTTTCCATGCAGGTAATGGCATACATTCTTTACTTGCGTTGCATTCATTCAAGCCAACAAAATCCACACAGATCTTTTCAGGCTTTACACTACAACCTTGCCAAAAAAATATTCCAATTAGTAGTATAATCTTCTTCATTGTTATTTTCCAGCCACCAACTTTCGCTGATCATCTCCGAAACCGATCAGGTCCACATACATATATTTTTTTCCCTGTATGTGTATCTAGGGTCAATATGCATCTTTGCCCGCGCCAGTTTGCTGGCCGGACTGTGTATTTGCTGCTAGCACCGATTGCAGGGTAGCGAATACTATGACATCCGGATAAAGATGAAAGAATAGATGCTAGTACAAATACTTTAATCTTAGTATTCATACAATCTCCACGAGATATTCAATGTTGACCTCTTCAACCCACGTTCCTGCCATAATTGTGTATACGTTGAACTCATGTTCTTCAAGCACGATTCCAGGAGACCCATCGGGCCAGTCGGCGCGCCAATCTTTACGGTTAGTCGGAAAATCCGGAAGTACCATGCTACCTACTTTCACTTAGTACCTCACAACAATCTGCATCCCACCAGTCCTCGCCCCACTCTCCCATGATCATGACGGCAGTATCACCGGTGGGCATGCTCGGATCCTGACTGTGCCTAACAACCTTCATAGCAATTGCGTATCCCTGTTCATATGGCAGGCTGATCAGATCACCGACTTTTATCATCCAATCACCTCCAGCTCTCGGATTAGGATTGTCCTCAGTGGCGAACTTGGCCAACACACATATACCTCTTTTCCATCGAAGGATTTACCGGCCGGCCTGGCATCTATAACAACACCTACTTCGAACTTCCATGGATAGAGCTCCCGTGCCTGTTCTTCATTATCACCGGTTACAAGATATGTAGGGTTCTTTACCCTAACAAGATCACCTACTTTCATAACGCCCTCAGTAGATCTCGTTCCATTACCCATACCGGATTTATCTCTACGCTAACTGAATCTCGCGGAGCCCAGTAGATAAGATGACATTGTGTATTTTTCCCTCGGTCTGCTCGCCGAGGCGTCACACGGGACTCAACAATAACACCAAGAAAATTTTTAGACAATGTAGTAACAAGATCACCGACTTTCACTGGCGACCTCCAACAAAATACAGTCCATATTCCCAATATCACCATCGCTCCAAGAAACTTCCACTTCTTGGGGGTCGCCTATCTGTTCAGGGTCGATACAAATAACAATCCCAAGGTTACCACGAAACTTAACCAAGTCACCGATTTTCATTGAGTACCTCCAAGTGTGAAGTCTTACAAATACTAATTTTTCCACGTGGCGAATCGGTACCCCAGAAGACCCGTGAAAACTCTGCGTTTGGGTATCCACTGCGATTATTCATTATACTGGATTCCAGCAAAAGCCCTACTTCACCCTCACGTTCATATGAAGACCACATTGATCCGATGAGTCTCACCATGTCACCGGGTTTCATTAATGATCCCCATAATTTGAGTTGTATGAAATTTTTTCACTTCACCATCAACATTGAGCACGTAACCCCCCCACTGATCAGTGTCTATGATCAGTGCAATCTTCCCGGCATAACGTCCATTTTTGCGAATCGACGCCTCGAGCTTTACCACATCACCGATCTTCATGCAACCATCTCAATCTCATCTATCCACTCTTTATCAATAAAGCCATCCTGCCACAATATCTTGGCGACCGGTGGAACCTCAATATGGTCGATTACCTCTATAATGATTCCCACGCTCCTATCAGCGGAATGGAATACTATATCACCGACTTTCATTAGGACACCTGCCACTTGGAGAGGAAGATACAAAATGGATTCGGCTTGTAGCGTCCCTGGTCTTCCGACTTCATCCACTCGCGGACGCCGCTGTGAGGCATACTGTCGGCGCGTTTGGGGTCCTCGAGGAACTGGCGGACAAACTCCGATCGGGACCATGCAAGCTCCTCCGTGTATTTACCCGAGAGTTGCCACTTACTGAGCTCCTCGTAGGTGATCTTGTACTTGGTGTAGTGCCAGGCATCCCCGGCAAACAGCGTGAGATTGCAACCCACATCGTCGAAGTTGATCTCCATGGTGAAGCCCTTCAGCTCGTCCGCGCTCATATTACGATAACCGTAGCCCATTAGATATCCGCCTTAAGTCCGGAGTCGACAGGAAACTCGTGCCGGCCGAGTTCAACGAACTCAACCACATACTGACACACTGACCAATACCAATCAGGGAGTACACGAACCACCACACCGGCGTGATAGCCGTCGGGGGTAAGTGCCTTAACTCGATCTCCAACCTTAAACAATGTCAGCTCCTATTTCAGGGGGTATCCCCAACCAACATTTATATTATACCACGCCGCCGGATATTTTGCACGAAATTATACATGTTTATGTTTTTTTATATTTGTCCCATATGTACTCAAATGATCCATGGACCATGGTTTGAATGATCTGCACAATTATTGTAACAGATGTTGACTCGATAAGGTCACCGGTCAACACCCACAGCGTGAGTAGCATCGAAATTAGTGACACTAGACGCCACGAAAAAACCTTCACTAATAGATCTTTCTTTTTCATTCTCTTAACCCTTCTTCTCTATCATTTCGAAAACAAACAAATGTGGGAAAACGAAGAGACCCATCAGGTGTCACTTCTTGATACCTCACCTCAATCATTCTGCCCACAAAATTTTGTGGTTGCTCCCACACTAGTTTCCTTAGCTCATCAGAGAACCCAGAACCAATATTAACCTTTACCCCATGGTAATCAACAACTACAGAGCCAAGCTTTCCTGAATGCTTTCCTGTGCCCTCTAAGAGTCCTTCAATCTTAAGGTCAGTGTCATGAAATGCCTTAAGCTTCATTACTTCATATCCCCTGCCAAATTTATATGGTGCATCTAGATCTTTAATCATCGCGCCTTCCATTCCAGACATGACAAACTCGTCATGCAACCCCTTAATCTCTTGATAGTCAATGCTAGTAATGTGTCGTGGCACTAGTCTTACGTAACGCTCGTTGGGTTTATGCAGCTGAACTTTATCATCAAGCGTGGCATACCTATCTGCACAGCTCATTACAGACCGGCGCGCCGTCCATTCATGAATAGGTAAAAAATCAAACATGGCAAAATATGTGTCGGACACATCAATTGATTCTTTTCTATATGCCTGCCGCATTAGGGTTATAAAATCTTTACCCATTATCTCCCCATCATAACAACCGTCACCCAACAATAATAATTCTCTGCCAATTGTATCATCAAAATTACTGATCAATTTTCCGGATCGTGCATAAAGAAGTGACGTTCCTTTTTCAACAATAGCAAAGCATCTAATACCATCAAGCTTTGGCTCAACACCCACAGCACTCTTTCCAGCGATACGTTTCTCTTCAAATTTTTGTGCCAATGAAATATCAAATGTGGGTATTAGGTTTGCAAAAACCTTATTGACAGTTTTTACGGATGCTCCAATTGCTAGATGCTTTTTAAGAATTCTTCGCATCCATATCTCTTCGTCATGAGGCACAGCGGCCAGTATTCCATACAGGGCAGCAATTGCTGATTTACCGGTGACTTCTCTTAAATGGCATGCATCCGCAACCTCAAAGAATGCTTCCCACCTATTATTTTCATCATCATGACATAGAACACGTTCGGTTACCTTTGGTACTTTGATCACATTAAATGGTGTGAATGGATTGAGTCCATAGCTTAATGCCTTCTGAAGCAACATGTTTGATGTGTGTTGCTCAAGAATATTCTTTTTTTCATTAGTTGATGGTGTATTTTTTATATTTTCTAATATTTCATATAGTTTCATTATTTATGACCTTAAGATATTTTGCTGAAACATAATTCTCAAATTTTCCGTTTGCCCACATAATATCGTATGTAATATGTTCGGTAACGAATGATTGGGGGTAGCAGTCCCTAGAGCAGTTAACTATAACACCTATCATTTTTTGATAGGATTGCCCGTAGCAGTTTGTTGTAACCATGTCACCCTTTTTCATCAGCATGCCCTCCCTATGTTGCTTACTACGATAATTTTTCTAATTCACATTCATGAAACCACTCAGGGATATTTTCAAGCTCAGGTAGCATTACCAATACTGCCATGCCAGTCGGGTTCATCGACACAGTGATTGTCTTACTACCTTTAGTGGGCCTTGTGTCAAGAACTAGTCCCGGGGTGTCACAATAACCCTGGGGCCAGGATACCAAGTCACCGGTCTTCATTGTGTTGCCTTCAAAGATTCTTTGTTTTCTTCGATGAATGATGCAGCCGGCCCAGATGGATGATTAGCCCATTGAACCCGAACTTTCTTGCCTTTGATCCCTAAAATAATTCCGAGTGTGTCTTTTGGAAATTTCTTATGAATATACCTCACAACGTCACCGACTTTCACTAATCACCTCAAGTTCATCTGAATAAAATTTCTCAAATTCATCATTCCCAGCTGTCCAACGAATTTCAACTAGTTGGGGATTTGTTTTTGGTGGAATCATATCTGTGATGATACCTGGCACTTTGCCGTGTATATCAACAAATTCATTTATGTCCTGTCTGACTATTACTAAATCACCGACTTTCATTTATCTCTTCCCTCGAAGAACAAAAGTATTCCGACAATCATCGCAGTAGCAACATTGTTAACAGTAAAATATTCCATATTCACCGACTTTCATTGATAATCTCCAGTGAGATCCACGCGAGTGTATGTTCATACCCAAACTGTGGAAACAAAACAACACCGGAGCATTCGTCCCTATGTTTAATGTATATCCCTAATTCATCCTTGATATCATATGGCATGGGCAAGCAGATACCATGCTGGACCCTACTAGTGCTAGGTTGGAATTTGCACCTTACCAAGTTACCGACTTTCACTTACAACCTCCAGACATTTAGGGCCCAGCGTCCGGGAGGCCCAGTTTGCCTTAGGCCAAATCACCTCAAATGTACCATCGTTGTGTGACTCTTCAATAAGCCCAAGGCCCCAGTCGTTTGTTGCCCCTGTCCAGCGATGATCATAATGAAATCGTACTAAATCACCGACTTTCAACTGTATACCACCCAGGTGCGTCAGAGGAAGTCTTGCTGAGGTGGATAATTCGATTACCCATAGGCTTTAGAAAATCCTGGTGAACTTGATCATATCCAGAATATCCTTTCGATTGTAGGATCACATCTGCAGGTAGAGAAATTTTACCTTCCTCATAATATGAAACGCCAAAATTGTAGCACTGCTCTCTATTCAGATAAATTTGATTCATTCATGACCTCGCAACTATCTTCGTGAACCATGGTTATTTTAGTGCCGAACATTACATACCAGTTATTCGGCGGTGGTTGTCTTGCTGGGTCCGGACGTCCGACCACAACACCACAATCTTTGCCCCACTTGTGATATATCAAATCACCGACTTGCATCACTTACTACCTCTAGGCTACGCTCGTTCCATCTTAAAAAACCGTCGCCGTATAGAACTTCGATCAGATTGTCTCCTGGCCAAAGATTATGCTCATGTGGTTCGATGATGGAGGAAATAACTCCTAACTCATCACGACGCTCGGCCCCGGAAATTGTTCGCACCAGGTCACCGACTTTCACTGATCACCTCAATATCTGCAGATTTCAAATATGACGCATAATCGTCTGTCCAACAAATCATCACACGGTCTTGCTTACCATCTTTTGTCGGACCAAAGCCGTCAACACTATCCCCACGGATACACTTACCTCGCTCAATCGGTTTATAACGTTTGAAGGCCAGCGTGGCACCGTAGTAATCCTTGTCGATTCGCTCAATGAACCCTGTGCGACCGGTTGCTTTCTCTTTAATCAAATCACCGACCTTCATAGGATCTCCATCAGGCTCTCTGCAATGTCGTAAACCTGCCCTGTCTTCGGGTAGAAAACAGTGATGCATGGATGAGCTGGGTTCTGGCCGGCCATCTGCTTCGTCAAGATAAGACCATATCCCAGTTCTTGACGCTGTCTAAGGGCCGTACGGCGCTCGAAATATCGCTCATCAATTTTTCGTACCACCAAGTCACCTGGCTTCATGGGTTAACCCAAATACCAACAACGGCGCTATTATAAGGTTCATGATAATAACGTTGAGGCTCTCCCGTTGCTTCAAGCATCAGGTTGACGAGACCGTCGATCATGTCCCATTTATCACTGTTGTAGCTGACGGCATGCGATGGGTCCAGTCCAAACTCGCGAGCCTCATAGCTAAAGTCGTGAACATCAGATGCATTAGGAATTCCATTTTCACAATAGATTTCTAATACGCCTTCTGAACTTATCCATTCCCCGGGAGCATGCCCGACAAGATGAATATCTTCCTTAACTGCCTTAAGAAGTTGTGCATCAATCTTTTTATCATCACAACCGAAGACACTAACGATAGCTTCACGATAGTACTTTTTGATTGTACCGCGGTTCATTTTAAGCTCCCTGGATTTGAATCATGTGTAGAATGTGAGGGTGTTCAGTAGCCTTCCAACCATTGAGCACCCCAATCAGCTTGATGACGCTTTCGGTATCTTCCTGATTTTGAAAAGTAACGAGCCAACCATCAGTGCCACCCATCTCCGTCATGCCATCAAAGGCTTTGAGGATATGATTAACTGCTGTAACTGGAGCGATTGGTTTAGTCATGATGTCCTTTCCTTTTCTATAATAATATTATACCATAGGCATGACTATTTTGCACGAAACATAAAAAAAGGTTGGGAAATTTCCCAACCTTTCTACATTAACCCAGTCTGATTAACTGATTTTAATTGACAGAGGCTTTATCTCAGGCCGAATAGGGACTGTTACGGTAAGAAGGCCATTTTCATATGACGCCTCTACTGAAGAGAGATCAAGGTTGTCATCATAATTGACATATGTTTTTTGAAAGCTTCGTTTGGCAATTCTTCTGTTGTCGACACCGGTATCATCAGAACTGGCTGAAACAGTTATGCTTCTCTTTTCCGGTTTAACTTCTATGGAGAGATCTTCTTTAGAAAATCCCGCCAATGCAAATTCCAAAATAGTGTTGCCTGACTCATTTTGATATATGTCAGCCACGGGATATCCGGAAGTTGTACGTTTAAGATGTTGTGGAAAGTCCATGAAAAAACTATCAAAAACATCATCAAAGACAGTTCGGCCTAGTAGACCCGGACGATAAGTAGTAAGTGCATTGCTCATATTATTTCTCCTTTTTATAAGCGAGTTACAATTTAGACTAAAGGACCCACTATGGCGACCCTTAACCTAAAAAAATATAATCACAAAAAACTCAATGTACATACCCTCTTTAAAACTTTAAAGGCAAAAAACAAGGATAGTAAGCCCATAACACATCACCCCTAGAAAGAGTGCGCCCCCAAGCTCTACAATAAAGTCTTTATCTATTTTCATATTATTTGTCCTATTAATAGCGTGACTGTTGGTGGATTGTAGCTGTTTCATAGTCGACTAGGTATTCATACGCCGTACCAAAATGATCATCTTTCCAGTTTTCTGTATCTATTACATAAGGATTATCATCTTCTAAGAATTCTGTCTCCGGAGGGCAATCAGGCTCTCCATGTACCCTATCATAAGGGCGAACATAAAAACTTCGTATACCCCCCGTGGTCTGGGCTTTGGCAATCAAGACCGCTAACCCCGTTGTTGTATTCTTACTAATGAAGTCTTTGATCCTAGGGATCATAGTGCCACCATCGTAATGTACGTAACAGCCATCGACCCGACCTCCGGGATATTTAATGCCCAGTATAGCATGAGTACCCATGGTTTAACTCTCACATGCAATCTGATGCCCTACTAGAACATCGACCATCTCCGAATGTGCTTTCAACTGTGCGATCCCACTTTCAGCTCTCTTGATTTCTTGCTCAAGATCATGTTTCTTTCGTTCAAAAAGGGCCTGTACAGTCTTGTTGTATTCATGAAGCTTTTCGATATTTCCCATTTCGATAAAATGTGCAGTATGAGATTCAGGATCTAGATTGGGAAAAAATGTACGCATGACAGTAATCGCTTCATCTACACTACATGCAAAAACATACCCTAGCGGCTGTCCGGATTGCCGGTATTTTCTTCCAATTTTATATATTCCCTTAGAACCACGCTCTTGAACCTCCTTCACGGCATCATCTAGACGTTGCCACAACCGATTAGCCCGGCGAGTAATGGTACTTCTTTTTCGACCCAGGTCCCAGTTACTCTTTCCTGGGAAAAATCTATTCTGAATGTAAGAGATAGCTTGGCTCTTTGTATGAATATTTAACGAAAACAATGCCTCGTCTCGGTACCCACAATATAAAACTGACGGAATATACATGTTGATGTATCTCTTTCTTTCTCGGCACCAGCTTTCACTATGGGAATATGTAAGTGATACACCGGCCGGTCCCCGGGGGTATTTCTTGAGGAGGTCATCGATAATGTTATCACGTTCTGAGGCTTTCATGTTTCCCTTATTTGATGATTAAAACTTCGCCTACTATGATAATACCATAACCACATCATTTTTGCACGGGAGATTGTCATTTCTTATGAGTTTTCTATTTATTTTTTCACCGGTGATAGGGGAATCATATGACATCCATGGATCATCCCCACGCTTATTTTTAATTATCCTTTTGTCTTCACTTCGTGTGATAAGACATATGGGCGACTTTTTCATAACGTCCAATAAATTAACTGCAGCTAGTGTCCTGGACCGTGAAGAAAGCTCGTGATACTTTTTAAGATATAAGCTTGGGTGATTTTTAATCAATGCCTGTCTAATCTCTGAGATTGGTCGAACATGTTCAACACAAGGAAATCCCATATCGGTCCAGTGTTTCCAGAACTTGTGATGTTTTCCAAGTTGTCTTATTTTTCCAACCGGCCCACGTGTGACTTGGTTCCCCGTGTATCCTATCAACAGATCAACCAAATTGCTTCTTTCGGCAAGATCTTCTAGCACCACAAGCTCATGAACCATACCATCAGAAATATACCACTCTACGTGGTTTTCTAAGCCCCTCAGCAGCCTATCAATAATATGCTTAGGTTGACTATCGGATGGATCTTTAATGTGCTCATAGAGCCACGTATGCAATGATTCTACAAAGGCTAGATATCTCTGCGCATTCATCAATGTACCTTACTTGTTAATGGATGCCTTCCTAGTATTCTCTTGGCACCTTTTAAACATATAATCCAGTTTCTGTGATTTGTTCAGTTTTTTAAACGCACATTCAGCCTTTTGTGCTGCGCTTCTAGAACCATGCTCTTCTTTATAAAACAAGACAACCGGTCGGCGAGACCAGGCATATTTTGATGCCTTTTTTTTATCATTATTGTGCTCTTTCACACGTCGTGTTGGGCTGGTTGTTATACCACAATAATATGATTTGTCATGACAATGCAACACATACATATACCACATTGACGTTGACATGTGACTTAGGATCCACCCTTACAGATCTCATCCAATATTTCCATCAAGCTATTGTACATTGCCGTGGGATTATTGGTAAGATCATAGTACTTTCCACCGGTGATAGTGGCGATTTCATCCCATTCCCATGCTAGGTTAGTAGAGAACGTGTAAATCTTTAATTGAGGCGTGCCTTGTCCCATTGTCATTATGTTAGCAGAGGATATCTTAGGGCTCATATAACTCTGGGGCATTTCATCGCTAAAGACAATTATAATTTTATCTGCGCCGGCGCGCCAATTAACGGTGAAGTTATCCTTTGGTGGAAGAGACTCTCCTACACTCCATCCGCTCCATGATAAATCACCAACCTGGTAAGGGGGCGTGCCACTGATATTGTGTAATGATAGGAATAGGGCGTCTAGCAACATTTCATCTGCCGTATTCATTCCATTAAATCCTAATGATGCCATTGAATTCAAGAAAGGTGTAAAGCCGGTTAAGTTATGATAAAGCTCAAGCCTTTCGTCACCAAAGCTTCCCGGGATCTCTTTTGGTCCTAAAATAACACCCCACTGTAGAACAGTCTCATCGCTGAAATTTCCAGCAAACTGATTTAATGCAGTCATAACAGCTGCTATCTCATCCGTCATTGACCCGGACCAGTCTATAACAAATAGAATGTCCGTGTCCTTTAATTCTTCGCCCCAGTCGACGATACCATCACAGTCATCATCTTCGCCATTACATACTTCCGGTTGTGGCGTTACTTCATCTTTACAAAAGCCAGGAACAAAGTTATTTGTAATATCATTATTGTTTCCCCATACACCGGCCTCACATGTCATTTCACCGGGCTCACATATCCCTACAAAGAGTGTACCTTCAGGGCCGGTATAACAACCTGATACTAGATCTTCATCAATCAATTGATTGCAGTTGTCATCGAAATTATTACATTCTTCATTGGCCAATGCCATTCCCTGCGTAGGATTACAGTTCGGATCTGACCCGGGTGGATCTGTTAACCAATAACATATGGCATAACAGGGTGTGGTTACGATTGTCTGACACGTAGGATCTGTGCACTCGCATGTTTTGTATCCCTGCCCGCATGCTAGCGGGCTTTCCTGACATGGGAAAAATGCTCCCACATCTTGTATCGTGCATATACACTCAAGCTCCTCATCTATTTGTCCATCACAATCATTATCCAGCCCATCACATATTTCAGGCAGAACCGGTGGGGCTGTGCATGATATCCAGTTACCCTCTTGACATATTTCATACCCTTCGCCACATGCGGTGCCACATGGCTGTAGAAGCTCTTCGTCTGTGTCACCATCACAGTCGTTATCCACCCCATCACATGCTTCTTCTGGAACAAGGCCGCAAAGGCCGCATGCGTTTAATTGATCTTCATCTATCTCACCGTCACAATCATTGTCTTGATAGTCACATATTTCTTCCTCCGGAGGAGGGGCAAAGCATACTTCTATACCGGCGATACAAAGAAGATCACCGATACCACACTCATTTGCACATATACCCTCTAAGCCTTCATCAACTTGTCCATTACAGTTATCATCGATATTGTTACAGACTTCAATTATTTCATCAAATCCCTCATCAACGATGTCATCACAATCATCGTCAATCCCGTTACATATCTCTTCAGCACAATCAGTTGTGCAGTCAGTGTATTGTATTTGTCCCTTGTTGCATATTTTGTCCTGTGTACCAGGATATCCATCTGATGTTTGGCAAGGTAGGTCGACCTCAATAATAGGTTGTGCAGGATTACATTCTAGGTGCTCTTCACACTCTCCCTCATATACAACGGTCGGAGGATCATCACAGTTATTAATACAGATTTGCTTTCTATACAATGAAGAGTTAGGGTTTGTGCTTTGTTCACCACAAAAGTACCATGCGCAATCGATACAGGGATCCGTCCATATGGAGTAGGTATCTTTCTGAGTTTCTTCCTGTATATCTTTTGCATCGTTATTCTTGACATCAAGGCCCACCTCTGGATAGACAATGTCTTTTATGCCACTATCACCACCTTTTGGGGTTTTGGAGCATCCCATTGATGTTAGAATCAAAAGCCAAAGAATAAAATAAAGATGTAAAGACCTAGACATGTTCCCTCTCGGTGCGGCCTCCAATGTTGTAGCGCCTATAATATATTATATGTGTTCTTCCCATGAAGTTCCCATATCAATTATACATACAACAAATTATATTGTATTTTTATTAGATCATTTTAAGGTTTTTATGATTGAGCTCACATCAATAAAAGATGAAAAAATTGTAATCAATGCCGATCTAATTGCATTTGTGGAGAGATTGGGTGACACAATGGTCACAATGACAAATGGCCATAAATTAAGAGTCTTAGAAAAGCCTGAGGATGTTATCGAACTTACACTAAGATGGCAACAAAAAAAATGGCTGCCACTCATTTCTTAATAATCATCGAGATACAAGCATGATAAAAGTATTATCCTTATGTGCCGCATTGTTGGCACCACCCTCTTCCGGTGTGGATCCACATGGAAGATCTGCCCACCTTAAATACTACACGGATTTTAACACCGCACACCGTGCGTGTATTGCCACTGCTGGTAAGGCACAATCTTTAGGCCTGGATGTCTTTACAACCCTGGCTATGACTCACAAACTTATTGGCTTTTCACCAAAACACGCAGAGCGGAAGAGGGTATCTCGCAAGCTTTTTAGAGAATATAGTTGCCAGCCTAGGTCCAGAGACTACTATGTAAGAGACTCATGCAGTCCTTATATGCTTTTGCCTCAACGTCTTCATGATATATTAAATGATCATGCGCACGTACGCGTGCGTTACAGTACAGCGATATGCTATCTTATCACAGGTAATACATACTGTGGTAGGAAGTCTAGGCGAATAGCCAGAAGAATAAAAAACATGACTAGGCGCTTTGTTGACGTGTATCGAAGAACACATCGCTACTATAACTGGAGTGATCCATATATAGTCCGGCCACCGTCACGTCATTATGGTCGATATCCCAATTATAGTGATCCCCACCATAGAGATAGGAATAATTGGGAGATTAATGAACTCCTACGTGAACTATCTACACCTAGAAGGGGTTATTAGTTACTCTTCATCGTGATGACAAAGTCACGCTTGGAAGCATTAAATAGAAGCTTCCTATCCGGAACAATGACCCATCCACGCTTAAGTTTTGTAGGACCTGGGTCAGGTGCCTCTCCGTCAGTAAGAATAAGATAGCCATCAAAGCGGTGACTATTTTTATTTGCATGCTCGGTGGGCGCTTTAAAGCATGTTCCGCCAAACCTGGTCCGGTGTGCTTGAGGTGTTTTACCCTTTCTCCATGTAGTCTCACTATTCTCATCAACACTAGTGTCGAAGTGATACACGACGAACTCAGTTCTTTTTGCCAGACTACGTAGTTCACCAAATAATTGCTCTAGAGCCTGATTACAAACTGAGCCAGATTGATCAATGTATACCGCAATTGATGATGTATAACCCTTTTGTGCACCTGGGTGTACGCCGGGATACTTACGGTGAAGTCTCTTAATATTGCTAGCACGGTTTGCCCGGCGGGTCATTCCACAAAACTTTTTAAGAACTGACTGCCATGGGATTTCATTACTAATCAACTCTCGAATAATCTTGCGACCTTCGGAGCTCATCGTACCCCACCCCCTAGCCTTAGAGTCCGCCTCTTTAACTGCCTCTTCCAGCGCCTGCTTGACTTTTCCTTTTACTAATTCTCTCTCTTCATCGGTGAGATCATCCCACCCTTCGTGATCATCCATGCCTCCAGGCATGCCAGGGGTAGGATTCCCACTTTCGCTTTGTTCTTTTTCATTTTTTTCTAGAGCTTTTTTAATTTCTTCATTATCGAGCAGCTCTGCGAAATACCATTCTGAAGATTTATCGAGGGGAAGACTGGCTTGGAAAGCGGAAAGCTTTGCATGACGATCAACCTGTTCCGATGTCATCTGTGACAATTGTTCCTCGGTCAATCCATCAAATGGTCGTGCCGGGCGAAGGCCCCCTTCTGGTAACTCACTTTCGGGTATCATGGAATTAATTGCCCAGTCAGTGGCGTAGTTCCATAGAAGGTGAGGCTCGTGCCGTCGGGTGGTTGTATGATCAAGGATGATGTGCCAGCATTCATGCTTAAGCAACCCACGAACCTTCGCCGGCTCAAGCGTGCCTACGAACTTAGGGTTCCACCAGAGGCGCAAATTCCCATCCGCGGCCGAAACGCCGGCGGTAGGGATTGAATCTGTACGTACTTTTGTAACCCTCCGAAGGACAGAACTAAAGAAAGGTTCATTCCAAAGAAGGTCAAGGAGATAAGGGTCAAGCTTAATATCGTCCGCAGGGCCCTCCAATTGAGAAACCGGTTGGAGATCAACGTTTGTATTGTCTTTACTCATTAGTACCTCCTCAGTACATTTATATTATACAACACTAGTTGATCTTTTGCACGAAAATGAAAGTAATTAATTATTAATTTCCTCTTCCCACATTTCAATAGCATCAATTACTTCAGAGGAGTCTAAAGATTCTTGTAGATCAACCAAGGCCATATAGAGGGAGGGATCATGTTCTTTAATGTTAGTCAAGTCACACGCCATTATACTTTCAACGTGGGGCAATAAATTGTTAATAACTGTCTTGATGACGGTGAATTCTTCGTTAGTCATTGAATGTTCATCATTATAGCTAGCTACCATTTGTCATTATCTCCTTGTGTGTATGAAATTTAAAGTCAGGTTCTCTAATAAATGTGCCGTCTGAAAGCATCACATTATAATAAAGGTTCTTGTCACCGGTATGGTGATTAATCCAGTCATATGATATAAGTGTGGCAAACATGTTTTTTTCGATATGCCATAGTAATTTATCCATAATGCACAAAAGTTAAATTATACAATTACATATTAGGTAAAAGCGTATATGTCTTCTAAATTAGACGAGATATTACATATAATCCCATGAGTATTATAGCATTGAGCACGATTAACTTAAACGTTAACGTTGGTGAATTGATTATTTTTTTGATATATTTCATTGTTTAAACCCAAACCACAAATTTGTGATATCAACAATTATTAACCACATCTTTTTATGCGTATATCGAACATGCTAGAAGATTAAAGAGCTCGAGCCAGGGGGGGCATGCTTCTCCCGGCGGCCGCTTTGATTTTATAAACACTTACTCGGCGGCGGCCGGAGAATTTGAGCAGATTCAGTTGCGCTTAGATGCTCGAGCCAGAAATATCAGCGATGGCACGCATATCCTTGATGGGCCAACAATCTACACACATATTAAAGTCTCCCATTCCAGTCAGATGAAGCGCTTCTCGCTTCACCTTGACTGCAGTGTGACATTGACGATATTCAATGATTCCCCATTGTACATAAAGGCTCATGCCAGGATCAGGGGTAATGCTGCCCCGTACCCGCCATCGCCATCGTTTCGCCTTGACTAGTTTTTTTCTCATAACATGCATCCACGCATCATGTGTTATATGGCCCATGTCGGCCGCCTGTTATTATGCGAGACTGGCATGCTGAGAGTAGGGCTATCATGTATTCCCTATAGGGATATCTGTCTAGACACGTAGAGACCGGTATCGAATGATGGGTCTGTACGTACGCCCCTATACGATAGTAGACTACGTTCCCCTCCTATAGGAAGAAGTACTGATGATATATTGTGGATCCCGTCGCGATTATCTGGTACCATCTTTGGATCCAGGATACACATAGCATACCCTAGGACCTTCATAGGACTAACATTGATGTATTAACCTATAACTAATTAGACACGAGCCAATCGTTACTCAGAATGCACACTAGAGCTTAGCTAAGTTTGGACCGGCTTGATATTAATACGCGGCAGAGACATGATGCCCCGACATGTCATGACCTCCCACATCCGGATAGGCGTTCCGCTAGCGGATGGAAATGAAGGTATTTCCTTAAGGGCTAGCCCCACTAGTGGGTCACATTCTCCGATGGTACACATACAGAGCGCACCGGTCACCGGCCAGTCTAAATCCAGTGCCATAGCTTATTTTGCATTTTTTTTGCATTTTGATGGGGGTGTGATGGGCCAGGTGCACAATTCAGATTCTATTAATTGCTTTGCGGCTCTTTCATACCATCCTTGTAGTTTCCAGCATATACCGGTATCAATAAGATATTGCCAGCACTCTAAATAATACGCGTCTTGTTCTTCTGCTGTATTTCCCCGGGGTTCCATGGAACCTTCTACAATGTTAATCGCTTCGATTTTATTCATTATTGTTATTCTTCTTTATTGATAATTGTTCTGCGAGTAGATGTTGGTATATTCCATTTGACCACAACACTTCAACAACTTCAATTATTTTAAGTTCCGTCGTATTTTCATTGACGTGTATTGCTCGTTCCTTCCTTCTAGACTTTATAACCGTCCCTATACCACCATCCGACACGTCAGATGCAGGGTTAACATTCGGGCCCATCCAGCTCCATGCAGTAGAGTCATGATTCATAATGACCAGGTCACCCTCTTTATAACGCGCCGGCATCTAGATTTCACTCCCTAGGGAATCTATACGCTCGTGTATGCCGGTGGAAAATCTTTGCACAATATCTTTCCCATGCAGGATGTGGTACAGGACATTACCATAGTCCGTTACCCATGTAAGATCAACTATTAGACCTACCTTGCGGATACCGGTATCATAGTCTACATACGTTGTAGGTTGAAATAATACAAGATCCCCCAGTTTAAACTCAGACAGCATGATCATTCTCTTCTTTAATCTGTCTCATTTTAAACACATTAGACCAAACCACACGAGGACCCTCATTTGTTAATATTTCAACCCACAGTCGCCGGTTCTGTTGATGCCCTGCTTCGGTAGAATCACTAAGGGTCAAAAATGTAGCACCTGGTGGCAAAAGCGTAGAGTTTGCAGTTATTTTCCCTCTAATATCTGGCCCGTATCTCACACCCCCAAATGATGATAAAACTTTAAAGGTGCTTCTCACCTCAACTAGTTCACCCTGTTTAAATCTTAAATTCCTTGCCACGAGTGACCTCCACGAATAACTAACTAGTAATTATCCTGCTTATCGTGCGATGAATGCTTTCTACCATATAATTCCTCCACACGAAGAAGTCGAGCTCTTTCCTTTATAAATTCTTCTTTGAGTGTTTGGTGCATTTTAACTGCATTAACCACACGGGCAGAAAGGACGACACCACATATAAAGATAAGTCCAAAAATTATGTCTTGTTGGATATCCATGTTATAACATCTCTACTTTTGATACTTTTTCTTGTATCTATTGAGTTTTTTGTTTAATCTTGCATTTTCTGCCTCTAGGGTTACAGCATAATCGTATAAAGCTGGGCAACCAGCTCTCAGATCAACAAGGCAATCATCGACTGCATATCTTAAATCTTCATTCTGTACATGGTACTTCGCGGATCCCCAATGGTATCCCGCGTAAAACAGCCCCGCTTCTGCTACAATGCCTACTAAAAATATACAAAAAAGAATGGCACCGGCCTTAAAATACTTCATAACCTTTTCACTTCTTGTTACTATCTTGATCTTCCGTAGTGAACCCTGTACCTTGTAGTGAGACTGTCCGGATACCTTTTGTTTTTGGTTCATCTGCCGATACTGGAGATCTTAAGTGTGCACCTACCCTATTAAAAACATAAGCCTGATTCCATCGATGCATTGTCCAGCCTCCACCGGCCGAGTTAACTTCAGCCTTGATTATCTCCTCCACCGCAAGGTATTGTGGTTTATAGAGAAACATCGCTTCACTTAAAAGTTCAAACTTACCAGGCCCAGCTTCAGACTGCACTGCAAATGGTGAGCCTAACCACATTCCGCCTTCTTTTGAGGCCACAAAATCTTTAATAGCATTCAAGACGCCTTGTTTATCTTTCGGCCGGTCACGTTCAAGTGTTTTATGTCCCTCAACCCCGGCGTGTGCTACCGCGTCTGCGTAGAATGAATCACGGTTTTGGTGACGCCCAAAGGCATCATCACACAATACCAATGACATGTCATGTGATAGATGTTTAAGACATTTAAGTTCGTGAATCACGGTTTCATAATTATGATCACCGTCGATAAGAATCAGATCGAACTTGGGACGGTTTGGGTGCTTCATAAACGCTGAGTCTAATACGTCTAGACTGTTGCCTATAACGTATGTGATGGTACCCTTATAGGATCTTGGTACACGGGATGGTACCTCATATGCTACTTCACAAATTTGTTTATAGTACGGCGCTCTATCTGATGCACTCCCTAGTTCACCTGCAGCAGTGATATCAATGCCTTCCATCATTCCTAATTGTTGTAGTAGGCCATGGTCTTGCCGTATATCAACACCCACGTAATTAAAAGGAATATTATTGACTGCCAGGTTGTGGATCAGGGGTACCATTGTTTGGCCTCGATCAACGCCTATCTCTAGGATCCGGATACGGCGTTCCGGGGATTGAAGCTTACCACTATCATCAGCTAATGCTGATATATAGCGGATTGACTTGCAGTAGTCGACCATCATGTGAATGTGTCCGGAGTATGACATTAATTAATTTTCCTTGTATTGCATATAATTGCCTCTAGTCACTCGTGTCCAATACCGTATTGATATCAAAATATTCTCGAGAGATTTTTGAGCATTTTTCACTTCTATATTTTAACCCTGAATCCATAAACTGTTTAAGTTAATGATGCACAAACACAACTATATGAGCAAACATCGATATAGCTCCGAGACGGAATATTCTAGAATTTACTAAGGTAACGCTAAGGGGCGCAAGTAAAGCAACACATACACACCTCAGTACGCCTCATAGGTCAACGCCTGCCTTCTTGTCTTTCATTAGCTTATCAACTGAATGAATAAAGACTGAGTTCAGCGCTTCCTGTTCCCCAGGCTTCATCGCTTCCATGAGTTCATCCCCCTTTCCTGCCAGTGCAATTACATGCAGTGCAGTATTCACGTCGACCTCAAGGTCCTTCTTATCCACTCCGTGGTTCATATCAATCATAGTATCTCCTTTATTACATAGATAGTTTAATTTCGCTAGCCTTTTTAAGGACATCTCTAAAAAAGCTGTCCGGATGTTTGGGGTATCTGTAAGAACGAATTGTTGGCTTCTTGATTTCCTTAAATTTATCCACCTGACTTTTAACCCAATCCTCCGGTAGTTTATTAAGGGTACCACCATCTTCACCTCGAGACATAGCACAGTACTGTAAGACTAGTCTCTTATAAGAACTATAGTCATAATGTTCCATTCCGGCCAATTTGATAGCTTCTTCTAGTACTTCAAATTCGCATATGTCATATTCATTCATTATAATGCCTCAAAAAAGCAGTTTGGTTTGAAAATATTCTCGAGAAAAAAGAGCGCGGACTTAGCACCCCGCCCCCCCGGGAGGCTCCACAGAGTATGCAGAGGGGCCCCCGAGAGGGGCCCGACAGGGGCCTGTTTTAGGGGCCCATTCAGGGGCCCCATTTTTCTCTGTTTTTGGGCCCCTAATTAGGGCCCCTCATTCCTCCCTACAGCGTCGTTGGCCGACCGTAGCGCTTGGCAATATCGTCCTCTAGCTTCTGGGCCCAGCCGGCAGGGGTGACAGGATAGCCCCCCTGCTTGAGCCACTTCTTGATATGCGGCTGGAGGTACCCGGTCTCCTTCACAATGTCAAGCGGGGTCATTGTCTCCCGTTTGGCAAGATAGTCTTCCAGGGTCCAGTGCTTCCGGAGATGGGTCATAAAAGAACCTGCTCCAGGCATCCGCTTAAATCGGGCAATGAACTGTTGCTTCTTGTAGTTCCAGCGATCTGCTGGTTCAGCATAGAAGATGTAGTCGCCATCTTTGTGAAGGTTCTCTTTAGTGAAACGGGTCATACTGATTCCTTATTCCTTATAGTACTATTATACCACACCCTTCTACCCCTTACACAAACAGAGCAATTATTATTTAAAGCCGTCGCTCTTTTTAAGGTGCCGGTGGTGTCTGCATACGCATCCACTCTTCATATGCAGCATCAGCTGCTCTTTGTGCCAGTCGACTGGCTTCTTCGGCGCCGGCTTCAAACAATATATTGGACACCTTCTCTAGGCTAACCACGCACTTGCTTATTGCAGCCATGGCTTCTGTCTGTACCATTCAGTTAATCTCCGCAGGTTGATAGTTAACACGTGTATTTAAGATATCAATCTTACCGGTAATAAGTCCGGCATCATATCCATCCAAGACGCTTCGCCACATTAGTTGTTTATTACGATCTGTCTCACTATTAATAGAGCTAGTCAGGCTAAGCCTCACCAGATCGGGTAAACATTCACTAACGATTACTGATGCTTCGGTCTGTACCATTTAATATAGCCTCCCTTCAGCCAATAATCTTTTTGTGATTCCGCCGCGGTTTTGGCACTGTCCGGATCGCAGTACGTACAGATAAATGCACCATTCCGAAATTGAGACCCATGACCTACCCATTCACACTTATGGCATTTGCCCTTAGCGAAACTAATCCGACCAACATTGTCATGCACAATCATCCTCCTTGTCTGATATATTATGCATTACTCACTCGGGCTACCTCACTGAAGCCTCGATGATTAAGTTGAAGGAAGAACGTATGTCCACAGCCACCGAATCGATTCTTGGTGGTTTGCAGAACCCGGCAACCTTCGAGGTCCTTGTCCTTTTCCTCTACTGTAAGCTCCATCATGGAGTCGACCATATGCTTAAGCTTATTGGTACCAGCCATCTGACCAGACTTGTTAACCTGACCGATGACTACGGCATTACAGAAGTTCTCCTTACAGTAGTTCGTAATCATACCCAGGCTACGCTCAGCAGAGGCACGGTTAACATGGCCATTGGTATACTTACCATCATCCATACACTGAAGGCTATCGACAATCAGAAAGAACGGTCGGTTCTTATTGCCACGCTTGTTACGAAGCTTGTCACAGTTCTCAAGCAATGTAGGAATATGATTTTCCTGGCCGGCGACGAAGCCGTTACGAAGACCTAGTCGCTCCGCGACCAGCTTGACCTGGAACAGGGACTCCTCAGCCGTATTAAAAAGGACGATAGCACCCTGCTTTGTCAGGCTGTCAGCCAGTTTAAGCATCATGGTCGTCTTACCTGAACCTGGAGTACCGGTAAAGAACGTGACAGCGGAAGGGGTAAAACCTTCACCACCCAGTGCACTGTCGATATACTCAAGTCCGGACCGAACCTTGTTACGTAGTTGTTTGGGTACCTTCACCTTGAGAATGTTGGTGCCAAAGGGGACTTCGTTGTTTCGTACGTTAAGCTGCATGATAATCCTTGGTCTAGGGTGTTAACGTTTTCTTATGGTTCTATTCTATAACAGGTAAAGTGAATTTGCACGCGTTTGGATCAAAAAAGGCAATTAATTGCACCCCATAACAACCCACATGTAAACGCAGCAGCCAATGCCCAACCCAGCATAAATGTGCCTAGATTGATAAGAATGATTCCGACTAGTTCTTTTACGATTTGCATTAGCAATTCCTCCTTATATATACATTATACCATGGGTACATGTAATTTGCACGAATTCAATCGTCATGTAACTAGTTAAAATTATTAATAATATATAAAACCTCCCACTACGGACTACACGCTCGAGGCCGAAACCTACTAAAGCATGCCCCCACCCAAGAAAGAAGCTTAGCTACTATTGTCGCTAGGCAACTCATAAGGGTCGACCTTCTTCCCACCCAACACAGCAATTGTAGCCCGCGGTGAACCGGTTTGGAAGGTTGTAACCGGAACCTCACCCGGAACCAGGGCGATTACATCTTCGCCTGGATATGTTTTTTCGAAGGTAGACATGATATCAGCTTGGTCAAACCCTGAAATTATATGTCTCTTTTCAGTGGTACCGGTCTTTTTGCTAATACTGACAACTGTCCATGGACGACTCATTTTATAAAATCCTTAATAATATTAATAACATGTGCCCCCGGTAGGATTCGAACCTACGACCTTCGGGTTAAAAGCCCGCTGCTCTACCAACTGAGCTACGAAGGCACGGACACTATTTCGTTTAAAGTGGTTACTGACCTAGCATATGCTTGGAGGTTCACCTGCACTATACATTTATGTTTGTTGATTTATAACTGACTGGAATCGATAATACTCCGAAAGAATGGGACAGTTTCTCCACTTGCCCCAGGTGGCCCGACCAAGGGTGAACTATTTCAGGTCGCGACTGGACTTAACGGCCGTAACGACTCGTTGCCCAATCAGCTTGTGAAGCTTTTGAATATTTGGAACGTTGCCGGTTGCAACCAGCTGGTTCCAACAGTGGACCAACATTTCATCACCAAGCGTATCGGTGAAGGCCTTTACACTAGCGGCTTGCTTGTTAGTCCATGACTTATCCTTGAAGTGGTCCGACAGCTTGTCAATCAAGCCACCGACCTTGTCAGCAGGGAGGTCAACGCAAGTTTCCTTGACGTCCTTCCAGTTATTGAGGATATCCTCGGCTGTAATTACCATCTCATAATTTTCGACAAAATCAGAGAAGGCGATGCTGGCTTCAACACCTAGCATTCCTGTACAGACAGCGTAGAATCCCTCAGGCCGGCTACCCGCAATATTACTAGGAGCCATACCCATATACTTGAGGCTTTCGTCAATACGATGCCAAGAAGCTGGATTGGGACAAACCGTACCGGGCTCAACCTCAGAAGGGTCGACCCGAAGGTGGGCAGGGTGCTGACGAACAAAGTCAGCGAGGATGGGATCAATACCCTCTTCCTTGGCCCAATCCAGCCAGTCAGCGGTGGTAGGCTCGAGGTCAACGGCCCAGAAGCGTCGAAGCAACGCCGGGTCCATATCATTAACATCATATTCCGCGCCGGCATTAATAGCCGCGAAGATACGAGTCTCAGGGTGGAGTCGGTAGGGGGTACCATCCTTGTCGTTACCCAGCTCTCGGTCAAGGACCAGCTGGAACGCTCCCTGCATCACACCCGGGAGGGCGCGGTTCATTTCGTCTAGCATAAGGACAACCGGTTCTCGGCATGCCCGAATAAAGAAACTAGGCATACAGAAAGTCATGACTGACGTTTCCTTCATACCTTCAATATCTGGGTAACCACCGAAGTCTCCCTCACTCATGGTGGAGAGTCGCACATCGATATAAGGGAGCTCCAACTCAGCAGCAGCAGCGCGTGCCAAGTGAGACTTACCAACACCGGTAGGACCACGCATCAGCACGGCAATGTGGGGTGGAAGTTTTGAGGCGACAGTTTTAAAAGTTTTGATGTCCATGACATTCCCTTGGTCTAGAATTTCCTTACATATAAATAATACCACGGGTACAACAAATTTACACGAAATACTATATTTTTTTTATTTTTTTTCTATAACATATGTTAGGTATCGAGGGCTGGATTTGAACCAACGACCTCCGCTTGTCCATAGATCCACTCTGCATAAGTGTTTTCACCTTAGACCCCATCGCCACTAATTCCGGCAGGGGCGATATTCCCCGGTTACTCCGGTGTGTGGACCTGCGGTTTCCTACTAACGGCGCTCTTCGACTGAGCTACCCCGATATAAAATGAAGAAGCCGGCGCGTCATCAATGTTTCGACGTCGACGGTCTAGCTAGCGTCGTTTTCCACCACTCACAAGGGAGGCTTAGAACTTAAGGGGTCGGGGATTTCACCCGCCACCAACTTCCTCAAATTTAATTTTCAAATAAGGTGTCAAGAGTTCCCAACTTCTCCTGACTAGGCATGGCCTGACCTGGGAATCACTCCCACGCTTACGCAACCACAAGCTTGGCTTCAACCGGCATGCCACTGACTCCATCTCTCAAAAAGATGTTAACGCTCCAAACGCTAAGTACAGTGCCCGGTGATCTATCCAAGTCTTTCTGGTCCATGCCTCCCACGGCCGGGGATATCCCCAATTTTTTTATGGTGCAATGAAACTCTCTTTCGATGCGCTAAACTCCGACCACTCACCGTCGTCGATACCCTTCATCGGGGTTGTGTTTGCTCGAGCGACATTATCTTCGAGCATGTGTACTAGTTTCTCTTCAACAAACTCTCGTGACGCCGGCTTTTGGACCAGCATGTCCAGTAACCACGCAATTGTTTTTCGCACATCATCCATGATATTGCCTCTTTAAGATTATGTTTAAATTATACCACGTATCTCGACGGTTTACACGAAAACTTACAAAAAAGTTTCAAATATTTCCAGGGGCAACAAGCCAACGATTATTCTTACCGGACTCGTGTACATCCGCTCCCACTATGGTACAATTAATATATGAAGTGGTAAAGATTTTGACATAGGCTGCGAGCACCCGAGGGGGGACTATAGCCCTGGTACATGGCTAGCCGGCAACCTGCGACCTGCAGTTTCTGCCCGCCGGCGTACCGGGGCTAAGTTCTAGGTACCCTTTTTTTTTACTCAATTCTATATATAGAATCATGAGAATTAATTTGCACGTATAGCCCGTCATCTCCCGCCTCCTATATTATTGCTCACTAATAGCCATTTAGCCATTTGATATGTACGGATCACTAACCGGCATATATGGGTACTATGAGTCATAGCGCTATAGTTATAGGACATGAATTACACTAATTCAAAAGATTCTAAATCTACGGTAGATGAGCGCGATAATCTCAACTTTCTCAGATACCCATGGGGATGGGAATGGGTTGTCCAGGACGACAAGTACGGTTCCATAAGGGTTACCAGGTTAATGTCTGGAATGTGTGTCACGAGGCATGCTGATGACCCCCTAGGGCACGAAATCTGGGTGCGAAAGGGATTCCTGCGTATACGAGTTCCCGGGGATGCAGACGGTATGGATCGCGTAGTTATGCCTGGTTCTAGTATTGACCTGTTTGGTCTTGGTCCCGTTAAACTGATAGGGGGCGGAGACGTTGAGTGGGTTGAGACGACCGGATGGGTGGATGCTAGTTTTTGTGCATGGGACATCGCGGTACCCCTACCGGTACCTTCCCCCTAATACTCTGTAACTTCTGTTTTTAGCCGTGCGCGTAGTCGGCGCAAATTCTGAACTGGCTCTGGTTTGCGTACCCTCACGAACGAGGCGGCTGTCTGTCACACGTATACTCACTATACGCCTATCACGCTTATCCCGCTTGAGGTGAATCGGGCGAACGACGGTTCGTACGTTCAACTCTATGCGTTAGCCAATTCCACGCATGACCCTATCTTACGTACCTTGGACTCCATCACTCTCGTCATTTGTCCTAACACATATACCTCTAACTCGTTGCCGCCTATGTTTCTATAGAAGATGCCGATATTCCCTGCGTCTATATACACCGGCCGCCTACCGGTGCCGTCATTCTTGCCGAAGGAGGGGGAGTGAAAAAGTATAAGATCACCTTTGTGCATACTATTAAGTAGGCCGCCTAACATATTTTTAAACATCAAAGGCGGTCGACCCCGACCGCAAGCGTATACTTATAATATCATGCCGGTATTTCGCCCACTAGTGATTGCAACTATAGCGCTACTATCGGCCGGCTGTATCATGACCCCTGTTAGGCATGCTAAGACGATCACCGGCTCTAGAACATGTGACAATTCTAAGCCCTTCCCACAAATGCTTAAGATCCCAAATATACCATACGGATGGCAACTGGTACCCGACTGTCAACGACCGAGACCCACTGACACATCAATGGCATTGGATATCTTCTTCGAAGAATGGGAACACCAATTTGGCGACCCTCACGATCGTGTAAGAAAAGCTATAGACAACCTGATGATTGAATGGAGGGACGCACCGGTACCCGGAGGAGGATACTCCATTAATGGCACAAAGGTTAACCTAGGTAGAATCAAAGGTCTCACGTTGACCAAAGGGTACATGTGGGTCTATATCGATATTGGCCAACGGATATGCCTAACATCGTTTGTTCATGAACTCATACATGTTGCGCTATGGGCAACCAATCAACGTCATGGTGATCCGGATCACGAAGGCTCTTTATATTATGGTTGGACCCTGCGTCATAGTAATTTCATACAAAGGGTAAATTTTAAACTCTGCCGCCTGAATTTATAAAACACGCGGTCGGCCGCCTAGGCCGGTTTTACCCTTATCTCTGTTGGACATTTAAGCCAGAGAGGATTAACAAAGCTGAGATATTCACGACGGGCACCTGGAAACTCTGAGGATAATTCAACACTCCTCGTAACGACCCAACCGGCCTGCTTATATCTGGGTAGGAGGTAAGACATATGAACTCGCCACCCTGGCGGAATGTCGATGACTTTTCCATCACGGACTTCTTCATTTGTCCAGGTTGTTTCTAAGATCTTGTTGATAGCACTTACTATCTCCTGGCGATCGCCGAATGTCTCTTTCATTTTACCCATCTTTATCTCCTGCCTGTAGCTAGCTGTACAGGACGTCCCTTGTCACCTAGGTACTTCTTTAACCCTAAGCTTTGAACACGCCGCCGGACCGAAAAAACAGCATCGGCCGCATTGTACACAATAGTCGTTGATCTCTTGCTTGGTATTGAGTTCTAATTGCTCTTCCATGGTACGAAGTTTCTCATTTTCCATATCAACGAATATACAATCTTTGAACATTCGGTTGGCAAAGTTCCATGGATATCCCTTACAGGTATCTGGCCTGGTGTCATAAATACTACATACAAAAAGCTTGTCCACTGATGTATTCTTTGTACTTTTATCCACGTGATACCTCTTTCATATAAGTATTTATCACACCCTCACATATCTCATGAGATTAATTATTTTTTTATTTTTTACAACCCATGCCGTCTTATTAATATTACCCTCTATGCAGACGATGGTAAATACACAAATGATCAATTTTCAACCGAACTCAAACATTGGATGTACGGCAAGAGACTGGAGCCTGGAGCATGTTGAAGGAACAACATGGAGAACCCAGCCCAATCGAATCGGAATCATTTTAGAAGAAAAGAATGAAACGTGGTTAACCACTTACCTGATTGCATGGAACGACGGAGATATAACATCACACCATGGTTCTGAAGTTGATATCATCAATCAGCACGCCACATACTAACTAGCCGGCTAATCACAGGCTTAGTCAGGCTTTGAGCGCCTTTCATGTTCTCTTTTTAAGCGATAGTATTTCTGAATTAGCCTGCGTTTATAGAAGACGTCCATGTAGGAATGTGAAAGAAACACATCATTACGCTTTGGCCTGGTGTCTTCTTTCCTAGAGCAAACGACACGTGATATGTGCCTATAGGCACCATATAGCATTACTAACATTATAATAGTGATTGCTATCCACATACCCTACTCCTATATATCCAGGATGATCACCCTTCCGCCTTGCGAAAGCTCTTCTTCAACATCATCATTATTAATTACAATTGTATTCCCTTCCGCGAAGAGCTCATATTCCCATGTCTGGTTTGGGTTATCACGCCATATTCCCTGTTGCCACTCGCTAGGGGGAGGGGGAGGGTATACATGCATGCACAACGCTAATCTTCCATCACCCATTATTAATCCATGCCCTTCCAATAAAAGTGGACCTCCTTCACTTTTCATTTTATACTCCTTAATGATTCCATTTATATAAGTAGGACGTTATTCACTTTCGTCCTCTTGTAAAAGAAGAATCTTGGCAGGTACATCACACACCATCTCGCCATTGACCATCACGTCTACCAGATAGATACTGGAGTTGTATGGAGCCGGTGTGGGAGATGTCATAACCAAACACATCGTTCCACGGGGGCAATTAGAATCCCCATAGGAACTATAGTCGCGACGGAACTGAACTAGTGATCCCTCGCTATAGGGAAAAGATGTAGACTTTCGTGCAATATTATTGGACACGTTCTCTTCGCTACTAGCGTGAATGTTCCGAATAGCCCATTTGGCTTGTTGACGAACACGACGTGATAGTTTTGCCATAGATTATCTCCTTATAGTACTATTATACCTCAAATTACGAAAATTTGCACAATTTTTGTATACTATTATTCGAGGTTGCTTACATTACCTGCAAACTAAAAACATGGGAGATATGTATTGATATGATGACAAACTTTAAAGTATTTAGAGATGATGAATTTTGGAAGCATATACCTGTGTGGAAGAATGTCGATTATAAGACGTTTATAGACCACCGATGGCAAGAAAAGAATGCAATTACAAACCATAAAAAGCTTCTTAAAACAATCCAGGATCTTGTGGATGATGAATTTTTAGAAGACGCAGCCGCCGGGTTTAAAAAAGCCCCTATGACAACTAGGATAACTCCGTACCTACTGTCATTAATGGACTTTAAAGATCCCGCCAACTGTCCCATTAGAAGACAATTTCTGACACTTGCTTCTCATCTACAACCTGACCACCCTATGTTGAGATTCGATAGCTTGGGTGAACAGGCAGATTCCCCCGTAAGAGGCCTGACCCATAGGTACGAAGATAAAGTTTTGTTTCTTGCGCTTGACACGTGCCCAGTTTATTGTCGGTACTGTACACGAGCCTACGCTGTGGGAGGTGACACAGATACTGCTGAAAAGATATCTATCAAGGCCACTAAAGATCGGTGGAACGATATGTTCAAATACCTCAAAGAAAACAAGCAGATCCAGGATGTGGTGATATCAGGTGGAGACTCATATCGTCTAAAGGCATCGCAAGTAAAAGAAGTAGGCGAAGAACTTCTTAAAATTGATCATATTCGTAGGTTTCGATTCGCGACAAAAGGATTAGCAATCATGCCCATGAAAATACTCACCGATACGCAATGGACGGACGAAGTTTGTAGGATCGTAGAAAAGGGTAGAAAACAATATAAAGAAGTATGCATTCACACGCACTTTAATCATACCAATGAAATTACCAATATCACACGTGATGCGATGAATCTACTATTTTCACGTGGGGTGAAAGTACGCAATCAGTCAGTCTTTCAGGCAGGGGTTAATGATACACCGGAAGAAATGATCCCGTTGATCAAAAAGCTGAGCTATATTAATATCCAGCCCTATTATGTATATGTCCATGACTTAACAGCGGGCACAGAAGATATGAGAACATCCGTACAGACGGCGATAGATGTTGAAAAGCATGTGAGAGGAGTAACATCCGGGTTTAATACACCGACGTTTGTAGTCGATGCACCTGGCGGGGGTGGAAAACGCTGCGTTCACTCATTTGAACTCTATGACAGAAAGTTTGGGATCAGTATTTACACGGCCCCCAGCGTAAAGCCCGGGAGGAAATTCTTGTACTTTGACCCGCTACACTCTTTAAGTGATGATGCAAGAAAGGTATGGACCAATGAAGATGAAAGGCGCGAGCTTATTAAAAGTATGATGCCTTAAAAGATGCTTAAATAGCGCTCACCGCGATCACATAAGATCGTTACGACAAAGCCCTCTATATCCCTTTCCTCAATATATCTTTCGCATGCCAATAGGTTCGCACCGGAACTTATACCCACCAGCAATCCGGTTTCGCTAGCGAACCTTTTTGCTCTCTCGATTGCCTCATTAGTTGATATCATAATATTTCCATGCATCGACGCTGTATCCACCAAAAAATCAGCACCATCATTTATTCCCTGAATACCATGCTCGGATGCTGGCTCTGCCGGCTGTACAAGGATAAATTCAGGATTATATGCAAAATCCGGCCAGCGGTCAAAAAATTTCTTTATGCCCATCATGGTCCCCCCAGTCCCAGCCCCATGAATAAACGCCTCCAGCTTTTTATCACGAGGCATGCCACTAAATATTTCCCACGCAGTTGTTGTAAAGTGACATTCGATGTTTAGCGGATTAGAAAATTGCTTAGGGCTCCAGTAATTCAAGTTTTGTGTTAATAACTTATCACGAAGAGCGATGGCATCTGCAAATGCATTATCTCCCACCTCAATTATCTCAGCGCCGTACGAACGCATCATAGACTTTCTCTCTTCACTCATATTTTGAGGCATGATAATAATAACATGACGCCCTAGGGCTGCTCCCATCATTGATAAACTTATACCGGTGTTACCACTGCTGGCCTCGATAAGTGTATCATGTCTTTCACACAGCTCCCCAGATTCAATAGCACGAGAAATTAAATATGATACCATCCTATCCTTCACAGAACCTGAGGGGTTAACCGTCTCTAGTTTGGCGTAGACATTCTCTGACACCTGAATTAGTGGGGTGTCCCCTATTAAATTATTGACTATCATAATGTATGCTATCCTTTTCTCTATTTATAATTATAATTAGGGTAAGGTTAGAATATAAAAAATAGACACATGAATATAGCACAATTTTGCGCCGGCACTGGTATTTTTCTTCTAATGCATGCGATGATCTGGTTTTCAATGAATCTTCAGTTCGTAAGTGAGGAATGGAAAGCTAGAAGCCTGATTATCTCTATTGCAATCTCAATTCCTATCACACTCTTATCATATTATGGGACTAGAATTCTATATTCTACCCTAGAAGAATCGTTGTGGGCAGTAAGATTTATAGCGTTTGGTGCTTCATACCTCGTATTTCCTATACTGACGTGGGTTCTGTTAAAGGAATCAATGATGACTCCTAAAACGTTAGTATGTGTACTCTTGTCACTTATTATAGTTTCAATCCAGGTGTTTTGGAAATCCAACTAAGAAATCGTAGGCTTCAGATCTTTTGCAAATATTTGACAAACTGAACCTTCTATCAAAATTTCATAAACGTAATATTTCTTACGCGCTCGGGATGACATCATTCGCCCCGGGGCACCTACAGCTTGTACTATTGATCCCAAGGTGCCATTTTTCACCTTTATCTTAGACCCAAAAAAGTCATTATATGAAGGAAAAGAATCCAAATCTATTTTTTCATACAAAAAATAGGCACCAGGTGTCATCGTTGGCTCATACGTAGCAAAGCTAGCCTCTGTAGATCCCACATCTACAAGCACTAGGTCACCCGCGCCAAATATTTTCTCGACGCTCATGGCGTGACGCCGGCTCGTACAGCGTCCGATTTCTCAAGATATTCAAAAAATTCACACAGACGAAGGCCGCTTGACTTTAACGAGGCCTCGTCTAGTTTTTGATAGTCTTTTTGGTGGTGTAGCTTGACATATATGTCCTTCAGTGTCTTCTTATGATTATCACGATCCCATTTCCAGCTAGGATACCACAGAAGATGCGAAACATCAAACTGCTTCGTATTAAGGGTGTCGCCTATCGTCGTCTTTATTAGTCGATGAATTATAGACTTTATTAAGTCAAAATCTATAGAAATTGAAGGGCGTGAAAGGTCAAGAATGCCAGAGTATATCATGTTTATAAATAAGTTAGAGAATACACTTTAACCTATTTTAACAAAAATATATTATAGAAAACCTACTCTTCAGGATCAGAATACTCACTACAATATAGAAGGTCGTCAGGTAAGTTGGGACGTTTAGACTTTTCTGCTTCATAAACACGATCCCTCAAAAAACTAGTTGACCAGTTATGATCCCGTGTGTTATAATAAACCTCAATAGGCAAGTCATGACCCGTGAATTCTTTTCCTCTCCAGTCGGCGCCCACTATTCTTATATCCGGCTTTAGTTCTTTCAAAAGCTTATAGAGTTCCTCTTCAGTATTGTAAAGAGCAATTTCGTCGACCCACTTAATGGCGCTAGCCATTATTATCCGCTCTTCATAGCATTGAACCGGTTTATTCTTAGCAGGGCGATCTATCGATGGATCACCTTGGACTCCTACAATCAAATAGTCACATTGTTGTGCTGCTTCTTTCAGCATTAGCGCATGGCCTGCGTGGAGTAAATCGAACGCGCCGCATGTAAATCCAATTTTGCCGGCTCGGGGGGTCTCTACATTCGGACCAATGGTAACACCTTTTCCAATCTTTAACATACCCTAACTACCCCCCGCAAGTTTTAAAATATCGCATGTAAAACTTACCAATGAATAGAGATCCCACATCACCCATGAGGCTGCGGCTGCCATCAGAAGCGTAAGGGTACCCATACAATCATAAATATCTTCAATCACTATCTTCTAGTATCCCCTCAAACAAGTCTGGTGGTGGATCTGTACCATCTCTCATGGTTATTTTCATGTCGGTGCCTGACCAGCTTACGTTTATTTTCTCTTCTAAATAAAGTTCCAACACACGAAAGATAAGACTCCACTGTTGACTTCCTGCAGGGAAATCATCCAGCTCTCTTGCTATCTTATATTCTACTAAATCATATAGTACGGCCTGGTCTACTTTATCCATGGCCTGCCTTTACCTGACGCTGGCTGCAGTCTTTAACCATCTCTTTAATTGGATGCTTAACTGCTCTGGAATTCTGTTTCGAAGCGTTTTAATGTCATGTATGTCTGACTTCTGAAGGCTCTCATCATTCTCAACTTCTAGTAAGCGCTTTTTAAACTCAATTTCCTTGTGGATGGATGTTCGGTATCTTTCAATTTCGATATTCAATGCACGAGCTGCGCTTAGAACACGATGCTTTATGTCATCGTGCGGTAATCCTCTCATATAAACTCTCCGGTTTGATAAGAAAAATTTGGATATTTTATTATATTTTATAAGTGTAATTTTCAATGTTCAAATTCTAAAAACTTTTATTAAGGGTGGGGATGCCCCCATTGGGGGCATCCCCGAGGCGCCTCACTACTCTTCTAGTTGCCTGTTAAAGATGCTATAAAGCACCCACACTGCAACAAGACCGACAAGGCCTTCGCTACCTAACTGCTTAACAACAGCCAAGACATTTCCCAGTACGTCTACGGGGAAAAATGGCTGGCCGGATCCAAAAAGTAATCCAGCTATAATTGCCAAACAAAGCAACGATAAACCCAACTCAGTGCAGAGTTTAATCCAGCCGATTACGGCTTTCATTTTCTCTTTCATCAGAATCTCCTTATTATTGGTTGTCGCCCCTCCGATGAGATGAGGCGTTTATAATTATGGAGCCCGAGCGATTAATTATGCATTCGTGGGACAATAAAGAGCAGATAAAAAACCAGAATTGTGAGGTGGATAAATAACCATCCTCAAGTCTCAATGAGACTTATTATTCCGATATTTCTTCGCCTTGAAACGACTGTAATGTTTTTTTAATATGCTTAGAAACAAAAAATAAAGTCAGTAGTGAACCCATTGTTCCAAAGAAAAAAGCTAAACCTATCGTGTACCATAAAAGATCATGTTCTACGCCATTCATTTGACACCCTCTAAAAAATATATCATTCTATACGTTGGAATGTATATTATATATTATGGCACGCCGTTATGAAAAGACACTTAAGATCTTATTAATAATACTAATAGCTCTCAATCTGATAGATGGTGTGCTTACTCTTTATTGGATCAAAGAAGGGATAGCCTTCGAAACCAATCCTCTCATGAGAGCGTGGATTCAAATCTCACCTGATCTTTTCATACTAATAAAAATGCTATTCGTAATTATGGGAGCATCATTATTATGGATATGCAGAAAAAATCGTATGGCATACTGGGGTGGGCTATTATGCCTTAGTATTTATAGCGGTATCATTTTTATACATATGCACATTGCGCTACAAACATTAGGGGCTTGAATTATGGAACTAGAAGGTTCCGTAGCCGGCCGCCGGCCATCCAATTAACGTCGACGCCGCCGGGGATACCATCTATGCTACCCTTACTTCCATATTGCCATATGTCCCATTCTTTCCAACCATGGACATCTCTTTTGGGTGTACTTCCTTCATTGTAAGATGCCCACCACACTGGATAGGAAGTTAAGGAAGTTAGATCACATGAATTGGCTTTCGCTAAATAAAGATCCCAAGCCCACTTTGCAGTATAGATAACGGGACGTACACCGGTCTCTTTCTCTACACACTCCAACCATGCTAGGCTCCACTCAACGTTGTATTGATCGTCCGTCTTCATACCTTTCTCGACATCCAACACGGGTAATAAGTCCCCTTTCTTGATACCCACCGAAGCCCAATTTTGGGACATCGTAGTCAAAAAATGTTCTGCCTCTTTTTTAGCATCGGTCTCTGCGTCGTCATATTGATTGTGATCAGGCCTCCCGAAGTGATAACCACCTACTATAAGCCCATGATCACGTGCGCCTTTAAACTTATCAACGTGGCCGCGGTTTGTGTGTGTCTGGCCTTCTGTGGCCTTTATCCAGCAATATCTTACGTTAGTCTTACTTACGGCATCCCAGTTAATGTTTTTGCCGTTCCATGCGCTGACGTCAATCCCATGAAGAACTTCAATATCAAGCGATGCAAGAGTTATAGGACCTGCAATTCCATCAACGAGAAGTCCGTTCGAGCTTTGATACGCTTGAACAACAGCATCCGTATTCTTGCCAAAGTCTGCGTCAGGCTTAATACCCAGCTTAGATTGCAGACGTTTGACCTCCTGGCCTTTATCACCTCGTCTCAAGGTATAATGCCTACTCATTTTTTTACCTCGCCTCAGTCATCGACCTTCATCAAATCGCCCACTGAATAGTCGGCAATCTCATTATTGTCGGCAAACTGTATTTTGGCCACTCTTGCCTTACCAATCGCGGACCCCACCAGCCAAGTCTTGGCCTTTACTTCATTTACTTCTAAAACGACAGCTCGTCTTCCCATATTAAAAAAAGGAGCGACTGTATCACCTTGTCTAATCATTAATTATAAACCCTCATTGATAATCGACCTGACACTACGTCAGTCATCATTTTTTTAATTTTAAGATAATTTGAAGAAATAGTTAAATGATTAAACCCACGAAGGTGAGCCTGAATTATTCCAACCATGTATCCATCCACATCTACAATCGGTGATCCACTAGAACCACCTACGGCGGGGATAGTATACACATCCCACCTGCCATCTCTTCCTGAATAGTAGCCACTGAAGACTGGAATATTATGGGGCGGTGCGGCTACCCCCTGGGGGGAAGCTAAATTGTATACTTTTTCGCCATGCTTGGGTGGGTGATCCCTTAAAATAATAGGTGTGCCCTTAAGACCTGGGACATACATCACACACAAATCATTCTCAGCATCCGTGGCTAGAATATGACCTTCATGACTACTGCCACTAGTTCCAACGGCGCTGAATGTTACCGATACCCCTTTGTGGCTTTCTAGTTTTTTGATTGCGCAAACATGATTTGAGCCAATTACATATGACCCATCCGGATCAGTGCGAATAATGGCACCAGAAGAGACTGCTGCATTTCGCATTGCCCCGCATACGTTGTCGGTGCAGCCGCGTTTGACAACACGTGTCGTTATTTCTACAAATGAGGCGCGGGGAAGGCTTTCCCTTTCATGTACATACTGAATGTGTGCACATGACAGTAGAGGTAAACATAACAATAATATAACTAACCTGGTAATGACTTTCATTTAAAAACCCTCTCACGTGATGTATCAAAAAGCTCTTTAAGAAATGATCTCTTAAGCCGCAGAAGGCGGTTAAATTTTACACGCTGCCTGGAGTCCATATAAAGAGCAGTGGGTCGTCTGATTTCACCATCTATTAACTGTTCAGAGAAATCATAAAACTTGGATCTTGTAGGGGGTTTTGCTTCTACAACGACTGCACCCATCAATATCACTAAAAAAAAGAACCCGCACGCTACAGCTATGCATGCTTTCTTAAGAATATTCATGTTTGTTGCCCCTACACAAATTAATGTTACATTAATAAGTATTAGAGCTTTTTAAAAGCCGACATAAATATTAGCCACCTAATAAGATCTTCATATGCTCGCCGGATCCGGCGCCTTCAATTCCTCGGCTATACCACGCTTCATATGCGTCCCCATAACGGGAGGCATATTTTTCGTTGGGGTGGCGTCCTACCCAGTGAACTGACTTGCCGAGCATGCTCTCTACATCTTCCTTGCTAGCAACGGCAGGTACACCGTATCGCGTAATCATGATATGTGCAATCTTACCCGACATCTCTCCAATCGCACCAGCCAATAGCTCTTCCGCGGTTTCATCTAAGTATTTTTGAATGGCTACGGGTGAACCATCATGTCCGACGATGCCTAACTTGAATCGTCCAGACCGGTCCTTACCACCTCGAAAATAATCGGGCTCTGGATCGTCATCTAAGTCGGCAGCTTTCATTATAGTATACCCACCGGGAAGATCAGAGGGTGATTGAACCTTTATATTACCAAACCTTCCATCCCCTAATGGAACATCTGAATATGCATTCTGAATTAGATCAAATATTTCATCGTCTAAATCTCTCTCATCATCTGGGCAAGGGGGTTCTTCACACTCTAGAGCTTCAAAGTCCGTGGGGGACAGCGATATTGTCTGGCCTTTCGGCGCGCCCAAATCTGTCCACTTTTTCTCCTGCAAGATACCACGAACGTAAGCCCTAAGTGTTTTTAGTGACATTGCACTCCCCTACCCAACTATGTCTACATCAAGTCCATCAAGTTCTGCTTGATTTGTCAGGCCGAGATTATCAAGTACAAAATACATAACCTCATCCGAAACCTCATCACCGATGCCCTCTTTCGCGAAAGCGTCAGGATTCTGGCAGTGCCAGCGGACATGAGCGACGTAGTCTTCGACCGAAACTATTCCATCACCATCGAGGTCAAAATGCGCATAGAGCTCTTCCGGGGTTAAGAATGTATCACCATTCCAATCTAGGGGTGCCGAGGATTCTCCATAGGATTCCTCTACTAGCTCCATTGATTCATCATCTAGAATACCTACGGTGGTTTCACCGGTGGCTACATCTGTATAATCAATGGGCATTGTAAGGTTTTCCTGTTCTTCCTCACCGGTAGCTCCTCCCTCCCAGGCCTGGTGGAATGCGTGAATTACGTCGGCCGGATCATCATGCTCTAGGGTATCCTTTAGCGCTTCACGTTCTTCAGCCATGATATGCCGGATGTGACGACGAAGGCCTCTTTTTAATAATAGACGCTTGCGATGGAATTCCATTTTTATTCTCCTATGCGAAGTCGCCATTAATTAACATGTCAGTAAACTCCTGCATGGTCTCTATAGAGACAGCTCGGAGCCTTTCTTCTAGAGCAGACTCCAGCTCAGTGCTTGCTGACTCAACCTGTTCAGCCCACCATGCCTTAGACTCTGCGTCTGAAAGTTCACCGTTATCATTCATCGAGGGATCACCTGCTGACCATGATTTAACCTCGAGGTCATTCCACAGATCTGACAGTTTAGCAGCAGCAGCAGACGTCTCGCTATCTGCGCTGGGCCACTGATGCTCTCGGGTATCCACGGCTATGTCCTCTTGCTCATTAAGCCTGCGCATGCGAGCCTTTTCTTCCTTAATAATTCTTCTTAATTGTCTCATTGTGATTTTCATTTTTTTACTCTCTTGTAATCCAGCTCCATGTGCGAAGTTAGAAATTTCATAACCGAAATCGGCGATGTCAAATTCATGGCCGAAATTATCCATAAAGTCATCTTGTAATAACGTCTTAATTGCTGTGGCGTCGGGAACTCCGTCACCATCGATGTCTAGACTTGGATCAGAATGATAAATGCGAGCCTGATCTTTTAGGTAGTCAACCACATGGGCGCCAAGATCACCACCAACATCATCCAAGTACATTTCTTTTAGTTTCATCTTCTCTTCTTTGATAATTTTTCTTAACTGTCTTTTCGTGATTTTCATGTATAGCCATCCGCATCAGTAGGTTGTCGATCAACTACTTTTCGAAACGAGCTATCTTGCAATGAGCGCTCTAGTTTATCATGCAAGTTAGCTAATCTTTCTACCTGCATTTCTAAATCTTTAGCCAGTTCAGGCTCCGGAGACCTCATCGATGGCCGCAGCGCTGAATATAACGCGTTAGCAATTTCATCAATAGAATCTATAATACTACTTAACTCTCTAACAGAGTCCATAGAGTGAGTCTCATTTAACTTCTCTTTTACTAACTTTGCTTTCTCTTCTTTGATTATTCTTTTGAGTTGCCTCTTTGTGATTTTCATTATATTTTCTTCCCCCCTGGTAGCGTGGTGCCACGATAACTTCCCATCCTAGTAGACAGAATTTCTTCTGCAGCCTTTTGATCGGCGTCGTTTGTTCCATCCTCATACCCAGAATCATAGGAGGCAGTGGCATCATCGGCCATAGGCACTAAATCTAGGGCATCCTGATAACCTCGCTGGTATTCGCGGTCTTCCCATTCCTGATCGTCTCGATCTTGGCGTAGCTCATCATAACCAGAGTCCGGATCATGTCGGCCGATTTCCTTAAGGAATATTGCCTCACGAATGATTCTTCTTAGTTGTTTCTTTGTGGTTTTCATGAATAATACTCCTCAAAAGCATTTGTCCCATCATCTTCATCAGGGTACATTTCATCGGGATCTTTTTCCTCAACTTCCTCGACCTGCATTCCATTCTGTTTTGCATAAAGCTGAATGAGTTTATCGACATCTACACCATAGTAATCAGGGAATACGTCTGAATCCCATCTCTCCAAACCCCCCTGTACTCCTTCTGCATCAGCTTTAAGCATTGCAGCGAGTCCTTGTTCTGAAGTGAACTCTTGAACCCCTGCGTCCAGAAGTAATCTTACCATCTCACCGAGACTGATCCATTCTCCGCCTTCATCTTCAACACTAAACCCGCCGTATGGAAGGCGCTTGACATAAAGTGTACCTTCAGACATTACGTTCGAAATTTCTTCTTTGATGATTCTTCTAAGCTGTCTCTTTGTGATCTTCATTTTTAATCTTAATAGTCCTGCCTGGATAAGAATGCGTTGCCGTCGGCCGCAACATCATCTATGGTAAGCCTTATATCTTGTATGAGCTCTTCTAAATCGGTGAGATACACATCTTTCAACGAGGGTGACCTTATCAACGAGAGTATATCATCTAAAATATTGCGTGTCGTCTCTATTTGTGATAGTTCCTCCTTGGCAGCTTCAGCTACAGCACTCTGGGCATCTTCTCGATAGCCCTTTGTTGCTTCATCCCACATGTCGTGAAATCCGACACCAGTAGATGATTGAAAGCTATGAAACTGTGGATGGTTTGTCCACTTCATCAATGTATCAGCTTCATCAAGGATATCCAAAATCTCCCCATAGTCTTCCGCGGAACCCAAATCTGTCAGCATATCAGACAATAGGCCTGTCCACTTTACAACTACCTTCTCTACCTTTTCCTCATCCACGTCCATGAATATCTTTCTTCGAGTGATATTATCAATATCAGGACCATTAGATTTTATAGCATTCTTTAGACGTCTTATTAGTTTCTTCTTTGCTGACTCTGGATTGAAGCCCTCCAACAACACAGGCTGTGACAGAAGATAACTCTCACGCACAAACCCAGAAACAGAAGACATAAATGAACCCATTTCGCTAAAGAATTTTTTTACCTTATTTAGTTTTTTGCCAAATGTTCTACCTATAGAAAGACCGACTCGACCCTCAGGCTTTCCTAGCTCACCTTCTTCAGCCCTATGGAGACGATCTTTTAGCTCTCTATGAAGCTCTTCAATCCAAACATCACCCTCTTCCAGCTCTCTCTCACTACGTAGTCTTGCACCGTCGGCGCCACTAGTTTCTTTTACTCGTGTGTCAGTATAAAGTTTCTTTGATAGAGAAACTAATTTCTTTAAGCTATTAATGATCTTGGGATCTACGTTAGACGATGCTTCAGCATCCTCTTGCTCTCTTAATAAAACTTCACGAATAATCTGGCGTAATCTACTATGTTGAAGCTTCATCCTCTCATCCTCCGACCCATCGCAAGCTGTTGGCCAGCATTATTGGCGGAGACGGTATCATCCTTGTCTAGATCTTGTTGTCTCTGCTGGGTTAGGCTTTTAACTTGATCAGCCGAGGCTTGTTTTTCGTCAGTAGAATCAGATGTTAGCGATGTATCAACCCCCATATCACCTACAGATAGGTATCCCCCACCATCGTCATCACCGTCTTTTTCCTCAGGGGCGGTGTAGCCTACGACCTGCTCAAATAGAACAGTGCGTATTATTCGGCGAAGATTACTTGTCGTAATTTTCATCCTTCTGCTTCCTCCTGACCTTCTGCAGGAGCTATTTTGGGAAGTTCCTGTATAGCCTTTTGAAGGATTGCTTTTGCATCCTTTTCATTATCACCATATGTAAGGGCAAATGCCGCTATAGCTTGTGCCTGCTGTACGACTGATCCTCGAGCATCCATCTGTTGATCAAACTTAAAGAATTTCTGAGGTGATATTTCCGGATCCAGTAATAACTCAAGGGGTTTCGGTAGTTTTTTTCCTGCCTTGGCAGGATCAAAATCGACGTCCTCTTCCTTGCCTGGGGCCTCTTCCTCATTTAAGGCGCCACGAATCAGTCGAGCAAACTCGGGATCTGCCCTAGACATCATGGGAGAAAATCCCAGGCCTTCCGATAGTGTATGTGGCGCTTGGATATTTCGTTTTAGGGCTTCGCGTATGACGCGTCGTAACCTTTTTAGTCTAAGTCTAACCTTCATTTAATTCCTCCCACGACAAATAAATATTGCACAAAATAGTAAAGTAAAATCATTAATATGGCTTTCCGAACCCAAGTTCTCTTGCCATCCTTGTTACTTCGTTTGATTCATCACATTGGGTAACTAGTTGTTCGGCAAAATTCTCTATCTTTATAACAGTTGATACGGGGGTTTTCCCCCACCTAAAAATACCTCGTGACTCCAAAAAGTTAACGATGGCATCCCTTAAGTCAAATATTCGTATTTCGTTAGAAGAAGACTCAGCGAGATATAAAAGGTTAACCTGCAAGGATTCGCGTAATCTACCTTCAGCATCTTTTCCTGTCATTTTTTTATACATGAGTTCCGCCTGCTGACGGTCATCATAATAATCACTTTCGACCGTATAAGGACGCTCGGAGCCATCATCCAACACCCAAGACGTACCCACATAATATCTTTGTCCATCTTGCATCACATGTAGGGGTGATTGGCCGAAGCCGGGGCGCATAGGAGGTAGTGCAGCTCCGGAAACCTTCGACTTAAAAGACTGGGGCCAGCGGAACCACTGGATATTCTTGCCTGAGTTTTGTGAAATTAGGGGAAGCATTAATCTCTTTCTTCATGTTCATGTGCTAGCTCTTTAATTGACTCCACTAGCCCACTAGGGACGTTTCTAAGCACTTTCTTTCCAAACCTAATGTCATACCTATTTATCGTTCCATCCTTTCTTAGCGAGTGCCAGAGTACCTTCCCTACCTTATCTCCCTGAATTCCATAGGACTCCTGTAAAGCTGAAGACTTCAGCTTGGCATGGGTCAGTCACGTGTGACCGATAAGCTCCTTCTCCTCGGGATCTAAATCAGCCTGTTCCATCCCGCTACCGAAAGGCACGGATTTTTTAGCCTCTTCCTGGATGATTTTTCTGAGTTGTCGTTTTGTAATTTTCATGTTTCAAATCGATCCACTACAAGTGGGGTTAGTTCTTTGCGCAGCTTTCGAACTTTCGGAGCGAGACTCTCCAATGGTCCGCCACCCAAAATAGACTCATGCCATGACCTAATAGTACTCGGTATTATCTCGATAAACGGATATCGGCCTTTATCATCGAGTGATACGGCTTCTTCGGCTAACGCTTCACACTTCATCAAATGTTTATTAATGCAATCTTGACATTGCATATCGGGCTGATTGAGATGATCTTCCAGCAGCGTAAATTCTTTACACATCTCCCGCATGTTAAAAAGAGGGTCCATAAGTGGCTGCATAGCCTCCCGAATGATTCTTCTGAGGTGTGACTTGGTGATTTTCATTTTTAGTCCCGATACAACATTAATGTTCCTGGATCATACCAGTCGGCAAAAAACCCATACGGCTGAATAAAGTTGTTAAACTCTGTGTGAATCCCGAAATCATCATACGGACCCCTGCCTCCGGCATAAGAGTCGAACAACGGTACTCCATCAGATGCCAAGTCACCACTCTCGCCGCTAATCCATATGCCGCCAGGTTGACCGTTAAATTCTTCGGTAGTTCGAATATGCCTGAGGTTGAATTTGTCCTCAATCGCAGACATAACTTTGTCTCTCTCACTGTAAGCACCTGTATAAATGACTGTCTGGCCACTATTGTCAGTCTCTACCTCACCGTATGTATCTTCAACAACTTCCTCAGCGATGGCAGAACTATTTGGGTTATCAGACTCTACGTAAAATATAGTCTGACCGGCATTGTCTTCTTCCGCGCTGAGGCCGTATTGCCCTCCCCAGTATACCCATTCTTCAGCAGTTTCGGGTGGGCCGGAAAGGCCTTCGGCGATAAGCCCTTCTCTAATAATTCTTCTTAAGTTTCTTTTTGTAATTCTCATTAAAGTCTCCCCTTTCGACTTAGTCTATGATCATGATCGTTATAACGACCGCCGCCGCCCAGCGTCTCACCTGGTCCCCCAGCGCGCAGATGGCCGTATTGCCTCTCAAGATTAGGTGCCGGTTCATCATTTCCTTCATCATCCGACATACGAAGTTCACCGTTATGATCACGATAAACGTACCTTTCGTATTCTAATAGAATGGCTTCTTTAATTATTCTTCGTAACATGTGTCCTGATATTTTCATTTAGCACCCCACGATTAACGCATACGTGATAGAACCCACGAGTAAAGAAGTCACAATGACAGGTAATATATATTCTTTCACTTCACACTCCTGATTTGTTTGTTTATCTTATTGACACGTTTATCCAGCATGTCAAGCCTTTTTTGTTGTGCCCTATTTTCGGTTTCAGCGCTCTCAAGCCTTAGAGTAAGAGAATTAAGGTCACTGACGGTAGTGTAATAAAATCCTGCTATCGCAAAAAGGATACCACCCAACGTAATTACTGTCTTTAAGTCTAGTTTCATACTACACCCCCATGCAACCACGCGTAAAGAACCCCAATGCAAACATAGAAACTATCAAAAAGCGCCAATAGCCGCGTTGATGCCCGTTCATTATCTCCCACCTCATGAGTGATATGTCAAATAAGAAGTTCTTCAATATCCTAAACCTCCCCGATGATTCTAGCACTGGAAGGATAATTCACACATATTCCTGCCCTATCATACAGTAATAATGATCCTCCGGATGTGTCCTGTTGTATACAACATTTTATGGCTGAGGGCTGGACTTTCTGCCGTTTCTTTTTACCATGATCGAGTATACCCACCCATGGATGATGGGCATGGGGAATATTCATAGGAGATATAGGGGAAACTTTCATTAGTCGTCCCCCCCATCATCACCATCATCATCACCATCATCATCATCACCATAGTCATAATCACCATAATAATCATAGTTGTCGTAGTAGCCATAATCGTCATAGTCATCATAATAACCATATCCACCGCCACTATCCCGGTATGTTGAGCCTCCCTTTCTCCAGCTAGCTGGAGAACCAGTGAGAAACTCCCGGATGATCTCCCTTAAACGCCGCTCAGTTAAGTCTCCTTCCGTATGGGACTCTTCCTCTGACCATTTCTTTGCCATCTCAGGCTCATTTGCCCACATCCACCGTCTCTGTTTTTCTGACTTAAAAGGCATTATTTCTTCTTCCCCTTTGACTTTTTACTCCAATCTTTTTTGGGCAATAACTTTTCAATTTTAAACCTAAGAATGGATTTACCATTGATGGTGGGGTGTCCATATTCATCTTTGCCTATGTCCTTCACCACCGTACGCTTATTCTTAAATCTACCCGTCAAGATAACATCACCCTTCTGGACATCAATCTTCAATGCCTCCCGAATAATTTTACGTAATGATCTCGACCCTAGGCTAAGATCATGGGACTCCGTCCTCCGACCCATTCCAGATCTAGTAGGGAAATCCTGAAAGTCAAAGTCACCTGGCATCAGCGCCTCTAGTTCCTCTCTCTCTTTTTCAACGGCAGCGTGTTGTTGGGCATCTAGGCTCTGTTTTTCCAACATATCTGCAACAACCTTGTCAAGTGAAGACATTGCTAGCTCTACTTCTTCTACAGACGAAAATGATTTCCCCCTTGGACGGACACCATGAACCTCTTTATGGTAATCAGAATATGATTGGTTTAATAGAGACAACGCTAAATCTTCACCAGTTATTATACCTTGCTTTTCCCAAAAATCCTGGTCTGTAACCAGCGTCATACCGAATAATCCCGGACCCACTTCACGATTAATTTTTTCAGCTTCTTGTTGAGCCGTGGGGGCGAATCTACTGGTAGCCTCTTTAATAATCTTTATCAGTTTTCTTTTTGTAATCTTCACTTTAATCCGCCTCGCCGGTGTTGTCGGCCACGTGTTTTCGAATCCATGCTCTATAGTACGCATCTTCCTGGGTCTTTGTAATCATTTGCTGAAGAATATGAGGAAAGTTTCCGATGTCCGAACTTCTTAACTCATTACACATATCCCATAACAAGTCATTCTCTTCTTGGAGCTGCTCTACTTTTTTCTCTAGACTATCTATCTTTTCTTGTGCTTCAGCCTTCATTAAATATCACTTCCTCGTCTACTGATGGCATTACGTCTGTATTTCTTACACTCGGGTGGGTTATAGTAACATCATCATCCATTAACCCCTGTGATAAATATTTCTGTGTATAGCTTAATTCCGCATGGAGTCTCACAATTTTGTCCTCACACTCACCTATATGATGATCGATGTACTCCTCTATAGAATAAATGTTGTCTTCCATTTTGTCACGCCACCTATTCTCAGCTACGTTCCGGCGATGTTCAAGTAAGGCACCCACTGAAGTGCCACATGCGAAGGCAGCTAAAATAAACACAATAACTATTAGCAGGGAATATAGCTCCATAGTATTAAGTATACGCGTGATCATATAAGGATTAACTAAAATCTTTGGTGGGTCACATAATAGACAATAAAAAAGCCACTCGTAGAGTGGCTTAAGAATGGAGCTTAAATAATCTTATACTTTATTCATTATATGTGTTGAACTCTCCATGGCTCCAGAAGATGTCTGCTTTACAAAAGTAGCAGTTGACTGAAGCTCTGATATTGTCCTTGCACCGGTGTAAGAAAGGCCGCTTCGAATTCCCCATTCCAGATCGTGTAAAACATTACCAACCGGCCCCCTGAGTGGCACTGTTGTCGCGACACCCTCAACTGATCCTACCTTGCCTCGCCAGGCCTTTTGTGCTTCCCGGCTAGCCATGCCCCTGTATACCTTCCTCGGTGGTTCACCGCCACTTGATCTCAAAACAAGACCTGGAGTCTCTTCTGTTCCAGCCAGTAGCGATCCACACATCACAGCATCCGCTCCAGCAGCAAGTGCCTTTACCATGTCGCCAGAATTTTTAATACCCCCGTCAGCGATAAGCACAACGTCCCGATCTGATATGGCACAGTCAATCACACTTTGCAGTGTGGGAACACCATGTCCAGTCTGGATCCGGGTGGAGCAAATTGAACCGCCACCTACTCCTACTCGAATACTATCAGCGCCCCAGTCGGCTAGATCATTGAATGCCCGTAGGGTAGCAATATTTCCTGCCATTAAATGTACTTCCTTTCCAAATGCACCCCTTAAAAACTTAAGTGCATCTTTCATAAGAAAATGATGTCCATGTGCAACATCAAGACAAAAAATTCGACAGCCAGCCGTGTAGAGTGCAACAGAACGCTCTTTGAAATCACCGGTCACACCTACGGCCGCGCCGAAGCGGAGATCGGGTTGCAACGCAGTTGCTTCCAACACAAGATCTACCTGTTCTTCTATTGTATTATAGCGATGAAGAATACCTAGACCACCTGCTGTTGACATGGCTGATGTCATTTCCGGGCCTGTTACGGTATCCATCGGTGCCGACACAATAGGGAGTGAAAAGGTGCCCTCTACGTTCTTTAAGCATAAGCCTAGACTGATGTCTTTACGTGAGCGAATATTAGAATATTTTGGTACCAAAAGTACATCGTCAAAACATACGGAAGATTTAATTTTCATTGTAATCACTTTGTTTTAATATTTGGTGGGCCTCCGGGGATTTGAACCCCGAACCTGCCGGTTATGAGCCGGATGCTCTAACCTGATTGAGCTAGAGGCCCGTAAGACAATAGTAAACACTCGCCAGTATTTTTATAAGCGAGCCTTAATTTTTTTTGAAATAGTTTTATGTAATCCTGGGTTGATAACGAAGACATCTTCCATCATACGGTTACGAATAAAGTTACGACGGTACTTAATGTCAGAATTTGAAGGATCTACGATAAAAGGAACTGATTTGTTTATGCACCATTTCACTAACTCTGATTTTGGTGTCAATAAAAAAGGGCGAATTATATTTCCATTACGTGAAGGTGTCAGCCGGGGATTTCCATGGAGTGAAGAAAAAACCCACCACTCACATACATCATCTAGATGATGAGCAGTCACAATGGTGGTATTGAGCGATCTAAAAAAATTTAGCCTGGAATTTCGCCAATACTCCTCCCAGCTTTCAGATGAAGGCTTGGGCTTGGTAATTTTTTCAACCACTAGCGGAATATCATGTGTGTTGCAATAATCCCGAATGAACGACTCTGCATTCGAAGAGTGGTCGGTACCGTGATTAAAGTGTGCAACTCCAACGTCCCTCCTACCTCTGCTTAGAAAATCTAACGCAGCCATAGAGTCAGGGCCACCTGAACATGCAATCATAACCTTCTGTGGCACCCGTTGGATCAGCCGAAGCATTTAGTCCCCTCTAAAGTATATTACCATTATACACTGGAACCCTATCGCTATGCACGAAAATACTTAAAAAAATAGGGCACATGGAATTTTATGCCCGGGGATCTACTGCTTAGTAGCTATTCACTTCTCTAATATTCATAGCACACGGGCCCTTTCGACCTTCACCAACTTCGTACTCAACCCTCTTACCCTCAGTTGTGGTTTCGCCATGAAGTTGTGAAACGTGGAAGAAGATATCTTCCCCATGATCTTGGACAATGAAGCCAAAACCCTTACTATTATTAAAAAACTTAATCTTACCTGTATTCATACGTCTTATATTCTCATTTAAAGTTAAAAATGAGGCCCCTGTAACCCCGGGCCTCCCTGCGGACAACCATTATTTGGTTGGGGCGTTCTTCTCTGTGTCAATCTTGTCTTCTTCAACATTAACTTGAGGGGTAGTAACTACCGGAACTTCATTAACGACCGCCGGTTGGGTCGTGATGGGCTTCTCTGTAGTTATAGCCGGTACAGTCGTCTCATCAACTTCGGTGGACTTTGTACCATCTACAACAGCCTGTGTTGTCACAGTGGTGTTACTAAAATAGTTAAACCCAAAGTATCCGGCGCCGATTACGCCGGCAACGGCTAAAGACAACAAAAATCGCTTATTAGTAAAATACTTCATTTATTCTCCTCCTTCATCAGTGTTGGATGCGTCTTCATCAGTGTTGGATGCGTCTTCATCAGTGCTGGCCGAATCATCACCAGCGGGTGACGCATCGTCAGTTACCTCAGGTGATAATGTATCATTATCCTGGGTATCACTCGGCTCAGTGACATCAGCAGTATTTGACGCTGGAACAGTTTCAGCATCATCACCACACCCGGGTACAACAAACATAAAAAAAACTGTCATTATGACAGCAAATAAACTTCTCATTTTTTCCTCTTTTTATAAAAAAATGAGGCCCCTGTAACCCCGGGCCTCCCTGCGGAGATATGATAATATCCTGCTACTCTTCCTTGTATAACAAAGAATTAATTATTTTTTCTGAACAAAATTATAAAGCTTTTCAGCCTCCGCGATTACATCCTCAGTTGTGAAAGGCTGGACTGCATTTCGCTGGCCTTCAGGCTTCATATGCTCATTCTCGAACAAACGATTAACCCTTTGGTCAACAATTCCAATTGCCATTCCTAGCAAATCACTACGTAGTTCATATCCGCTTTTATTTTTATCACCCATTTTTTTCTCCTCTGTGTGTGTGTGTTATGGGTTGAGACACCTATCTTCAACATGAACCCCGTGCCTCCCTGCGGTTTTTTAGTTATTGAACAGTAAGTAGTTCAATATCAAAATTTAGATTTTTTCCAGCCATGGGGTGGTTGAAGTCTAGGGTCACAGTTTGTACATCTTCTTCAACTATTCTGGCAACCAGTGGATGGCCATCCTCATTTTGGCCCGACACCATTGCGCCGACAGCAAAATTAAATGTGTCAGGAAATTGTGTCTTAGGGACTACCTGGATGGCTTCAGCTAGTGAAGGTCCATATCCCTCTTCCGGCGAGACACAAACTGTCTTTTTCTCCCCAACGTCCATTCCGACTACTGCACTCTCAAAGCCGGGAATAAGTTGTCCTGCACCTATCTTCGCCTCTAGAGGCTCACGGTCATAGGAGCTGTCAAACTCTGTGCCGTCATCAAAAGTACCGCGATAGTGCAGTGTCACGGTATTATCATTTTGTACTTTATTTTTGCTCATTAAATTAAACCTTCTTTATGAATTAAAAGACCTCTGTAAGCCCAGGCCTTCCTGCGGCATGTTACATTACTTTACTGGGAAAACATCGTCCGCTAGAGTGTCGTTAAGAAAACGATTCAAAGCCTTGGCTTCACGCACTGTAAGTGTCAGACTGGATTGTCCTACGCTATACTGGCCATCAGTCGACGGCTTAGTCTGAATAGTTACAACATTAGAACCCGCGGCTTTGGCGGTGTTGTTGCGATTGACTGTGTATTGAAAACGTGATGTAGACTTAGACTTGGTATAATTCATTATTTTTCCTTTGATTGAATAAAATTATTTTTTATATCCGACTATCATTAATCGAATATTGTTAATTTTATTCTAATCACTATTGATGTTCAAAAAAATATAAAAATAATATGACATTATTGTCTAGACTCTAGAGTTCGTCATATAGCATCTTATCAAAGAATGAATCAAAAGTGTTTCTCTTATCACCATGTATACCATGTAGCATAGCTGCCGTTGAGCTAATTAAAGAATTTCCGTCTTGAGGCGTAAAGCAAAAGCCTGTAATTCGAGTTCCATTATGGCCCTCGCTAGACTCGCCCCCCTGTGTCTGTAGTGTTACGGTGGGTATGACGGTGTGATTGTATATCCTTCCATACTGGCCGTGATCGCGCCCAAAGCTAAAGACCCTTCCGGACTGTGTCTTCTGCGTCAGAGAAATCATTTTATTCTCACCTAACCTTTTTAAAATATCGTCCTGCGTAAGCGCACCTTCGACAACGATACTAAATCGAATTACATGCATATATTGAGAATTAACTTTCATAGCAGAAGAATAAAGGTTCGGCGGCTCAGCCACAGTTGCTATGAGATCAGCAGCATCTCTTGCATGGTGTGTTCCCCATAATTCGTCGGAGTGTTCTCCTACCTCCGGAGATGCAATGAAACTCCCTCGTTGACTAACGTCATTTGCCCGACGAATACATACAAAATCTCCCATTACAATATTAGAAAAATTATCAGAAAATGACTTCAAGAGGCAAGCGATGTTGTGTGTATTACAACTTACAACCTGTATAAAAGAAGGAGACTCACTATCTAAAACTTCATCATTAATACCATACGCATAAGGTACTCCGAATCCCTTCTCACTCCCTTGTGCAATAAATAATCGATCTTTGGGATGTGTATCCTGAATCGGGATATAGTACTTCTCTTTCATTTCATTCCCGGCAGGTGTACAGTCAATAACAACATCTGAATTGATCAGAGCATTTTCGAATGTATCATAAACCTGGTGACCCAAGTCTTCAAACCTGGATTTCATTGATTCATTTGTAACTACAAGCATTGCACCCATTGAACACAGACTCTCGACCTTCGCCTTTTCGTCTAGAAGAGGGGTACGCTTATAAAATAGTAACTTATCAATCCCTAGTTCTGTCCTAGCACGTGCTAGCATCGCAATGAGGGGCTCCCCGATCGTACCGGTCCCAACAACTAAAACAACTTTACTCACTTACCTTTTCCTTTTTTAAATTTTTGACATACTTCTGTACATGTGCACTCTCTTTGTACACATACGAAGTGATATTAGATAGAGCCCTTTTAAGCCTTTTATTCTCGTCTTTTAGAAAAATAATTTCCTGGCTGGACTCGTCAAGTTTTGCTTTTAAGAACTTTACGCGGGCGGAATCCACAGCATCGCCAACCTGCCTCTTGCATTCTTGGGAAATTTTTACTACCGATCCAACAGGCACTCTTGCTAAAAACTTTTCCACCAGGTCTTTCATATTCCAAATATACTGGCGTGGAGCTATAAGTTTAAAAATTGCTGGTCTGCATGCGAACCGTTGGTGCATCACAACGAGGTGAATGGCGAAGAATAGCCGCTCGCATAAATCGAGGGGTGGGCGTCCCGCCAAGTGTCATTGGATCCATATTATAAAGCGAGACTGGTCCATCAGTAGGTTGAATATCACTCTCCAAAAGCGGGATATCATCCACCTGGGGAATCTCCCTGATCAACTCATTCTCAGGGTGTTCATCAATTTCTTTGTACAGTGACTTTTTTGTAGGGGAAGAGGGGGCATCGTATATCTCACCACTTGCCGGCTCGGGCTCATACCCACTCGCTACACACTGAATTAAAATACCGACGAATACAAAGACGGCCATGACCAAGAACCACGCGAAATTATCCTTCACAAATTTACTCATTTTGTTATGTCACCTTTTTAGCATTGAGAACATTAAGTATAGCGTAATATCAGAAAAGTTAAATTAAGAACCCACCGACGGCTAATTGTTTTCTAGAATATGATCTTGGGTATTAACTATCACCTCTCTTAGGGTCTTCTTAAGCTGTAGTTCTTTTTCTAGGTTATCAGCTCTTTTGGCGACTGCGTTAATTTCTTCTTCCAGCCCTAATAATACCTTTGCGTTATACTGCAAGACATCATGTGGTTGACCAAAACAGATAAAGCGTGTGCGGATCCAGACATGGTCTGGAAAGAGGCAAGAAAAAAACAGCTTCATGAGATGATCTGCCTCATCATAAGAACGTGCAAAAATATACGTTATAGGGCGACGAATAAAGCGACGCTCAACTAAGTATACACCTACACCCCCCTCATTCTCGACCCTTTTAAAGGGTTGTTCAACTCTTGACCAAACAAGGTTAACCCTCTTGGTGAAAACCCCTCTTCTTGTACCAAGCTCTGATGCATTGTCGAAAAAGTATTCGCGTATAAAAAGAGAGACATCATCCCGTGTTCGTAGGCCTAAGCAAAATATCTCTTTATCAGTGTACTGACAGATATAGGTCATACGAAAAAGTTCACGAACCATCTCCACGCGCTTGTTTCCGTCCATCATTCCATAATAATAGACGTGATCCGTAAAGTTAATCCGTGACTACTTTCTTTTTCCCTTTCGTTTAGTAATATTGGACGATTCGACTTCTACGTCATTACCGGCTACCAGAACAGGGTAGACTAATTTGCCTCGCTTTGTGACATAAGGCGCGCCGGTTATAATTCCCACGTTGCCCTCATAATAACACATTGCCCCCACTTGGTGCCTGGGATTTTCAAGCTCTGAGAATGTCTTTTTATGCGCCGACAACAGCTTATTGCATGCCCACTCTTCAACAACTACATTTTCGGGATCGGCCAACCACTGCAAAACTTTATCGTGGGCCTTGGCTGTACCAGGGCGATGCTGCCAATACCACCCATTCTTGCTTGACCCTATGTCAACGGCAATTCTCATCTTTTCAGCTAGCTCTTCATCAGGTGACCATAATCCTTCTTGTTGGATCTTGTCCGCTTGAGCCATCATCTCCCCTAGCCATTGTTCTTGTTTCTCGCTAAGAGCCCATCCCTTTCGTAGTTGAACAGCGAAGGACATAAGAAATCGATGCTTTTGCTCCATGCCACGAAGGTTAGCAGCTGCGATAATCTTATTAACGCGGGCTTCGTTTTGGGCCGGAGGTACACCATCTTCAATAAGAGAATCCAGCCACTGGCGGCGCTTGGAGGTAAGGCCTTTATTTTGTGCCAGACGATATTCCATGTCTTTGGCAAACTGGCATGCCTTGTCATCTCCAAGACCAGCTGCCTCATAGGCAGCAATAAGGTCACGTGTTTGTGAAAGTCGAAGTTGGATAGATTTCCTGGCCACTGTTGCCTCCCTGATTACATATACATTATACCATATATTCAGAGAAATTGCACGATTAAGCCTACGACTTTTTAGATTTTCTTTTCTTGTTCTTACTTTTTTGAGGGGGCTGTAAACTTCGGAATTTTACAACAAAGGTATCTTTGGAAGTCCTCCGGATCTTTGCGCACCCATCAATATTATCCCTCAGTAATTCCTCTTTTTTATGGGATGCCTCTTCGTAAAGCTTAAACTCTGCTACGGTTGACCATGGCAGACCGTATAAAGGCGATACGGAGTTATCGTTTTTTTCCTTGGCCTCGAGATCTTTTTTTGTAGTTTTTACTTTTTGTGGAGCCATTAGGACCCCCTCCTTTGCTATGATATTTCGTAAATTTTCCTCTACCAATTGACGTCTTCTTTTTCTTTTGAAGTGCTTTCTTAGTACCTGTGCTACGACCCAACTTCCTTACTCTCCTTTGTTGTACTCTTGGTTCTTAATTCGTCTACTATTTCAAAGAGCTCTTGAACTTTAAACTTGAGTTCGATTTCAGCCCTTACGGAGTCTGCTAACTCTCTATGTGCTGTCTCAAGTTTCTCACGAAGATCTTGGTTTTCTTCTCTTAAACTTTTTAGCTCATTATTTAGTGACATCGTTTACCTATCTTTTCTTAATTAAGAGTATCAACTAACGTTGAAGTGTTCATAAATTTTTTCTTAATTCTTCCAAAAGTTCCTTAGCCTTGGGCGTAAGGTCTGGAGGAATATTAACGGTCAGTTGTACCAAGTGATCGCCTGGAACGTCACCCGTCTTCTTTATCCCTTTCCCATGAAGCTTGAGGTATGATCCAACCTGTGATCCTGGAGGAACCCTTACTGAAACTGTTCCGTGGACCGTCTGAATATCTGTTAGGCCCCCTAGGGCCATTGTGGGATAGTCAAGGGTTTGGATTGAGATTATATTCATCCCATTCCTACGAAATGATTTCGAGGGGGCTACGCGAATGTGTACGTTAAGACTCCCACGAGACATCATCATGCCCCCCTCCTCATGACCTTCACCATCATAAGAAATAATATTAGACGACTCCACGCCGGCCGGTATATTGACACGCAAGTTCCTAGGACTACTCACGACTGCCTGGCCCTTACAAGAACCGCAGGGGGTGGCAATGACCTTGCCATGACCGTTACAGGCATTACACGGCAGAGTAACAACCATAAAGCCTTGCTTAACGCTGGTCCTGCCCGCACCCGAACAGGTTTTGCATACTAGGGGTGTTGTACCCGGACGACACCCGGTACCTGTGCACTCAACACATGCCTCCCTTATATTAAACCGTATTTCTTTTTCACACCCTAGGGCCGCTTCTTCAAAAGATAGTGAAGCCTCAACATCAACGTCAAGCCTGGGATCTCTCTGCTGGGCCTGTGAAGCATTTGAACCACCAAAAAAGCTACCGAATATATCCTCAAAGCTAGAAAACATATCCCCGAAACCGCCAAAGGGATCACGCCCAGAAGCAGGGTTATCATACTGCTCCCTTTTCTCAGGATCGCTTAAGATCTCATACGCCTGTGAAATCTCTTTAAACTTTTCCTCGGCTGCCTCATCACCTATGTTTTTGTCAGGATGGTATTTCTTAGCCAGACCTCGATAAGCTTTTTTAATCTCAGATTGTGAAGCTGATTTTTGCAGGCCCAATATAGAATAAAGATCTTTCATACGCTACTATCCCTTCGGCGTGTTCATTACATCATATCCTACTAGATCACTAATTGAGTCTCTGATATCTTCACCTGCCGTTAACGGTGCCTCATTCCCGATGCATGTCCACCCCTTACGGTCACGACGAGCAAATAGCTCGAGCTTGTCCCATTCCGGAAACATCAGATCCAGACTATCCTGAATAGATTCTGGCTTTTGTGAATGTTTCATGGTAGGATGCATAAAAAGATTTCGTTGTGAATGGTTCTTTAAGTATTTAGTATACTTTCCCTTTATGCCGACAAGACACGGTTCATGACAGTTTCGGGCAAGGCGTCCCATCCCAAACGCTAAATTAAGAGGATCCCTTTTAGATGTTTTCCCCCATATCCACAATTGTCTATACTGAAATCCCCACGCCTCTAATATATCCATTCCAGCCTTTAAGAATGCTGAAGGTACCCAAAGCGCACATAACGCATTTTCTGCAGTCAAGTCGCTGATCGGCAAGCGGGCGATTGCTGAGAGATCTAGTGTGGGGTACATATAATTAACTCCCCTCACGGTCTTGTCTCTCTTCTCATACTTGAGATTGTCATTAAAGCGCCAGGGAGGATCTGCCAAGATTACCCCAAACTTCTGCGCCTCGTTATCTTCAATAACTAACTCATCTTCGCTTAATAGTTTCTCACTCTTTATTATCATTCTTTCCCTCACGGTTTTGGGGATAATATATCCATTCAATAAAATTACCATCTAAATCCGAAGTGTATAAAAACTCCGTACCGTCTCGATGACAACCTATGGAAGGTCCCTTACGCTCCAATTCGTGCCTATCCCTGCACCTAAATGCTATGTGGGGTGGGTGCTGACTGCCTAGTGTCAAAGCTAGCTTTATACCACCCACTTCCAAGAGTGCCCAACTTTCGTCCTCGTAAAGCACAACAGCAGAACATTCAAGTTTGTACCACTCTACTGACGCTCTGATGAATGAAACATTTATGGCAAAATGATCAAATGTTTTTCCACAATTACTAGTGGTCATACTTCTTTAGTTCTTTTTCCCACATAGACATTAGACTATCACACACTTCCCTATACTGCTTAAGCGATTCCCAGTTTTCTTCCGGTGTAACATATGAATTTAAAGTTAGGTCCGGAGTGGTGATAGGGATAGATAGGCCCGTGTAGGTGTGCGTTCTAAACTCTGACTGCTTTAGTTCACCGGACAAGATAAGATTAATAATACTTCTAGAAACTTGGATTGGCATTCTAGAACCAACACCATGTTTTCCTCCGGACCAGCCGGTATTAACTAGCCAGCATGTTGCACCACACTCGTCAATTCGTCTGCGTAAGAGTAAGGCATATTCTTGAGGTTTCCTGGGCATGAATGGGCCACCAAAACAATGGGAAAAGGTGGCAACAGGTTCAGTGACGCCTTCTTCAGTACCCGCCACCTTCGCAGTATATCCCATTAAAAAATGATCTATGGCTTCTTGTGCTGACAGTTTAGAGACCGGTGGTAGAACACCAAAAGCATCACATGTCAAAAATACGACATTTTCCGGTGGGTCGCAGATTCCCGTAGATGAAGCATTAGATATATGGTGGACAGGATAAGAGCCACGAGTATTTTCGGTATACTTTCCGTCGTTAAAGTCGGGCATGCCCCCATTGTCGATTACAACGTTTTCCAGGGTTGCGCCACTCGTCTGTACAGCATTCCAGATTTCAGGCTCGGCTGTCGGACTTAGGTTTATCATTTTTGCATAGCACCCCCCCTCGAAATTAAAAAGACGAGTTGAGGACCAGCCATGCTCATCATCACCGACTAACATCCTAGCCTTGTCAGCGGATAACGTAGTTTTTCCAGTCCCAGACAGGCCGAAAAATACAGCAGCATTTGTGCCATCTTTTTTTGCGTTAACAGAACAATGCATAGGTAAGATATCCATAGGTGGTAAGACAAAATTTAAGACAGTAAAAATACTTTTCTTAATCTCACCAGCATAATGAGTCCCTGTAATTATAATACTCTTGCAAGAGAAATTTATAAAGACCCTTGGCTCTTCCTGCAACTGAGGGTATGCGCGCAACGTCCAGCATACACTCGGCGCAACCGGATCTTGCCTTTCTCTAACAAACATGTTATTGGCAAAAAGAGCATGCCATGGTGTAGACGTCTTGACATTAACACCCACCTGGCACGTTTCATCTCGTCCCGCATATAGGTTCTGATCATAGGTCTTATTTTCTTTCTCAAAATCCAGTGCGTTATTAAGAAGCTCAGCCCACTCGCCGGGCGTACAGCTTGAATTTTGCTCCCAATCTATTTCTTCGTGTGTTATATTGTCATCGACAATAAACTTGGCGTTGGGTGATCGGCCTGTGCATTTCCCAGTATACACGGCAATTGCACCTGTTTCTAGTAGCCTTACTCCCGGAAAGCCCGCTGATTCCGCGATTAGTGTTTCTCTTTTCATGGCTCATCCTTACAATGAATTATTTTACATTATTTTTATGAATTGATTAATAATTTTTTTCTTCATAACATCCGAGGAATGATACCACAGCCACGCTGGATCTCGTGAAAGTGCACCTAGCGAATCCTTTAAACTATTTATTGTAAGTTTGAGTATATTACGATACTCTTGCCCTTTTTTTTCTAGGTTCATCCCGAGCTTGTCTGCAATGCAAAATAACGTATACCAATCGTTCAACTCCGATGCTTTCTTCGCCTCATGGAACATGAGCGTACGCTCTACCTGCTCATCAGTGCCAGTGTTGCCCTGGGGTAGCACTTTGTCGGGGTGGGTTGCCTTGGCGATCTCCTTAAACATTCCCTTAATTTTTTTATTATCTATTGTAGGTGCAGAAGGTAGGTCATCAAGCAAATTGTCATTCATATCCAGGTTTGGATTGGTAAAGGCACCCGATTTGGGATCTTGAGGTGAGCGATTTTTCGATTGTGCTATACGAAGCGCATGCTGGAACTCTTGTTGTGCAACCTGAAAGACTGCTTTCGCACGTTCATACTCCGATCTTAAAAAATTAAGTTCATCAATTAGATACTGATGTTTGTCGGATGAGTAGCCATGCTTTTTTTCATCAGCTGATGTCATCGTATATGGCGGGTGGCTATCCCACCCCGCTATAGGCTCCCCGCAGGGATCCAGTTAGCTGTGGCTGCATGTCCGTATCAATCATCGTTAAACCGGCCACAACACTGAATTCTGGGGATCCCTTCGACGCGGAGAGGTAAAAGCGATCCACCCTCACGTCCAGTGTGACCTGCTGACTGGGGGTTAGTTCAAAAAAGTGAGGAAACTGGCGATTATGTGTGGGATCCATCCCACCTGAGGTAAAACTTATAGCAAGACGAGCATCATGGGGGGCGGTTTGCTGGTTGTCAGCACTCGTAAGGTTTATATATAAGAACCTTGATAGTCTAGGCAGATCAAATTGTCGAACTCCATGTGGCTGGTTAGCCCCTAGGATGGATGAAGTCACCCATGGTATCGAAGATATTTGATAATGTCCGACTGACATTGCGCCGGCTTTTGCATTCTTTAAACTCATATTATATTTCCCTATTCAATATCCACAATAAATATTTATTGCTCATGCCCTCATTATACCCATCGCCGTGAGGTATCTTTTTACGTTCTCACGGTCTGACTTCTCCATGCCCTCTTTATCAAGCATGAGCGTCTCCCCATCACCATGTGAATAACCACGTGGGATGGGATCATCTTCATCACGTGGTTCCACGCTGGCAACAGCCTCGCTTATGATATACCTTAGTTGTGAAAGCCTAAGTTTCATGCTATCGTTTCTTAAAAATGTTGTCAATCTCTTCCTGAATAATTCCTCTCAGGGTGCGGGGTCGGGTTGTAGACTCCGTGACAAGGTCTGTATCACCGGACCCACCATAGCTTACATCTTGGGCATTATGACGATAGACCTCATTCTTAACCCAATTAACCACCCTGTCAGCTTCAGGATATGAAAGCTCATGCTCAACGATCAGCGTTGCGATGTCAACATGTTCGATATTTTTAAGCTCATCTAATGTCAGAGGAGACTGCGCTATTGATTTAACAATAGCCACATTAATAATTTCTTTACTTGATTCTTCCTGTTCACTCAACAAACGTCTAGACATTGAGATCCTCCCATTATAATGGAATAAATATAAATCTAAACCAGCTAGTACTAGACGTTAATGAAAATAATAAAGAAAGTGTCAATCTTTCTCTATCAAAACTTGTGAAAGCAACAAGCGGTATACCATAATCGCACGACTAACACGGTGGTGGTGTTGCACGTCGACAGGGCCCATACCAGAACCACATGACTTTTTTAGACTAAAAAGTTCCGCGGGGGTGGATGCGGAAGACTTTAAGGCTTGTCGCCAAAGCTTTCTAAACTTTCTTTTGCATCGCCTACGCTCTTTTGGCGTCATAGTAAGCATTGCGTGATCAATAGAAATACGCGAATCTAGATTATCAAAGGGAATGATTCCCTTCTCTATCATTCTCATGAAAACCAAAATATCTTGATGATTATTCAATGTTATCTCCTATATGGTACCCCCGACAGGATTCGAACCTGTGACCTACGGATTAGAAGTCCGTTGCTCTATCCATCTGAGCTACGGGGGCATAATTATTTGGAGCCATTGAGAGGACTTGAACCTCCGACCGGCTGATTACAAATCAGCTGCTCTACCAACTGAGCTACAATGGCATATATACTAGTCAATAATTTTTAGTACCTTTTCCCGTGGATTATCTTCGTCCTTAGGAAAACGAATTGCGTGATCATCAATATAATATTTCGCGGGATGCTTGATATTAGTAACGTCATCGAAATAATGCTCCATATCGTGGCCAGCTAGCCATTTTCGTATGGTCCCTACGTCCCTACTGGATATTATGATTAACCTATAACCCTTACTCTTAAGAGCCTCCAGCGCCTCTCTAGTGCCTTCTGTGGGGGGATCATATGCATTATAGAACCCCTGATATCCTTGTGAGTATTTATGAACTACACCATCAAAATCAATTGCAATAGTATTTTCTTTGAGGTCGGCATTTATTTCACCCACAAGAATGTCCCCGTATCATGCAACTATTGGTGCGCAAGGTGGGACTCGAACCCACACGCCGTAAGACACAGGAACCTAAATCCTGCGCGTCTACCAATTCCGCCACTCGCGCTTTTTTGTTCAAAGAGTCAAGCTTAGTCATCACTCCACCTCCATAGACTGAGCTGCGTCTAGGCGATTAATACACCCTATAAGAGTGTCCATACGCAAATCAGAAGGTGTACGAATGATTAGTCCCAACTTTAATATTGTCTTATTGGGCATACTGGCATTTAATGAAACAATCTTTACTTTTTGCTCTTCCAATATCGAACGTACTTCATTAACAATACCCGGCCGGTCCTCCACCGTTACCTTAAGAGTACGAGTTTTGTACGTAGTCAAAAGACGATGCTCGACCTTTGTGATGATAGTAAGAATAACCAACACTAGCGCAGTAGTAGCTACGGCAATTCCGTAAAATCCACTGCCACATGCGATTCCTATGATTGCCGTTGTCCATAACGAGCTAGCGGTGGTTAAGCCTTTGATTGTCACCCCAAATCTCAATATAGCACCGGCACCTAAAAAGCCCACGCCGCTTACAACCTGAGCCACAATCCTTCCTGGATCAGAAGGAAATGCTGGGCTTGATAAAAGTTGAGAATATGCTATTGAAAGTATGGCGGCTAGAGATGCACCAACACCCAATATCATGTGCGTTCGAAGACCTGCGGGCTGGCCATGAATTTCACGTTCCAGCCCAATAATAGAACTCAATGCGCCGGCAATTAAAATGCCTATAGACGCCCCTATCAACATCATTTCTTTTTGCCTTCCGTGACGTCCTCAAATAAGAACACTATGCATTTATAATGTCGCATTTAAAAAATATACACTACCGAAAGAAGGTGTTCAACACTTCATTTTTATGATATCAATTATAGAATGACAAGGCATGCCAATAATGCGCAGATGCCTGATCCGACTAAAACAAAAAAAAGCCTATCAGCTTCGCGGTCAGTAAAATTATCTTTCATGTTATTTCTCCTTATAGTCATGGTTGGGATGACGTGATTTAAATCCGGGGCATTCTGTCCCTAAAGCGCATGCGCTGTCAGATTTCACCGCATCCCGTAAGTGGTGGGCGATGACGGGCTCGAACCGCCGACGTCCTCGGTGTAAACGAGGTGCTCTTCCAACTGAGCTAATCGCCCTAGGAATTGTTACCCTAAAGTAAGCGTACCCACGCCGGTATTTACTGAAACTTCCCATTCGTCAATATTCACACCGGCATTGATTAGGTCAGACGCCTTAGTCTTTGCAGACGCAGTTAGCGTACAAAANCCTCTTTTATAATCATATTTCTCGACCGTGTATTCAACTAAATCAACGTCGTAAAAATTATCACGAATAGNCTCGGCAACAAACTCAGAAAATCCAGAAAAATCTCTTGGATACTCATCCAGGAGATCAGAATCCCTCAGCGTCTCAATTGGACTATCACCATATTCAGTGCGAACATCAAGACCAGGCGTAGAAATAAGGGTTGCATAAGCATCAACGACATGGGTATTCTCTAATGCTGTTTCGACCTCTGACTCATTATGAACAAACACATCAGTTCCTTCTGAGTAACTGAGTGTGACAATAGCATCTTCTTTTAAGTTTAACGATTTTAGCTTTTCAATTGTTTTTGACATTTTTTTCCTCATTTAAAAAATATTAGTAATGGCGGAGAGGGTGGGATTCGAACCCACGGTAGGTCTCCCTACGCCGGTTTTCAAGACCGGTACCTTAAGCCGCTCGGTCACCTCTCCGTTATGTGTCCGTTGCTTTCTTGGCTAAAAAACTGGCAATCTCTAGAGATAAGTTTCTTTGTACCGTCGTGGCTGCCAAGTTTAACTGGCCCCCTGATCTCTTATTGTAGTCAAGAATTACTTGCTCAATCAGCGCTGCCAAACTTTTTTCAGGGAAAGAAAAAATTACTTTATTTTCCATCGTGATTCCAAAAAATTGAGCATATCTTGTGCATGGGCACCGGCTTCTGCAGCCTTTAAGATCTCTTCTGAAATGTCCGGATGATCACCTACGCCAACAGGATTCTGCAAGTATAGGTTTATCTTCGACTCTGCTTCAGCTAGCTTGGCCTCACACTTTAATTTAGCGGCAATTAAAAACCCGTCACCTACCGTCATACAACGCTTTTGACCACATGGTTTTTTACATGATTTTTTATCCATTGTTTTCTCCTCACTCATGTCTTTCGAACCCTAACCTTCTTGTCATTAATTTCAGGACGGGTTGTCTTATATTTTACAGCAACATAAAACTTATATTTTGATCCTCTCAGATCCGAAGGGTACGTAATACCTACCCAGACATTACCACACTTACATGTTCTCCCTCGGGATTTTTCATTAACCTGATCGTGGTAAAATGTCTTCTTACAAAGCGTGCACTGAATGTAGGTTCTGTACCTGTAAGCACTCGCTGGTTTCTTCTTTCTGGAAGGGCGCTCTTCTGTAAATCCTAGGCCCACTACTCTTCCTGTGCGTCTTCAACGACCTCAGCGTCGATGACATCCTCAGGGGTGGTTGGGTCATCGGGGGCGGGTTGTTCTGTAGCAGAAGACTTTTCGTACATAGCCTTGGTAACTGCCTGGACTACATCGGTAAGTGATGCAACAGCAGAGTCTAAGTCACCCTTTATATCGCTGTTCAGCTTGGATGATGCATCTTCAACGGCACTTGAGAGATTAACCTGATCTTCCTCAGAAAGATTCTCACTGTGCTCTTTTTGTAGACGAACTGCTTGATGGATTAAGCCGTCTAATTCATTTCGTGTCTCCACTAACTCTTTGCGCTTCTTATCATCCACCTCATGCTTCGCAGCATCCTTTACCAACTGATCAATCTCAACATCAGTTAAGCCGTTGCCGTCCGTCAAGGTAATATTCTGTTCCTTTCCTGTCGCCTTATCACACGCAGAGACGTTAATAATACCGCTGGCATCGATATCAAAAGTAACTTCAATTTGTGGGATCCCCCTTGCAGCCGGTGGAATTCCATCTAACTTAAACTGTCCCATCGTACGATTATCAGACGCCATGGGACGCTCACCCTGGAGGACGTGAATATCAACAGCAGTTTGGCCATCGGCAGCGGTAGAGAAAACCTCGGCCTTCTTTGTGGGAATGGTAGTATTTCGCGGGATGAGGGTCGTCATAACCCCTCCCATTGTCTCTATCCCCAGGCTGAGAGGTGTTACATCAAGCAACAGAAGATCTGTTACGTCACCGGAAAGAACCCCTCCCTGAACCGCAGCACCGAGTGCCACTACCTCATCAGGATTAACACCCTTGCAGGGTGACTTGCCAAAAAATTCTTCGACAGTCTTTTGCACGAGGGGAATTCGCGTCGTACCACCCACCAGAATAACCTGATCAATCTCATCTGCCGTCTTGCCTGCGTCCCGTAGCGCATTTTTGCATGACGTGAATGTCTTATCGACAATGTCTGAAGCTAACTGTTCAAACTTGGCGCGGGTTAATCTTACGTCCAAGTGCTGTGGGCCTGACTCATTTGCAGTTAAAAATGGCAGGCTAGCCTTCGTTTCCTGTGCTGAACTGAGCTCAATCTTGGCCTTTTCAGCAGCCTCACGAACACGTTGAAGTGCAAGAGGATCCTTCCTTACATCAATACCTGAAGATTTTTTAAATTCATTAGAAAAATGATCAATGATGGCTTCATCGAAATTGTCACCCCCCAAGTGTGTATCGCCGTTTGTAGAAAGTACCTCAACTACATCCTGTGATACTTCTAAAATGGAGACATCAAATGTACCACCACCAAAGTCGTATACGGCAACTAGTTGATCTTCACCCTTGTCCATTCCGTATGCTAATGCAGCAGCCGTGGGTTCATTAATGATTCTTTTAACATCTAGGCCGGCAATTTTGCCGGCGTCCTTGGTCGCTTGTCTCTGAGAATCATTGAAGTAAGCCGGCACCGTAATAACGGCCTCGGTCACTTTTTCTCCTAGGTAATCCTCGGCAGCTGACTTTAGTTTTTGGAGGACTTTTGCGCTGATCTCAGGAGGTGAATATGCTTTGTCGTCCAGCTGAATATGGGCAGCACCTTTTGCCGAAGGTACAATTGTGTATGCAACCTTTTCGGCAATATTTTTTACCTCTTCATATTGTGAGCCAATGAATCTCTTAACGGAATAGAGTGTCTGCGTAGGGTTTATAACAGCCTGTCTTTTTGCTTGTTCACCCACCAGTGCTACCCCCTCGTCCGTGAATGCAACTACCGATGGTGTGGTTCGATACCCTTCACCATTAACCAAGACTTTGGGCTCTTTACCCTCCATAATGGCAACACAAGAATTAGTAGTTCCTAAGTCAATTCCAATAATTTTTCCCATTTTTTCCTCCGAAAATTAATAAATTCTAAAACTATCTTTATGTAATATAAGCACCATGATCAAAATGAACACCCCTAAAAAGAAAAATTTATCTTTTTTTTCTTTTCTTAAGTTTCCCAAAGCTTTTGGGTGCCTTAACTCGCTTTATCTTCTTCTTAAGACCAGAGACCGTCTTTTTATTTTTCTTAAGTTCAAGCCTTTTTTTCTTAAGCTCTGCACGAAAATCCATAAATAACTTTCTCTTAATTCTCTGGTGTTCTTTTTTTGGAAGACGATCAATATATAGGATCCCGTCTAAATGATCACACTCATGCTGGACGGCACCTGCCAAGGGCCAGCCAACATCAAGGGTGTGCATATTACCCTTGATGTCTTGATAACTAACTGTCAAAGATGAGCTTCTCTCTACGGTGCCTGTAAACCCGGGTACTGAAAGGCAACCCTCATCCCACTTTTTCCTGTCCTCTGAAAGATCAAAAGAAGGATTTATCAACACTAAAATATCATCATCGACATCAGGAATAGATACATGGGGGTTGGCTACATCAAATGCGCTGCATTTTATTAGAGCTATGCGTTGGAGTATACCTATCTGGGGGGCTGCAATTCCCGCACCCATCTCAACATTTAATGTGTCATAAAGATCACGTACGGTTGCCGAAAGATCAGCATCAAAGTTAACGACTGGTGAACTTATTTCTTTCAAACGTGCATTTGGAAACTTTAAAACCTGGCGATACGTCATGCCGCAACCTTAGATACAGATCTTTTTGACCACACTGTCAAGCACTTCATCCAACGCTAGCTCAGAATCACCCAAACGTGATCTGATCTTTGCAATTTGAATTGCTGCCTTGAAAGCTTTAATGTCGATCTTGTTTCTATATTCGTCCAGTAAATTCTTTTTGTCCTCTTGTATAGTCTTTAATTCATTCTCTACAACAAGCAATCTATCGACTAGCTCAAAAATAATGTCTTTCTTATCCATTTTATTTATCAATCCTCTTATTGGCACCTAGGCCGTTTATACAACATAGAGCAGCTATAACCAAGTTAAAAATTGGCCATCCGGAGTCATCTGTGGTCGAATTAACAAAGTAAAATGCCATGTTAATTACCGCTAAAACGAACCAGAACCAGAAACTATTTGTTAGTCTACCCATCTAAAAAATTTTTTTCCCACACAAGTAATAGGTCATTGTTAACTAGTGCTGACCAGCAATTCTCATTGGTACGATAGTCCTTACCTTGAAGCTCTACTAATATTGCCTGCGTAGGATCAGGAAGTGACATAAACGGAATGTCAACACTAGTTGACTTGGATAACTTCACATACTCTCCTGGTCCTATGCTGACCAGACTTCCCTGACCATATCGCAAAATATTCACCCAACTTTCTAAATGCTGATGCCTTCGTCGTATATGTCCTTAATAATCTCCGTTATTCCTTCTTGAAATCGTGGATCACGTGAGGTACGTACAATCGAAGAGCTGTCATAGACTTCGTTGATCTCACAAACAGGTTTTGCAATTTTTTGCATTGCCCGTAAAAATACATTACGTGCCGTTGCATGGTTCATCTTATACCCTGCAGCATTCATTTTTTCTGCAATGGTTCGATAATCCATACCACCATATGTGGTCACAACGGTTGCGTACCCATTATTACTTTTGTGTCCCTTAGGCATACTCATTATTTTGCGCTCCTCTGTTTTGCACGTTTCTTAATTGTATTGAGTTCACTCTTTGTTATTGGATAACCCTCGTGATCCTGTGGATCCTCACTAATTCCAAAACGCAAGCGAATAATTTTTTCTTCCCGAGGTGATAGAGATGAAAGCGAGTCCCTTACGACACTCACAATCTTTTGCCTATCTAACACTGAGTCGACATCCTCCGCAGGATCCGGTATCATATCACCGTAAGATCTACCATCACTCGAACCATTGGGGCCCTTGTGGGTTCTTTTAGCGTCTATAGAAATTGTAGCAGACGAGCAGTCAATCAGGTTTTTCAACATCTTCGCTGAAATTCCCAGAAGCGCAGCTACTTCTTCCCTGGTGGGATATACATTGAACTCTTCATAGTATTCATTTGACGCTTGCTTCGCTTTCCACAGTATATTGTTTGTGTAAGAGGGAAGCTTTATGGACGAAGCATGTGTAGTTATGTGCCTACGAACGGCTTGCTTTATCCACCAACATGCGTAAGTAGAAAATTTAAAACCGCGTCGCCAGTCATACCTATCGACTGCCTTCATCAGCCCGATATTCGACTCCTGAATAAGATCTTCCAGCGGGCAGCCCTTGTTCTGGTATTTCTTTGCAATAGAAATTGCTAGGCGAATATTCGCCTTAATCATCTGTTGGCGTGCCCTGTCATCGCCTGCTTCAATTCTTTGTGATAGACTAACCTCTTCTTCGCGAGAGAGAAGGGGGGTTTTGCCCACGTCCTTAAAAAATACTTCTAAAGTAGAACTCATTATTGTTCTCCTTGTCATTTTGTTTAAAAAAATTAACGAGATTGACGTTGAAATTCGCGTCTGCGAGGTGGTCGCTTAATCTCTAAACGATCACTAGAATACCTGTGTCTATCATCCAGCTCACGCTGTACATAACAACACTCGACCTCTAGCGACTTAGTAGACCTGCGCGATCGACGGGAATCGGAAATGGAGTGCCTTATGTCTTTCAGTAAACCCTGGAGGTCACTGTCGGACATCAAAGATAAAGCATCCTCAGAAAGAACTCGACCCAAAGAAAAACGTTGCATTTTTTTACCTCTCATGTAATCTAAAAAATAATGGTAACGTTGTTATATTAAAAATAAGCACATCTTCTAAAATGTACATGGCCAAAATAAAATTAATTTATTCCAATGTAGCTTCAACAATAGACTCTCTTTCTGAGTCTTCTGTAATAGCGCAGCCTATTGACAAGAGCATGCGGGCTGTGGATGAAGAGTTTTCTAAAGCGCTACGCACAACCTTTAAGGGATCAATAATCCCACACTCAAACATATCAACAAACTCCTCCTTTGACGCGTCATACCCTACGTTGTCCTTGGAGGAACTGACTTTTTGAACTATTATCTCCGGGAATGCACCAGCATTTTCGGAGATTTGTCGCATGGGAGCTTCACAGGCTTTTTTTATAATCTCTACCCCTGCTGAGAATCCCTCTCCGGGTACGTTCTTAAAATGTCTTTTTAGCTTTGAGGACGCGTGAACTAGAGCAACGCCACCCCCAGGGAGTATTCCCTCTTCAACAGCAGCCTGTGTTGCATTCAAAGCATCATCCACCCTATCTCTTCGTTCTCTCATTTCAATCTCAGTAGCTGCACCCACCCTTAGGATGGCCACTCCACCTGCTAGCATCGCTAAACGACGTCTGGCAACAAATTTATCATGTTCATTTAACGTAGGATCTTCCACCAGGGATCGTATAGATAAAGATCGATCATCTATAGATTCCTTTTCACCCGCACAGCCTACAAAAACGCTGGTATGTTTTCCCACGATCGCTTTCTTACACGTGCCAAAATCAGATAACTGTAGACCCGTAAGATCATCAGAATCTGCTGCACTTATGGGTGTGCACCCTAATAAAATACCAAGATCGTCAAGGGCGTGGACGCGGGATTCTCCAAACTCAGGTGCTCGTATGGCACAGACATTTAGTGTCCCTTTTAACTTATTAAGAACCAGGCCGTGAAGAGCATCACCATCAACATCATCAGCAATGATCAGTAAACTTCCTTGTGCCTTGTGAACCCTCTCCAGAACAGGCAGGATTTGCTTGAGTGATGTAATCTTTTTATTTATAAGTAGAACCTTGGGGTTCTCCAAAATACATGCCATCTTGTCCTGATCAGTTACAAAGTAGGGTGATAAGAACCCACGTGGAATCTCACATCCCTCAACAACATCCAGGCTAGTCTTATATCCTTTTGCATCCTCAATAGTGATGATACCGTCGCGGCCTACAGCCTTCATAGCAGATAACAGCAACTCTCCAATAGTGCTATCACCATTGGCAGAAATTGTCCCAACCTGTACGATATCATCGTCCTTTGTGACGGGGACAGCCATTTTCTTTAGCTCATCCAAGACAAAGTCAGTAGCTGCGGATATTCCTGCTTGGATATCACTGGATGCATAGCCCGCAGCAATCATCTTAAGACCCTCTTCAAAGATGGCACGTGCCAAAACAGTCGCAGTTGTTGTGCCATCCCCGGCCAGCTCGGCCGTTCGAGAGGCTGCCTCTTTCACCATCTGAACACCAAGATCAGGATATCTTTCTCGTAAGTTAATTGCCTTTGCAACTGTCACCCCATCTTTGGTCACGTGGGGAGAGTTTCCAGGCCTTTCGATCACAACGTTTTGGCCACGGGGACCCATCGTAACTTTTACAGCATCAGCCAGACATTGAACACCCCTTAATATTTCTAGGCGTGCTGCATCATTAAATGCCAGCTTCTTTAAGGTATTACTCTCTATCATCCCTTTAAGACCCTCTTGTTAGATTCCAACAACAAACTTGACACATCCAAGACACGACGTTGCTTTGTCACAACGTTTTCGGCCACAATGATGTCGCCAATCCTAAGTGCTGTCTCGTTCTCAGCTAGCAGTGAAGCATCTCTCAGTTTTTTCAAATCGTGTGGACTTAGATTCTTTTCCATTAGTTTCCTCCAGCTAGGTGTGAATATTCACCTTCGCACAACCTATCAAATGTACTTTGAAATTTTAACCATGATTTCTGATTTGTAATCGAGTTAAAGCCACAATCCTCAAAATGTGCTTTAATCTCATCCCACAAAGCACTAGTAGAAGAATAAGTTATCGAAGACACATCTTCAATTCTTTCAAACTCGATCAGTGACTTATTTCGTTCAAAAATTGTACGTTTTTCCTTAGATCCTTGCAAGAACTCATCCAAACGTGCTTTGTCCGAAACTAGCTTTAAAGCGCGTTTGTTACCAATGCCTGGGATGCCTGGGATGTTGTCTGATGAGTCACCCTTTAGGGCTTTCCAGTTAACATAATTGTAATTAGGTTTTTCAATAATGCTCTTTTTAATTGGGTTATATAGCGTGACATTCTCAGAAAGGTTATAAAGCTGAATAAAGTCAGTGTCGCTAGAGACTACTACAACCTCATCATCCTTGTGGGTATTAACGGCAAGGTGTGCAATTACATCATCACACTCTAACAAGGGATGTCTGCACACACATACCGGGAACCACGTTGACATCATCTGTATGATATCACGACGTGCGTTATAAAATGATTCATCATCATCGGACACCCTATTGGCTTTATACTCAGGGAATAATTCTTTTCTTTTTACAGGATTGCCCTCAATAACAAAATAAGCAAAATCCGGATCAAACTTTTCAACAAGGGGCCTCAGGCTACGAAAAAAAGAAAAGACTGTCGAGTGCTCTCCTCTCATAAATGAATAGCGCGCCCTATAAATAAGGTTATATCCGTCTAGAAGTAGTACCTTCATATGTTTTATACACTCACTCTATTTTTAAATTTCAGGTAATGTCACATTCCCAACCGTACCGTCGGGGAAGGTAACCTGTACTTTTTCGTTATGCTGTGGCATGTCTTCATCAAGTGCCTGGGGCGTGTTTAGGGTGCTCTCATAAACTTGATCCAGCGCCGATGGTGAAATATCCTGCTGAAAATTGAATTCACCACTGGCAACTTCCACAGCTTTTTTTGCCATAGTGTCAATTACATCACACACATTTTTATAGAGTGCATCTCTCATGCTGTCCACACGTGTAAAGACATCCGCATTTAAGGATCCTAGTTTAACTGGCTCGTCACGTAGTGGTACCTTAACAAGGTATTGAACGCTCTCAGAATCTAGAGACTTTCTAACTATCTGTTCTACTACTTGCACAGGAACGATTTTCTGTTTCTTCTTAAGTACGATGAATAATACTTGGCCAACTTCATACATGTAAAAACCTCATGATACTATTCTACCACATGGTCGCACGTATGTACACTAGCTTTAACTAAAAAATATTATATTCTACCAAAAACCAGGCCCGGCAAATGCCCTTCCTAAAGAAGCTGCATGCTTTCGAGCCGGCTGTTTAGATTGAGGGAATGTGGGAGAGGGTGATGCTGTATTCAATGCAGGCATAGCTTTTTCCGTGTTCGAAAGATATTTTCGAATCTCTTCTCTGACAATTCGTCGGAGTGTTGCTTCGTTTAGGTTATTCTTTCGTGCTCTTCTACGGGTTACCCTAGACTCATTAAGAGATGATGATGTGTTGTCTTGCTTGTCTAGGCCAGTTAGCTTTGCGATTCTGTCAATGTTCCAATTCATGATTAGTCTCCTCACTATACTATATACATATAAGCTTAAACCACTAATTCCTCTAAAGAAAAACTATATTTCTCCGGTGTCTCTTCCCAGTATTTAATTTTTTCTAAGATTTTTTGATGCTGTTGAGTGGATAGTGACATCCTGCTGTTTCTTAGTTTTGAAAAAAGCTTTTCTAAATTTTGCTGATTAATAGAGATAACGTCCCCCATTAGGACATTACATTTTCTCATCCCTTTATGCTTATACATAGCAACCTTGCCACGGGATCCATTCGCCACAGGACGGAAATCATCGACTGTAAGATCAATAAAGTGCAAAACTGCAAAACTATTAAACCCTTCATCTGCAATAACATATAGATAGTCTAGACTTCCTTTCTGTAATAGCGTCTGATGATCTGTTTGAAAGCTTATTGCACCGCCACGGTGACGACTAGTTAGCTTACACTCCAGCTCTTTATTTAACTCACCCACGAAAATGTCAGGCTGTCCTGTCTTACCGTCGTTACTCACACCGGTGTAAGACGAAGATAGAGAATTAGAAAAAAACTTCTCCTGGGTTTGTGACATAATAATATTTCTTCTTCCTAGATTATCTAGGAGATCCATATCATATCTTGAATAAAGCGCAACAACATCATCATGAAACTTCTTCATGTTCCGCACTGCGCTAATTGACATATCACGGGTTAAATAAGACATAAAAATTTCTCCATAGTTTTACTTACAAGACTATTATATACCACTACGTGAACGTTTACACGTAAACAGTGCAAGTTTTGCAAACTAATATTGAAGATTAGGAACTTATCTCTTCTTCAGTCTCAACGCTCAGCCGAACGTTACTGGTTATTTTTCTTCCCTTCACTGCTGCTGTTGCAAGGGACTCTAAGCCTAGGGCGAATCTCACATTATCGTATTCAACGGGTGATAACCTCTCCTTGAGAACTGCCATATCAGCAAATTGATGAAGAGAAATTTCTGTAACAGGAAGATCCTCACCCTCGGGACCTGGTTCAATCTCACCGGTCTCCCTAGACTCAAATATAAATAGCATATGTGGCATTTCTTCGCCCGAAGGGACTGCAATAAAGGGAATATTGGAAGTCATTCCACCCTCCATCTCTTCGTAATATATCTCTGGAACCCATGGTTTATTAGACATCTTTATCCTTGATTAATACATTGTTTATTAATAACATGTCACTTAATTCATGTAAAAAAATACTTGGGCTTTGACTATAAATCTAAGTCGCCCTGTAACAATTCTGCAATCTGGGCGTCGAACCTCTCAAACAATTGCAGAAACTCTCGTCCCTCTGTTGTACCGGCAATGATTTTTTCTTCTTCGGGTGAAGGGCGCATATCCCCTAAGAGCTCCTCTAATTGCTCTTCCATTTCCTCTGTTGCAGTATCCATTTGCTCACGAATCCCTTCAGTTGAGCTTACAAAAATTACCTTCTCGATACTTTGTCTTAATTTGTCATCCGAGATTGTTTCACCTTCTGCGGGGGCTTCATTTGGCGGGATTGAACCAATAAATTGTTCTTTAAGTTTTGGATCGTTGAGTATTTTCTCTACATCCCCATTAAAATTGCTCTGGATCTCAGACGCAGAAGGGCCGCCCAAGCTGGTGCCGGCTGTCTTGGCACTTTCAAGAGCACTAATAAGCTCTTCCATGCTTTCGGCGACCTTAATCTCACCAATAGCCCTCGCATTCACCTCAACTAACTCGTAAATCTCCTCGAGGGCTTCTCGTGTGTCCTCCGTTAACTCCTCCGAAGCGTCCTTCATTGCAGCACTGATCCCTAATTCATCCATTGCAACATCGATGGCTTTATCCATATTAAAGCCCTCTTTTTTTTCTTGCTCAGTCAATAAGTCAAGCCTAGAAGGGGCACGAAGATGCTCTTCAACACCTTCCATGAAAAATACTTTCTTAAGCCCGTCAAAGACCTTAGAGATGAGCCCCTTAGGATCCACTAGATCTTTCTCTTCCTTGTCTGCCTTGGTAGGCTTGCCGAACCCCACATCCTTAAGAAAGCTTGTCAAGCCCTTAGCTGACTTATACGCACCACCTGCAGTCAATCCTGCCACATAAAATGCAGGATTAAATGCGAAAGCCGCAAAATGCACACCTTCAGTGCCCAAAGCGTCGTAGGTCGGCTTCATGACCTCTTTCCACTCTTCCTTAAGCGTTTCTTTTCTTTTCTTATAATTGTTTTTAATATCGTTGATCTTCCATGGGTCAAAGGTCACAAGCATATCAAACGTAAACTTGGCGTGGGTCATGAAATCTTTTGCAACCATTTTACCCACCCTGAGAACATCAACAAAGGGCTCTATGAATACATCACTAAGGCCACCTTCATGAAGCCTTGAAGTGTTCAATGACTCATCACTTTCACGAATAATCTTACGAACCCACTTTCTCACTTTCTCTTCATGTATCTTTTGTTTACTTTTCATCTGCTATCCTTAATTTCTTTCCCAACCGTTTCTCACAAAACAAAATTAATTCCCTCTCAAAGTCATTAATCATTCCCTCTTTCGTCACAGGGTCACGAGTAGAGAACAGTTTTCTTAAATCACTATGTATGGACTTTAATAAGTATCTTTTCAACTCAATCCAATCTTCACATTGTACACCATTTTTTGCCAATAGTTCAATCTCATTTTTTATTTGTTGTGGAATACTCATAATATATTGTTCATTGAATCATGTTCTTGAATAATTAGTTCATGGAATTTAAATTATTAACTTAATATATGAGAAGGGGTAGGATTTAAAATGAGTTTGATTATTCCAAATGAATTAATAACTCTGATAAAGGAACGACCAAGGAAGAAAAAAATGAGTATATCAGGGGTTGGTGCGACAAACCATGTGTTTACGAATGTCGCCGTAGAAGGGGGCAAAGAAGCAGCTGCTTCGCAAAATGATAATATAGAAAGCAGCAAGCAAGACACAGGCCAGCGTACAAATAAAGAAACACAAGATGGTGAAATCTATGATAGCCACCCATACAATACTGGATATTCACATCAGTTAAGCACACAGGATTTTATGGTTCTCAAAGTAGGGGCAACAGAAGACTCCCTAGAAATATTAGATGAAGTGATATCAAAAATGAAAGAAAACATGGATGAAATTGGAGATGCAGTGGAAGTTATTTCAGAGATGGTGAAAAAAACATCAAAAGAAAATGTAGCCCTACAACTCTTGCAAAAGACCATGGAAGCTATGGAAAAAACCGATCCTGATAAAAGTGATACTGCAAACGGTCCCACAGGCGGTTTTTCATGTATCGCGTAATATTTAAAACTAGCATTATATTTTAAGTCTAAAGGAGACTTTAATGAGAATTACAAAAAGACAACTTAAGAGAATCATTCAAGAAGAAAAACGACGAATGAAAGAATGTGGGGAAATGGAAGACATGTCAGTTTCCGTGGCTGATCCAGGACCAACCGTAGTAGATGTAGTAGATGCTGTTAACGAAACACAGTCTCCTGAAGGAGAACTGGTCATGGAAATGGAAATGGCATCCAGAAACCTTGACCTTGCGTTAGAGTCCATCAACGCGGCAGCTTCATTATGTCCTAGCTGCATTGAAGAGGTCGCGGTGGCTGCTCCATTAATGGAAGCACTCGAATCACAAGCTATAGCTCTTCAAGAAACACTGGATGCGGTGGGTACAGTAGTTGCCGAGAGCGCTGGGGTTGAGGGTTTAGTAGCTGGAGATGAGGAAGTTGTTGCTAGCGTTGAGCTGGGTGAAACTGACTATTAAACCATATGGTTAACTAGCCGGCTAAAATAGATTGTACGTATGTACGTAAAAGCTTTTCATTCATGCCGCCACAGAGTACGTCATAAATTTTTTGTGCATCTACTCCTGGCGGCAGCCCTTTTTTAAACTCGTCTAAATCGCATGATTGTAATGCTTGACGCATAGCGGTTCCGCTTACGTCTGGTGAACCAGAGCCACGTGTATATCCGGCTGGATCACTTTCTGCAGCAAATCTTATCATTCCCATATCTAGCGCGGTAGGGAAATACTTGTTACGTACTTGCTCAGTATAGTTTTGTGAAGTATCTTCTGCGTCTGAATATACTGTATATCTATGTTCCAACGAACCATCAAGCGCCTTTTCTTCCGCATCCACCAGCACGTCAATTACATGACCCACGGGGGAACCGCCATAAGTTGTGATAACGTTAGAGGGTAGAATATTCTCCAACTCTTCTTCCCAAACCTGTTGCATGGCACTGCCTAAAATAGGGTGCTCACCCTTTCGTTTCCGATCTGATAGTGAGATATACAGTAACACCTTATCATTTTCACTTGCAGCTTTTTCGACTAACCAGTGATGGCCGGCGTGGTACGGCTTTGCAGCCATGGGAACTAGTCCTATTTTCATACCTTAATCCTGTCAATGACGTTTGTTTTAAATGAGACCTCTTTGTAGAATCCCTTTAAGATTTTTTTGACTATATCACCCATCATGCTCTTTGTCTTAGGATCTTTCACCATCTTCTCTAACTCTTTTTTGATCATGTCACCGACAAATGCACGAAGCTTTCCAGGTGTGCCTAAAAATGAAACATCAATCGATTTTTCAATTTCTTTTTGTGCCTGCTTTCTAGCGATTCGCTCCATCTCTTTCTTGTCAGTCTTCGTAAGGGTTTCTGATAGTAGAATGTGGCGTACCATCTCAACAAGGGGCTCTACTCTTAAAAACTCAACGTCAGTATCTAGATTAAAGGGTGAAGGTGATAGACCGGATAAAGTGAGACCATTGTTCCATGATACGGTTGATCTCTTTCCAGCAACTGCTGGATCTTGTGCCTTTTCAGGCTTATAGTACTGAGGGATATTTACCCCAGAACTTGAGCCACCCCATTTTAATCTTGAACGCACCTGAACTTTGGACGGGTTGAATTGTGGAACACCAAGCCCAAGAGGATCCGCATCTAAATAGTAAAACCCGTATCCACCCCCAACCTGAATGTAGTGTACACCTTTCTGCGTGTAGTTTTTGTATATAGCATCTGCCGACACATCAGTCTTGACAAGTTCAAAAGAGAAACCCGGGTTCTCATTTCGGAAATCCCAATACTCCTGATTGGTTATTGTTAGGGGTACCTTTGAGGCACCAAAAAATGACATAAAATCTTCTAAGTGTGACTGTGCAGAGGGTAAAATAAAGTCATCAACGAGTCCCATGTCATCATAAAACGTCGTAAGGGAATCCGGCGTACCCCACTCCCATGTACCTCCCCCTAGATATCGACAATTTTTTTGCCCTGCAAATACATTTGGACTTAACTTGACCTCCACACCGTGGGATGTTCCGGTTGCGTCGGTGAATATAATGTCAGCGCCATGACCGGAGCCTGCAGTCGCACCTGCCGGACCTAAACCGGCATCAGCCAACTTTTGCTGAAGCTCTGCTTCGTACGCAAAGCCCCCTTCAGCATATGCTTCATGAAGAATATTCTTCACTAATTGTCTTAATGTCTTTTTACTCATCCCATAACACCTATAAACTCACGTATATAATTACGCAATAGAGACTCATTTTGTTCTTGGGGAACTCGATAAGATGCACCAATAATTTGATTAAGGGGTGCAAACGCACCTGTTAGTTTATAAAGTGCCTTACTGCCCGCCGGATATTCAAACACAATGCCTTCCATGCTGGATGAAATATTCTTCGAAGATCCTAGCTTGCTTAATTGCTTCTTTAGCATCTCACGCCGGGCATCACCCTTGGCATCTTTTGCGGCAATTATCTTTTGTTGTGCTGACAACAACTCGTCTTTTAGTCGTTGAATCTCTTCGTCATGCCCACCAGAAAGTGCAGAAGTAAGCCCCTGAAGGACTTCAACGGCCAGGTTATGGATAACCAGTTCTACCGGTGACAAAATAGCTCCAATCACCTTCATAGCATTAGCCTGCGTACCTAAGGCACTTACTTGCTTTTGGACATCTTTTGGTAGGCCTTTCTTGATGTCAGCTATGGGAGGAAGATCTTTGTTATCTAGACCTTTACCTATGCCTATAATTCTCTTAATGAGATCTTCCTGCTTATTAACGGCAATGGGTAGTTCCCCTACACTTCCAGCCCTGAGCTTTTCTTCGACAAAGTCACCTAAGGTCATATCATCGGAAACACCTAATGCATCGATACCAGCAATTACACCGTCCAGAATATCGGCCGAACTTAAATCTTGCAGCTCTACAATTTGTGGGCCCACTACGCTCCAGCTCTCTGAATCCATGGACTCCTGTGCAGACTCCACTGCATCAACTAGGGATGAAAAATCCCCACCTTGCAGCTGGACATCTACCAACTTTCCATCTGCATCAAACTCCTGTAGGTTGTGCATTACGATGTAGTCCCCACCGTAGTTGATAACGTTAGGATTGCCTGTGTATACAATCTCAGCGTTAACAAATCTAGATCCCTCCGGGGAAGAAGGTTCAAATATGGATCCCAACGAGTCTTTTCCTACGTTTCCTAACGCAGCCTTAATAGCCTCGAACCCGTTAACAAAAGCAGACTCTGCAGGATGGCCATCCCACTTCGCTGCAAATTCATCCGGAGTCATTCCACCCTTAAGCAGATCACCTTTGTTCCTCGCTGTGCGAATACTACCGGTCTCGGGATCAACTTCGAATGCAAAAAATATATTTTGGCCATCGACTTTTTCCACGACTGGCATATCACCAGAGATCACATCGCCTAGTATTGACTTAAGCTCACCAAATGTAAAATCTAGATTTTCCTGTAAATGACTCAGATGACCCGCTAAGGCTCCCATATGCATACCTCCTAGTAGATACTAATTATACCATATGCTAACTAGAAAATGCACTAAAGACCTCCAGAAAGCTTCCTAGCACCCCTTAATTGTCGGCGTAAAACCTTGAGTATACCATTATAGTGTTCGCGTGAATCCGATCGGTGGTCACAATCATCACGCTGATGTTTCGCATCCTCAATTCGATACTCAAGATCATTGATGCATGCATCGCATCCAAACTTAACCATCTTCCCGTTGAGCATACGATGCAAGTCAGGCTGCGTTGATTTTGCAATTTCACATATGAGCATTCGCAAATATTTCATCATTAGCCTTTGAGTCGATTCATTACGGCACGGAGCCGGCTTTTATCTGCGACTTCTCCCACAACGATAGGAGCGTCTGTTGTTCCTTTCTCAACCTTTTTTACAGTTTTCTCAACGTCTGCTTTCACCTTAAGTTTCAAACCCGCTTGTTCTGGATCAAGTGCCTCTTTACCGGACTCACCTGCGACCATTATCTCCGCGAGCCCCGTAATAAATACATACATGGTCTCTTTTTCGGATGATGTTAAACCATCAAGATATGCCTGCAACTTGCCTTTAATTTCAGGATCCTTAAGTGACCGACCGCTCCGTAGGATATTAAGCATTTTAGTGATATCACCCAGTGATGCCCTTTTTAGCTTCTTTTTACTCACATCAGGAACGTCGCTAGCTAACTCACCCTTCTCAAGCTTCTCGGCTTCTTTGCCAACAGTCGTCTCAACTTCCTCAGTCTCTTCTTCTTCAGCCTCTTCAACTTCTTTCTGTGAACCTGAAGCCTGTAAATCTTTCACCAGGGACTGTGCGACTTTCTGCTTTTTCTTTTCTTCAAAGCCAGCGTGTGAGGAGTCTTCCCACAGTATACTCTCTAGAAAAATCTCTAAGTCATCAAGGCTATTAATAATATTATTTTTCACGATTATTAACCTTCTTAGACCAGCGAATCCTGTTTTGCCACCTCTCAGCGTACAGACGTCTGTGCTGACGCTGTGGCGTCTCTTCAGAAACTGGTTGAGTCTCCGCGGAGTTCTTTAAAGACTCTTTTTTTATAATTTCTTTCATAAACTTATCAAACTGACTTTTCTTTGATGACATGATTGCTCCTAACAATATTCCCTAATTAATATTAATTATTGTCCAAATTTTATAAATAAAGTAATAAGAAGATTTTCCTCGTCCTCAGCTGATATCATTTTCAAGGCATAAGTTGTATCGTCTGCATACTGCCTATAAAAAACACGCTTGCCGGTGATATCCAAAAACTCTTGTGATAATATAGTGGGGCCCTGAAGAAGTCCCATCGGTTCACCCTCAGCTAGCATAAATGTAATATTCATCCCATCATCAGAAGATAAAACTTCACGTAACTCACCTACGATGGATATACCATCAAACATGAATGCACATACATAGTCACCATAAGTGGCGGGCAAATGAACATTCGTCTCTAAATCACCGACGTCAAACCTACCGGATAACGAGTCACTCATAAGTAGATGCTCTTGAGAAAAGGCGTCGTCCGATGGTTTCGTAGAATCTTCCACTTTAAAAACCCTCTGTTCCGGGAGAGGATAGATCCATATAAGCTAAATCATCATAAATCATATCCGCAGTGTGTGCATATTCCTGATCAAGCTCCGTAACGTCATTAACATCGTGTGTATAGGTCTCTATGATAACCTCACTCTCCTGTATCACAATTTTTGCATGATGGCCATGATCTTCCTGGTATGAAAGAAGTTCCCATACAAAGTTCTTAAGTGCCTGTTTATCGGAAAATTTAAAAGTTTTCATCAAGCGATTAGGATCAGTAACAACTATCCATGTACTAACAAAAGGTGTGATAGGGACTGTATGCTCATTGATCACCTGAGGCTGAATATCTAAGAATTGGGGTTCGCTTCTGGCGGTATCAAAATATTCATTCATCAATTTTTTGATGCTGGAACTCATCGCTATTCCCCCGCTTGGAACTCTGCAGTTGATGCTAAAGCCTGTTGCATCACCCTATTTCGCTTCCCTGCTGAACTACCTTGCCACACATCCATTGCCCCCGAAACCATATCACCTTCCACCGTGGCAACGTTTTGGATAGAAGGAAATGCGGCCTCCACCTGATTTATAAGTGCCTTGATCTCTAGTGGATCAACACCCTCAGTCGAGGCGTCTTTCGTAATTTTATTTCTTAGCTTCTGTGGGTTTCGAGGTGTGTCTCCAAAAGCCTGATTCATTATTGTTTGTTTTGACTTTTGCGGAACCCCTAATTTTTCAATCTCTGCCTCGACACGTTTTCGGGCATCACGCATAATCTTTTTATAAGCCGGTAGCATAAACCCACTTACGAAAAAGAACCTAAAAGAATCTAGGCCTAAGACGGCAGAGGGTGCCGCTAGCATCTCATCCATATCTTCCTTATCAATCAGCTCCATCTTATACATGTGCTGAATGAATTCATTGACTGCGAAGCTTTGAAGAGAAGCCAGGTCATCATCGCTGATGGTTTCTGCTGTATAGCCCATACGAGAAAGTATCCTCTCTAAATCTTGTCTTACACCTGATGCACCACTGTATCCTAAATTTACAGCCATGTCATCAAAGGACATTTCAGAAGACTGCTCCGAAGACTCTTCCTCATTTTGCTCAACTAAAACCTCAAGTAAATCCCTTAAGTTTAAACCTCGGGCTTCTTTCTTTATACCTTCTTCATCTTTTATTTTCATCTCTTCCTCTTCTTCCTTAAATTCTTCTTGATCATCATAAGCAACTTTGGGATTGCCATCATTTTCCACAGACTTATCCAGCAATCCGTGTAGTTCATTATAGAACCACTCTACTTGATTGTTGGGTACCATTTTAGCTATTGCATCAGCAGCATGCGAAAGATCAGTTGGGTTTGCAGGAATATAGTCAGGATCGTCAATAGGAGGAGCCTGAATTGATAGCTGTGTAGCCATCTCTTGTTGGGATCCTATCGGCAGCTCTGTAGGTATTGTTGTATCATCGCCGGTCGTTCCCACATCACTTGCAGTATCAACGGACGGAGCCTCTACATCCTCCTGATATCCATCTTCAAACAATGCCCTTCTTAAAAACTTGTCTAGTGTCGATTTCTTAATTTGTGTTAGCATGGAATTACCTCCCTAATTTGCAATATTATTTTGATGCCTGCCCTAGGGCATATCCGGCGCCGACTGTTATCAAAATGCCCCCTACGATCCCTATCGCGAACCAAAATTCTCCTGATTCGTACCAGGGGGCCGGCTTAATTTGTTGAGTTAGAAAATCAATCTGATCATTCTTAATTTTCAAAAGATCGGTGTGCCGTAATTTTAAAGAATTTATCTCGGCTACTCTCAGGTCAACCTTCAATTGTAGCTCAGAACGCAAAAGACTAAGCTCTTTTTGCTTTTGTATATTACAGGCTTCTTGAGTAAATTTTAAATCAGACAATAGTTTTGCAGCCGCAGGAACGCTGAAAAGTGTTCCTGCGAATGGTGCACATTCACCCTTTTGCAGTGTAGTGACCTCTGGCTGAGTATCATCTGCATATGCATAGCTTGGAAGAATCGAAGAATAGCAAACAAAGCAAATCGCTGTAACTAAACTAACGAAATATGCTTTTGAGTTTTTTTTTGCCATGTCATTTCAACAAACCTGCCATTCTCTGCCATTTCTCAAGGACAAGCTTATCGGTCTTCTTCTGACGCGATTCAGTCTTAGTCTTGTTTCCTAATGCGTTACCAATTGCTGTCAAGTGCTTAAGCGTTGGCATCATTCCCAAGGTATCCATATCGATCTTGGCTATGGTACCGATGCTAGCACCGGGGTCGTTCAACATCGTAGCTGCCCATCGGTGGTGGCCGTCCAGGATTTCATTACCCATTGATGCATATGCCTCCAGATCACCTCCGGACACACCATTGACAGCCATACCTACGGCCTTTGGCAGTAATATATTGGTTTGCGTGGGTATACCTTCACCTGCCGCAAAAGAACCACCTACCTGAATTCCAATACTATCATCGTCAGGCTTTCCATCTTTCTCTTCATGGCCACCGGTCATATAGGCCTGGGACTCATCCGATGCCAGGCCGATGAAACTATTCTTTGGAGGTGCAGCGACAGAAGGAACCTCCTCAGTGGTCTCTTCTTCTTCCTTAGCCTCGACCTCTTGCTCAACAAGGTACCGAAGCCCTCGCTTAAACGATTGCCTGCTCTTAGACTCAACAAAATTAACATTGTACTCCCCGCCTGGTGAGAGAGCATCTTCAACGTCCTCTACAGAGCCCTGTGCATCATCCGGGCCCGGGAGGAATGGCATTTCCGACTTAGGCAACCCTGAGCCTGGTATTTTTGATCCAACATCACCCACTCTTTGAATAAATGTCTCTACCCCTATGCCTTCTAACCAGTCTGCTGTAGCGTCTACGGACGGGGCATGTTCTCCGGCCATGGCCTGGAAAAAAGGCTGTGCAGGATCACGCGTCAAAATTTGGGCGGCAACCTCAGCTGCATCGACACCCTTAAAGCTTGTTTGTGAATCGAACTTTGTCCCTTTGGGTTCAGTAACCTCTTCGCTAGTCTCGGTCTCTTCGGTGGCGGCTTCATCTTGTTCATTTAAGGCCGTGTATACTTCGCTCATCACCATTTTTCTTAAGGCTTCTGGCGTTAGTTTTTTTACACGGGGCTTGGATGATCCCCTATTATAGCCATACAGCTGAGATAGCGTCTTTATTTTCATTTATCAAGCTCCATAATTCTTCACATATTTTCATGTGTCATTTCCTAATTTAAATATGGTGTATGATGACAATCAACCATCACTAATCACAATTTGAAGTCCTAGCTTATCAGCTAACTGGCGAGTTATCTCGGCAGGATCAGAAGAATGCTCGTCGATAATCTTCTTTATTTCATTTTTCTTTTTTTGTGTTAGTCTTAAATTTTCTTCAGCAAATTTTTTCTCCGCTTCACGAATGGCGGATGTATACCTCTCCTCCGCTAGTTCTTTTGCCTTTTTCTCCTCTTCATAAGACCGGTTAATCACATCAATCTCTTTTTTATGGTCTTCCTGCACTCGATGCAGCACTTCTTTCATTTTACCAGAACTACGCCCTACCGTGAGTAGCCATATGACACAAGGGATCAAAAGTCCCAAGAGGAGCTGCCAGTATTTCCTGCACCAGGCCTGGACTTTCTTAAAAAAGGATTTAATTGCTAACCAACTAAACAAGCTCATCACCTTAAGACCTAGGGCCATGCTTCCACATGACAGCTGCATCAACTAATGCCTGAGTCCCTATATAGGCCAATGTAACAGCCACCCAATCGCTGCTATTTACAACACCCTGCAGACAGAGCACCGTTGCAGTTCCCCATGCAAGAAACTTTCGACTGATGAACCTCTCTACATGTTTATCCATAAATGCTTTTAAATTTGCCACCCTTTAATCTCCGTTCTAGTTTACTAAATCGTCATCTTTTTTAGGGAAAAAAGGAAACAGCATTGCGGCGAAGGGATCGTCATCATGATCGGGCCCGACGTCACCTGCTATTTCCTTTATCGCGATAAAGAGCGACTCAAGATCTCTTGACACTTCCATATTTGCATCGGCTAAATACTTCAAGCCCAATGACAAATCGGCCAGCTGGGCCTTTAGGCGTTTCACATCGTCGTTTAACTTTATTAAACTAATAGACTCTTGTGCAGGATCAACGCTGCCACTCAACATTTGTTTTTTAGGTTTGTGTGCCATATAAAAAATTATATTAAATTATGTTAACAATTAAAATGAAATTAGAGTAGATGTATACTACATATCTGTGATTTCGTCTTCGATAGCCTTAAAAATAGACTCAGCATCGGTTTGGGATACTTTTTTTATCGCACGTTGTTTCTTCTTTTCTGCTAATTCTTTTAAAAGATCTTGCATATAAGTCTCACCATCAACCAAGCGAATGGCTAACTCTTCGAATATTTCTTGCATCGACAGTCTATGCTTGAAAGAGCATATCTTCAAAGAAGAATGGGTCTCGCTGGTAAGGTTTATATGAAGCGATTTTCTTGTCTCAAAATTATAGGATGACATTCTATGCCTCTCCGCCGGCTGCTCCGCTTCCGGCACCTACGGCGTAGGGGGCAAACTCTTCATCTGATGCAGGCGCATCCAGATTTAAATCATAACGAAAATTGAGAACTTCCATAAATTCATCTGCCTTTACGTCATCATAGTTTTTAACAATATAGTCTTTTGCTTTCTGAATTATTATGGCTTTCATGTCCAACAGTGACTGATAGTTTTGGACCAGACGTGCGACGTCACCCGCGAAGGTTTCTAGGTCTATCTTCGGTTGCAGTTCTTGCTCAAATAATACACGTGATAGAGGGGGCAGCACACTGCCTTCCTCCATTGACTGTGAATTTGTTGCCTCTTGCTCAGCAACACCGATTGCATCTTTTTCAAAATCGACAAAAACAGCATTTAATTCATCATCAACGCTGCGCGCGAGGCTTAAGTCTTGATCAACTTCAGGTTCGGTTTCTTCTTCTTGCTCTTCAGCTTCCTCATCCTCGGCCGGGGTGTTCTCTTCGCCCTCTTCAGCCTCGGTAGCCTCCGCCTCCTCCTCATCAACGTCTTCGCCTTCTTCAGCACCTTCGTCACCAAAAAGATCTTGCTCAAGCAAAACATGCTCCAGCTCTTCGACAATTAATTTTCTTAATCTTTTGTGGCTAAGTCTCATTGTCCTAACACCTTCGATACTTTTTCAACTTTCTTTACTCTATCGTTGATCTTGTCCCAGTCTAACTCTTTCATCATTGCAAAAATATAAGACTTCTTATCGTTCAAGTAGTCGCGATAATATGAATGCTCCCACATATCAAGAACAACGACGGGAAATGAAGAGAAAGGAATATTAATATTATGTAAGTCTACAACAACGTTGATATAACGTTTTAGAAACGTATTGTAGACCGTTACTGCCCATCCATTGCGCGCCGACATTGCGCATGCAATAAAATCCTTCTGCCACTCATCAAATGTGCCAAAATCACGCTCTAGACGCATATAGACTAAAGAGTCCATTGTAATTTTGCTCTGCACATCACTAATATTTTCAAAAAATAGGCCATGCAAAAATGCACCATTCAAGTTATACGCCTCATCAATCTTAAGTGAGCGGAACGTGGAGTCATTAGAGTTGGCATCTTCACGTGGAGCGACATCCAGCTCAGCGCTTATTTTGTTGAGTGACTTAACGTATCCTTCAAATAATTCCTGGTGTGCTATTTTATTTTTGTCACTTAAAAATTCGGTTGAAAGACTAAAAACCTTCGCCTGTGTTACATAAGCTTCATTTAAATTGTTTCCGTGGGCCGGGGACGTAGCGTTTTTTTGATGTGTGTCTTTGTTTAAAGACTTTCTAATAGCCTTTCTAATTTCATCATCAGATATTTTGATATCATCACTCATCTTATTTCACCTCATATTCTTTTTCAAACTCTTCCTGATCAATGGTGAATATTATTTCTTCTTCTCCATCGTCAGTTGGTGGAATGGGTATTTCTTGTTTCTGTGCTAGCGCCAGTGAGCCTAGGCCTGACTCGCTGGACAGGAGATCATCTTCACCAAGTATAGCCATCTCATCCGGAGCTATATCAGATATTACCCTGTCAGGTTCCGATGCTGGTTCAACCCTGGGTTCGTCGGGAAGACGTAGTGCAATTTGAATATCACCCGACTCCGGATCTTCTATCACATCATCAACCGTATATTCATACTGCGACTTCTTGTGCCTCACCTTAAGATCTTTTCCCAAGACCATGTTGCCCCGAGAATCCACTGTATCAGACTCATTAATACACTCCAACAACCTGCTTTTATACTGGCCTCGAAGTAAGCGAATTATTTTTGATTCTGTAATTTGCATAAAATCGTCCCGTGGTTACTTTATGACATTTGCCATTCGAAGTAACTTTCTACGTTGTTCAGCCCTTTCCCTGTTTCTCTTATCAATAGAGCTCCTGCGCCGGTGGTCAGAAGCTGCGGCGCATGATATCGTCAAAAAAGACTCTAGTATATAAAATGCCTCAGAACGACTATAAATGACACCTTCAGCAAAAAGCGCTTTTCCTACTAGGGAATTTAAAACTTTCCCCGTAGCCTTTCCACCGGAAGGAATAGCTGTGGATAGTTGTTCAAGGTGTTCGTCACCTAATGAAAATGGGCCGGATTGTTGTGTCGCGGCACCGGTTATCGGTGCATCACCCTCCAGTTCTTCCTCCGAATCAACGCCCGCATCAGTTAATGTGTCCTCTACCTGCTGGATCGGATCGTCATCGTCCGCGGAGGCGGCATCTTCCAGCGGAGCCTGTGCCCTCTCAATAAAAGTAGTCGCCTCATCCATAGTAAGACCCATTATGTCCTCTACAAATCCATCCTGTGTTAAACCGAAGCCGACATCTCTTCCCCCGGGCTTCCAGAATGTCGAAATTGCCGACTTAAAAAACTTTCCTACTCCGCCGAACAAACCCTCGGGAGGCTCCAGTGAATTTGCAATTGATTTTTCAAAGTCTGCCTTTGATGGCATGGCACCCACATTTTCTTCACCAGCTGTGTCAGTATCCAGAATCGCGCCGATGGTTTTTTCACCTACACCCTCTTCCTCTGTAGAACCTAAATCCTTGAGTGCGCCTTTAACGACCGATAATGACTTGGCAATAGAGCCATTTAATATCTGCACATTTGTGAATATTCTCATGGCCAACTTAATGGGTTCTCCAATAAGATCACGAATTGGGGATCCCTGTTTTAGACGTGCACTTGCAATTTCGCTCTTTGCACGATCCAAAGCAGCCCTTGTGTTCTCCATCTTGCCTGAAGGGAATGTCGACAGGATTTTTTCCACCTCATCCGAAGCTTTGTCAGCAGCTTGATTAACATCAGATACTACTTCGTCGCCGGCATCTTCCTGTTCTGTTAGTAGAAAACCTAAGCGATTTGAACGCAAAGATTCATTGAGTCGCTTGGCTTCTTTTACCTTATATTCTTCCGTTAATAACCAGGCACGTTCAATCAATTGAAGAAAATTTTGTTGTGACACGTTAAAACCCCTACATTTATTATAATATACATATTCAGCTAGACTGAAAGAAACTTACTTTAATTCCCGCCAACTGTAAAAGATCTATACCCCCGGTATCCCTATATTCTTCGCCGTATATTACTTCAGTTATTCCAGCATTAATTATGGCTTTAGCACACATTCTACAAGGCGAAAGAGTAACATACATTTTTTTATCTTTAGGGTTATTATAATCCATTTTTAAAAGAGCGTTAATCTCAGCATGAATCATACCGGATTCGCCTGGAACCTGGGACTCTACTTCATTAGGCCCGCCAGCGTAGTTTCCGTTGTATCCCACTGCCAGCACCTGCGTATTATCAGCAGTCACAACAATAGCACCAACTTGATGTCGTGGGTCATATGAACGAGCAGAGATTGCACGTGCAAACTCCATCCATATAGAGTCCCAAGAGGGACGATCGTTAAGTGATCTCATTAAAGAAATCCTCCAGTCTTTGTGTATCGAGGTCTATTGCAAATCCTGAGGCTTGGGCATGCCCTCCACCACCGAAGCTTTTTGCAATAAGGGAAACATCATTTTCATGACTACGTGACCTCAGGCTGACCTTTATTTTATTCTGGAGATGGTCATGGGACCAGATAATACCTACATCACAGTAGTGATTAACCAAATATGATCCAATCTCTGAATGCCACCGAGATGAGTTTACAATAACCGCTTTTTGATCTTCGTATCCCTTTATCTCACATGTTACAGGAGACTTGCAAATATTTTTGACCTGCCTTTCTATATATTCGTTGATTGCCATGCCTCTCTTAATAAAGTCGTAGAGTGCCGGCTCAAATTCCAGCTTTTTATATTCTTCAAATGAAAAAGGTACCAAATCCAGGGCCGCCGAGAATTCACGAGAAAAAGGGAGCTCCCATTTCCATAAATCCCTATCCTCTATATAAGAAATAAGCATGGGCGGCTCTACTGTAGGGTGAAAAAATTTCCATGCCAACATCGCGCCAGAGTGTTCCATATTAAAATACGCGTAAGGCAAATCGCATAATTCATCCATCGCCGATTTATGATGATCAAGTATCATAAAAAACTCCGCATCTTCATTTAATCGAATTGTCGTTTCTCGACTAAAAGAGAAATCAACAACAAGGACCCTTCTGCCTTTTACATCAGGGGGAGGATCACCATGCCGGCATGCAATATACTCCGCGGTGTCACCTAGGGCACACCATGCTGCGTATGCAGCGCCAAAGCCGTCCGCACAGCTAGCATGGTAAAGGATTAAATTAAAGTTATGGTTTTTTGCACATAAAGCCTGCACTGGAATTCCCTTCTCTATCTATATAATAGCTGAATTTTCAGTCTTAATTACGACTATTTTTAATGTTCATAAAAGGATAATGCTCCCAACACCTGGGCTCATATAACTCAGCGCCGCCGACTGTTATCTCATCCAATGAGTCTACCTTCCTATGCGTGTAATAAGCATTTCTTCCGGTAATGGGACATACAGCAGGACATACCTCTATCTTTGTTGCCCATGGTAGCATTGAAGCTACTTCTTCAAACACGTTCCCAGATGCCGATATTTGAATGGACGATACAACTACAGTCTTGCCACTTTTAAAAAGATGAATCAATGCCTCAGCACACCCATCAATCATGAATGCTTCATCAACTGCAACTACATCAAAGTCTACGCATCCATCAATAATTGCATTTCCATTATTCACATTCAAGGCAGGAAATCTCATTCCTGCATGAGTACAGATTTCGCCTTCCGCATATCGATCATCCATCTTTGGCTTAAAAGCAATCACACGTTTATTTTGATATGAAAACCTTTCAAGAACCGATAACATCCTTGTCGTCTTTGACCCGAACATCGGGCCGGTAAACACTATAAACTCTGGATCCAACATCCTTACTTTTTCCTCTTTTCCCACCACTCCCAGGTCTCTTTAAGACCTGCGGGTAGATCAAATTTACATTTAAACCCAAACGTCTCTAAAGCTTTTGACGTATCGGCATGTGTCTTAAAAACATCACCTGCCCGGGGTGGAGCTTCTAAAATTGGTAGTTCACCGAACCTCTGAACAAAGAACTCCTGTATCTGGTTAACGGAATATGGTTTACCATACGCTATATTGAATGCATCACCGTTAAATGTACCCTCATAATTCGCTGCTGCAATGTTTGCTGCGATTACGTCTCTTACATATGTAAAGTCCCTTGACTGCTCACCATCACCATCTTTTCTAATGGGTTGCCCTACATCCTGCGCTTCGCACCAAGCTGCAACAACAGTGGCATACGCAGAGTTCCCTCGTTGACCTGGCCCGTATACATTAAAATAACGCAGGCATGCAACGTCTAAATTATAGAACTGTGAAAATTGGCATGCAAACTTTTCGCATGTGTCTTTCTGTAAAGCGTATGGTGACTTGGGAGCTGTGGTATAAGTCTCATTTTGTGGAAATTCTTCCACGTCGCCGTATACCGATGAAGATGACGAAAAAATTACCCTTGCTTCTCCAGATGCAGCAGCACGAAACAGATGAACTGTCTTTAGGACATTAGTCTCAGTTGTGAACACAGGTTTCTCAATTGAGTAAGCTACCCTGGGTAACGCAGCCACATGGAAAATCACATCATAATATCCCTTAGATATTCGAGATACAACTTCAGAATCCGCGAAGTCACCGGTGATTACTAGAGTTTCATCGGGTGTTCGATCTTTCTCAAAATAAGACTCATAAAATGGTAATAATTCCGGCATTAAATTTCTTGTTTTGACACCTTCCAGGTTCTCTAGAAAGCCTGTAGATAGATCATCAACAACGTCGACAAGCCATCCATCATTGTGTAGGGACTTGGTTAATGCACTTCCAATAAACCCGCATCCCCCTGTTACTAAACATTTTCTCATACTATCTATCCTCCAACGTATGATACCCTACAAAGTTTGTAGAATTAATCATTCTTTTCTTTTCGCTCTTATATCCTAGTTTTCCTAGGCGGTGCGCACACAAAATCTTCCCCCAGTCTATCCAGTAAGGTTCACCACAGACACCAAAAGAGATGAATTCATCCAAACACTCACTTATGGTTATTGGTGACTTGCAATTGCGTATTTCTTTTTCCAGTAAATACAGCTGTTTAGTTGGTGGTAATGAAGGGAGCCCTTCCATAGCACCACGAGAAATACAAAATAGATCGCTCTGGGCGCGGGAATCTTGTAAAAGTATTTTTTCAACCATCTCGAAATGTCTCTCATAGATATGCAATGAATTACTAGTGTGTATATACTCACCTAGCTCCACACCTAGCTCTAATGCTAACATTTCCTGAAAGAAAGTAAACGCCGGTATGTCATATGCTATACCCAAAATAAGATCTGAAGATCTCATGTTTGTTATCATGTGAAGCTTATTTTCACGAATAAAAAACTGGAGAGTAAGTGTACATGGTACGTCAAGCTTTGCCTTGAGGGAATCCCACGGGGAACGAATATGAATAACGGCGCGCCGGGAATCGGAATCTTCTTCAAGCTCTTTTTTTATAAAATCCCATTGTGTAAGCTCGCCACCGGCGATTCTATCATGCGGTTTAAAGATCCTTGCACCGTAAGCAGAATTTGCAGTAGAACCATCATCTGATATTTTTCTCCAAAAAGAAGAATAGTTTGAGATCCATTCAGTGGAATTATCGGCAGAAATATACCACAATAATTCTGCAATCATATATTCCATAGAGAAGTTACGGTGTGGTACGTAGGGAATTCTGTCCCGGGGGTTCTTTATCTTAAAAGTACAACCAAGAGACTCTTTTACTTTCATCCCTCGCGGTTTTGAAATATACTCAGGGCTGGTGTATACTTTCTCTAATAGTCCTAAATAGCACTCAGTAAAATTATTAAACTCAAGCATTCTATCCTCTACTCCTCACTGCCGAAACAGGACTGTGGGCGGACGACTCCAAAAATTCGCATACGTAATCTACACTGAAGTCGTGAACTTTTAACAAGTCCTCTCTCTGTTGAAGTATAACAGACCTTCTATCATCGGATGACATTTTTTTAATTTTGCGTGTCGCATTAATAACATCTAATAGGGTATCTACCTCCCACTCCTTGCCTAGAATAGTTGAGCATGCAAACTCTTTCGGAACAAGCGCTGGGGTATTAACCACGAGGTTCTCAAGATATCTAGGAGAACAAAAGCCCTGTGTAGCATAACGAGGTTTTGTAATATGAATTGTACAGATAAATTTATTAAGAAGAAACATCGACTCGTTAAAAGATACTCTGTCGCTAAAAGCCACATGTGGATTTGCACGTATCAGTTGCTCCGGTGGATTTCTTTCCGGTGATCTTTGCAGCCAGTTTCCCCATACCTTCGTCTGTATTCCATGGTTCCGTAAACCTGCCGACGGATCCGAGTAATACTTCTTAAACATTTCATCACGTTCGTAGTTGTTCCCTATGTAGCCTAGCTCTACACCCTCATTATAAACTGGATATAAGTCCTTGAAATCCGACCAAAATGTCATTCGAACCCTGGGTATGTAAAAGCTTTTGGGGTTGAGGGTGGGATCTGCAACAATCATGTTCGGCCATCGCTGCTCGTCAGAGGGTGTCATCTTAAGATCAGTATCCCATGCGACGATGGGTACCCCTTTCTCATGATAAAAATCCAATAATTCGGCCTGCCTGTCAAGATCCGGCTCGAATTTATTGTCGCCAGAGTTTTTGTACGTAGCCCAGCGCCATTCCAAAAACAAGATGTCCAAGTCAGGAAACCCTTCAGAATAAGTAAGGGTGGGGTAAGGTTTTGACTCTCGACGTTGTTGTAGCGCTATCACATCGTGGCCGCGACCTGCTAATGCGTTGACCAATATAGGCCGACCATAACGGTGGCCATCCGGAGTATTTGCAACCAGACTTTCATCTTCACAAAACCCCCAATAACTAATGCCTATTTTCATTAATATGTCTCCCCTAAAAATTGAGTAATATCATTCATTTCACGTTCAAGATTTTCATCATCAACATTTAACAAGTAGGTATCACAATTTGTCCAAGATAAAAACTCCATATAACCATCATGCACTTTTTTTAAAAACTCTTCGTTGACAAAATCAAACTGATCAACAACTGATGCGTATGAGCTTCGATGTGGTACAATAATCTTTGCGTTCATCTCTGCGCACAGATCATCACAATATCTCAATGCGCCGTGATCGGTTACTCTGCCAAATATACGCGAGTAGACTAACTCAGAAGGGTACGCACGATCTAGAATCACGCTGGTTGATGTTTGTTTAAAATACTGTAACAGGTGAGGGTGAGCAAATCGGATAGCATTTAAGAAATAATCAGTCTTACTACCTTTGGGGAAATGCTCCCATTCACTCTCATTTTTGAATACTGGAATTTTCATTTGGGATGATAGTTCGGCAGCAATATTAGACTTTCCACACCCATCAGGCCCTTCAAAAATTATAATGTGTTGCTTTTTCATACCTTGTAACCTCGATCAAGCGCAATTTGTGTGCGCGATATACTTTTACATTCTATCAAAAACTCGACTGTTTTACAAACATCATTGCAATCTACCAACTGACCGCCCATTGCATCAAGGTGCTTTTGTTCAAAATCTTTAGTCATACCATGATGGACAGGCGAGTCTTTCACAAGCCCTAAAGAAATAGTATTAAATCTCACATGAGAAAACTTGTTAGATAAAGTTGCCTGTAATCCCCCTAGCCCAGACTTGGATGACGCGTAACTAGGATCATAGCTCCCTTTCTTTGAAGCGATAGAAGACACAAACATCACTGAGCCATTTCTCTTAATACGTCTTGACATATATCTTATGACCTGGAGGGGTGTAGTAAGGTTGATCTTGATCATATTATGAAACTGTTCTGCCGTAATATCATCAACACCATTTTGTGGATTAATCCCCTGTAAAAAAAGGACGGCATCAACACCAAAGCGTAATGAAGCACAAGAGTCCAAAAACTTTCCTAGTGATCCTATATCAGGATCTAAGAAGTCGAAGTCATCGCGTGAAACACTGACAATGTTGTAAGACTTATGAAAATGACGGTAGAATTCTTTCCCAATATATCCTGTCGCACCAAATACAACAATATTTTTCTTCAAATGCATCAAACCAAAATACTCCTCTCATATTTTTTCCCACGGAGAAGCTCTCTTATTTTATAGGATATTTGTGGGGCACACATGATCTTGCCTGAAAGTACAGAAATAAAGTCAGGATCATTGCTGTATGTATTAACTTCAGAGACACGAGCGTCATATTTGTTTTCATACACTGTTTTGGTGGTTCTCATGAGCGAATGAAAACTAACGTCTGGCATGAAGGGCATGAACTCTTCTGACATTGACATTATTCTAGAAGCAATTGTCTCTTCATCAACACATGAGGTTTTGTCCTTAAGATTTCCTGCCTTCATAGAGTGTGATAGTACTGAGCCGTCGACATGCCACAACAGGAATTCATTTCGATTGTTTCCGCGGGGCATAATTGTACAATATGGGCCATCCATCACGGTAAGCCCTACAGGAGCATGCTCAAAATTAAATACAGGGACGACCGCACTTTCGAAGCGTAATTCTAGGGGCCTGATATTAAACACCCTATTGACTTCATTTAAGCCAGAATAAGAAGCATTAATAACCTTATCAAAGGTGTATCTTTGCTCATTAAGCATAACCGTGTATCCACCTTCATCCATTTTTTTTGCACGTGTTGGTGAAGTGTATACCAGAACTTTAACACCAGCGTCTACTAGGCGCTGTTTGACTAGTTCTCTTAATTTTAAGGTATCAAAAATAGGCTCTCTCACCCGAAAGCATGCAGCCAACTTGTCTTTTCTTAATAAATTGCCTGATGGGTACTCTTCCCAGAAATCAATTTTTGCTGCTTTGCAGAAATCAACATACTGTTGTGGTGACACAAAACTACCATCTCTTGCAATGGCATAATAGTTTGGAAAACCGGAAACAACTGCGTCACCATAATGCATTAAAAAGCTTGGTATGCTCTCTAAACATTGTTGGGCAGTTTCAAGGCTTCGAGGGTAGTGATATCCAAAATGCACGCGGTTATGATTAACACGACTGGCGCCGTCCATCATCTGCGCACCCTTTTCGACCAAGGTAATATTGTGGCCACGCTCAGCTAATTCAGCAGCAATTGTTGTACCGAAAATTCCGGCGCCGACGATTAGGATATTCACTAGGCCCCCCTGACGCAATCATAAAAATACTTAATCGTCTCTGGTAGTGCATCATGAAGGCTATGCTTTGGCTCCCACCCTAGGGTGGTGCGAGCTTTGGTTATATCCGGCTTTCGCTTCTTCGGATCATCTACGGGTAACGCTTTATATACAATACGCGAATCTGATTTGACGTGATGTAAGACCATGTTTGCCAACTCTTCGACTGTTATTTCTGTGGGGTTGCCTAGGTTGATGGGACCTGTTACGTGTTCTGATGTTGCCATCATTGCCATTAACCCAGCCACCATATCATCTACAAAACAAAAACTTCTAGTCTGTGAGCCATCGCCGTATATGGTGATGTCTTCATTTTTCAACGTTTGTACAACAAAATTGCTAACAACCCTTCCATCATCAGGCTGCATGCCTGGACCGTAGGTGTTAAATATTCTTACCACCTTAATCTTGGTATTTGAAGTACGATTGTAATCAAAACATAGAGTCTCGCCGGCTCTCTTTCCTTCATCGTAGCACGCTCGGGGACCGGTACAATTAACGTTTCCCTTGTACGACTCACTCTGTACGCTGGGCTCCGGATCACCATAAATTTCTGACGTAGAAGTGAATAGGATCTTTGCGTCAAAATCAGTAGCAATCTCAAGCATATTCCTGGTCCCAATTACGGAAGTTAATAGCGTCTTGACGGGATCAACCTGATATCTAGAGGGGGATGCTGGACATGCAAGATGATAGATTTCATCAATGTCCCCTGTGGGAAACATGTCCAATATTCTCTCTTTTAAGAAAAGTGTATATGGCCGGGATCCTCTGTGGGGGTGAATCTCACTAGAGACGTCTGCATTTAAAACCTGGAGCCTACCATCACTATGCTGTGAAATTTCACTAATCGCCTGGGAATCACCAGTAGAAAAATTATCAAGGCACAAAATTTTATTTGAGGAATTGCTCAATAATTTTTTGCACAAATTTTGCCCTATGAAACCAGCACCACCGGTCACAATAATATTCATAAATTCACCTAATCGTTCGTTTTAGTTTATTATACACATTGACTATTAATAGTTCAAAACTTTAAGCTTGCGACTGTTTGTTGAACAACCAAAATCGTTTTTATCAACTTCAGCAACACAAATTGAATATAAGTCTAGAGGCCTATCATCATTCCATCCCCAACAAAATAGTCGTGTATTGGCCCCTGAAGGGCCTGTAGTTGACAATAGTAGATAGGGTTTTTTGTGCTTTGTAAGTTTTATCTTAACGTCAGTTATCACAAACCAGTAAAGATCTTTTCCTTCAATTTCGTCGATAGGCCTGATGCCCTTATTCATTAATGCATCCTGGAACTCATCGGAGACGAAAGAGGAAACATTAAACTCACCCAAGACTGCAACACCAAACTTTGCCATCTCCATCCTCGACCACTCAGACATTCCGGATGTCTCAAGCATCAGGTTCTTAAACGCATTCTTGCCCCTACCCGGGTCCTTCTTAGTCCATTTCTTGATAGAAGAATTTTGTTCGATAAGAATTTCGTGCATATGTTTATATGATGAAAATACGTCAGGAACTAACGACATCGACTCAAATGCCTTAATCTTTATTAGCGCGTCGAGTGCGCGTTTGTTAAACTTAGAGTGTCTCCACTTTCCAGACTCAACCCACAATAAATCATCAATCGTCTTATAGGGTCGGTTTTCAATAATTTCATCTATTGCAGATTCACCCACTCCCTTGCATGACAAAAAGCTAGGCATAAACTTCTTGCCTTCCAGAATTGTCCATGTCTTGAGAGCATGATTTATATCAATGGGAATGATCTTGTATCCTAACTTTTTAACCTCACCGAAGGCCTTCTTTCGCTTATCAGGTGATCCCGACATGGATTCAAGATATGCACATAACCACTCTTCTTCATAATGTGTCATCAGCCATGCACAGTAATATGAGTCAATAGCATAGCTGACGGCATGTGACTTGTTGAAGCCATAGCCTGAGAAGAATAGGATTTTCTCATACAACCCAGTGGCAACATGCTTGGGTATCCCGTTTCCTATACACCCTTCAACAAATGCGTTCTCTAGGGCCTGGGCTTCAGCTTTCATCGCGTCGGCTTTCGATGCCGACCTCTTCATGATTGTCCTTCTAATCTTATCACAATCCTCCTGTGGGAAGCCTGCAACAACATTACATAGCTCCATCACCTGTTCCTGGAAGATAATTGCACCATGGGTTGGTTCTAAAACTTCTTTAATCAGAGGATGTTGATAATCGATGTTTTCTGGATCTGCCTTTGCACCCAAATAGATCTTATGAACGTCCGCATTCAGGGGACCAGGCCGATAGATGGATGTTAGGGTTGCGATGTCAACAATGCTACGAGGCTTTCCTCTCTTAAAAAATGCCTGTGCACCACGAGCCGTACACTGGAAAATGCCTCCCCATCGAGCTCCGTGATATACGTTTTCATACACACTCTGATCATCGAAATTAATGACCTTAGGATCCATATGGTCATCGAACCATTGCTTAATATCTGCAAACGTTGGCGACTCTACTCCTTCATGTCTTTGGAGGATTAGGCCAATGGCACGTTCAATAATCCTAAGAGTTTCAAGACCGAGAAGATCAAACTTGATCCACCCAAATTCTTCAAGATGCTTGTAGTGCATTCCCTCGACCCACGGCGTCTGGATCTCACCACGTGCCATGATCAGAGGCATTTGCTCAGCGATGTTCTCTGAAACAATTACGCCACCTGCATGTCGTCCGAGTGACTTGTTCTGCTTGAACAAGACCTCAACCGGTTCAGCGACCTCGGGGTGGTCCTCAATAAAGTTTTGAAATGATGGACTGTACTTTATCGCATCTTCATATAAGAGTGTAAACAAGTTTTTGTCTGTCCCCTTTGTAAAAACAGCCTTCTTGACATCATTCTCGACCGGTCCGAGGGCCTTGTTAACTTCATCAAACGGGATGCTATAGAATCGAGAGATGTCCTTCACAAGACTTTTAAGCTTGAATGTATTGTAGTTAGAAATTGGAACGATATTTTCAGAGCCAAAGTTTTCTTTAAGTAGATCAATTAAAAGATCACGGTCACCGATATCTGAATCAATATCAGGGGCGCCTTGGCGGTGAACACTTAGGAATCTTTCAAATAGAAGACCATATTCAATTGGATCAACATTCGTAATCCCTAAGACATATGCCACAAGGCTTCCTGCCGCAGAACCACGCCCTGGGCCAATAAGCATATTATCACGAGCAATGTCCATAATCGACTTCATCGTCAAGAAATATTTCGAAAAACTCTTTGTCTTAATGACGGTTAGCTCCGTCTTTAGACGATCAATATACTCCGATTTATCAGCGAGGCCTCGCCAGGTAAGCCCTTTTTTACATGCCTCTAAGAGAGCCTTGTCTTCTGTCATGTCCTTGGGAACAACGTAGCTCGGTAGCTTCATGGTCTTGTTGGGGGAAATGACACCTATTTCATCATGAACAATGTCATGGGTACGCTCGATAGCATCTTTTATAAGCTCATCGTCATACCAGTCACACCCTTCCCTAATATCATGATATGTCTCCCATACCTGCTCAGCGTTCTTGGGATAGAGTTCACACTTTAAGTCTTCCTTTGTCTGTGGAAGTTGAGATGGGTCAAAGTCCTTATAGTTTAGCCACCCCAGCTTCTTATAAATCTCACGTTCTTTCCACCTGTCAGGGGTTGAATAATGCGAATCAGTAGTAACCACTAGCTGATCATGCAAACCAGAGTTGCGTGCAAACTGAATGATTGCTCTGTTCACCAAGTTTTGTGCCGGCAATCTGTTGAACTGTAGTTCTAGTTTTACATTACCCCTTCCTACGGAGCTTTCGAGGTGTTCATAGGCATTGCCAACCCCCAGCAATACCTTATCAAGGAGAACTTTATCGTCCAATAAACTTGAGTGTAAATCATCAAATTTAACCTCCTGCAGGTGACGAAAGACCTCGTAACATAAAGGACCACCTAAGCATGCACTAGAGACCATCAGATGGCCACCCTGGGCTGCCTCTTTTAACATCTTATAGTCAACCCTAGGGAACCTGTAGAATCCCTCCATGTACCCCCTAGAGACCAAATGAAACAACCTCCGTAGGCCTTCTGACGTTTTTGGCAAGACAACTAGGTGGTGGCGCCGTTTAATGGGATCATAAAACTTGCCTGACTTTGTTTCCTCTTCATTCTCGATTGTCAAGCTGGCTTCATCTGTTGAAAGATCAATCGTCTCATCATCACCATCAACCTTTGCGTATATCGGGGTCACCAATTTCTCACGCTCAGCACGAAGTCTCACTAGCGCGCTGGTGTCACCACGCTTAGCAGCCTTTGATATTTCATAGTCCAGATTCCATGCGTCTAGATCGGGGTGTACATACATTTCACACCCTGGGACAAATTTAAAATTCGCCCCGGCCTTATTAAGCTTTTCAGTATGTAACCAGGCATGTGCAAAGCTGTTCATATGCCCGTGATTTGTCAGACACCAGGCATCCATCCCATTATTTCTAACAAAGTCTATGTGTTCCTGGGGATAGTCTAGGCCATCGAATGTTGAGAACCCATCATGGGCATGCAAGCTTACAAATTTTTTGGGCGCAGAAATATTGTTTGAAGACAACAGTGTACCTCTCTTCAGTATAGTTACCTTAATTGTACCATAGTTGATGCAGATTTACATCGAAACGTATGCTTTTTTTATTTTTATTGATAAAATAAGTTTATAAACCTGACATGGATGTACAACTTTTATTTAGTAATGGTACCAATGGCTCTGTGATCATCATTGTAAACATACTTCACCCGGGTGCGGAAAATGTAATCCGCCAGAGGAAATAGGACACACCAGTTCGCATCTTGGTCTCTTCCCATATGGTGGTCCCAATGCCATGGCATCCATGTACGACAGAACCCAGCATCCAGGTGAGACTTTCTATGCATAAAATAATAGAGAAAAGTGTATAGAGAAAGTGTAAAGAAGAATGAGTATGAAAGTAAAAGTGTGGGAAGGTGAACCAGCAAAAGGATTAATAAAAACATGTTCTCTTTTTTAAAGCCCCACGTTTTATAATCCAAATCAATGCCCTTATTTTTCCTTGATATTTTGTGATGACCGTGAAAATGAAAGGACCATATGGTCCCTTTGGTCTTCCCTAGACCATGTAAAACATATCTGTGCAATGCCCACTCTAAACAGTTAGTGTATATTAAACCAATGATAACCCACATATATCCCACCTGCACCTCCGCTGATTAAAAGATGCCTGAATATTGATGGGTCGCGAGACCCTACATGATTTTAAATCTTAAATTCTCTATAGACCCGGGTCACAACTTAAATTCGGGCCGCATGATCTAGTCACGCCACCCGTGGATGTGATACCACTCGATGTGGAACTAAAGCCGGAGAATGTTTCACCTTCTTCTAGCTCATTCGTGATATGCATTTCCCCACTACCCGGTGGGAATTCAAACTCCTCATCGCCTCTATCCTTGGCATCCTGGACCGCTTGCGTATATGCAACCTCATCATATTCTTCCTGCGCCTTTTCTAACAAATACATCATCAATTCTTCCTTGATGATATGAGAAAGGCGGCGATTTGACATGTTAAAACTCATCACGCTTACTCCCATATTTAAATATAACATCTCCAGCTCATAAATTTATTTTTTTTGTAAAATCGCCTTATTTATTTAAAAGGAATAAAACTTATGAATTATGTCGTCATCGTCTTGTGTCTCTATGGACTTCTGTTTAGTGGAGGGTTGGGGTGTGAAAAAGTAGGTGACACAGCAGAAAATATAATTGAATTATCAGGTACATTTATTACTATACCGGAAATTCCTGCATGTGATCCAGAGGGGGGTGAGCAGTTAATCAAGTTACCCTTTCTTAAAAATGCATGGCAACTCCAAGAAAACTGTGAACTGTATGATCGAGATGACACAACGTGGGCCCTAATTACTTTCTATGTCGAATGGAAAAGAACATTCGGCGATCCCCATAACAAAGTAAAAAAAATGATCAATAACATCGTTATTTCGTGGGATCACAATACGAAAACTACAGGCCCAATTTACACAGTTGATGGTAAAAGAAAAGAAAGCTCTGAAGTTGTAGGGCTATGCAATTCTCCCACCGAGATTTGGGTATGGGTAGGGAAAGGGAAAATATCACGTACGGCGTTGATACATGAATTAGTTCACTCTGCATTGTGGGTAACAACGAACAATCCTGACAGTGATCATGAGGGAAACGTACAGCCTGGATGGAGCTCAAATCATACTAATTTTATCAAGCGTGTTAATAAAATCCTAAGCTCGAAGTACGGATTTTAGTTCACAACTAAAAAAAATGAGCTAATAACACAAAAACCTATCGTTTTTATTCACGTTAGGCCTGGGAGTGTATATCTAAATTAAGGTAGGGCAACTAGTCTTTGTTGTCTCATACTACTCTTATCATTGACAAGGAAACAGAGTATGCAAAGTGATGTACGTACGCACCATGAAGAAGCCAAAGAAGAATTCATGAATTGCGTAACTAGTGCATTGGGTGCACTCTTTGCTGCGTTGGGTGCCTACCTCATGATTGACAAGGCATTGCTGGTTGGTGGCACATGGAGAATCACATCAGTTACACTGTATGTCCTCACCACAATAACCGCGCTTGCTATCTCTGCAGTCTATCATGGAACCAGATCGAAAGAATGGAAAAGAAAGTTTCGCGTACTTGATCACGCGTCTATATATCTCATGATTGCCGGGGGCTACTCCCCGCTCTTAATGATATCACTTAAAAATGATTATGGTGGCATTCTCTGTGCAGCACTCTGGTTTATCGCAATTATCTGTGTGTTGTGGAAGCTATTTTATTTTGAAATGCCAGAATCGCTTTCACTGGCATCTTACCTGCTCTTAGGGTGGGGAGGAATATTTTTAGTTGAACCCTTGATGGAAAATATTCCTACCCTAGGGTTATTAATGATCCTCGCCGGTGGGTTGCTATATACAATTGGTGCTATTTTTTATATCAATGATCACAGAAAATGGTACCACACTATCTGGCACTTTTTTGTATTATTGGCTAGCGCCTGTCATTTTATAGCAATCTATAAATTTGTTATATTAATCCCGTAGACTGTAATCACTAATAATTGGACTTTAACCTCTCATGAATAATGACATCTTTTTTTTCATACGCAGTAAAAAATTCGTCAGGTGAAACACCCATCATTACCAACAATGCAAAAAAGTAATTAAAGGCATCAACCGTCTCCTCTAAAAATTCATCACGATTAAATTCAGTCGTTAGAGTCTTTTTATGAGGCTTCCAGTTTTTAAGGTGCTGCAACGCTTCAAACATTTCCTCCACTCCCTTAAGTGCAGAATCGCGTAACGCTTGCTGGGCCTTTTTATCCAGTAAGTCAACTGGCCAGTCAGGATAAATTCCTGGATAATTATCCTGAATTTTTTTCATAAACCTCTCTCGCATTTTAAACATGCGCCCTAGTCGGTCATCACTCATTATTCGTTTTCCTCAAACTCTTTAGCTTTCTCCAACATACGTTGGAGATTTGTTTCAAAGTTATCTTTGTACTCTTGCGAAAGAACAAGAATACTATCATTATCATCGTCTACACACAGTTTTACTTGCCGTAAATTGTCGACAATGTCGGTACCAGTAAGTAGAGCAACCTGTAGTAATTTTGCAACCTGCGATATCACTTCTACAGACAGTCCTAGTTCAGAATTTTTCATAAAAATCTCCTTTTAAAATTAGTTATTTTTGTATTTGTGGACACCAATGTGTGGTCTTATTATCCTGTGTTAATTCACGAACCACATCGTTGCCATCCGAATCATGCTTTTGATTATAAACTAAATATTTTTTCTTGTATTCCCCTATAATTTCAGGGGTGGGTCTTAAGCTATCATATATGGGATCGTCGTGCTCAAAATTTTCTTTCATTATACGCTTAAGGGAAGAGCTTAATAAGCTTAACTCTTGATCACTTAAATCCTTCACAATGCGATGGGGATTAATTTTCGCCATCCATAGTGCATCACACTTAAGGTAGTTTCCTACACCTGAAATAATTGACTGGTTCGTCATTGCGGTTGTTATTTGCCAATGATTATATTCACGAAAGCGTTGAATAAAGTCTCCATCCGTAATATCATCAATCAGCATATCAGGACCGAGTGACTCTAGCTTTTCCACCAACCGATACTTACCTTGCACAAATTTAAGCGTGCCAAAATTTCTCATATCGTTAAAGAAAATATCACCATCATCCAGGATTAAGCGCACCCTTGAGTGCTCCGTACGATTGGACGACCAAGAGCCCGTGGTGCCCAATGTATTCCACAATGACCACTCATCCTTAAGGATAAAGTATATGAACTTGCCATGGACCCCGCTGCCGATTATTTCAGTTGGTAGATCATTAAGAATCGACTCAAGGCCACTCATAACTCGGTCAACATATCTACCCTTGATTACTTCTATCCCTTTAAGCTTTCGACCGGAAACACGCATCGCAAGCTGTTTTCCTATCTTCCTGCACTCTGGTCCTTCAGGCATCTAATCCCTCATTCTTGCGTAAATAATTGTAATAATCAGTAAGTGCATGATCATTGGGCTCTACACTTCTCCATTCACCCTTACAAAATATACGCCATGCATCTTCAGCATACTTTCCGCATCCATAAAGCTCAATAGGTGTATCCCATTTTTTTGCCATATATTCTTCTGAAAATCTCTTAAGGGTCATTGTTCTTTTATTCGACATTCCTAGCGGGGTGATAATGGCTTTAAGGTCTTCATCTTTTGCCATGGCCATTGAACAAGGGCCAGGGTACACATGAAACAGATGATCAATTACCCTGTCCACCTGCTTGCGTGTTGTCTGGTTTAATAATAGGCATGACACCAATATTCTCCATTCATTTGGCCACAAAGATTCTTGAATTAACCTGTGCGGTGAGTTTGGAGGTTTCCACTTCATACATGAATTTTATCTCAAGTAACTAAAGTGTATAATCCCTATTGACATATATTCGACTCTACAATTTTGTTTAAGTTTTCTATAATATTTCCATCGTATAGTAAAAACCACTCCCCGCCCGTGATATTAGAAAATGACGACCAACCTGATTGGCCTGACTTGCTGGCCGGATCCGTGAAGGTGTAGACCCGCAAATTACTAATTGTCTCAAGCATTAAATGTAATTTTGTTTGCGTGATAGTATCTTTAGTGTTATAAGATTTTCCCAAAGAAGAAGAAGGAAATAAAAAACTTTGTCCTATTTCATTTGTAAAGATGATAATTATCTTCTCACTACTCGGACGCCAGCTAACATTGAAGTCATCAATGGGTGGCTGGGACTCTGCAAATATATCACCTATCCATGTTGGCCAAAGCAACGGGTCATCCTCATATGGAACAAACAAAGAAATATTCCTTATAGAAAGATATAATGCATCATAAAGCATCTCATACTGGCTGTTGAATTCACCCGTGCCTAGTCCCTGTGTGTCTTTCTTAAACCCATCGATACCTTGGAGATCACTAACCATCTCTAAGTAGTTTTTGTTACCAGGTGTGGCTCCACCGTTGAAGGGACCTGCGATCATTCCCCACAGGATATCGCTTGTTGAATATTTTAATGAAAAATAATTTACCGCTGTTAACACATCCCCTATTTCCAGCTTCATAGATCCCGACATGTCTATCAAAAATAAGATATCTAATTTTTTTAGCGAACAATCATCAGGAACCAGCTCATCAATTTCCTCTTTTTGTGAAACGTAGATGTCATCGGGTGGTAAGTCGGGGGAATCGATACAGGGCTCATTATTATCACACGTGGCTATCTCATCAGCTATACATTCACCCTGCCTTATGAAACCCTTATCACAATAGATCGTAAGAACGCCTTCGTATCCATTATATGTAATGCAAGGTTCAGTTCCAATTATGTATTGTGAAGGGTTGCATTCTAAAAATTCCTCACATTCACTTACGCTTATAACTTGTGGAGGGTCAAAACAGATATCTTTTATAATCACGATCCTCATTAATGGACCGCTAATTCCCGGACACAAATAATACTCCGTCAATAAACAATCTTTTTCATCTTGTGATATCACACTTTCGGTGGACGTGCTGTCTATGGTGATGATGGGTAAATCAGCGTTCTCAATAATGGTATAAGAACATGCAACAGGATCTTGCAAAAAGATATCAGAGCATGAACCTATAGGGATGATGATCCCCACTAAAAAAAGTGTAAGTAACTTTAAGATTTTCATATCATAAGCGTCTCAAGAGTATGAGAGTTGATAGACAATAATAAAGCTATGTACGGAGTCGTATACGTCTTTTTAAGATTATCTCTCTACTGCATCCACGATCTGGATGGGTGTGGTGATATACTCATTCCACAAGCTGGTCTTGATATCACCGTCGCATGTATCTAATTCATAACATATATTATTGATTTCATGTCCGGGGTATTCAAGCCTGTGCATATTGCATGCTCGGCGGCCGTTATCTAATGCAACCGACTTTATGTCGCTACGAAATCCAGCTCGAACGTTACCTACAAAAGTTAAAAGTACGGTCGACTCTTCCCGAAAGAAAGGGCGCTCCATTACTGTAAAGCTTGATATATCAAAATCTTCACCTGAAGCTATTGCATCAGCTATTCGTTTTGCACCTCTGGGGGTTGTATAATGACATAACAACTTAGGGTTATAGACGGACCCGTATAACTGAATTGTGTATTCATCATCCAACATTACATAGGGCTCTAAATCACCCCTTGAGTAGAAAAATGCAAACCTTAGCTTTCGTATATCTGGAAAATAATGACCATACTCTTTATCAAACGCCCATAGGCGATGGTTTACAAAATCCTCTATAAAATCCAACACATTTTTTTTAGTGAGAAGATCCCATCGATCTACTTCATCCGTAAGTTGATACTTAAAATACTTAGATATCAGGCCAAGGAAATTATTAAAGTCTTGGGTTGAACATGTAGTGGGATGTTTACAGCTTAATTGTCCACCTCGGGAATCGATGCCATGACCTTGCAGATCTAGTAAATAGTATGCCATCTCTTCCCACTCATCCAAAGTATGAAAAGAAGTCGCAGGCTTTAAATACCCTCTAACTTCTGCTTTTTCTGACATTATATCCTTCAATTTTATCACCTGGTCTTATTCCGTTTTTCTCGAACCAACCTTTGTTCATCTCTAAAGCATAAGTAGCCGGCTCACTAGAACGTACACCCTCTAAACTATCAGGTTGGAGATCTTCAATGTTTATTATTACACCGGCCTCATCAGCATATGCTATTGACAAAGGAACGTGTGTATTTTTCATCCAAAATGATCGCCGGCGACAGTCTGGAAAACAAAAAAGCATGCCTCTGTCTATAGCATCACGATGCATTAAACCCGTTTGTCGGGTTGATGGTGTGTTTGCAATATCAACATCAGCTAGGACGCCTCCCACATAAATAGAACCGGCCTGCTGCAACAATGTTCTCACATGCTCTCTGATAATGGCTTCTTCTATGTTCTCTTTATTTTTAAATGAAGAAGGTACAAGATCTATCCCCAGCTTTCCTGCTGCTTTCATCAAAAAAGGTACTAGTAAACTCCCACCGGGGGCCAGGGCTGCTGCGGCCACTACGGTGCCTTTTCCTATATCTGCTATCTGATCCTTCACAAAGTTAACTTCAGCGGAGTTCATTTCATACCCGTGAAAAACCTTTGCTAGATTCATACCAACAGCGGCAGATTCTTCAGCCTCTTGCTTTAAATCATAAAAAAATTCTTTGGCCTTACCGGGAAAACTTTTTATCCACCCACCAACCTTCTCTATCATTTTCTGTTCCAGGAGCAACGATTCGCGCAGAACGCCGGTACCATTCAGGCCTGAGAAGGGATTAATCTTCGAGCTGCCATCTAAGACTGAAAATCTTGATGTGGGGGGTGTGAACTCCCTTATCTTTATCTCTGCCTGTATCTCATAAAACTTCGATCTTGTGGAGACCCTTATTTTAAAATCCCCCGTCCCTCCTAGCATTGGAATTGCACCATCATTAACAACATTTAAGGATAGGGGATCACTCGAACCAATCAAGTAAAAATCATCGCCCGCCTGCATATAGTCTGCCGGCGCCGCCTTGCCCACTGTATAGTGCTGGGTTACTAAGGCACCAATATCTACGTCCTTTTCGGTCGCTATATAACGTGTGCCCCTCTCTTCAACAAACTCTCGCATGATCTCTAGTGGAACCGCGTCTGGGTTCTTTAAACCCCCTAATGTTGTAGGTAAGATGGGGGACGTAATACCACTAAACTCAGAAATCTCCCTGATAAATGTAGAGGCTTCGGAGGAAGCATTTAGTAGACTTACGGCATATTTTGCCGTGGGTGTTTCATATGTGGTATCCCACGCAGAGCCATTATAAAATACACGCGGATTTGATAGATTGTCACTATGGCTCATCTTAACCTCAACCCACGTGGCACCCACACCTTCCACCTCAACATATATGTCAGAGTACTGCGTACCAACCGTAGGCCTGGATGCTACAACCCCGGGCCCGGATGTATTAATAGAATCTGCAATGGAGAACTCAAAAGCGTCAGATGCCTTTGATTCTCGTAGTATGGTTCTTATATATTTCTGTAATAAGCTCATAGTTGTTTAACTCTTAGGGGACTATACCCTTAAAACTGGTCGATGCGGATGACCTAACATCATCTAACTTAAAATTGCGATCGCCTTCTTCCAGATAGCGATTGTCTCCCTCATATATAAATTGCCCTACTTGGTTAAAGCTCAGTCCTTGGGCTGCCCCAAGTATCTCAACCTCAGCTAGGCATTCATTTCTTGCTCCGCCTGCAATGTCTGATCCGTTCCAGCTTGGCAGAATATCTTCAAGATCAGGTATGTAGAAGCCGTAGTCTTCAAGATCATCAAACAGTAGTTCACTGGCCCCGATAGCCTCTATATCCTCTTCTTCTAACTCACGTATATCCCTGTAATCGTTGTCAATCATGTACTTAACGATTTTAATGACTGAGCCTCTGTCGAAGCAGAGGTCTGAATCCATAACATCCCTAAAGAAGCCATAACCCTTATCAAAGAACTCAGACTTAGAAAGCAATTCATCGATTACTTCCTCATCATAATCCAGCTTCTCAAAGTAAAAGTTCTTCAAGCCAGACTCATCGATCATACCGAGATCAGGACCGTTGTAGAGGAAGAGCACACGAGAATAACTGTCTGCCGCTGTTCTTAGCATATCACCAATGTCGAACGGCGCGTTGCTTTCGTACTCTGGTTGAATGTCAACGACGACAAGACTGCCTTTCGATCCTTGCTCTTGCTCGAGTAAAACCTTTATGTACTCGCGGAGTAGATTCACTGTTTCTTCCTACTTGCTGGTTCGTTCCAGCAACCGCAAGGGCAGCATCTTCCAATAAAAAGACCTGCTAGTTTCCTCATGTATTCAAGTAGTAGTTTCATCGCCCTGTTAGCTCCTTTACCTGCTCAAGCGTTCTAATGTTCCACCCTTCGGGATTTAAGTCGTACTTCGGGTGAAGGCCTTGCATTATCAAATCGAGCCAATACTCCCATAGCTCATCA
>JGI25133J35611_10000004_pt1 | contig 205058 bp, 189 predicted proteins | sample ETNvirenome_6_85_FD_35611 | JGI IMG/M metagenome (IMG submission 35611) | reverse complement strand
ATGTCCCATTTGCTATGTGACTCTCTACCGCTGTGGGCACTACGACATCGCCAGGCTTCAAATACAAGAAAGCCCGACTCGAAAGAGCCGGGCTTTTTTACTTCCGCAGACAAGTTAAATACATGTCTTTACGTAATATCACCACCTCTGTAGCGTGGGTTGAGTATCACGAAACCCGCGGCAAAAGCCCACCACAGAACTCACACTCTTTGTACTAAAGCCTTCAATTTTCGTTTTAATAGCTGTTTAACATGCTAAATCCGCTATTGAAAAGTGCTCTTTTATCCCAAGCTATAATTATAGAGCATCTACACACTTATTTATGGCGAGTTTCTATGTTAAATAAACAAAGGCATATTTACACAAAAGAGCAGGTTCGCTCTTATGAGGGAGAGGCGGCTAAGCAATGTGGAATAGATTTATTTACTTTAATGCAGCGAGCGGGAGAGGCAGTATACAAGCAGTGGCAGTCTTTTAACGCTAAGCTTACTTTGATTATTGTAGGTAATGGCAATAATGCGGGTGATGCTTACATAGCCGCGTGTTTAATTAAGGACTCTGGTGCAGAGGTTAAAGTTTGCGCTATAGATCCTGCAAAAACACTCAGTGGTGACGCTGCTAAAGCAAAGCAGCTATGGCTTGATACTGGTGGCATAGTTAACGAGTTTGCAAAGAGTGATTTAGATTGCTGTGACTGTGTGATTGATGGGTTACTAGGTACTGGGCTTAATTCACCTATTCGCGAAAATTATTGTGAGATTATTACCGCCATCAACCAAAGCGAAAAGCCTGTTTTAAGTATTGATGTTCCCTCAGGGATTGATGCAAATACAGGTGAAGTATTAGGCGCAGCTATTCAGGCAACAAAAACGCTTACTTTTATTGCGATTAAACAAGGCCTTTCTACAGGGACAGGTAAACAGCATGCCGGTGAGTTGATTCTCGATGAATTAGCACTTGAAGATACTTTTAGTCAACTCGCTTCACCTTGTGCTCACTTGATAAATATAGACAGCTTTAATCGCTTGGGCTCTCGGGCTTTAAATAGCCATAAGGGCAATCATGGCAAGTTATTATGCGTAGGGGGCAACCAAGGTACTGCGGGTGCAATCAGGCTCAGTAGTGAAGCTGCGCTACGAGCAGGTGCAGGGATGGTGAAGGTTTATACGCACCAAAGTTCTATTATGCCAATAAGCATAGGTAGGGCAGAGTTAATGGTCATGAGTGAAAACCTTGAACAGGCTTTAGAGTGGGCAAGTTGTGTTGTACTTGGCCCTGGACTTGGGCAGGATGAATGGGCTAAAAAAACGTTTTGCACTGTAATGCACTATTGCCAAGAGCACAATACGCCGCTTGTACTTGATGCTGATGCACTTAATTTATTAGCTGAAAATGCAAGTGCTTATACGTTGGCTCAATGTGTCCTTACTCCGCATCCTGGTGAGGCGGCTCGGCTCATTAGCAAAAACACCTCTGAAATAGAGTCAAATAGGTTTGAAAGCGTGCGACTATGCGCAAAACGGTATAATGCTACTTGCATATTAAAAGGCGCTGGGTCTTTAATTGATAACGGTAAAAGTACTTGGGTGTGTGAAAATGGTAACGCAGCACTTGCCGTGGGAGGGAGTGGCGACGTACTTACAGGTATTATTGGTGCATTGCTTGCTCAAGGGCTTAGTATCGATGAAGCAGCGCGATACGGGGTAACTCTTCATGCTCGAGCAGGTGAGGTTGCGGCTGAAGAGCAAGGGCAGCGCGGCATGCTACCCTCGGATTTATTTCAAATAGTCAGGTCGTTAATCAACTAAGTATTTAGCTCTGTTGAATAAGATCCCATTTGTTACCATAGAGATCTTCAAATACGGCCACCGTACCGTAAGGCTCATTACGAGGCTGCTCATGGAATACTACGCCATTTTCTAGCATGCTTTCGTAGTCGCGCCAAAAGTTGTCAGTGTTTAAAAATAGCCATACACGGCCACCTGCTTGATTGCCAACAGCGTTAAACTGCTCAGGCTCTGTGGCTTGTGCAAGTAATATATGTGTGCCGTTTGAGTTGGGTGGAGTTATTAACACCCAGCGTTTTCCATCACCTAAATCCGTATCTTCCACTAATTCAAAGCTTAATTTTTTTGTATAAAATGCGATTGCTTCGTCATAGTCTTTTACAACAAGAGCAATACTACCTATATGCTGCTTTGGCATAACTTAAAAACCTTAAGTTGTTTTATGTCGGTGTATTTTCACATATCAATACAGGGTTGAATAGTATAGGTAAATGTTTATTAAAGCTTATTTTAAGGGGGGTTGTACGTTATACATTGGCTTCGCATATAGGGTTAGTACTAAAAGGATTCACTCTGTTTTAAACCTTAGAACATGCTTAAAGCTCCTTAAAGAGTGTTTTAATTTACGTAGCTAAACTGGCTTACTCATCTTCATTAGTAGGGTCGTCACCTGAGTCTTCTTTTCGTTTACGCTGCTCTTGCTTGGCCTTTTGAACATTTTCATAAGTAGGGGGGTGGAATAGGCATAAGTGAAATTAGTGGAAAAAATGCTAAAAATAAATACGCTCCTTTAGACATGCTCTTACCCCATATAACGAGCTTAAGCATAATCCAAGCAATAAATACCACTAACCCTGTTATAAGTGATACCAAAATAAAGAAGATGATTATTTCATTATTATTAAGCAAATCCTTTTACCTTTAATTCAATAACTTATGGTATAGATGTGGAGATAAATTAAGCAATAACAATAGGCTTGTATTAAAAAGCAAAAACCCAGCCGAAGCTGGGTTTTTATATAAGCAAGGTGCTTAAAGGAGGATGATCACATCATGCCGCCCATACCACCCATTCCGCCCATGCCACCCATATCAGGGGCACCAGCAGCTTCTTCTTTAGGGATTTCAGCAACCATTGCTTCAGTAGTGATCATTAGACCCGCAATCGAACCTGCAAATTGTAGTGCAGAGCGTGTTACTTTAGTTGGATCTAGGATACCCATTTCAAGCATGTCGTTGTATTCGCCAGAGGCTGCGTTGTAACCGTAGTTACCTTCGCCACCTTTAACAGCGTTTATTACTACTGACGCTTCGTCGCCTGCATTTGTTACGATTTGACGAAGTGGTGCTTCCATTGCACGAAGAGCAACTTTGATACCGTGGTTTTGGTCTTCGTTGTCGCCAAGTAGCTCAACTAGCTTGCTAGCAGCACGTACTAGAGCAACACCACCACCAGGTACCACGCCTTCTTCAACCGCTGCACGAGTTGCATGTAATGCATCTTCAACACGGTCTTTTTTCTCTTTCATTTCAATTTCAGTCGCTGCGCCTACTTTAATTACTGCAACACCGCCGGCAAGTTTAGCCATACGCTCTTGTAGTTTTTCTTTGTCGTAGTCAGACGTTGCTTCTTCAATCTGTGCTTTAATTTGAGCAACACGGCCGTTAATGCCATCTTCTTCACCGGCACCATCAATGATAGTTGTATCATCTTTAGTGATTACTACACGCTTAGCAGTACCTAGGTCTTCGATAGTTGCTTTTTCAAGCTCTAAACCAATTTCTTCAGAGATAACAGTACCGCCAGTTAATACGGCGATATCTTGTAGCATTGCTTTACGACGGTCGCCAAAACCAGGGGCTTTAACTGCTGATACTTTAACAATACCGCGCATGTTGTTAACTACAAGCGTTGCAAGTGCTTCGCCTTCTAGGTCTTCAGCAATGATTAATAGTGGCTTGCTTGCTTTAGCAACGGCTTCTAATGTAGGTAGTAGCTCACGAATGTTAGATACTTTTTTATCTACAAGTAGAATGAACGGGTTGTCTAGCTCAACAGCGCCTTTTTCAGCGTTATTGATAAAGTACGGAGATAGGTAACCACGGTCAAACTGCATGCCTTCTACAACATCTAGTTCGTTCTCTAGTGATTGACCTTCTTCTACAGTAATAACACCTGTGTTACGGCCTACTTTTTCCATTGCTTGTGCAATGATGTCGCCAATTTCTTTATCAGAGTTAGCTGAAATGGTACCTACTTGTGCAATAGCTTTAGTATCAGCACATGGTACAGATAGCGCTTTAAGCTCTTCTACTGCAGCGATAATTGCTTTATCAATACCGCGCTTAAGATCCATTGGGTTCATACCCGCAGCAACCGCTTTAAGACCTTCGTTTACAATAGATTGCGCAAGTACAGTTGCGGTAGTAGTACCGTCACCCGCTGCATCATTTGCTTTAGATGCAACTTCTTTCACCATTTGTGCACCCATGTTTTCAAACTTGTCTTCAAGTTCGATTTCTTTTGCTACAGATACACCATCTTTAGTGATCACTGGAGAGCCAAATGATTTATCTAGTACTACGTTACGGCCTTTAGGGCCTAAGGTCACTTTTACTGCGTTTGCTAGGATATTTACGCCTGTTAGCATTTTAGCGCGTGCGTCACCTGCAAAAAGTACTTCTTTTGCTGCCATCTTTAATTTCCTCTAAATTCTTAAATGTTTATTAAACGAAAAGTAGGGTTAGCCTACAATGCCTAAAATGTTGTCTTCACGCATGATCAGGTACTCTTGACCTTCGATCTTTTCAGTTTTTTCAACATATGAGCCAAATAACACAGTGTCACCGGCTTTTACTTCTAAAGCTCTAACGTCACCGTTATCTAGAACGCGACCATTGCCAACAGCAATAACTTCTCCGCGAGTTGATTTTTCAGCTGCAGAGCCAGTTAATACAATACCGCCAGCAGACTTGGTTTCTTCTTCTAGACGCTTAACGATTACGCGATCTTGTAAAGGACGAATGTTCATTTTTTTAGTTCTCCTAACAGTTTCTGAACAGTACAGAAAAAAGCTTTTCTAATTTGCATTCATTAATGGGGGTAGAGTGTAAAATTCCAAGAGAAAAATCGATAAATTTTTAATCTTTTCTCTCATACTCGCCATCAATGGTAGTTGGTTTATTTACATGCTGTTGTTCTTGCTGCGAGTGTGGGTGTTGTGTAAAGGCCGAAGAGCCTTGCTGTGCACCTGTGCTCATGCGTACCGTTGCTTGACTTGCAAGGCCTGCAGCAAGTTTATTGCGTATTGAGGGGGTTAATAATAGTAGGCCGAATACATCGGTCATAATGCCTGGGGTTAGCAATAAAACACCCGCAATGATCACGCAAATACCGGTAAATAATTCTTTAGCTGGCATTTGTCCTTGGGCCATTTGGCTTTGTGCATTTTGTAATGCACCCATACCTTGTTGTTTAACCATTCTAGCGCCCAAAATAGCCGTAACAATCACTAGGGCTATAGTCGCAAACCCACCAATTACATCGCTAACCTGTATTAGTAGCGCAATTTCGATGATAGGAATGATAATAAACAACACAAATAAAAATCTAAACATAGGGCTCTCTAAATAATGGCACTCAAAAGAGTGGATGAAATATAAGTGAGGGTGAAAGGGTCTATTTTCAAGGTTGAGCTTAAAGTGATTAATAATTGCTTAATATCTACAATTATTCATCGCCTACACATTACACTAGCTATCAGATACTATTGCATTAGTTCCCTATAAATTAGTAAAGGTTAATTATGACTACGCAATTTAAAATGATATTTACCACGTGCAAAGATGAGGCTGAAGCACGCACTTTAGCAAAAGCACTTGTAGCGCAAAAATTAGCGGCGTGTGTAAATATTTTACCAAATATGACCTCAGTTTATATGTGGGAAGGCGATGTTGCCCAAGAGATAGAAGCAAAGCTACTGATTAAAACAAAATCAGAAAAAATGAATGATGTTTTTGAAACTATCAAAAGTTTACACAGTTACGAAGTACCCGAAATTCAAGTGGTTGATGTGGCCACTGGTAATTTGGCTTATTTTCATTGGATGGATGAGGTATTAAATTAATGCGGTTTTTCTTTTTATTATTGGTTAGCTTGCTGGCGCTTCCTGCAAAGGCAAACACCAATAATGTGCTAGGTGATTTACTTGCCCCGCCACAGCAAACCTTTTTACCCGTAGACCAAGCGTTTGTATTTGATTTTGATCAGCAAGGTAGCACTTTATTTGTGGGGTGGGATATAGCCCCTGATTATTACCTTTATAAAAAGAAAATAGAAATTATCGCTAAAGGCGCCAACATAAAGGTAGGCGATGCCGGTACTGGCGAAATAATTGAAGACGAGTTTTTTGGCAAAACCGAAGTTTTTTTCAATAGTGTGAGTGTTATAAGTAAGCTCAGTAATGTTACAGAGGGGGCTGTTGTTAAGGTGCGCTATCAGGGCTGTGCCAAAGCTGGGCTGTGTTATCCGCCTGAGGTTATTAGTATTCCTTTAAGCGTTATTGCCTCAGAGCAAGCGCAAGGTAATAACTCATCTGCTGATGCCGCTGATACATTAAACGCATTAACTCCTTCTGTAGACTCAACGCGTAGCCAAAGCAATACAACCACTCAAGATTTAAGTTTTACAGAGCGATTAGCAAGTCAAAGTTTAGTAACCAATTTACTCATATTTTTTGCTGTTGGGGTGGGGCTTGCGTTTACACCCTGTGTGTTCCCTATGTTTCCTATTTTATCGAGTTTAATTGCAGGGCAGCAAAACCTGTCTACTAAAAAAGCGTTTGCGTTGTCGTTTGTATATATACAAGGTATGGCGCTTACTTATGCTGCATTAGGGTTGGTAGTGGCGGCCTTAGGCGGGCAAGTGCAGGGGTATTTACAACACCCTTATGTACTTATTAGTTTTAGTTTACTGTTTGTATTGCTCGCAATGTCGATGTTTGGCTGGTACGAAATTAAGTTACCCAGCGCCATGATGAGCAAGCTAACGCAAGTCAGTAATAACCAAAAAGGCGGCAATTACCTAGGTGTGTTTTTAATGGGGGTATTGTCGGGCTTAATTGCATCACCTTGTACCACAGCTCCGTTGTCTGCTGCGCTATTATTTGTAGCGCAAAGTGGTGACTACCTTGTCGGTGGTTTAACCCTGTATGTATTAAGTTTAGGAATGGGCCTACCGCTTTTATTACTCGGTACGTCTGGTGGCAAATTGCTTCCTAAAGCAGGCGGTTGGATGGAGCAAGTTAAAACGTTATTTGGTTTTATTATGCTTGTTGTGCCACTTATTTTATTGGAGCGAATAATAAGCGCCGACATTATTTTACTTATGGCGGGTATTTTAGCACTGGCAACGGCTATTTATTTACACTATTGGCAGAGTGCTCAGCCACAAAGCAAGCTTAAAACAGCGCTTTGGTTTAGTGCTACATTTTTAGTACTTACTGGTTTTACATTAGCTAAAAACGTTATTTGGCCGCAGCAACAGGTTGAGCAGGTTAGTCAGCAAAGTAATGAGTTTAAACAAGTGGCTAATTTAACCGAGCTAAAAAACGCTGTTGCTGAAGCTAATCAGCAAGGCAAACTGGTGATGGTTGATTTATACGCCGATTGGTGTGTGGCATGTAAAGAGTTTGAGCATTACACATTTCCAGATGCCAAAGTACAGAGCGAGTTTAGTCACTATCAGTTAATTCAAATCGATTTAACACAAAGTGATGACACCACCATTGAGCTGATGGAAGAGTTCACTGTGTTTGGTTTACCCAGTATTTTGTTTTTTAACACACAAGGGCAAGAGCTAAGTTCAGAGCGCGTTACAGGATTTTTAAACGCCGATGATTTTGCCACCCACCTAGCTGCAGTGCGCGCCAGCGCACAATAATAGTGCAATTTAGCCGCTTGGGCTTACCAAGTGGCTTGCCTTCAATTACGTCATATTTATTACACCTCCAGAGATTAGACCAGTATTTTGCTGCTATTTACATCGAACTGACTATAATAGTTGGCTAACGTGAGAATTTGTTGCAATTTTTGTTTTTTATACTTACTTTAGTGTACAAAATTAGCTCGCAACGGCTTAACTCATTACTTAGAGGATATATCGCGTATTATGGCTGCAAAATTTAAACTTTTAGTTATAAATGGTCCAAATTTAAACATGCTAGGAAAGCGTGAGCCAGAAAAGTACGGTTTGCACACTCTTGGTGAAATTATGAGCGAACTAACGACTGCCGCAAAGGGTCTAGATGTTCAGCTTACGCATTTTCAAAGTAATAGTGAGCAAGCCCTTATTGAAAGAATACACGATGCTTGGCAGGCAGTTGATTACATAATTATTAATCCTGCTGCATTTACGCATACTAGCGTCGCTTTACGTGATGCATTGTTAAGCGTTGATATTCCTTTTTTTGAGGTGCACTTAAGTAATGTGCATGCACGTGAAGCATTTCGTCATCATTCGTATTTTTCTGATGTGGCGCAAGGTGTGGTATGTGGATTAGGTGCAATGGGTTACCACGCAGCATTGAACGCTGCCGTGAGCCGGTTGCAAAACTCGAATTAATTTAAACTAACAAACTTATAGGCGGGTCGTTCATGGATATTCGCAAGATCAAAAAGCTAATCGAATTAGTAGAAGAATCAGGTATTGCTGAGCTAGAAATCACTGAAGGTGAAGAATCAGTACGTATTAACCGTAACAACATGAGCGCAGGTCCTGCTTACGCTCAGTACGCACCACAGCAATTTGCTGCTCCAGCACCTGCGGCACCAGCACAAGCTGCGCCAGCCGTTGAAGCTGATGCTACACCAGCAGCGCCTGCAGGCCATCAAGTTAAATCACCTATGGTTGGTTCATTTTACTCAGCAGCTTCTCCAGAAGCGCCAGCATACGTAGAAGTAGGTTCTCAAGTAAAAGTAGGTGATACTTTATGTATCGTTGAAGCAATGAAAATGATGAACCAAATTGAGTCAGATAAAGCGGGTACAGTTACAGCTATTTTAGTTGAAAATGGCGAACCAGTAGAATTTGATCAACCTCTATTCATCATTGAATAATTTAGTAACCTAAAGGCCAACTCTTATGTTAGATAAAGTAGTCATTGCAAACCGAGGTGAAATAGCACTTCGCGTATTGCGCGCCTGCAAAGAGCTTGGGATCAAAACGGTTGCTGTGCATTCAACGGCGGATCGCGATCTTAAGCACGTATTACTTGCAGATGAAACCATTTGTATCGGTAGACCTCCAGCCACTGAAAGTTACTTAGATATTCCGCGCATTATTGCGGCTGCTGAAGTAACAGACGCTGTAGCGATTCACCCAGGATATGGTTTTCTTTCAGAAAATGCAGATTTTGCTGACCAAGTTGAGCAAAGTGGCTTTGTATTTATTGGTCCAAAAGGCGACACTATTCGTCTTATGGGCGATAAAGTATCGGCAATCAATGCAATGCGTAAAGCCGGTGTACCATGTGTACCTGGTTCTGACGGTCCGGTATCGGATGACAAAGAACGCAACATGCAAATTGCAAAGCGCATTGGTTACCCGGTAATTATTAAAGCCGCTGGTGGCGGTGGTGGCCGTGGTATGCGTGTAGTACGAAGCGAATCTGAATTAATTGATTCAATCGCACTTACTCAACAAGAAGCGAAACAGTTTTTTGGTAATAGCATGGTTTACATGGAAAAATTCCTTGAAAACCCTCGCCATATTGAAATTCAGGTACTTGCTGATGGGCAAGGTAATGCTGTTCATTTAGGTGAGCGTGACTGTTCTATGCAACGTCGTCACCAAAAAGTAGTTGAAGAAGCGCCTGCTCCAGGTATAACGGCAGAAGTGCGTAAATTTATTGGTGAGCGCTGTACACGTGCATGTATCGAAATTGGTTACCGTGGTGCGGGTACGTTTGAGTTTTTATACGAAAACGGCGAATTTTACTTCATCGAAATGAACACCCGTATTCAAGTTGAGCACCCAGTGACTGAAATGGTAAGCGGTGTTGATTTAATTAAAGAGCAGCTAAAAATTGCTGCTGGGCAACCGCTATCTTTCACGCAAGATGACGTGGTTATCCGCGGCCATGCAATTGAATGTCGTATTAACGCAGAAGACCCAGAAACGTTTATCCCGTCGCCGGGTAAAATTACACGTTTCCACCCTGCAGGTGGTTTAGGTATTCGTTGGGATAGCCATATTTATGCTGACTATACAGTACCCCCACATTACGATTCGATGATTGGTAAGCTTATTACTTACGGTGAAAACCGTGATGTGGCTATTGCCCGTGCTCGTAATGCGTTGAACGAATTAGTTATTGATGGCATCAAAACAAACACGCCATTACATAAAAAAATTCTTGCAGACGAAAACTTCCAAAGTGGTGGTACAAATATCCACTACCTTGAGAAAAAACTAGGGCTATAAAGCCCCAGTTAATTAAAACCGGCTTAGGCCGGTTTTTTTATGCCTAAAACGCCAATTTATCGCCTTCAAGAAATATTCTGGTATGATTAGCAAAGATGCGCTTTTAGTAAATTTTTGAGGTAACAATGACGCGTAGTTTTGAAGCTCACCTAAATGATGAAATAGCCACAGTAGCAATGGGTAACAAAGTGGCTGCTATTATAGAGCAAGGTGCAGTAATTTATTTACACGGTGATTTAGGTGCAGGTAAAACAACATTTACGCGTGGTGTAGTGCAAGGCTTTGGCCACACTGGTAAGGTAAAAAGCCCAACCTACACGCTGGTAGAGCCATACGAACTGACACGTGCTAATGTATATCATTTTGACCTATACCGGTTGGGCGATCCTGAAGAGCTTGAGTACATGGGTATAAGAGATTACTTTTCTGAGCAGGCTATTTGTATTGTTGAGTGGCCAGAAAAAGGGGGGGAATTTATACCAGTTCCCGATTTAGACATTACCTTAAGTTACGTTGGCGATGAGCGCAAAATTGTTATTAATAGTGCCAGCGAGCGCGGAATAGCAATTGTCGAAAAACTAACTAACCTAAACCCGAGTTAATATACTTACTAACACATTGAAATATAAAAGCATCAAAGTTACCTTTTTAGTTGGCGTACAAAATAGCAGTTTAAGGTAGATTTACTATCCAACGTTTAGGTTAATAAGCTAATAGCGGGTCAAGGCGCCCGCTCTCATAATAATAAATAGTTAAGGCAATGGTAGTTATAATGAATCGAGGTGTAGTTAAACTTTTTATTTGTTTCATAGTTTTCGCTGTGAGCTTACCATTGTGGGCAAAAAATACCATAAATAGTGTACGCGTATGGCCCTCGCCAGATAGCACGCGGGTGGTATTTGATTTAGATGATAAGCCCGATTTTAGCTATTTTATGCTTAAAAACCCGAGTCGCTTAGTGGTCGACCTTGAAAACACCAAAGGGTTAAAAGTATTACCGAGTATTCCTTCTAAGCACAAAATTGTAAGCAAGCTGCGCTATTCAAAACCTAAAAATAAACAAAGTGTACGTTTTGTATTTGAGCTAACCGCGCCTATTAAGCCGGTTATTTTTGCGCTGGCACCTACTGGCCCGTACAAAAACAGGTTAGTTGTGGATTTATATAATAAAAGTGAACCTGCAGTAAGCTCTACACCTGCCCAAAAAGCAGCTAAAAAGCGCCAATTAAGCCAAGAGCGAGACATTGTTATTGCAATTGATGCGGGCCATGGCGGAGAAGACCCAGGTTCTATTGGCCCCTCTGGTACGTATGAAAAAACCATTACTCTACAAATAGCTAAACGTTTAGAGCGTATGATTGACGGCGAACGTGGCATGATTTCGCGCATGGTAAGAAGTGGCGACTACTTTGTTAAGCTTAATACCCGTACCAACCGAGCACGCCAGAAAAAAGCCGACTTTTTAGTGTCAATTCATGCTGATGCATTTACCAGCCCTGGGCCAAATGGTGCTTCGGTGTGGGTGTTATCGCTTGGTCGCGCTAATTCTGAGATTGGTAAATGGATAGAAGATAAAGAAAAACACTCAGAGCTTTTAGGTGGTGCAGCCGATGTAATTAAAGATGCTGCTAACGAAAAATACCTCGCGCAAGCGCTACTTGATATGTCGATGGACCACTCAATGAAAACAGGGCTTAGTGTGGCCGAAGAAGTAGTAAAAGAGCTAAAAAAGGTCGCTAAATTACATAAAAAAGATCCACAACATGCAAGTCTTGCCGTATTAAAGTCGCCAGATATCCCTTCCATTTTGGTTGAGACAGGTTTTATTTCAAATCCCCGTGAAGAGCGCATGTTAAAAAGCGCTAATCATCAGGAACGCTTAGCTAAAGCGATGTTTACGTCTATAAAAAATTATTACTTAAAAAACCCACCTGATGATTCGTTATTTGCAAAGCTTAAATCGCAGTACCCAACTAAACATAAAGTTCGCCCGGGTGAATCGCTAAGCCTATTAGCGAGTCGGTATGGCGTATCGGTAGCCAAATTAAAGCAAGTTAATCAACTACGTTCAAACACCTTGTTTATAGGTCAAGAGCTGGACATACCGCAGAGTTGATGTTTATTAAACCTGTACACGTATTAGGGGCCTCATGAGTATTGAAATATTACCTGCACGATTAGCTAACCAAATAGCGGCAGGTGAAGTGGTTGAACGCCCGGCTTCAGTGGTTAAAGAATTAGTAGAAAACAGCTTAGACGCGGGCGCAACGCGTGTGCAAATAGACATAGAGCGGGGCGGCCACAAGCTTATTCGTATTCGTGATAATGGCTCAGGTATTGGCAAAAATGAGCTCACTTTAGCGCTTTCGCGCCATGCAACAAGTAAACTTAAATCACTCGATGATTTAGAAAACATTTGTTCTTTAGGGTTTAGAGGGGAAGCGCTTGCATCTATTAGTTCGGTATCGCGTTTAACGCTTAGCTCAAAGCCCAAAGCACAAGATGCCGCGTGGCAAGCGTTTGCACAGGGCCGCGATATGGACGTGCAAGTAAAGCCGGTAGCCCACCCAGATGGCACAACGATAGAAGTTAAAGATTTATTTTTTAACACCCCAGCAAGGCGCAAGTTTTTACGCACCGAAAAAACCGAATTTAGCCACATTGATGAGCTTATAAAGCGTATTGCACTGAGTCGTTTTGATGTGTCGATTACACTGACGCATAACCAAAAGGTAGTTAGGCAGTACCGTGCTAAAACCGATCCAAATCAAGCGATTACTCGGGTTGCGCAAGTTGCAGGTAAAGCCTTTGCTGAGCAAGGGTTGCATATTCAATCTGGTGAAAGTGGTTTACAGCTACATGGTTGGGTATTGCCAGTGGGATCAGCTAATACCACGCAATATACATATGTAAATAATCGCATGATGCGCGATAAGCTAATTTTACATGCTATTCGTCAGGCGTTTGAAGAGGTAAGTGGAGCGCAAGAACTCCCAGGTTTTGTTATTTATATTGATATTGACCCAAGGCAAGTGGATGTAAATGTTCATCCTGCAAAGCACGAGGTGCGTTTTCATCAAGGCCGGTTAGTGCACGACTTTATATTACAGGCGATTAAGCAAGTAGTTGTGCCTCTACAAGGCGAATTTGCAACTAATCAAGCGCCCACAGACGATTACCAATCCTCAGCGTTTATTGAGCAGCCAAGTCATGCGGCTAATAACCAGCCAGTTCAGCAGGGGTATGATTACCCTAAGTCACAGTTGCAACCAATAGATTCACAAAACGGTGGTTTTACTAGTCGTGCCCCCTCTAATCGCGCAGGGTCAGGGGGGGGCGCTGCGGGGTATGCTTCACTGTCTCAAAAACATGGTGCAAATCATCACGATGTAAATGCATTTTATCAAGGGGTGAGTGAGCAACAAGCCGCTCATTTTGAGCATAGTGTATCAACGCAGCCCGTTACTGATGAAAGCGCTGCACACACATTAAAAAGTGTGCAGGTATTACATGTAAATAAAGGCGTGTGTGTATTTACTCAGCAGCATCATTTATTTTGCTCACACTATAAGCATGCACTTGTTGATTACTGGCATGCACAAATAAAAGAGCTGGGTAATTTAGAGGGTAAAGCCTTGCTACTACCCGTAAGGGTTAACCTTGAAAAAGCTGACTGCGAACTAATAGCTCAGCAGCAATCGTGGTTTACTTTATTAGGCTTTGAGCTAGTTATTGAAAAACAGTTTGTGATGGTTAAAAAGCTACCCACGTGTTTATATCTACTTGAAGTATCAGCCGCGGTTGAAAGCTTGCTTGGCGCATGTAAAACACAGCTCAACGAGTTAAAAGCGTGGCTCACATGGCAGCTTAGTTGTGTACCAGAACGCTTTTATGAAAGTAATGCATTTATTGAATTACAAATTAGCTTACAAAATAATCCGCAAACAATTGAACGTTTAAAGGAAAAAGCAGTTAAAATAGACCTAGAACACTATTTAACGCAATTAAATTAAGGTACCCGTGTTGAGCAATTTACCGGTCATATTTTTAATGGGCCCAACCGCAGCTGGTAAAACGGCGTTGGCAATTTCACTGTGTGAGCACTTAAATACAGAAATAATCAGCGTTGATTCAGCGTTAGTGTATAAAGGTATGGACATAGGTACGGCAAAGCCCGATGCAGAAGAGCTTGCTCGTGCTCCGCATCATTTAATTGATTTACTCGATCCGAGCGAAACCTATTCGGTCGCCGATTTTAGACGTGATGCGATAAAAAAAATTGATGAATTCCATCAACAAGGTAAAGTACCAATATTAGTGGGTGGCACCATGATGTACTTTAAATCTTTAATTGATGGATTATCGCCACTGCCAGGAGCCTGCCCAGTAGTTAGAGCAGAGCTTGAATCCCAAGCAAAACAATTTGGCTGGCCACATTTACATCAAGAGCTGGCTAAAGTAGATCCGCAAGCGGCCGACAAAATAAGTGAAAATGATTCACAAAGAATAAATCGAGCTTTGGAAGTTTACCGTATTAGTGGTAAAACAATGACTGAATTGCAAAAGCAAAAGCAGCCAACGTTACCTTATACTTTTCATCAATTTGCGATTGCGCCTGATGATCGCAGTGAATTACATCAGCGAATTGAAAAAAGGTTTAAAATAATGATAGAACAGGGGTTTGAAAAAGAAGTTTCGACCCTATATCTACGTAAGGATTTACACCCCAATATGCCTTCTATTCGTTGTGTAGGTTATAGACAAATGTGGGATTATCTTGCGGGTGAAGTAGACCATGATGAGATGGTTTTTCGCGGCATTGCTGCAACGCGTCAACTGGCAAAACGTCAGCTAACGTGGTTACGGAGTTGGCCTGATGTTACTTGGTTAACAACAGACGATGAAGAAAACTTGCATCGCGTAGTAAGTTCGCTAAGCTAGTAGTAGTTGCGAATTATTTAATTAAATAAGTTCAGCTACTTAAATTATAATAACACCTAGAACGAAGGAACAATAACATGGCAAAAGGCCAATCGTTACAAGACCCATTTTTGAATGCACTACGTCGTGAGCGCATTCCAGTATCAATCTTTTTGGTAAATGGCATAAAATTACAAGGTAAAATTCAGTCATTTGACCAATTTGTTATTTTACTTGAAAACACTGTAAACCAAATGGTGTATAAACACGCAATTTCAACAGTTGTACCTGCTCGTGCAGTCAACTTCCAAGGTGTTCAAGGGAGCGATGACACTGAAGAGCAAGAACCAGGAAATATTTAATTAGGAGCGTAATGCTTGTTTGACCGCTATGAATCCGGCGAACAGGCAGTCTTAGTTCATATCGACTTACCTAAAGATGGCGATCGTGAAGATCTTCATGAATTAGAGTTGTTGGTATCTTCTGCTGGTGTTAGTAGTTTGGCGGTTGTGCAAGGCAGCCGCCAAGCACCACATCCGAAACTATTCGTCGGTACCGGTAAAGCAGAAGAAATAGCTGAGATTGTCAAAATCCACAATGCAGATGTTGTCATCTTTAATCATCAATTAAGTCCGTCTCAAGAACGTAATTTAGAGCGCGTTTGCCAATGTCGTGTACTTGATAGAACAACACTTATTCTTGATATTTTTGCCCAAAGAGCCCGTACCCACGAAGGTAAGCTACAAGTAGAGCTTGCTCAGCTTAGGCATATGTCTACTCGATTAATCCGAGGGTGGACTCACCTTGAGCGCCAAAAAGGGGGAATAGGTTTACGAGGCCCAGGCGAAACACAGCTTGAAACCGATAGACGTTTATTGCGCGCGCGCATTAAAAATATTCGTGCCCGATTAGCCAAAGTGGCTGTACAACGCGAGCAGGGTAGACGTGCGCGTACGCGTAACGAAATTCCTACCGTGTCGCTTGTAGGGTATACCAATGCAGGTAAATCAACCCTGTTTAACCGTATAACAGACTCAGATGTATACGCAGCGGATCAGCTTTTTGCCACGCTTGACCCAACACTACGTAAACTTGATATAGGTGATGTTGGTTCGGTTATTTTGGCCGATACAGTGGGATTTATTCGCCACTTACCACATGACTTAGTGGCAGCCTTTAAAGCAACATTAACAGAAACGCGTGAAGCCGACCTACAATTACATGTAATTGATGTGGCAGACCCGCGCAGACGCGAAAACATAGAGGAAGTACAGTCGGTTTTAAAAGAGATTGAAGCTGATGAAGTACCGCAATTATTAGTTTATAACAAAATTGATGCGCTTGATGATGTAAGCCCACGAATTGATCGGGATGACCAAGGGCAGCCTATAAGAGTATGGTTATCTGCACAAACCGGCGAAGGGTGTGAGCTACTTAGTGAAGCAATAAGTGACCTGCTTGCTAAGAAAATGCTTAGTGGTACGTTATTACTTGCCCCTCAATATGGCCGGTTAAGAGCGTCTTTATTTAGCTTAAGTGCAGTCCATGAAGAGCGCTTTGATGAACATGGTAACTGGTTGTTGGATGTACGTTTGCCTATAGTTGAATGGAACCGATTAATTAAAGAGTTTGGTCCTGAAATTGAGGGTTTTATCAATCGCGATTAAAAATTGGCATATAAATGTCGGTTTTTGTATGAGAAACGCGGTAGATTTGATAGATTTAACACAATTTCCTAATTTATTTAGATAACAATGGAGTATAGCTATGGCCTGGAATGAACCGGGTAATAATGGCAATGACAAAGATCCGTGGAACAATAAAGGCGGACGTGATCAAGGCCCACCTGATTTAGACGAGGTGTTCCGTAAGTTTAGCAACAAGTTAGGCGGCATATTTGGCGGTAAAAAATCCGGCAATAATAGTGGCGGTGGACTTGGCGGAGCCGGTATTTCATTTATCCTCATTATCGCCGCAATTGTGTGGGCGTTAAGTGGTATTTATACGGTTAAAGAAGCCGAACGTGGTGTGGTACTGCAATTTGGTAAGTATGACCGTATTGCAGAGCCAGGCTTACGCTGGAAAATGACCTTTATTGAAACGGTTATCCCGGTAGATATTGAAGCTGTGCGTTCATTATCTGCATCAGGGTTTATGCTAACGGAAGATGAAAACGTAGTAAGCGTTGAGTTTGAAGTGCAATACCGTGTTATTGACCCGTACCTTTACAAGTTTAGCGTAACTAATGCTGATAACAGCTTAGAAGAAGCGCTTGATAGCGCGTTACGTTACGTTGTTGGCCATGCAAAAATGGACCAAGTACTGACTAATGGCCGTGAAGTTGTTCGTCAAAATACGTGGGATGAGCTTAATAAAATCATCGAACCGTATAACTTAGGTTTAATTGTGACCGATGTGAACTTTAAAGATTCACGTCCACCAACTGAAGTAAAAGATGCATTTGATGACGCTATTGCCGCACAAGAAGATGAAGAGCGTTTCATCCGTGAAGCAGAAGCGTATGCACGTGAGATTGAACCGCGCGCGCGTGGTCAAGTAACACGTATGACGCAAGAAGCAGAAGGTTATCAAGAACGCATTACACTTGAAGCACAAGGTGAAGTGGCTCGTTTTGAAAAGCTATTACCTGAGTATCAAGCAGCTAAAGAAGTAACGCGCGAACGTTTATACATTGATGCTATGGAAGAGGTGCTTAGCAGCAGTTCTAAAGTCATTGTTGATGTTAAAGGCGGTAACAACATGATGTACTTACCACTTGATAAAATTATGGAAAAGCAAGGCACTGCAACACGTGTAGCTTTACCAAGCTCAAGTGATATTCAAGATTTACGCAATAAAGTAAATACATCACGAAATAGCACTGTGAATAGCGGTAATGACCGTTTTAACAGTGATCGCTTTAACAATAACGGGAGATAAGCGTAATGAAAAACTTTAGTTTAGTCATACTATTAGCTGCCATTGTTATGTCTTTCTCTGCGGTATTTGTAGTACCTGAAGGGCAAAAAGCGATTGTGTTGCTATTTAGCAAAGTTGAAAAAGACAGTGAAGACAAAGCCGTTGTATACAGCCCAGGCCTTCACTTAAAAGTACCATTTTTTAGCCAAGTACGTCGTATTGATGCACGTATTCAAACGCTAGATGGCACGCCAGACCGCTTTGTAACAAGCGAGAAAAAAGACTTAATTGTTGATTCGTTTGTTAAATGGCGCGTAAACGACTTTAGCGCATTTTACCTTCGTGCTCGTGGTGATAAGCAATACGCTGAAACACTACTAAAGCAAAAAGTTAATAATGGTCTGCGTACTAACTTTGGTACGCGTACTATTCGCGAGATTGTATCGGGTGAGCGTAGTGAGCTAATGGAAGAGGCGTTAGTACAAGCTTCTGAAAGTGCGCGCGAGTTAGGTATTGAAGTACTTGACGTACGTGTTAAGCAAATTAACTTACCACAAGAAGTGAGTAGTTCTATTTACCAACGTATGCGCGCTGAGCGTACTGCTGTTGCAAAAGAGCACCGCTCGGAAGGTCAAGAAAAAGCGGAAACTATTCGTGCTAATGTTGACCGCCGTGTAACGGTAATGCTTGCTGATGCAGAGCGTAATGCGCGCTCAGTACGTGGTCAAGGTGATGCAGAAGCTGCCGCTATTTATGCTAAAGCATACAACAAAGATCCAGAGTTCTTTGGTTTTGTTCGTTCTTTAGAGGCGTATAAAAAGACCTTTAAAGATAAACAAGATGTTATGGTACTTTCACCAGATAGTGACTTCTTTAAATATATGAAAGGCGCTGCAGCGCAATAAGCGATGCCTTAATCATTTAAAAAGTTATAAAGCCCCGCCTATGCGGGGCTTTTTGTTAAGCATAATTTAAAACTTTAAATTACTGTTATATATGTGGTTATTTAAAAAGTGTGATGGCCTAAAAAATACGCGCAGAAAAAATAAGCTGAACAGGGGTGATCTTTACTTCCGTTTTCTGGTAAAATCTCGTCCTAATTTTCTCGAAGTGAATTTACAATGGGTAAAAACGTTGTTGTATTAGGCACCCAATGGGGTGACGAAGGTAAGGGTAAGGTTGTTGATCTCCTTACAGACAAAGCATCTTTAGTAGTTCGATACCAAGGTGGCCACAATGCGGGTCATACTTTAGTTATTGACGGTGAAAAGACAGTTCTACACCTTATTCCATCGGGTGTATTACGTGACAATGTTAAATGTGTGATTGGTAATGGTGTGGTTTTATCACCAGAAGCGCTAATGAAAGAAATTGGCATGTTAGAAGAGCGTGGCGTACCTGTACGTGAGCGTCTTTTAATTAGTGAAGCATGTCCGTTAATTCTGCCTTTCCATGTTGCATTAGATGTAGCTCGCGAAACTGCTCGCGGCGACAAGCCAATTGGTACAACTGGCCGTGGTATCGGTCCTGCGTACGAAGATAAAGTAGCCCGTCGCGGTTTACGCGTAGGTGACTTATTCAATCCGGAATTATTCGCAGCTAAACTAAAAGAAGTACTTGAATACCATAACTTCACTTTAGTTAACTACTACAAAGTAGATGCTGTTGATTTCCAAAAAACGTTTGATGATGCAATGGCTGTTGCAGACATCTTAAAAGCAATGGTTGTTGATGTAACTGAGCTTTTAGATCAAACACGTTTAGCGGGCGAACACATTTTATTTGAAGGTGCGCAAGGTACATTACTTGATATCGATCACGGTACTTACCCTTATGTAACCTCTTCAAACACCACTGCTGGTGGCGTTGCGACTGGTGCTGGTTTTGGTCCATTAAACCTTGACTACGTGTTAGGTATTATTAAAGCGTACACAACACGTGTTGGTTCTGGCCCTTTCCCTACAGAGCTTTACGATGGCCTTGAAAAACAAGACCCAGTGGGTAAGCACTTAGGTGATAAAGGTCATGAGTTTGGCGCGACAACAGGTCGTTTACGCCGTACTGGTTGGTTAGATGCTGTGGCAATGCGCCGCGCAGTTCAAATCAACAGCATCTCTGGTTTTTGTTTAACTAAGTTAGATGTTTTAGATGGTTTAGAAACGCTTAAAATCTGTACTGGTTACCAGCTTGAAGATGGCACAGTGACTAATGTAACGCCATTAGCTGCTGAGGGTTACGAGAAAGTAACACCAGTATATGAAGAGATGCCAGGTTGGTCTGAAAACACAGTTGGTGTAACTAGCCTTGAAGGCTTACCAAAAGCTGCGATTGACTACATCAAGCGTATCGAAGAAATCACAGGTGTACCTGTTGATATTATTTCTACCGGCCCAGATCGTGTAGAAACAATGGTACTTCGCAACCCGTTTGCTTAATCATCATTAGTTTAAAAAAAGCTGCTTTTGCAGCTTTTTTTATGCCTAAAATTCACCTTGGAACGATCTTTGTATATTATTTGATAAGTTTTTTTTTATACGTGGTAAACATGCGCCTATCTACCTGTAACACTTTTCTAGCGTCTTTGCTCACTCCGTTACTTTTATCTATAAGTAGCAATGTGTTAGCTGAAGAAACGCCCGCTGCGGTGCCGCTTTATACCGAACCGGAGCTGATTGCACTAATAAATAAAAATACACATTTGCAGCGTGTAAAGGCAGACGATTGCCAATTAGTACAAGATATAGAGGCAAGGGCCAATAAAATGGCGCTGCCATCTTACCAATTTTTATATGGCGATATGCTGGCATATAACGTGTGTGTTGAACGCAATGTGGAATTAGGTGTGTACTACATGCGTAAAGCGGCTGAACAAGGCTTAGCGGCTGCGTTAGAGCAGCTTGGACGTTATTACGACACGGGTCGCTTAGTGCAGCAAGATAAAGCTATGGCCATTACCTATTTACGAGAGGCCTCAGCGCAAGGGAACTTAAAAGCACAGCTAAGGCTGGTTAAACTTTTTAATGCAGGCTACGGAAGCCCACGTGACTTTGAAGATGCGTACCGCTGGTTATTTAATGCTATGGTGGCAGATAAAGCAACCCATAAAAAAATTGAGCGTGCGCTTAGCTTACTCGCTAAAAAAATGCCAGATAGTGTTGTTGCCCGCGCCCGATTACCCATGTAAGTGCCAATAATGCATGCTATTTTTATAAAATAAAAAAGCCCTAATATTTAATTAGGGCTTTTATGCAATAACCAAAAGAGGTTAGCTCTCTTCTTTAGTTTTTGATTTTGCAGGGTCTTTTAATACCGACATTTTTGGCGGCTGAAGTGCACATACACGCTCTCCCTCCTGCGGTGGCTTTTCCATATTACTGGTAAATGGGCGAAGCTTAACTGGCGTATCGTCGTCGTTGTCTTTATCACCTTTTAAAATAAACAACGGGATCGCTTCAGGGTTCATCTCTTGGTATTTTTCCCAATCAAATTCTTCTGAAATACGCGTCGCACTTACTTTACCGCCTTTAGCAATAATACTGCTTAGGCGAGCGTAAGAGCCATCTTCACCAAACAAAATTTGTCTAGATAGGAATGTTGCGCTGTCTTTGTTTGCTTTAGCATGCGAGGTAGATGAGCGCAGTGAAAATACATTTTTTTCATTCAACAAGTGAGAAAAATATTGTACACCAAGCGCATTATGGTGGCGGTTTGGTGAAAGTGCTAATACCGTTCTTATTGTTGTGAGCGGCAAGTAACGCTCAGCATGCTCTGATTGTGGGTTACCATAATAACAGGCAAGGCCGTCCATACGAGCCATTTTACAGTTCTCCCATGCGGGGTCTGATAGATGAACAGGAATGCTTTGCTCTTGTAAGCCTTTACCTATAGCGCGAGATACATGGTTTGCACCAATAATCAGTATGGTATTTGGAGAAGGTTGGCGCACGCCCAATAGTTTAGCAACAGGAATAGCGGTTAAGCTTTGCAATACCACAGTGATGATAATAACGGTAAATATTAACGGCACCATTTTTTCTGCATCAGCTACGCCAGCTTCCATCATACTTAGCGCAAATACCGAGCCAACAGCAGCTGCAACAATACCTCTAGGGGCTATCCACGATAGCACCAAGCGCGATTTCATTGGCAAGTCAGTACCAAAAGTAGATATGGCAATACACAATGGACGCGCTATAAATAACACCACTGCAAGGAATATAAATACGTCGCTGTCTAACATCATCAAGTCAGAAAGCTGTAGCCGCGCAGCAAGTAAAATAAACAGCGATGATATTAAAATCATCGATAAGTCTTCTTTAAACTCAAGTACAGAATCGATTTCTAAATCATTTTGATTAGCAAGCCAAATACCAAATACGGTAACAGCCAATAATCCCGATTCGTGACTTAAGTGATTAGATACCGAAAAGCTAATAAGCACTAAGGCAAGTATGCCAAATTTATGTAATTCAAACGGTAGCCATTCACGGCGCATAAGCTGTGTGGTGATCCAGCCCGCAACAACACCTATAGAAAGCCCTACGCCGACTGTTTTAACAAGTGCAACAATAGTGTGGCTAAGCACTTCTCCTTGGCCTACCAGCATGACTGCTTCAAATACAAGCACAGCAAAAAGAGCGCCGATTGGGTCAATTACAATGCCTTCCCATCGTAATATACGGTCAATATCTTGTGTTGGGCGCATCGAATTAAGTAAAGGGGCGATTACCGTAGGCCCTGTTACTACTAGCACAGCGCCTAATACTGCAGCCACCCGCCAGTTAAGCTCAAGTAACCAATAGGCACTTAAGCTTATTACCACACAGGTGGTGATCATGCCGATAGAGCACAGGTTACGTACGACCTTACTTATGCCTTTTAATTCTCTAAAGTGCAAAGTAAGGGAGCCTTCAAATAAAATGACAGCCACACTCAGTGACACAACAGGAAATAATAAGTCACCCAGTAAAGCATCAGGGTCTAATACACCACTAAACGGCCCTAGCAATAAACCGGTAAGCAATAAGAACAAGATAGCGGGTACTTTAAACGCCCACGCTACCCATTGGGCAAGCACCGAACAAAGTGCGATACCGGCTATATAAATTGCTGACATAAATTAAGAATTCCTTATTTATCACAATGTGAAAAGTATAACTTTTGTTAAATATTAATACAGGGGTATACACGTGAAATGTTTAATTTGCTAATAAAATTTTAGCGCTTAATACAAAAATTGTAGGTTAAACTTATTGATTTATTTATAAAAATTGAATTAAAACTCAAAAATAAATATAACTATTTGATTTTAAATGATTAACCGCTTGAAGGTGAGGCGTAGTTCTACATTAGAGTGATTTTTAGCCTTGATCTTACCCCTTGAAATAGCGTATTATATTTAGAGTTCAAACAATTAGTCATCTAAATATAATTTTGCAAAATAACGGTATGTATTAATACTAGCGTCATATTTGCCCTGTAATAATAGATTTGTTCGCTATTTTTACCATTAATTAGTAGCTATTGTATTATCGAACATCTTGGTATGGTTTTTTCAAACAAGTTTATTTAAGCAATTAAGTAAATAAATGTTTGAGTTGAACTATTACTTTCAATGTTTAGCTCCCATCGTGGCGGCTAAATCTCGGTCCTTAAGTCATCACCCTATCTGTTGGTGTATCTGACTTTAGAGGCTCTATGTATGTTGTTAACAAAAAGGCCGCACACAGCTTTTTACAGCGATACATAAACAACACTTTTTATTTTTATATTTAATAGACCTCCATTTAATTTGGTTGGTGCTGTTTCATGTCTTTACAAATCTAAAAGCAATTTTAGGTCGTGTATTTGCGTGCGTTTAAAAAGTGTATAAACAAACAACCTATTCGAAATTGCGTGTTTTTTGCGCAATTACCTAGTTTTAGTTCACACTATGTGAATGCAGATAAAATGGAAAGTTGAGATTTTATGCAAAAGTTAAATTGGCGTCGTATTGTTTTAAAAGTAGGTAGTGCATTAATTGCTCCAGATCAAGATGGGTGCCGTTCACGCTACTTATTAACCATTGCGCAATTTATTGTTCGCTGTCGTGCTCGTGGTATTGAAGTTATTTTAGTATCTTCAGGCTCAGTAGCTGCAGGCTCACACTTATTCCCATCTGACATTCCACGTTCAGTTGTGATGAAAAAAGCGATGGCAGCAGCAGGTCAAACTGAAATGATGGCCATGTGGGATCGCTTTTTCGATTTTCCATCAGCGCAATTATTATTAACCCATGGTGATTTACGTGACCGTGAGCGCTATGAAAGTATTCGCGAAACTATTTTTACTTTGTTAGAGCATGGTGTACTGCCTATCATTAACGAAAATGATGCTGTAACAACGGATGACTTAAAAGTAGGTGACAACGATAACTTATCAGCCATGGTAGCGGCGGCCGCTGATGCAGATGCATTAATGATTTTTTCTGATGTGGATGGGCTGTATGATAAAAACCCAAATTTGCACGACGATGCAGTTTTACTGCCTGAAATAAAATCAATTGATGAGTCTATTTATGCTATGGCAGGATGTGCTACAAGCTCTGTAGGAACCGGTGGCATGAAAACCAAAATTGAAGCTGCCGAAAAAGCAACGTCTCACGGTATTGCTACTTATATTATTAATGGCTTTAAAGAAGAAACCTTTAATAGATTATTGGCAGGTGACAACCCTGGTAGTGTTTTCCTTCCTTATGAAAAACCAATGCAAGAAGCTGTGCACTGGATGACGCATACAGCTAATGAGCAAGGTGAAGTAGTTGTAGATGGCTCGTTTGATGAGTCTCTTGAAGGTGAAAACGGTTGCATACGTGGCGACGAAATAATGGAAGTTCATGGTGAGTTTGCCATTGGCGATACCATTTTAGTTAGAAGCGAGGATGGCACACGTTTAGCAAAAGCCACCGCAAATTATAGTAGTTGCTTGTTAAGCTTTATTGCAGATAACGAGCAAAGTGAATTTAGCGAAAAAATGCAGGATTCTATTGGTCCTGTTATTTCAGAAAAAGATATCGCATTATTGGAGAAGTCATGAGTTTGATTACGGATATTTCACGCCAGGCAGCAAAAGCTGCAAACACACTTGCTTTACTCGACACCGAGACCAAAAACCAAGTGTTAACCGAAATGGCGGCAGCATTACGCGCAGAAAAAGCATTTATAATTAAAGAAAACGAAAGTGATTTAAGCGCAGCACGCGATAATAACTTAGCCGCTTCGATGATCGACCGCCTAACGCTTAACGAAGAGCGCATTGAAGCAATGGCAGAGGGTATTGAAGTTATTGTAAGTTTAGATGATCCAGTCGGTCAGCTACGCGACATTACAGAGCGCCCAAATGGCATTAAAATACGTAAAATGCGTGTGCCATTAGGTGTTGTATGTATGATTTACGAAGCGCGTCCTAATGTAACTGCGGATGCAGGCGCATTGTGTTTTAAATCGGGTAATGGTGTTATTTTACGCGGCGGTAAAGAAGCCCTTAAAAGCTCGCAAGCCATTGCGAGTGTAATGCACGGTGTACTTGAAAAACATAACTTACCTAAAGCGCTGATCTCAGTTATTCCTGATCCAGACCGTGCATTGCTTATGGAACTAATGCAGCAACGCGAAAGTATTGATTTAATCATCCCTCGTGGTGGCGAAGGCTTAATTAACTTTGTTACAGAAAACAGTACTATTCCTGTTATTCAGCACTTTAAAGGGGTGTGTCATTTATATGTAGATAAAGATGCCGACTTAGAGGTTGCACTTAATTTACTATTAAATGGTAAAACACAGCGCACAGGCGTATGTAATGCGCTTGAAGGGCTAGTGGTTCACCAAGACGTTGCTGATGAATTTTTAAATTTATGTGCCGTTGTATTGCGCCAAGAAGGTGTGAAAATTAATGCAGATGAGCAAGCTGCAAAATACTTCGATAATGCTACAGTACTTGCTGATAATGAATTTGGTGAAGAATACTTAGATTTAGAAATTGCTATTCGTGTAGTACCAAGCTTTAGTGCTGCAGTGGAGCATATTGCTCAATTTGGTTCAAACCACACTGAGGTTATTTGTACTAAAAACGATACTGCGGCTGAGCTTTTCCAACGCAGTGTTGATGCATCGGTAGTAATGGTAAATGCATCATCACGTTTCTCAGATGGCTCGCAATTAGGGTTAGGTGCTGAAATTGGTATAGCTACAACTAAACTACATGCTTATGGTCCTATGGGGCTTGAGTCACTTACAACTGAAAAGTATTTAGTTAATGGCGAAGGCCAAGTACGTAAGTAATATACTCCACTTATAAAAAACGCCGATTGTTTAATCGGCGTTTTTTTATGCATTTTGCAAAGTATGGTTTAGTTTTTCTAACCAGCTTTCTAATGGCTCAGGCCGGTGCAGATGGTACCCTTGTAGGATAACCTCAGGGTACTCTTGTAATAAGTCAAAGTGCGATTGATTCTCGACCCCCTCCGCTACCACTTCTAATTGAAACAACCTGCCAAGGCTGACAATCATATCAATAATTAATTTATCGTTGTTATCAGTAGGGGCTTCAAGCACAAATGAGCGATCTATTTTTAGCTCATGAATAGGTAACTGTTTTAAGTAGGTTAAACTTGAGTAGCCCGTGCCAAAGTCATCTATTGATACACGTACGCCCAATTTTTTAAGGTAGTGCACGGCTTCAATGGCCGCTTCCATGTGATTAAGTAGCGTCCCCTCTATTATCTCTATTGTGAGTTGCTGAGGATTAATATCAACACTTTTAATTTGTTGGCTTATAAAGTTTAAAAATCGCGGTTCATGAAAATGTCGACCGCTTATATTTACCGAAATATTTAAACTTGGGTGGCTGTATTTAAGCTTGGTAAGTAAATTAAGTGCATTAGTTGTAACCCAGCAGTCTAATTCAAAAATAACATCAGATTCTTCAGCTATTGATATAAATTCACATGGGCTTATAAAGCCTTTTTGAGGGTGATCCCAGCGCAGCAGTATTTCTGCGCCTTTTAACGTTTGCTTACTATCAAATTGCGACTGTAAAAATATGGATAGCTCATTTTGAGGAATGGCTTTTCTTAAGTCTTGTTCAATTTCAAAGCGTCGTTTAGCTTGCTCGCCAAATGTAGTATCAAAAAATGTAACTCTGTTTCCGCCTTTTTCTTTGGCTTTATAGCAGGCTGCTTCACAATTTCTGATTGTCTCAATAGCACTTTCCCATACATCGTCACGCGGGAAAATATAAGTGCCTATACTAATTGTTAAGCTAACTTCTTGCCCATCAACGTCAAAAGGGTGGTTGACTGCGTTTAAAAGCTCTTGCGCTTTGTTTTCGGCGATTGATTGCGCACGTGTACGCCCAATTCCTTTATCTACGCTACATAAGGCGGCAAATTCATCACTGCCTAAGCGTGCAATAATATCTTTTTTATCTACATTGGCATGAATACGCTGAGCAAGCTCCTTTAAAATATTATCCCCTGCTAAAAGCCCTAAGCCATCATTAATAGAGTGGAAGCTGTCAATGTCGATAATATAAATATAGGCACATGTTTTATCGCTACTGCAATCTTGTAGTTGCTGTTCTAATTGCTTTAAAAAACCGTTACGGTTTGGCAGCTTTGTAAGCTCATCATGCCAAGTTAGGTAATCTATGCGCTCTTGCGTTACCTTTACGCTTGAAATATCACTAAAAACGCCAATGTAGTGAATGTTGGTATCTTGCTCGCTTTTTACCATGCTAAGTGTTAATAGCTCAGGGTATAGCTCGCCATTTTTTCTTCGTGTTACAAGTTCACCGCTCCAGTAGCCCGCTTCGTTAGCGTGCTTCCATACCTCATCAAAGCTAATACTTGGGTGATTATTTTGTTTGATCTCTTTTAAATCCATTTCCAACGATTCGGCTTCGCAATAGCCGGTAATTCTACAAAACGATGGATTAACAGCGATAATCTTGCCATCGCTATTAGTAATTACAACACCATCGGCGGTGCTGGTAAGTGCTTGGTAAAATAACTTTTGCTTAGATGACAGCTGCTTTAGCTCTTCCTCGCGTTGGCTTAACTCTTTTGCAAGGGCTTCTATTTCGAGTAATTTGTCGTGTAAGTCAAAGTTTTTTTCGATAAGTCTGTCTAGCATGCCTTGTGCAGTTATGTGTGTACGTATGCGGGCTCTAACCAAAGCTAACTTGTAAGGTTTATGGATATAATCAATGGCACCCATTGCAAAGCCTTTCTCTTCAGACTCTACCTCAGTAAGTGCGGTGACAAAAATGATGGGAATGCCTTTGGTATTTTGCTTTGCTTTTAATCTTTTACATACTTCATAGCCATCCATGCCTGGCATCATAATATCGAGTAAAATTAAATCTGGGCGTGTGGATTCAACAAATACAAGCGCTTGCTCACCACTTGTTGAAATGCGTACATCGTAGTCTGCAAGTAGGCCCTCAACTAATACATGTAGGTTGCTAGGTTCATCATCAACAATGAGTATCAAAGGCTTTCGCGGTTGAGTTACTGCAGGTTGATTGCTGCCAGCGAGAAAGGTTGAATGCACACTAAATCCTTATTCTTTAATTACCCCTTAAAGTTAGTTTATAGTTGCCATAATTGTCTAGTTTTTATAGTTATTTCTGTATTTATCAATAAGTTTAATCACTAAAGCGTAGTTAAAGTTATCTATTGCCTCTTTTAGCTTGAATAATGGATGGGAATGATCGAATTTTTGAAGCGCAATTTCTCTAACTAATTTACTAGGAATAGGACGGGCAGATAACGCTAAAGAATAGATTTCATCAATTAATGTATCTGGATTTTGCCCAGAGCTCATAGCTTCTGGCTGATGATTATAAGAGTTTGTTACCAGTAGTTGTCTGACTGCATAAAGTGCTAAGGTCAATTGTTCATTAAAAACACTAAGATCGGTGCATGCGTTACTGCTCAGTTCTAACTCTGCTTTTTTAGCGCTTTGCTCTAGTAGCTCTAACCCTAGGGTGCCGGCTAAGCCTTTTAAGTTATGCATCGCTCTAGCTAATGTTTTATGCTCATTATTTTTCAAGTGCTTTACAGCTACCTCAATAAAGTGGCTGTAATCGCTATTAAACTTAGTGAATATTGAATTAATGAGTTCATTATTATTTTCAAGATTAGCCCGTGCTACATTGAGGTTTAATGTACTTAACGTATGGGTTTTTGTTAGATGCTTTTCTATGCTGTCACAAAGCAGACCAAATAATAACGGCTTGACTAAATAGTCATCCATGCCTGCTCGAATGGCGGCTTTTTTATCATTAGAAAATACAGCTGCAGTTACAGCAACAATAGGCGTTGTATATCCCCTTTGACGCAGTATTCGCGTCGCTTCTAGGCCATCCATCACTGGCATTTGAATATCCATAAAAATAATATCAATTGCGTTTTCTTCTACTTTAATGAGTGCTTCCTCGCCATTACTTGCAGAGATAACAGTCATATTCATTTTAGTTAATAGTGCTTCAAGAATCTCTTGGTTTACAGGGTTATCATCTACTGCAAGTGCGGTGTAACCGGTAAACTGTGGGTAAGACTCTCCTTCTTTAAGCTGTGTTGAGTCGGGCAATAATAAACGCATTAACTGAGAATCAGTGTGAGTATTACCTATTGTTATAATATCAATATGATCGCTATCGGGGACTGCCTGCGGGTGCTCTTGATCGTTAATGAGTACTATAAGCAGCAGTTTGTGTTTATTTTTTTGTTTTTGTAAGTACAGTTGCTGCAAAATAAAATTATCTTTTAGTTCTTTGTGTGACAACGTCATGATCACAATATTAAAAGGGTTACTCGGTTGAGACATTTTTGCAATTGCACGCAACGGCTCTTGGGTAATTTCTGCAGTAATATCAGCGCTACTTAATAACTTAGTGAGTGATTTTATTTGCTCAGTATCGGGAGTAATTAGTAAGGCATGCTTTTTAAGCGCTTCTTTGCTCGTCATTTTAAACGGTAGTGTAAAATAAAACTCACTCCCGACGTGAGGTGTGCTGCGTACTTGTATTTCGCCGCCTAGTAACTTGGTTAGTTGCTTACAAATAGTTAAACCTAATCCGGTGCCGCCATATTTACGTGTTGTACTGGAATCGCCTTGGTAGAACGAGTCAAAAATTGAGGCGGTTTGCTCTGGGGTCATGCCTATGCCAGTGTCTTTAATACCAAAGCGTAACTGTATTTGCTGCTCATCTTGTGTTGTGGCTTCAATTGTTACAGTTACTTCACCGCGCTCTGTAAATTTAATGGCATTACCTACACAGTTATTAATAACTTGGCTCAAGTGCAGTGGATCGCCCATCAGCTCTAGCCCTGCATCAACATGCAATACAAAATTAAGGCGCAACCCTTTTTGTTTCGCATTTACCGAAAATAAATTTTTTACATTAGAAGCAACGGTATGCAAAGTAAAAGGGATTGATTCAAGCTTTACTTTGTCAGACTCAAGCTTTGAAAAATCGAGCACGTTATTAAGTATTTGCAGTAAGTTTTGAGCACTAGAAAACGCTTTATCTGCATAGTGTTTTTGTTTTGCTGGAAGAGCGCTGCTTTGTAATAGCTGCAGCATGCCTAAAATACCGTTCATTGGAGTGCGAAGCTCATGGCTCATATTAGCTACAAAGTCACCTTTCGCTTGGTTGGCATTTTTTGCTTGGGTGATGGCAAGTGTAAGCTCTTTATTCATTAATTCCATTTTAGAATTAAGCGCTTGGGTTTCTGCTAGTAGCTCTTTTGTTTGTTTGTTTTTTAAATACAGCGCATTAGCCGCGGTAATAACCGAGTTAATTTCATTTTGATGATGCTCATCACTATTTAGTGTTACTTGCTTTTCATTGCTCATATCATTTAACAGCTTAGTTAATTTCGCAATGGGCTTAATGACAGAGTTAAATATAAAAAAGGTAATTACTATTATGATAACAGTGATCAGCGCGGCAAAAAGGTTGGCCATTTCGGTACTTTTTAATACGTGGTCTCTTAGCTGCTGCTCGGTCTGGGTGAGCTTTTGCTTCTCTACATCCCTAATTTTTTCGGCTAGGTAAAGCAGCTCGTTTTCTATTCCTGTTAAAACTACATTTATCGAAAACGTATAGCTGCGGGTTAAAATAACTAATTGGCTATAAGCTTGCTCAAGCTCGTCAGTATTATTAAGTAGGTTAACATTAGCGGTTTCAATACTCGCCAGTAGGGTATTTAAGTGTGCTAGGTTATCTTGCACATTTTGTGCTTCATCATAATTTGGCTTGTGTAAATAATTGGTTGTTGCTTGTTCTATATTGCTAATAGTTAAAAGGGTATTCACTATTTTATTTTGCTTGCTGGTTAGCGTGCTTTTTTTAAGCTCATTGAGTTGTGCTTTTAGCGCTTCAATAGGTTGTTTGAACTGTGTAATGTACAGCTGCTCTCGTTTGGTTCTGTTAACGACTACGCGATTAAATGTATCTTGGTAATTATTTAAGTACTCGTTAAGGCGCTTTATATTGTTTTGATAGTTTTCATCATACTCATTTAAATATGTACTTAGCGTATCTAAATCCCTTTTTGCAGCATTTAAGTGCATATTAAACTTTTCAATGGTATTGCTATTAGCATGATCTAGATAAGCAATGGCTTGGCTTTGTAAAGAAATCACATCGTTTTCTAAACGGGTAACAGATTCGCTTTGTAATAAAGCTTTGTGCTGCGCATTTTGCAGCTCAAAAAGTGATTTTTGCGAATAATTGAATAGGTAACTTTGCAAAATTAATAAAGTAATTAATACGCATAGGGCAATTATTATTTTTGATTTTATTGAACGGGTTATCATTATCTGCTTATTAACTCATACCATTTTTGCAAGCTGTAATCGTAAGTCGGCATAACGCTATTCCAAACAGCTACATTGCTTAAGCGTTTTAAATAGCTACCACCATTTCGCTGCTCGCCGGCTTTTACTGCGACTTGTTTTTGGGTGTTTAGTAAGTCAACCGTAGTGGGCTTGCCTAAGTACCAGTAATCCCATTCACTTGGTGAAAGCATTGCTTTTGAGCGTTGTGGGTTACTAATGTAATACCCTTGGCGAGCAATAAATGCGCCGGCCCACCCCGAAAGCCACCAGTTCATGTAATCGTATGCGGCATCTTTTTGGTTATTATTAACCTGTGACGATAAGCACATTACCCCATGCCAGCCACGGTAGCCCTCTTTTGGAGCGGCAAATCGCACGTTAACATTTTGACTATTGAGCGCGGCCACAGCGGGGGAAAACATACTTTCTATGTGCACGCGTTGGCTTTTCATAAATTCAACAGACTCTGGCACCGAGTTCCAATAACCTGCAAAATGCCCTTGGCGTTTATAGTCAATTAAAATACTAAATAAACGGTCAAGCTCGGAGCGAGTAATCGCACCAATATCTTTAAATGTTATTAACCCTTTGCTTTGTGCTGCCAAGGCAAGGTCAAATAAGCCAATTGTGGGTGCATTTACAATGCCTACTTTACCTCGGTGGGCATCATCAAGTAACCAGCCCCAACTTTCAGTTTCGTAGGCAATACCAGGTTTTATTTTGGCGGTGTTATAGCCAAAAGAGTCAACATTATGTACATAGGGCAAAAAGCTAATGTAATCGCTTTCGTTTACGCTTAGTGTGCCGTCCTCTTGTACATTGAGTAATTTATAAGGAGCGTCGCCTGCACCTAATTTTGCATCGGGGGTGAGCTTCCCCGTCTTGGTTAGAGAATTTATTTCATTAAAGTAGGTTAGCCGTTTTTTTTCTATAGGCTGAATAGACCCCGCCCGCCAAAGTACATTAATACTGTTTGACCATTGCTCGTATAAATCAAATGAGCCAGGGTCCATGGAGGCTTTTTGTAATACGGCAGCACTACCTGCAGGGGAAAATTCTATATTTATGCCTAAGTCAAGCATTGCTTGTTTACGAATGGCTTCTTGTAGCGTGACATGTGTTCCTAAGACTCTTAGGGTTACTTTTTTTCGGGCAAACACATATGGTACATGAGTAACTACACCCGCGGTTAAACCGATGACAGCGAGCTTTTTTAACGTGGTGCGTTTAGGGGTATCCATTGTTTAAGCCAAAAGTATGATTGCTACAGATGAGATAATTTATAGCCAACAAAGACTAAACAAACAAGGAATGGGCAAATATAAAAGTTATTGTGTAGAAGATAAAAGAATAATAAGACGATGAAAAATAGGAAGTAATAGAAGAGTAGGAAAGTGGTGGAGCTAAGCAGGATCGAACTGCTGACCTCCTGCGTGCAAGGCAGGCGCTCTCCCAGCTGAGCTATAGCCCCACATTCCTAAATTACATAGTTGTAATTACTTGGCTGCTGAGTTCCAAGCGGGGTGAACTTTAAATATTTTTATAAATTTGGTCAAGTATTTTTTAGCAATATTTAACTGTTATCGTTTATTTTTGATAGACTCGAGAAAAATACCTCGCGAAACGACAAAAATAATGAAAAAAAGTATCTGTATACTTGCTTTGCTACTTGCAGGGTGTGCAAGTAATGAAGCGCCTCCTTATGAAATAAATAACAAGCAGTTTTATGAGAACGTGGATGAGCAAGGTAACAAAATATTTGCTTATGTTGTATCGGTAAAGGCTGAGCATCGTAGTAACATAAACTTAAATAACGGCGGGCGAGGCGAAAAAAGACCGAGCCGCTCTGATGTAAAACGTTACATAGAACAAGAACACTTCGAAGACTCTAGTGTGTTAAAACTTAAGCTTGAGGATGAAGCCGTCAGGTTTTTAAACGAAACCCTCAGTGAAAATAACTATTGTGAAAATAAACACGAAATTACACAAGTACTATGGCGTGACTTAAGTGTGCAGCTAAGAGGGCGTTGTTTGTAGTATGTTGGCCGATAAAGCAAAGCTTGCGCAGTTGTTAGCGCAATTAGGTATAAATTACGATGTAATAGAACACCCTGCGTTACATACCAGTTTAGATGCTGATGCATTTATGGTGGAGCGCCCAGGTACGCGACTTAAAAACTTGTTTTTGCGTGATAACGAGGGCAAAAAGCACTTTTTAGTAATTACCGCACACGACAAACAGCTCGATTTAAAAACCCTATCTAAGCAACAGGGGCTTTCTCGGTTGGGGTTTGCCTCTAGCGAGCGGTTAGCACGTTATTTAAAAGTGGCGCCCGGGTGTGTGTCTATGCTTGCTTTAGCAAACGATAAACAAAGCAATGTTACTTTGTGGCTTGATCAAGATATTTGGTTTAACGAGCTGTTTCATTGTCACCCGTTTGAAAACACCCAAACTTGGCTGCTTTCAAAAAATGATTTAAATACCTTTTTTGAGCATACAGGGCATCAGCCTCGGGTAATGTTTTTACCTTCTCGATAGCCTAAAGTGACTAAGACTAAACCAATAAAACACACACTCAGTAAGCAAAGCATAAATGCAGTTTGCCCTGAGTGTTGATAAACAATACCAGGCAATAACGAGCCCAGTGTCCCGCCACTATAATAAAACGATACATACCCGCCATTTGTTACACTTGCAGGCGCTTTGCTAATCTTGTTAACAAGCGGAGCAGCGCTTGAGTGTATAACAAACATAGCAGCACAAAATAACGTAAACGCGATTAAAAACACACTCAGTTGCTGGCTTATAAGTAATACAATGCTTAAGTTATACACGATAAAAATCGCAGCAAGTAAATGCCAAGCTGAAGGCACTTTTTTAGCAAGCCAAGGTGTTGCAATAGATGCTAAAGCACCGATTAAGTAGCCGCTGTACACTAAGCCAATATCGCGTGTGTTTGTAATTAAAAAGGTGTTTTGCAAAATAAACGGTAGGTAATTTAATAAGGCTGCAAAGCAAAAAAACATACAAAAAACGGCGCCATACAATTTTAGTACTGCCGCATCTTTTAGCTGCTTAATATACGTTAACGGCGTAAGTGCTGACTGATTAGATACCACAAAGCCCGTGGGCTTTATACTTATAGCCAGGCCAATAAGCACAATCGAAATAACATAATAAAAACTTTGCCAATGCCATACATCACTAAATAAAGCGGCTAATACTCGGCCAAAGTAGCCCCCAGCTATGGTACTGCCTATGTATAAGGTCATATTTTTTTGTAAGGCATCTGCGCTGTAACGTATACCAATAAAGCTTGTCATCGCGGTGAGCGCGGCAGGTAAGGTTAAGCCTTGTATAAAACGCACCAAAAGTAATAGCTCAAAACTTGGCGCTACTGTAAACAGTATGCAGCTCAACCCTAAAATAAACATAGCAATACGTAAAATAATAAGCGGGTTTTGCTTGGCTAAAAATAGCCCATAAACCAAAGGTGCAATTGCTAAAGGCAGCATGGTTACGCTCATTAAGCTGCCGGCAAGCGCAGGGGAGACGTTAAATTCGCTAGCAAATAAGCTCAATAAAGGCTGAGGTGCGTACAGCACAAAAAATATAAACACCGAGCAAATAAGTAAATGAGCAAAACGCATTGTAAGGCTTAAAACATAAGCTGATAAGTTAGCCAAAGTATATGAAAAATGGCTTATATTTCATAGGTTAAATCATCAACAATTGCGCTAAATCAAAGTGTATATGCAGCCCTTTGCTAGATTAATGCTAATAGCACTGTTATTTGTACTCGTTGGTGATTAAAATAAACCTAATATAAGTTTTTAGTGGAACAAAGCCATGGGTTCATTACAAGACCAATTGCTGCAAGCAGGGTTAACAACATCGCACAAAGCTAAAGTTGCTAAGTCAGAAAAACGTAAGCAACAAAAAAAGCAAAAAAAAGGGGCTACCAGTAACCCAAGCGATCTGCAAAAGCACATACAGCAAACTAAATTAGAGCAGCAAAAAAAGGCTGAAGAACTTAACCAGTCGCGCCAAGAAGAGCTTAAGCAACGTGAGCAAGTTGCTCGTGTTAAGCAAATACTTGAGCACCATAACCAAGACTCTATTCGTGGTGAGCGTACCTTTAATTTTACTTACGATAACAAAGTAAAAGGGATAGATGTAAACGAGAAAACCCAAAAAGCGTTATCGGGTGGTCGTTTAGCTATTTGTGTACTGGAAGGGCAGTTTTACGTACTCGATGATGAGCCGGCGCGTAAAGTCGCAGAAGTTGATGAAAAGTACATTGTTTTTCATGTTGAACCTGAAAACAAACCAAAAGATGAAGACGACCCATATGCAGACTTTGAAGTACCAGATGATTTAGTATGGTAAGTGTCTGTTCAGTATTGTTTGCTAAAGTTAACAACAATGGCTGAAAACGTAGTCATGTTTGTTTGATCGCCTAACGTAAATTGATACGTATGCTTTTTACTAGATTGTTTACTACAATCAATAGACTATTTTCTAACCGTCAAAAAGAAGAGTAAATATAATGAGCAAGATGAAAGCACTAATAGTAGGCGCGGGTATTAGTTTAGCCGCAAGTTTTTCGTTTAACGCCGCCGCTGCTGATGGCGAAGCCCTTTACACCCAAAAAATGTGTCAAACATGTCACGGTGCAGAAGGTAAAGCACCTATTATGGGCGCATACCCTAAAATTAATGGTCAAAACAAAGACTATTTAGTGGCCCAAATGAAAGATATTAAATCGGGCGCGCGTAGCAATGGTATGACTGCCGCAATGAAAGCAATGGTTGCAACGGTAACGGACGAAGAGTTTGAAGCAATTGCTGACTACCTTTCAAAGGTAAAATAAAGCACCGCGTTTAAAAACGTATTATCGTTTTAAATTAAAGCGCAGCGTAAACAGCCACACAATTGTGTGGCTGTTTTGTTTGTGTTTGCTATAAAATTAATACTGCTTTAGACTTCTAAACATCTATTCGTACTTTTGTTGTTGTACGTATTTTAAAAGGCTGATTATGATTGATTTACCCCAACTAGATTTAAAAAATAAAGTGACGGAGCAAGAGTGGCAATTGCGCGTAGATTTAGCAGCTTGCTACCGATTAGTAGAGCATTTTCGTTGGGGGGATTTAATATACACGCATTTATCGGCACGTTTACCTGGCACTGATCACTACCTTGTAAATGCGTTTGGCTTAACGTTTGACGAAGTAACTGCATCAAACCTAGTAAAGGTTGATTTGCACGGCAATATTATTGACGACACCCCCTTTAGCATTAACCCAGCTGGTTTTACTATCCATAGCGCAATTCACGAAGTGCGTGAAGATGCTCATTGTGTTATTCACTTACATACTAAAGAAACCATTGCCGTTGCTACACAAAAAAATGGCCTATTGCCACTAAGCCAATACTCTATGTTTTCGCTCCCTTCGCTGTCGTACCATGGCTATGAAGGGCTGGCTGTAAATGATGACGAGCGCAAAGTATTACAAGATGATTTAGGCAATACCAATCATATGCTATTGGTAAATCATGGTGGCTTAACCGTAGGCCCAACCGTAGGCGATGCCTTTATGCGTTTTTATGACTTGCAACGTGCCTGCGAAATTCAGCTTGCATTACAAGCCAGCTCACAAGAGGTTATTCCGGTGCCGCAGCCAATTATCGACAATATTTATAACCAAGCTAATGTGGTACATAGCGGCAGCACAGGTGGGCAATTAGCGTGGCCTGCCATGTTACGAAAAGCGTACCGACTTGATCCCAGTTTTGCACAATAGCCTGCGTGGCTAATAAGGAATTTTAATGAAAGTAAATCGCGTAGAAGTATTTGATATTCATTGCCCAGAGCGTCCAGCTTGGACGCCGGTTTTTGTACGTATTCATACCGATGAAGGTATTAGTGGTGTAGGTGAAGCTGGTTTAGCTTACGATTTAGGCCACAGCGCAGCAGCAGCAATGATAAAAGAAATGGCTGATGCTTTTTTAATTGGGCACGACCCGTTTCAAACCGAAAAGTTATGGTCGCGTATGTTGCGCGAAAGCTTTTGGGGTTTAGGTGGCGGCCCTGTTGTTTATGCAGCAATGAGCGCCATAGATACAGCACTTTGGGATATAAAAGGTAAAGCACTTGGTTTACCGGTATACCAATTACTAGGCGGTAAAGTAAACGATAAGCTGCGTACTTATGCATCGCAGTTACAGTTTGATTGGGACAGCGAATTTAAAGCGTTAGTACAACCGCAAGAATACGCAGAAGCGGCGTTAAAAGCGATTGGCGAAGGTTATGATGCAGTAAAAGTGGACCCTATCCAATACGATAAAGACGGTAATACGTATTACGACCGTACTAAAATAATTTCTCGTGGTGAAATGAAGCTATACCGTGCTCGTATGCAAGCTATACGTGAAGCAGTTGGTGACGAAGTGGATATTATTTTTGAATGCCACAGCTTACCTGGCGCGACCTCTGCTATACAAATTGGTGAAATAGCCGAAGAGTTTGATTGCATGTACTACGAGGAGCCAGTTAACTACTTAAACCATTCTTTACATGCAAAAGTAGCAGATAAAGTGGCAGTGCCAATTGCAGGTGGTGAGCGTTTATACAACCGCTGGGGTGTGCGTCCTTATTTAGAAGATCAAAGCATTGATGTACTACAACCCGATATCGGTTTATGTGGTGGCTTTACTGAAACTAAAAAAGTGTGTGACTACGCCGATATTTTTGATGTGCGTATTCAGGCGCATGTATGTGGCGGGCCTGTTGCCACTGCTGCATCGCTTCATTTAGAAACCGCTATTCCTAACTTTTTGATTCATGAGCATCATACATATGCCATTAAAAAGTGGAACCGAGAGCTGTGCTTACAAGATCCACAACCAAAAAATGGCTTTTTTGAAGTATCAGAAGAGCCAGGCTTAGGCATTGAATTAAATGATGAGATTGTTATGCGCTCGCAGCGTGTAGAAATTAAATAATTTAAGCTTTATTTAAAGAGCGTTATTTAAATACTATTGTTTAAAGTAAAAGCCGGTAAGTGATAGCTCACTTACCGGCTTTTTTATAGCTGTGTTTCTCTAATACCGATGAGCAATACCATTTGAATAGTCAGTGGGTTTAATTGGCAAGATTAATTGTACACGTAACGCCTTTTATCTCAGCGGTGGCTTTACTATCAAGGTGGCGTATATAGCAGCGATTATTGTTTATCATTAACTCAAATTGATCGGGAAAGTTAAGCTGTTGATTGGCTGTTATATCGCTACGGTTTGTGTTTTTAAGAGTAAAGGTACTGGTGTGAATAAAGGTATCGTCAGCAAGCGTTACGTTTTTTATATGCATTAAGCGCTCTATAACACGCTCTACCGCTTGGCTATTTGGCTCGGTAAGTAAGGCATGATGCAGCTTAGGAGTAGGCTGCGTGTTAGATGCGCAACCACTTAAAATAGTTAATATGCCAAGGGCTGATAATCGCGAATGTAATGTCATAGTCATTGCCGCATTTACGTAAGTGGTTAAATTTAATATAGCTTATCTAGGATATGTTATAAAAATGCTTAGCATTGGCGTAGCTAAGGTTGTGCCATATTTTATTTGTTTTACACAAAGCTTGATGGCTATGCCAAACATCATTATAGCTTGCGTTAATTTGGCAAACCGGAAAGTTACTCGCAAACATAATGCGCTGCTCGCCAAAGTACGAGAACATAGTTTCAAAACAATCTTGTTGCTGTTGTAAATTCAACGCTAAAAGCTCAAAACCCGAAAACTTAATCGCTATATTATTGTGCGCACTTAGCATGCGAATGCTTTGCTGCCAGTTATTAATATTATTAGGTAGGCCGCCATGGTTTATTATTATTTTTAGCTGAGGCAGCGCCTTAGCGTAACGAGCAAGCTGAGCGGCTATTGCGGTATTTTCAAGCTCAAACTGGGCTTCATAATGCAGCCCTTGCTGGCAAAGGGTTTGCAAATTACTAAAGCACTCTGGGTTTAATAATCGCTGTGCATCTGCGCCTTCGGTGATATCCCGTATGCCTATTAAATGGGGGTGGGCAAGGGCGTTTATTGCTTTTGCAAATTGCACAGGTGCGCAATCTAACTGAGCGTAACTAATGGCTTTAAAGGGAAGCTTTTTTAAATGCGCCGTTAGCCAATTAAGTTCGTTAATGGGGGCGTTGTTATCAAAACCTGCCTCTATATGTACTATACCGACGAGGGTAAAGTCACTGCTCTCTAGTAGCTCTTTTTCGCTAATAGGTTGTTTTATTAACTCTAAATTTGGCCATGCTGGTGGGTTTTCGCCTTGCAGCCAAGTATATTGCCCCTCGGCAAGGTTAAAAAAATGCACGTGGGGGTCAATAATTTTCAGGCTCATCGGCATGTGCTCATTGTGTGGTATAGCCGCCATCAATATTTTGTAGGCTACCGGTTATAAAGCTTGCATCATCACTTGCTAAAAAGCTAACTAACGCGGCAACTTCATCAGCTTGTCCTAAGCGGTTTAGCGGTTGAAGGCTTGCTTCTTCTGCCACTATATCAGCCTTGTTAGCCCCACTTTTTTTACAATAAGCATCTATCGCGTTGTGAAATAGAGGGGTTTCTATTGTCCCTGGGCATACCGCATTCGCGCGAATATTAAATTGGGCGTAATCAAGCGCTGTGGTTTTTGCCATAGAAGCAAGAGCATGTTTTGTCAGGTTGTAGGCAAACGAGTTAGGTTTACCAATTATTGCCTGATCTGAGGCTATTAAAATAATAGCGCCATTGTTTTGCGCTTTCATGCTGGGTAGTACACTTTGTACAGCCGCATAGGCCCCTTTAACGTTCAATGCAAATAATGCATCGAAAGTGTCCTCATCGGTATCCTCTATGCTAGCACTGAGGTGTTTACCGGCGTTAGAAACAAGTACATCTATGCGTGGGCTTTGTTTACAAATGGCCGTAATACATGCTTTTACAGCACTAACATTACTCACATCGCATTGGTGAAAAACCCCCAGCTCGCTGTACTCAATATCCAAATTGTGCACCGTGTAGCCATTTTCAATAAAGCGTTTTACAACCGCTAACCCAATGCCTTTTGTACCGCCTGTAACAATAGCAACCTTAGACATATTTGCTCCTAATTTAAGGTGTGTGATTAGTGAGAGTGACCACAGCCGCCTTCAGCGTGAACATGGCCATGCGAAATCTCTTCACTGGTTGCTTCACGAACCGATACCACTTCTAAATCAAACGTTAGCGTTTTGCCTGCAAACGGGTGGTTTAAATCGCAATCAGCATTAAAGCGGCCTACTTTAACTAATGTTACCTGGTGTTGTCCTTGGTTTGAGTGCACCATCGCAGTCATACCTGGTTTCCACACTTTTACGTCACCTTGAAGGTGCTTAAGCGGAATACGCTGAATTAAATCGTCAACTCGCTCACCGTATGACTCGCTTGGCTCAAGTGTTACGCTAAACTTATCGCCTGCGGCTTTGCCTTCAAGGGCTTTTTCTAAGCCAGGAAGCATGCTTTCGCTGCCATGAATATAGCTAAGAGGCGCGTGGTTTACACTGCTTTCTAGTTGCTCGCCCGCTTCGCTTAATGTGTAATGAAATTCAACTGCTGAATTTTTGCTAATTTGCATGCTTGTCTCTTTAAGTTTTTGACTAAGTTAAAAGCCGATTTTACGCGAAATACCGAGCTTTATAAACTCAGCGTGGTTGAATAAGTGATTTTTGCAGATCTTGCAGTAAATCTTGTTTTTGCTGCGGCTGTTTGGGTTTTTCTGCCTGGGGAATAAATAGCGTTAATTGCGTGCCAGGCTTTAAAATGCTTGAGGCACTTAAGTTGTTCCATTTAGCTAAATCACTGTGCGGCACTTCGTAAAGCTGACTAATGCTCCACAAGCTATCGCCTTGTTTTACTTCATAGTCTATTTCAAGAGTGGGGATCACGACTTCTTGTGGCTCTAAATAAGGACTAATTTGATAATCTATAGTGAGCGATTTTGGGAGCGTTTTAGGTTGTCCAACCAGCAGTTTTTCACCTATGCCTATCATATTATTTTGTTTGCCATTGAGCTGCTTTAACGCGTTTACCGACATGTTGAAGCGCCTTGCAATGCTGTATAGCGTATCATTTTTTTTAACGATGTATTCGCCTGCAAAATTAGACTTAAAAAACTGACTTTTTAACAGTGCATCTTGGCCGATAGGTAAAAGCAATGAGTGGGGGCCATTAGGTGAGCTTTGATTTTTTAAATAGCCTTGGTTAAGTGCGTGCAACTGTTTTGAGCCAACCCCAGAGAGCTTAGCGATGACCGAAAAATCAAACTGTTGGCCAACATTCATTTGCGTTGTTATTGGTTTATTAGCCAGTTTAGGACGCTTAAAACCTTTTTGCGGGTGTTTAACTAAGTAGCTTAGCGCTAACAGTTTAGGTACGTAGTCGGCCGTTTCTTTTGGCAGCTTTAGGGAAAAGTAATCGGTACTTTTGCCACGTTTTTTATTTCGCTCAATGGCTCGTTTAACACGCCCCTCACCACTATTATAAGCCGCTAGGGCGTGTAGCCAGTCGCCATCAAAGCGTTTGTGTAAATAGCTGAGGTATTCAAGTGCGGCATCGGTGGAGGCAAGTACATCTTGTCGGCCGTCATACCACTGATCGGATTTAATCCCAAAATGATGCGCTGTGGCGGCCACTAACTGCCAAACACCTACTGCTTGCTGAGATGAGGCAATGGTGGGTCTAAAATCACTTTCTACAAAAGGCAGTAAAGCCAGCTCCATAGGCAGGCGCTTTTGCTCAATTTTTTTTACGATATGATACAAATAAGGCGCGGCGCGTTTATTTACCGTGGGCAAATAGTTAGGTTGTTTTAAATACCAGTTAATACGCTTTTTTAAGGCGCGATTTTGATACACCGTAAAATGTAGGTTGTTGGCAATATGCACCCATAGGTTTTTAGCTTTGGCGGGGCGCTTTTTTACAATCGTTTTTTTTGCCTTTACTGGCGGCGCAGTATTGGCTTGCTGCAATTGTTTTGGCTGTACAGGCTCAAGCTTTATTTGGTTTTCGTAGCTTGGCTCAAAGTGAGTAAAAATTTGTGGTGCGTCTGTTTCGGGTTGTGTTTGTGTGCTGTTACAGCCATACAAAAAAATAATTACACAACTTACAAGCAATCCACGCATCTTCATCTCTTATCTACAATCCTTTATTTTATAACACTACTGCGCGTGCTCAATTAACTGGGCGCGCTTAAGCCCAGCCTGTAAAAATAACTGGCTCGACTTTGTATTTAACGCTTCTTGTTTATATGGTGCTAAAACATCCGCAGGGAAACTCTCAGTAAGTTGCTCAAGCGTTTGTTTTTTATTGTTTTTCACATGAGTTATTAAATTTGTTAAAAACATTAAAGGCTGCTTAAGTTGCGCTTTTTCAAGCGTCCCGTTGTGGCCGGGAAGTATTGTACGCAAATTAGGCTGATTAATATAGCGTTTGAGCAAGGCTTGCCAATTTTGTAACTGGCCGTGGCCTGGGTAGGGTAGCCAGTCAACAATATCGCCGCCTATTAGCAGCGTGCCATTATTGGTGCTAAGTGTTAAATCGCCGTTTGTGTGGGCTTTTTCGGGCGTTATTTGTACCGCAAAGTTACCTAAATCAATACTTTGTTGCTCGCTGATTACGGTGCTAGGTGATTTTAAGTGATATTTTTTCCAACGTAAAAAACGTTGTTTAGCTAAAGAGAGCTTTTCGCGCCACTGTGTTTGCTGTTGCTCGGGCAATGTGGCTAAGCGCTGATAGCTCAGCTCTATACTTTTTTCATAGCCTGCTAACTTATCATCATAAGCCTGTTGGTATGTGGCAAAATTATCGGCTACCTGTTGATGCACTATTAGCTGCGCTTTTGGGAAAGCGTTTTGTAATACGGCCATGCCGAGTAAATGGTCGTCATGAAAGTGAGTCGCAACTAAATAACAGAGCGGGGTTTTAAGGTGTTTTTTTAATTGTTTTGCCAGTGCTTCAACGGCTGCAAAGTTTCCGCTTGCATCTACCATGAGTGCGCATTGCTCGCCCTCTATGAGCACTTGGTTGGAATCGTAAAAACGTAGCTTATCTTGTTGTTTTAAAAATTGTACATTTTCGTTTATTTGCTGCCAAGTAACCGCTGCCTTACTAGAGTGAGAAAATAGGCTAAGGGTAATAAAAAGGGCGGGGATTACAGTTACTAAAAGGGGTTTTAATGTCATTGTGTGTCTCTGCGCAGCATTTATTTACCCTCATAATAAACAAAAAGCGCACGGGGCGCTTTTTATTTTTTTATTGGGTCACTCGCCAAGCATTGGCTGAGTTTATCAATGAGTTGATCTTGTTGCTGTTGCTCTACACTGGCATGCGTTTTAGCTTCTAGCAACTCATGGCTAAGTGTAAGTGCTGCTAAAAGTATCGCCTGTTGTTCGTTGCGAACTGATGAGCGTTGCTTTGTTTGCTCAACCAAGTCATTTAAATTTTGTGCTGCTGCTATTAATGCATCTTCTTGCCCAACCGGGCATGCAAACTGCTGCTCTTTACCTAGCAACTCAACTGTGACCCGCTGGTTTTGCAGCTCAGACATTAGTTTGCCTGTTGTGCGCTTTGTAATTTATCAAGTAAGCCTGTTAACGTAGAGCTGGCATCTTTTTGCTTTTCTTCGTTTTCAAGGGCTTCTAGTTGTAAAATTTCGTTTTCGTCGCTTAGTTTTGCGTTTTGCTCTTTTAAGCTAGCAACATCTGTTTGTAATTGGTTGTTGCGCTCGATAAGCGAGTCAATCAGTTGTTCGAGTTGTTGAAGAGTTGTGTTGTTCATAAAGGCGCTCATATAACTGTAATTAATGTCATGCAAATGTAAAGCAAAGTGTGTTGTTTTGCCAGCATTTACGGTGGTTTTAGCACAATTTTATTGTTTATTAAGTGATAATTCAGGGTGGCGGCTTTTTTGTTCATAAATGGTTCACTTAACTGCTCGCTAAGCGGTGTATAGGTTGCCAAAATACAGAGCTTATGGTTCACTGCCGATATTAAATTGCGTATAGCGAAAATTAACAATGCTTAGTTACAGACACTCTTTTCATGCAGGTAACCCTGCCGATGTGCTTAAACATTTAGTACTTGCACAGGTACTTCAATATCAAACCATTAAAGATAAACCCCTCGATTATATTGATACCCACTCAGGTGCGGGATTTTTTGAGTTAAGTTCATCTGATGCCCAAAAAACACAAGAATACAAAGAGGGCATTGCTAAGCTTTGGCAACATAGCAGTGAGCACGAGGCGCTAAACGATTATATTGCATTAATTAAATCGTTTAATGATGGGGACGAACTGGCGTTTTACCCCGGTTCGCCAAAAATTGCTGAGCATTACTTACGCCGTCAAGACAAAGGCTGGTTTTTTGAATTACACCCGCGCGATTTACAGTTACTTGAGCAAAACATGCAAGGTAAGCGCTCTATTCGCGTACGTGGCGAAAACGGTTTTGCCGGATTAATAGGGTTACTTCCGCCAGCTTCGCGCCGTGCATGTGTGCTTATTGACCCGCCTTATGAGATAAAAGACGATTACGAAACTGTTGTAAGCACACTAGTTAAGGCGCACCAGCGCTTTGCTACCGGCACATATATGATTTGGTATCCCGTTGTTGATAGAGAGCGAATCAATACGATGGAGCAAGGGTTGATTGAGTCGGGAATGCGTAATATTCAATTATTTGAGTTAGGCACGCAAGCGGATACTGACGTACACGGTATGACGGCATCAGGCATGATTGTTATTAACCCACCGTGGAAATTAAAACAAACTATGGACAGCATATTACCTGAGTTAGTTGAACTTTTAAGTGAGCCTAGCGGGTTTTATAGAAGCGAGCAGTTAGTCGACGAATAACTGCCTGCCATTATGTAAAGTAAAAGCCCAGCTGGGCTTTTATTTAATTAAAATAAACCGCATTAAAGGTGGCAAGCGTATTGCCACTGCTATCTTTTAATTCTAAAGACTCGCCTTCTATAGCCCACTTTTGCGTGTTATTGAGCATGTTTAACATAGCCGCTTCTTGCTCCATGCTTTGTGAGCACATTTTTTTTGTACTTGCCAATTGGCTAAACGAAATTGAATGTTGCTCTGTGCTATAGCTGCCACTGACGTTATTACACCCTAAAAAGCCGTTAACGCGGTTATCTTTATCAAATTGTATAAATGGCTCTTTTGTTCTTACACTGACTGTTTGCGCATTAATTGTAACGGCTTTCCAGTATGTATTTATAAGGGTAACATCGCTTTTAGGTGAGGCGACTTTTTCAAGCTCAATTTCGTGAAGAATCCCCGAGTTTGCATTTTTAAAAGGGTCGTACTGCATTGTGCTGGTATAAAGAACCTTGTCTTTATTAATGATTCTAGCGGTGAGGTTATAGCGGTGTTTGTCAACAATGTTGTTGTCATCATAAGCTAGCTCCACGGTATACGGCGGTGCTTTATTTATATCAATTACTTGTTGCGTAATTATTTCGGCTTTTACATCTGCTTTTGACACATCAGATAGCGTTACAATTAGTTGTGAGCCAGGGCGTGGCATACTGCGATCTTTATAGCTCACTTGCGTGGTTAAACCCATAACGCTTTTTTCTTGTACTGTGGATTGTGATTCGTTAGCTGGTTTTTCACAACCCGCTAATGTGAGTGTACTCAGGGCTAATAAACCTAAGCCAGTAAATGTACGTTTTTGAAACCTAAATTGCTGCTTTGCCATGCTTGCGCTCCTTATTCCTATATTGCTGGTAAGTGTAGGGGGGAGGAGCTTAATCATGGCTTAATTTTTTTAGCCACAAAAAAAGGCGCTAATGCGCCTTAATATAATGCTTTAACGCTATTTTTTTACAAACTTTGTTAAAATAACAATACGTTGGCCATCTACTCGCCCTTCAATATGTTCAGGGTTATTTGTTAAGCCTATATTGCGTACTGCTGTGCCGCGTTTGGCGGTCAAGCTACTACCTTTAACGTCTAAGTCTTTAATTAAAGTAACCGTATCGCCAGCTTGTAGCACTACGCCGTTACTGTCTACGTGTTTTATATCGTCATCTTCAGCAAGGGCTTTTTTGGCCCAAGCAAGGGTGTCTTCTTCTAGGTAAATCATATCTAGCGCATCTTGTGCCCAGCCATTATCAACAGCTAAGCGCGTTAGCATTCTGTAAGCCACTACTTGTACGGCAGGTGTTTGGCTCCACATGCTGTCGTTTAAACAGTGCCAATGTGTTGGGGTAAGCTCGCTGTTGTTTTCTATTTGATCTTTACAGGTTTGGCAGGTGTAAATGCATTTGTCTGAATGGGTTTCGGTAACAGGAGGCACTTCGTAAACAGATAAGTGTTCGGTTGCGCTGCATAATTCACACTGGTTATTACTGCGCTCGATTAAGGCTTTTTCAATACTCATAAGGCGTTCTTATATAGGAAGAGGTTTACATTTGGCCGTATTATACCCTAGCAAAGGTGGGCGGCGATACTAATCCCTTAAATTTTGTGCGGATATTGGGTTAATGTATTTATCTTCAATGCGTTTTATGTAACCACTGCTATGTAAGTGTGCAAGTGCTTGGTTAATTTTAGGCAGTAACGCTTTGTGTTTAGCAAGTAAACGCACTCTTAAATAACCATGCGAATGCTGGGCGCCAAACTCAGTATTAATATTTAATTGTTTAGACCAATATGCTGCGGTATGAATACCCATAATAGCAACATCAATACGCGCTTTAGATAATGCAATCATTAGCTCTTTTTCAGAGGGAAAATCGACGCGGTTAAATTTTGCATCATCATGGTAGTAGTAGCCAAGTACTGTACCAACCTCTTTAGAGTATAAACTTTGCTTAGTTTGATACTGCGCGACGTTATCAGGCAGTGCGACAATCATTTCGGTTGCGGGGATCAGCGGCTCTGAAAAAATATAGTAAGGGTTATCTCGCTCGCTTTGCGCTAACCATTTCAGAGTGATTATATCAAAATCAATTATGCCGTTTTCTAAGTATTTGGTAATTCGCTTAGTGGGGAGCTCAACGTGATTGGCGGTAATATTTGCTTGCGCCATTAAAGCGGTGATTATTTCTGGCAAAATGCCGGGTTTTTCTGGGTTGCCGGTGTAAAAAGGGTAGTGACTACCTGACGCACTGACATTGTAATTTAGTTCTGGCTGGTTTTGTTGGGCATGAGCAAGCGTAGCAAGATGCAAAATAAATAAGGATAAAAACAACTTTAAAAAATACAAATAAGTAACCTTTGCTAAACTTTTAACCTTGAGTGTTATGTAATTTAACTCCGCTTGCAATGATCCTAGAATCTTCATAGCAGTTGAATTACAGTGTATAACCTAATTGTAATAAACAGTGCCAAATTAGATAGGTTTTTATTAAGTGAATCCCACAAATATTTTTCAGAACGGACAAAAGCTAACACAGTTTGTTGCAAGGCAACCTATTTTTGATGCGCAGCAGAATGTGTTTGCTTATGAGCTGCTTTATCGCGATTCAGCCCATAACGCATTTCCTGTGGGAACATCTGATGAGCAAGCAACTAGCCGTTTGTTTTTTAATACACTGATGATGCTAGGGCCAGACAAACTTACAGCGCATCATTTAGCGTTTATTAACCTTTCTTCAGCCACTATTTTAGAAAACTTTCCTAAATTGTTAGTACCACAAAATTGTGTGTTAGAAATCGTTGAGCGTACGAACAAAATAGCTGAGGTAACTCAGCGCGTGAAAGCGCTCAAGCAAGAGGGATACAAGTTTGCCTTAGATGATTACGATGGCGACGATAAATGGGCGCCATTACTTGCGCATGTAGATTACATCAAAATTGAAATGGACGATGTAATAATTAAAACCAATATGCGCATAAAAAAAATTAAACGCGCTAATCCGCATGCAAAAATTATTGTTGAGCGCATAGAAACTCATGCGCAATTTCACTCGTTAAAACAAGCCGGTTGCGATTTATTTCAGGGTTACTTTTTTGCCCGCCCAGAGATGATCACTTACAAAGATGTGGAGCCGGGTAAGGTGATTGTGTTTGATTTACTGCGCTTTACGGCAAAAGAATCTTTATGCTTTGATGAAATACAAAAACAAGTAGCCAGAGATGTGGCAATTACAGCGCGAGTATTGAAATTAGCGAATGTCCGCTCGGGCAGTACTAAATTAACCATTACCTCTATTTCGCAAGCGGTTGTGTATTTAGGAGAGGACAGCATAAGGCAACTGGTACGCGTGCTGGCGCTGAGCGAATTAGGCGCCGATAAACCCTCAGAACTCACAAAACTTGCCTTAACCAGAGCGCAGTTTATTGCGCTATTGCTAGGGCAAAACCACGCAGAAATGGTTGGTCAGGGCTACTTGGTTGGGTTGTTTTCTGTGATGGATGCAATTTTAGATACAAACCTTGAAGCAATTGTTAAAGAGTTTTCGCTAGATGAAAGTATTGCCCAGGCATTATTAAACAATGAGGGCATCTTAGGGCAAAGCCTTGCGCTTATTAGGGCGTTTGAACTAGATGAAATGGATAAAATAGCGGTGTTAATGCCGGCAATAAACAGTGATTTGCATATAGGTCATATTTTTAATTATGTTCTTGATGCACTGTTGTATAGTGACGAAATTATAGAGGCTATTGCAGAATAAGTATGCGTAATTGGTTATCTATTTTAAGTATTGTGGTTGCATTAGGGCTGTTATTTCCTGGTGTTACCAAACCTGTATTATCGATTGAGGGCAACATTGATAAATCGCAACTCGCCAAAGCAGGTATAGAAATGCTGGCTGAGGAAGGCGATGGCCGTACTCGCAGTATGTTAATGATGTTCTCTAGTATGTTGGGACTTGATAAATTAGAGGGTGAAATAAACGCGTATAGCAAAACACAAAGTATTTGGGGAACCGTAAACGAGCTAGCTAATAATAATAATTTATTTGTAGCGGCGTTAGTTGGGTTGTTCTCTATTGTGATCCCAAGCTTAAAATTACTGCTGCAATTACTGTATTGCTGCTTGTCGCCCAGCAGATTTAAAAATAAGTTAGCTGTGGTTATTTGCGCACTGAGCAAGTGGAGCATGGTGGATGTGTTTGTTATTGCGTTAATAGTGACTTATTTGGCAGGCAATGCACATGGGCAAAGTAGCGATTTACTAATTATGCATAGCACTTTTGGTGAGGGATTTTGGTATTTTAGTGCTTATTGTATTTTTGCTATTTTAGCGAGTAGCTTAATTAAACCGCCTAAAAAAGAAAATTAATTATTTGAGTTAGCTTAATAACTCAAATATTATTACTGGGTAATTTACTTAATAGGTTTTGTTTTGCAGCGTTTTTACTCAAATTTACTCGTTGTTGTGATGCTACTCACGTTTGTGGGGCAAGCCGTTGCGTCTGTAAATCAGCAGTGCGAAATGCCACACATGAGCCTATCAGCAAAGCATGCCACAAATGTAATGAGCGAGAGTAAATTGCATACAGGTATGATGGAGATGGATTGCTGCAGTGATGAAGCAGATGTTCAAAATGATTGTCATTGCCCCATAAATGGCTGTGGAAGCAGCTCTATTTTAACGTCCCCGGCCTTATTTACTGCTTTTTCGTTATCGAGTGAAAAAGTTACCCAGCTTAATAGCGGTATTTCCTCCCCCCCTAGTAATACTTTATATCGCCCTCCTATGTTTGCTTAAACGCAGGATAGGTGTGATACCAATCGACTTGATTATTTAGTCATTTAGCGTGCCAAATAAAGCGTTAACAGCGTTATAAACCCTCATGTAGAACACCTACATGCCGATATTTATGCCTTGTAATCACTCTATTTAACTGTCGCTATAAATAACGACTAATTTAACACCATAGGTATGAGTGAAATTTAGCTATATTCGCTTAAAGCGCCTGTTCTGCTTATTAATTTAAGATTTTATTTTTAATTTTAGATGGAGCAGGCAATGACCCGCACTGTAATCTTTAAAGCTGTATTATTGAGCGCCACCTTATTTGGTGCTGTATTTAATAGTGATGCCATAGCAAAAGCATCAACCCTTAATTTAACGGATGCCATAAACCTAGCGCTCAATAACGAGCCGTGGCTGAGCGCCAGTGAGCAAAAGCAAGCCGCCGCCACAGCGCAAAGTATTGCTGCAGGTACTCTACCAGACCCCGTATTAAGCATAGGTTTGCAAAGTGTACCCGTAGATGGCTTTGCGTTTGATCAAGAAAACATGACGCAGTTAAAACTGGGTATAAGCCAAAGCTTTAGCCGTGGCAATAGTCTGGCACTTAGCCAACAAGCAATAAAAGAAGAAGCACTTGAGCACCCGTGGCTTAGGGCGCAGCGAAAGGCGCAAGTAAAAGCTAGGGTAATGGAGCTGTGGTTAAATGCCTACAGAGCACAGCAAAGTATTGCGTTAATTGAACAAGATAAAGCATTGTTTAGCCAGTTAATTGAAGTTACCGAAGCCAGTTACTCCAGTAGTTTAGGTAAAACCCGTCAGCAAGATATTATTCGCTCACAATTGGAGCTCACACGGCTTGAAGATAAACTGATTGTATTAGCGCAGCAGCTAGATGCCGCTAAACAAGGGCTAGCCCAGTGGTTACCACAGAGCATATTACACCAACCATTAAGCCTAACTTTTACAGCGCCAGCCCCGCTTACCCAATTTAATAGCTTAGACTTTGATGAGCTCATTAAGTTACTTATGGCGCATCCTTCTATGGTGGCTATAGATCAACGTATAGCCGCTAAACGCACACAAGTGAGCCTTGCTAAACAAAGTTATAAACCACAACTTGGCGTAAATATGGGTTATGGCTACCGTGCTGATAACAAAGCTGGTGAATCTAGTGCTGATTTGCTTTCGGTGGGGGTGAGTATTGATTTACCTTTATTTACCGACAACAGGCAAGATCAGCAAGTTAATGCGGCTATTGCTAATGCAGAGGCCATTAAAACCGACAAACGCGTGGCGCTACAAAGCTTAAAAGGACAGTACTTTAAAGAGGTTAGTCAGCTTGAGCGAATTGAGCAGCGCAATACGCTTTATCAAAACACATTATTACCGCAAATGTCGCAGCAAGCTCAGGCTACTTTAAACGCGTATACCCGTGACGATGGCGACTTTTCTGATGTTATGCGCGCGCGTATTAGTGAGCTAAACGCCAAAATAGATGCCCTTAATATTCAAATAGACAAACACATAATTATTGCTCGCTTAAATTATTACGCAGCCAGTTTAGACTCGCTAGTAATGGCTGAGTTACAAGGATAAAACAATGAAAACTAACTTAAAATACCTTGTAGCGCTGCTTATTGGTGCCGCGTTAATGTTTATTACTAATCGTTGGTTGATTGATGACACTGAGCACTTAGCCACAACCGCTAATAATAAAAAAGCGAAGCCGCTGTATTGGGTTGCTCCCATGGACAGTAACTATAGGCGCGATGAACCAGGGCTATCACCGATGGGGATGGAGTTGGTGCCTGTATATGCAAACGCTGAAAACGACAGCCCAGGTACTATAAAAATATCCCCTGAAGTGGTTAATAACTTAGGCGTTAAAACCAGTAAAGTGCAAGTTAAAACACTGCAAAGTGATATTCAAACAATCGGTTATGTGCAATACAATCAAGATCAGTTAACCCATATTCACCCTCGCGTAGAAGGGTGGATAGAAACTTTATTTGTAAAAGCGCAAGGAGAGCCCGTTAGTGTTGGTGAGCCACTTTACACACTTTACTCTCCTCAACTTGTGAACGCACAAGAAGAATTTTTACTCGCAGTAAATAGAAAAAACAGCGTATTGCTCCGAGCTGCTAAGGCGCGTTTAGCGTCGCTAAATGTGTCTGATGGCTTTATTAAGCGCTTAGAAAAAAATAAAAAAGTGATGCAAAACATTACATTTTACGCGCGCCAAAGTGGGGTGCTTGATGAGCTTAATATACGTGAAGGTTTTTATGTTAAGCCTGGCACCTCAATGATGAGCATCGCTAAATTAGATCAAGTATGGGTAGAGGCAGAAGTATTTGAGCGCCAAGCAGCTTTAGTGAGCAAAGGGCTTCCCGTTACAATGACCCTTGATTACATTCAAGGTAAGCAGTGGCAGGGCGTAGTAGATTACATTTACCCAGCACTGAATGCTCAAAATCGCACTTTACGTGTAAGGCTGCGTTTTGAAAATACCGCAGGGCTACTTAAGCCTAATATGTTTGCCCAAGTAAGTATTCACACACACAGTGACTCACCGCAATTAGTTATACCTAAGCAAGCGCTTATTCGTACAGGCGCACAAAACCGAGTAGTACTTGCCCTAGGCAATGGGCGTTTTAAATCGGTGGCGGTAAAAGTAGGGCAAATTAGCCACCATGAGGTGGCTATTCTATCGGGCATTACCAAAGAAGACCGTGTTGTGACTGCTGCGCAGTTTTTAATAGACTCTGAATCGAGTAAAGACTCGGACTTTAAGCGTATGAGCGCACCAAGCACTCACGCCATGAGCGACATGCCTAACATGGAGATGGACAAGGCTGAAGCGGTTCAAACAGCCACTGTAATGGGGACCATAAATAATATAAACGCAGCGCAGCGGGTTATTAATATTAGTAGAGAGGCTATTGCTAAATGGAACAGAGGCCCTGCTACTATGGACTTTATACTTGCTAAAGAGCTTGATATTAGTGCGCTTTCACCTAATCAGCAGGTTCATTTTACGTTTAGCATTATTGAGGGCGAATTTGTAATAAGCAAAATTGCTGAGCACCCTACTGATGAAGGCGCAGCTCATCATTCAATGCATGGGGAGTCATTATGATAGCTGCTGTTATTCGCTGGTCGGTTGTTAATCGTTTTCTGGTCTTGTTACTGAGCATTATTGTATTTGGCGCGGGTATTTACAGTGTTAAACAGACACCCGTTGATGCGCTTCCGGATTTATCGGACGTACAGGTAATTGTTAAAACCAGCTACCCAGGCCAAGCACCCCAAGTAGTGCAAGACCAAGTTACCTTCCCGCTCACCACGGCAATGCTGTCTGTGCCCGGCGCTAAAACGGTGCGCGGCTTTTCGTTTTTTGGCGACTCGTATGTGTATATTATTTTTGATGAAAATACCGATATTTACTGGGCCCGAAGCCGCGTACAAGAGTATTTAAGTCAGGTAGAAAGCCGCTTGCCGGCAAGTGCAAAGGCACAACTTGGGCCCGATGCCACAGGAGTGGGGTGGGTTTATTTATATGCGTTAGTCGATAAAACAAATCAGCTCAATATTAGCCAGCTTCGTAGCTTGCAAGATTGGTTTTTAAAATTTGAACTGCAAAGCGTTGAAGGTGTATCTGAGGTAGCCGCTGTAGGTGGCATGATAAAGCAATACCAAGTGGTTGTAGACCCCGTTAAGTTACGTGCTTATGGCCTTCCTCTTAGTTTGATACAAACTGCAATTAGCCAAGGTAATCAAGAAACTGGCGCCTCAGTAATCGAAATGGCTGAAGCCGAATACATGGTAACCAGCACAGGTTATATTAAAAGTGTCGCCGACTTAGAAGCCATTCCATTAGGAGTTAACGCCCAAGGGAGTGCATTACAATTACGAGATGTAGCGGATGTACGCTTAGGTCCTCAAATGCGACGAGGCATTGCAGAGCTAAATGGCGAAGGTGAGGTTGCGGGTGGCATTGTGGTGATGCGTTATGGCGAAAACGCCCAAGAAACGATTTCTCGGGTAAAAGCAAAACTTGAGTCTTTAAAACAAGGGTTACCCGAAGGGGTTGAAATAATTCCGGTTTACGATCGCTCCACGTTAATAAAAAGCGCGGTTGATAACCTAAGTAGTAAATTGTTTGAAGAGCTCATTATTGTAGCCTTAGTGTGCGTGGTATTTTTATTTCATGTGCGCTCATCGCTGGTGGCTATTATTACCTTGCCTATGGGTATATTAATGGCTTTTATTGTGATGTATTGGCAAGGCGTAAACGCTAATATCATGTCGTTAGGCGGGATTGCAATTGCTATTGGCGCTATGACAGATGGTGCTATCGTAATGATAGAAAACATGCATAAACACATGGAAAAAACGCCACTGACCAAGCAAAACCGCTGGCAAATAGTGACTAAATCGGCCACAGAGGTAGGCCCAGCGTTATTTTTTAGCTTGCTCATTATTACTGTAAGTTTTATGCCTGTATTTATTTTAGAGGCGCAAGAAGGGCGCATGTTTACCCCGCTTGCTTATACCAAAACGTATGCAATGGCAGCCTCTGCCGGTTTAGCTATAACCTTAGTACCGGTGTTAATGGGCTACTTTATTCGGGGTAAGGTCATTTCTGAGCATAAAAATCCTGTTAATAGAGCCTTGGTTGCAGGGTATAAACCGCTGTTAGCCACCGTACTTAAATTTCCAAAAAGTACGTTATTTATTGCATTTATAGTGACGGTTATAGGCTTTTATCCGGTAAATAAAATAGGCAGTGAGTTTATTCCTTTGCTAGATGAAGGCGACTTAATGTATATGCCAACAACTTACCCAGGGCTCTCTATTGGTGAAGCTCGAAAAATTTTACAGCAAACAGACAAGCTCATAGCCTTTGTGCCTGAAGTAAAAACTGTATTTGGTAAAATAGGGCGCGCCGATACCGCAACCGACCCCGCACCGCTGACAATGATTGAAACCTTTATTCAATTTAAGCCCAAATCACAGTGGCGAGAGGGCATGACGAAGCAAAAAATTAAAGCAGAGCTGGAAAGCTTAGTTGCATTACCGGGCCTTACAAATGCGTGGGTTATGCCAATAAAAACGCGAATTGATATGCTTGCCACCGGTATTAAAACGCCTGTAGGTATTAAAATTGCGGGCCCAAGCTTGTTAGAAATTCAAAACATTGGGCAGCAAATTGAGCAATTGTTAAAAGATGTGCCCGGCACAGTCTCAGTGTATTCAGAGCGTGTAGCCACAGGGCGTTATATTAAAGTGGATATAAACCGCGAAAAAGCAGCACGGTATAATCTAAATATAGCCGACATACAACAGGTTGTAGCCACTGCAATTGGCGGCTCAAACGTGACTGAGACAATTGAAGGGCAACAGCGTTACCCGGTAAATTTACGCTATCCGCAGAGCTTTCGTGCTTCGCCTGAAGATTTAAAATTATTACCTATTATTACACCATCAGGCCAACATATTGCACTTGGTGATGTTGCTAATGTATTTATTGAAGATGGCCCTACCGGCATTAAAAGCGAAAATGCGCGTTTAAATGGGTGGAGCTTAATTGATATTAAAGGTAGTGATATTGGCAGCTATGTAGCACAAGCTCAGCAAGTACTTGGCGATAACCTACAATTACCCGCTGGTTATTCAATTACTTGGGCAGGGCAGTACGAATACATGCAACGCGCAAAAGCAAAGCTTACTTATGTGATCCCGCTTACACTCGCGATTATTGTAATACTGCTATACCTTAATTTTAAATGCCTAAGCGAAGTACTTATTATTATTGCCACCCTTCCTTTGGCTATGGTGGGCGGCATTTGGCTGATGTACTTTGAAGCGTTTAACTTTTCGGTGGCAGTGGGTGTAGGGTTTATTGCATTGGCCGGTGTTGCCGTAGAAATAGGCGTCATAATGCTTGTATATTTAAACCAAGCTTATACAGAGCAACGCCAGCAGTGCGAGCAAACTGGAACTGCATTTAACTTACAAGCGTTACAACACGCTATTATGCAAGGTGCAGGGCTAAGAGTGCGCCCCGTAATGATGACGGTAGCTACCATTATTGCTGGCTTATTAACCGTTTTATACGGCACCGGCACCGGTAGCGAAGTAATGAGCAGAATAGCAGCGCCGATGGTAGGCGGGATGCTAAGCGCAATTATACTTACGTTATTGGTTATACCTGCGGTGTATTTACTGTGGAAAAAGCAGCATATTAGTCAATAGGTGTTGTTCTTTGTGAGTTAAAACTTGCTGAATGAAGGGGCGGTTAAATCGCGGCGCACGATTTGTACCCTTGTGAGCTTGATAGCTGCTCCTATTTCAGCCGGCTCTAATAGCACACTGTGGGCAATACCCGTTTTATTGCCCTATAAAAATTACCCGTATTTTGTAACTTGTACCAAATAACCCGCCTAGCTGTTGTTTTTTATTTTTAATGCATTGTTTTTAATTGAGTTTATATTGGCACGGTTTACGCAACCTATACCTTATACAGTCAACTTAGTAAGGAATGCACATGCAAGTTAAAACAATTAAAGAAGTGTACGATTGGACCGTTTTATTTCACACACAAATGGCGGCAAATTTTTACAGCGTTAAGGAGTTACTTGATGAACGTAACGCGATGCTAGTGGACTATTATTTAGATTATGAAAAAAAGTTAGCTGAAGACTTAGTTGGCTTTAAAGCAATTACAGAGATCAACACTTTAGATACTTACAGCTACGAATACTTTGCAGACAACCCCGAGTTAATTACATTTAACGATATTAGCAAAGACCAAGAATTTGATGAAAAGGTGATTCAAAACTACCTCTCTGAGCAGCACAAAAAAGTAATCGAACTTTACGAGTACTTATTAGAGCGCGCTGAGACAGAAAACGGTAAAGAAAAGCTCGAGCAAATTTTAGAGCTTGAAAAGCAAGGCGTTAAGCAAATGATGCAAAGCTCAAACCGACATATGGATATGTAAACCTGATAAAATAACTCGGTTGTTATCTTTATCGGTAAAGCTTCAATACGCCCTTGGGTTTACCCGAGGGCGCTTTATTATGTGTGCTTTACATGGGGCGTAAGTAAAGCAGCAAGCTCACTTTAAAAAGCGCGTGTCGCAATTACATTACTTTAGAACAAAAAATGTCACGGGCTTTTAATAGCCTTATAAAATTAAACGCACTCAAACTGAATCCCTGCTTTTTTAAGATAGAGCTGCTCTTGCTCTAGGTCTGCTTGTAGCAATGTATGCTCTTGCAAATAGCTGTTACTAAACTTAATAAATAACCCTAAGTTGCTTGCGCTTATTTCCATATCCGGCTTTAAGCTCACTTGGCGCTTTTGATTAAATAAAATGGCCAAGCGTAAAATAACAATCAGTTTAAGCACGTGCTTTTGAGAAATGGTTAAAAACTCTGGCAGCTCTGTCAGTTTAATTTTTTTACGATAAAAGCGTATAAGTGAGCTTAAAATAAGTTGCTCTTGCTGCGTAAAACCGGGTAATTGACTATACGCCACTATATAAGCGCTGTGTTTGTTAATCCCCGATGAGTTAATTGATAAACCAATTTCGTGTAATTTTGCTGCCCACGTTAACAAAGCAATATCGTCGTTATTATCTAAATGCCATACATTTTTTAACTGTTTATAGAGCCAGATGGCCGTATCAGCAACACGCGCTGCATGCGCTTTATCAGCAGTGTAGCGCTCACTTAAGTTATTAATGGTGTTTGAGCGAATATCTTTATGGGCCAGCTTTTGCTGCATTTCGTGCAGCAACCCTTCGCGCAAAGAAAAATCGCTGTAGGTCAGCTCTTTAATGGCAAACTCTGTAAATATCGCAATTAAAATTGCTAAGCCACCGCATATGCTTTGTTGGCGCTCGGGTGTAAGCCCTGCAATAGCTAAGTTATCAATATGTTTAGCACTAATAAACTGTTGTTTTAACGCGAGTAAATCGTCGTAAGTAATGTTAGGTTGTTGCGGGTTTGTGGCGCTTATCATCGCTAAGATTGACTTTATAGTGCCCGAGGTGCCAATTACTGATTGCCAATTTTCGCTTACATAATTAGAAAAAATGGCTTCAAGCTCCTGCTCGGCTCTTATTTGCGCTTTGTTAAAGCGTTTGGCCGTTATTTTTCCATCGCTAAAAAACTGCTTTGTAAAGCTAACGCAGCCCATATTACGGCTAGATAAAAGCTTATGCTTAAAATGTTTACCTATTATAAGTTCGGTACTGCCACCGCCAATATCGATCACTAAACGGTTTTCTTCATTATGAACATAATGCGCAACGCCCTGATAAATAAGGCGTGCTTCTTCTTGACCTGCAATTACATCAATATGAAAAGGAAACACAGCGCTAGCTTGGGCTAAAAAGGCGTTAATATTTTTAGCGCGCCTAAAAGTGTAAGTGGCAGCTACCTTTACATTACTTGCGGGGAACTCATGTAAGGTTTTAGCAAATTGCTTTAGTACCACGAGGGCGCGGTCTATTGCAGCTTGGCTTAAGCGAAATTTATCATCTAGTCCATCGGCTAAATAAACGCGTTGTTTTTCTTTGTGCAAAATTTGCAAAGTGCCGTTTACTTCTCGGGCAACCACTAAATGAAAGCTGTTGGAGCCTAAATCAACTGCGGCTATTGAAGGGTGATCATTCATTATAATAAGTGTGTTCCCATTTTTTTAGATAATCGTAAATTGCTATCTGAGAGCGAATTTTTTTACGGTTACCCCTTCTTACATAAGCGTTTTTTTGCTCGCTATCAATAATGCGTGCTTTGGTACGGTCTTTAAATTGTAGCTCTAATATATCAACTATAAGGCGTTTTAACTTAACATCCAAAATAGGAACACCTACTTCAACACGATGATCTAGGTTACGTGTCATCCAATCAGCAGAAGATATAAATACTTTTTCATCGCCATTGTTACCAAATACCATTACGCGAGGATGCTCTAAAAAGCGATCAACAATACTAATTACCTTAATATTATCGCTAAGTTTAGGCACGCCAGGGATGAGCGAGCACATGCCACGTACAATAATTCTAATTTTAACGCCGATTTGACCAGCTAGGTAAAGCCTGTCTACCAGCTCTTTATCGACGAGGTTATTTATTTTTACCGTTATTTTGCCTGGTTTGTTGTTTTTAACATGGTCAATTTCGTTATTGATTAAATTAAGCAGCGTTTCACGGGCATTAATTGGCGAAAGCATTAAGTAGTCAAATTTGAACGGTTTATAACTGCTTTCTATAAATCTAAATACGCTGTCGCTTTCTTCACAAATACCAGTGTGGCGAGTAAATAGGCTAAAGTCAGTGTAAATTTTGGCTGTTTTTTCATGGAAATTACCTGTGCCAATATGAGCATATTTTACTATTTGGCCTTTTTCTTTACGGTGCACCACACATAATTTGCTGTGCACTTTTAGTGCGGGTATACCAAAAATTACTTTAATACCTGCACTGCTTAGCACCTTTGCCCATTCAATATTATTTTGCTCGTCAAAACGTGCTTTTAGCTCAACCATAACGGTCACTAATTTACCGTTTTGAGCGGCATTAATTAACGATGAAATCAGCCTAGATTTGCTCGCTACACGATAAATATTAACCTTTATTTGCGTAACTTTTGGGTCGAAGGCCGCTTGGCGCACATATTCAAGCACATGATTAAAAGTGTGGTAGGGGTAATACAGTAAAATATCTTGCTCGCTAATAGCGTCAAATACACTGGCATGTTTATTAAACGCACTACTTTGCAAGGCTGGGAGGGGTTTGTTTTCTAAATATTGGCGCCCTACATTAGGAAACGATATAAAGTCTCTAAAATTACGATAACGCCCCCCGGGGATTAACGCATCATGATGCGTGACACCGAGGCGCTTTTTCATCACTTTTAGCATGTTTTCAGGCATGGCTTGATCGTAAACCAACCTTACTGGCTCAGCATAAATACGTTGTTTTAACCCTTTGGACATTTTATCAAGTAAGCCAGCCTCTAGCTCGTCGTCTAGGTTGTACTCTGCATCGCGAGTTAATTTTATTGCATAACCGGCAATGCTTTTATAAGAAAAAAAGCTACTAAATACATCGTTTAAAAAGTAAGTGATGACATCATCAAGCATTACAATGGTTTTATGACGGCGGGTTTTTTCTGGAGGCAGGTTTATAAAGCGATCAACCCTGTCGGTGGGTACTTCAAGCATTGCGTAATAACTTTTTTCATCACTCATCTCTACAAATAAGTAGGTCATGGTGTCGTTTATATAGGTAGAGAAGTCTTTGTTCTCGTTTAGCAAAATAGGAGAGGTATGTTGCAGAACGTGATCATGAAAGTAATTTTTTAACCAGTTTAAATGAAACTCACTGAGCTCATCAGGGCGACTAACATGAATGTTATGATGGTTTAAGTCGGTTAATACCTGCTGATGTATGTGGTTAAATTTTTTACCTAACTGGAGTACTTTTTTTTGTATCTCACTAAGCAGTATTTCGTCTTCTTCAAAATTAGCATCGGGGAGTTTATTTAATAAAATTCGGCGCTTTACATCAGCAACGCGTACTCTAAAAAATTCATCTAAATTATTAGAGAAAATGCCCAAAAAACGCATGCGCTCAATAATCGGATTGTTTTTATCTTTAGCCTCTTGTAGTACACGCTCGTTGAATGACAGCCAGCTTAATTCTTTTGCAAAATATTCAGTTGTTTGAGGGGGTTCTATATGGGCATTCATATCTATTCCGTTATCAGGATATGTTTCAAATTTAATTTGGGGCTGTGCGTGCGCTTATGAGGTTTAAATGTAAAAAGCGATAAAAGTAGTAATAATCAGCCCTTTTTACTCAAACATACGCCAGTTAGATGACATAAAAATGACTACCATGTCATTTTTATGTCAACGGCGTTTGGGCTATGCCTCTTCAATATCTACAATTAAATCACTGGTAATCGATTCAAGTGCATCAATAACTTCTTCTTTATTCATACCACTGGGTAAGGTGACAGTCGCTACGGCACTAAAAATAGGCACTCCCCAATTTGGCGCACTTTGTTGCCTTGAGTTTAAGTGAGTAATGCTAGCGCCTTTGTGGCGTATTACACTTGCCAGCTCCTGCACAATGCCCGGGCGGTCATTGCCAGTAATGACAAAATTTATTTGTTCTTTGCTACTTGGCTCTACTTCTGTGTTGCCAGTTTCAATCCGCACGTCGAGTTTAGGTAAGGCATTTAATTCGTTTTGCAATGCTTCAAAGTGCTCTTGCGCTACTTCTACCTGAATAATACCGGCAAAGTGGCCTAGTAAGTGGCTTAAATTACTGCTCAGCCAGTTACCCTTGTTTTGCAAGATAACCGATGAAATACTTTCTACTAATCCGGGCCGGTCTTGCCCTAAAATGGTGATTACCAACTGCTTCATAAATAGCTCTCTCTAAGCCTGAAAATGTAAATGCGTAGGCATTAAGTGTTTATAACGTTTCTATCATTGTAGTGGGTAATATAAACGCATAAAAACTAATTGTTTATTATTACTTATTTGTGTCTTTATCGTTGAGTTTTTTTAACTTTAGCGCTGCGGTCTGGTTTCGTTATACATAGATTTAGTATTGTCTGCGTTAAATTGTTTGTCCAATAAAAGCACAAATTAGTTCCTTCAAGAACATAAATACACTCTGAATTTATTAACAATTTTATAGCATTTTTGATAATAAGTGTCATTTATGAACCATAACATTTACTTTTTTAATGTTTTGAGCGCTATGTACTTTATTTAACCATAAAAGTGTTAACAACTGATGCGCCATAAAAGCATAAATTTAGTCATCTCCAGCAGGGCAGTAAAACGCGTTATTAAATAGCTAAATAGGCACTAATTTAGGGCGTTTATATTAAATATTTCCCCTTTTTTGTATCGATTTATGTTGTGGCATATCAGTGAGTAACAATTAAGCAAGCGCTGTCATTAGAAAAAAGGACTGATTTTAAAGCGTTTAGGCGGGTATTTATTACATCTGTAACATTACTGTCATCTTGATGAAATATAATTTGCGCAACGACAGAATTAAAGGGTGTTTTGATGACTTCCAATCCGAATAAGCCGACTTTAAATACGGATCGAAGCCGTCTATTTAAAGACCGGTTTGCAAAGTGGGGTATTTCCGCAGGCGGAGTAATGGTATTAATAGCATTGTTATTAATATTCTTTTACCTTCTTTATGTAGTACAACCAATTTTTGAATCAGCAAAAGTAGAAAAACGTAACAGTTTTAACGTTGCTAATGCTGAACAAATTGTGGGCTTAGGTGTTGAGGAGCAAACTGAGGTTGCTTTTTTACTCTCTCAGCAAGGAAAGGTAGATTTTTATAGTGTGCAAGATGGCAGCTTTGGTAAAAAGCTTAAAACATTAAGCGCCGAGCTACCTAGTGATGCATCAAGCTTTGCAAACAGTGCGCCGTTTCAGGGGCATTATGCGTTTGGTTTAGAAAATGGCTCAGTGGTGCTGGTAGCACCTAAGTTTTTAGTTACTTTTCCTAACAACGAAAGAAAGCTAACGCCACGTTTAGATTATCCACTTGGCAAAATGGCATTAGAAGTTGACGAGCAAGGTGCTGCCATTAAGCGTTTTGCATTTAGTCATTACGAAGATAAAACAGCCGTGGTTGCTTTAACCGAAGACAAACGCGTTTTATTTAGCAGCTTTGTTGCTGAAGAAAACATGTTTACCGGTGAAGTAGAATGGGTAGTTGAGCGCACTGAGCTTAATATTGAAGGCCGTGTTGATGAGCTTCTAATTTCGCCAGACACCACCCGCACATTTGTACGTTCGGCAAATCAAATTTATGTTTACGATACACGCTACCCAAGCGAAGTAGAGCAAATTCAGCTGCTTTCGGCTAACGAAGAAAGTGCTAACTTAGTGTCTGCGCAGCTACTTGCTGGTGCTAACTCACTCATGCTTGCAAACGATAACGGTGAAGTATCGCAGTGGTTTGAAGTAAATACAGACAGCGGCCGTGAGTATCAAAAAATTCGCTCGTTTGAAACAACTAAACAAAGCAAGCTGAACATTTTTACCGAGTTTTATCGTCGAACTTTCTTCACTACAAGCAGTAATGGTGAGCTAGGTGTGTATTACACCACAAGTGAGGCAAAACTTTGGCAAGGTAAAGTAAGTGATGGCGAGATTAAAAACTTTGCTATAGCTCCGCGCTCAAATGCCGCCCTTATTTTAGCCGATAACCAACTAACCGTATTAGAAATTCATAATGAGCACCCAGAGGTTACCTGGTCTGCACTATGGCAAGAAGTGTGGTACGAAGGTTACCCTGAGCCTGGTTATATTTGGCAATCTACATCAGCAAGTGATGACTTTGAGTCTAAATTTTCTTTGGTTCCTATTTCGTTTGGTACGTTGAAAGCAGCGCTTTACGCCATGCTATTTGCAGTACCCATTGCGCTTTCTGCCGCTATTTACACCGCTTACTTTATGTCGAGCGAGCTGCGTAAAGTGGTAAAGCCAACGGTAGAAATTATGGAAGCCCTCCCGACTGTAATATTAGGCTTTTTAGCAGGCCTGTGGTTAGCGCCACTTATAGAAGAGCACCTACCAGCTATTGTCGGCTTATTGATTTTATTACCGTTAGGTGTGCTAGCAACAGCACTAGGTTGGACTAAGTTACCAGCGAGTATTCGCCATAAAATCCCTGAAGGGTCGCACTCTATTTTACTTATTCCGGTTGTATTATTTATAGGCTGGGTATCGTTTGCAATGAGCGAAACAGTAGAGCTTTGGATGTTTGACGGCAATGTACGTCAATACCTAACCAATGAGCTTGGTATGACGTTTGACCAACGTAACTCTTTAGTGGTGGGGATTGCGATGGGCTTTGCCGTTATTCCTACTATATTCTCGATTGCAGAAGATGCCGTATTTAGTGTTCCTAAACACTTATCAAATGGCTCACTAGCACTTGGTGCTACGCAGTGGCAAACGCTAGTACGTGTTGTACTACTTACAGCAAGCCCAGGTATTTTCTCTGCTGTAATGATGGGACTTGGCCGTGCAGTAGGCGAAACCATGATTGTATTAATGGCAACAGGTAATACGCCAATTATGGATTGGAGTATTTTCCAAGGTATGCGTACGCTTGCAGCAAACATTGCGGTAGAAATGCCTGAATCAGAAGTAGGCAGCTCGCACTATAGAATATTATTCTTAGCAGCATTTGTACTATTCATATTCACCTTTATTTTCAACACAGTGGCTGAGTTTGTTCGTCAGCAACTGCGTGAAAAATACAGCTCAATGTAAGTGGAGAGACACGACATGGTAAAGCAGTGGTTTAAGTCTGGTTCTCCTTGGATTTGGATGACAGGTGGTGCGGTAAGCATCAGCTTAATTTCAGTTCTCGGTTTATTAGCAATGATAGCTTGGAAGGGATTAAGCTTTTTCTGGCCATCAGAGGTAGTTCAATTTGAGCTAGAAGGGTCTATTTCAAAACAAACCATAATTGGTGAAGTTTACGACCGAGAACTTGTGCCTACAGCGCGTTTAGCTGCAACAGGTATTGATGTATCAGATTTTAATAAAGACGAAGTTGAGCGTTTACTTATAAAAACAGGTAACCGCGAATATGTAGATTTAGATTTTCGTTGGATATTAGAAACCGATATTACTGAGCAAAGTACACCGGCTACGCTTGCTGTATTTGAGCGCAGTAAAAACGGTAACTTTTATGGCTACATAGAAGGTGTAATTAAAGATGGAAAGCCGGTTACTGGCGATAAAATCGAAACCTTACATGAGCTAGTAGAGCGTGCGGTTGATTTAAACGACGAAGCGCTTGATTTACAAAATGGCGACATCGGTCATATCAACTACGAATTAGAGCGTCTTCGCTTACAAGAAAAAGCGTACCTACTTGATGACGAACTAACCGATGAGCGTGTTGCTGAGCTTGCTCAAGCACGTGCCGAGTTACGTAACGAATACGCAGTACTTGAAAAAGAGTTATTTGCACTGCGTAAAAAAGCCAAACGTGACCAAGTTTTAGTTAAGGACATGCGTGGTGAAGTAGTCACCATTCCACTGTATCAAGTGCTTGATGTTTGGTTGCCTAACGACATGGGCTTTTTCTCAAAATTAGGTCATTACTTTGTGCAACTGGGTAAGTTTGTATCAGACGACCCACGTGAAGCAAACACCGAAGGCGGCGTATTCCCTGCTATATTCGGTACAGTATTTATGGTAATGCTAATGGCCGTTATTGTGACCCCATTTGGTGTTGTAGCTGCAATTTACTTACATGAATACGCAGCTAAAAATGCAGTAACTAAGATGATTCGTATTGCGGTAATTAACCTTGCCGGTGTACCGTCTATTGTTTACGGTGTATTTGGCTTAGGCTTTTTTGTTTACATGTTAGGTGGTAGCCTCGACCAACTGTTTTACCCAGAAGCTGCGCCTACGCCAGTATTTGGCACGCCGGGTGTTATGTGGTCTGCGCTTACATTAGCTATTCTTACATTACCGGTTGTTATTGTATCAACCGAGGAAGGTTTATCGCGTATTCCTAGTACAGTGCGTGATGGTTCATTAGCGCTTGGTGCAACCAAAGTAGAAACCTTGTGGCGTATTATTATTCCTATGGCAAGCCCAGCAATTATGACAGGTTTAATACTTGCTGTTGCTCGAGCGGCCGGTGAAGTTGCGCCGTTAATGCTCGTAGGTGTTGTAAAAATGGCCCCTACGTTACCACTTGATGGCAACTTCCCTTATTTTCACTTAGATAGAAAGTTCATGCACTTAGGCTTTCATATTTATGATGTGGGCTTTCAAAGCCCGAATGTTGAAGCGGCACGCCCGCTGGTATACGCAACGGCCTTCTTATTAGTGTCGGTGATTATTACCCTCAACATAACAGCGATAGGAATACGTAACCATTTACGTGAAAAATTCAGATCGCTTGAACACTAATTAGTAAAGAATTATAGGTAACAAACATGATTACAGTCGCTCCACAAGTAAACCAAGCTAACAAAAGCTTGAAGTTAGACTTAGAAAACTTAACTGATGACCAAAAAGCGTTAGAGATTAAGGACCTTGATCTTTACTATGGTGAAAAGCAAGCGCTTAGCAAAGTAAATATGAATATCCCGAAAGGCCAAGTTACGGCGTTTATCGGTCCATCGGGTTGTGGTAAATCAACGCTATTGCGTTGTATTAACCGCATGAATGATTTAGTTGATGTGTGTCGTATTGAAGGTGAAATATTACTTCACGGCCAAAACATTTACGATAAAAGTGTAGATGTAGCCGCGCTTCGTCGTAACGTGGGTATGGTGTTTCAGCGTCCTAACCCATTTCCTAAATCAATTTATGAAAATGTGGTTTATGGCCTACGCTTACAAGGTATTAAAGAAAAGCGTAAGCTAGATGAAGTGGTAGAACAATCACTTCGCGGTGCGGCTTTATGGGATGAAGTAAAAGACAGATTACACGATAGCGCATTTGGCCTATCGGGTGGTCAGCAACAGCGTTTAGTTATTGCCCGTTCAATTGCGATTGAGCCTGAAGTACTATTACTTGATGAACCAACATCGGCACTTGATCCAATTTCTACTTTGGTTATTGAAGAGCTAATTAACGATTTAAAGAACAAATTTACCGTTGTTATTGTGACACATAACATGCAACAAGCAGCACGTGTATCTGATCAAACGGCCTTTATGTACATGGGCGAGTTGATTGAATACTCAGACACAAATACCTTATTTACAACGCCAAGCAAAAAGAAAACGGAAGACTACATTACAGGCCGTTACGGCTAGTCATATACGTTTTAGTGTTGTAAACGAATTTAAGAGAAGGTAATTATGGAACATAATATAAATAAGCATATTTCTGGGCGCTTTAACCAAGAGCTAGAAAATGTTCGTAACCATGTACTTAACATGGGTGGCCTAGTTGAGCAGCAGCTAAGCAGTGCATTAGATGCAGTAAGTCGTAATGATGCTGAACTGGCACAAAAAGTACGCCAGAACGATTACAAAGTAAATGCAATGGAAGTTAGCATTGATGATGAATGTACGCGCATCATTGCTCGTCGTCAGCCTGCTGCGAGCGATTTACGCTTAGTAATTGCCATTGCAAAAACGATTGCCGATTTAGAGCGCATTGGCGATGAAGCAGAGCGCATTGCTAAAGTGGCTTTGGATTCATTTACTAAAGATCAGCAAGATTTATTAGTGAATATTGAAAACATGGGTCGCCAAGTTTTAAAAATGCTACACGATGTACTTGATGCGTTTGCGCGCATGGATGTACAACGCGCCTTTGAAGTACATAAAGAAGATGCAAAAGTTGACCGTGAATATGAAGCAATCACGCGTCAAATTATGACTTACATGATGGAAGATCCACGTTCAATTCCTAAAATTATGGATTTAGTATGGTCTGTACGTTCATTAGAGCGTATTGGCGACCGTTGCCAAAATATTGCGGAATACATTATTTATTTTGTAAACGGCAAAGATATTCGTCATACATCTCAAGAAGATATAGAAAAATCGTTGTAGGTTTTTATCTATCATTCTTTTTTATTAAAGCGGCTTAGTGCCGCTTTATGCATTGTTAGCCATGATGAAATAATAAAAAGCGTTCACAATCGCGGCTAATACTGTAAAATTCGTGCTGCAAAGCATATCAATTTGATTAAAGGGTCAGTTATGCCTACAAACGCGTTTTTAGGAGTATTTGCAAAATCTCCTATCAAACCAATGGAAGAACACATCAAGAAGGTTCATCAAGCAAGTAAAGCCTTGATACCTTTTTTTAATCACGTATTTAAAGAAGAGTGGCAGCAAGCAGAAGAGCTTCGCTTAACTATTCGTAATTTAGAGCGTGAAGCTGATGATATGAAAAGAGATATACGCTTACAATTACCGCGTGGTTTATTCATGCCGGTAGAGCGTACAGATCTGCTCGAACTCGTAACTCAACAAGATAAAATAGCAAATAAGGCTAAAGACATTGCAGGGCGCGTAATTGGCCGTGAAATGACAATTCCTAGCGCTATGCAAGCAGACTTTTTAGCTTATCTAACACGTTGTGTTGATGCGACTAAACAAGCATCAAAAGCAATTAATGAGTTAGAAGAATTGTTAGAAACGGGCTTTAAAGGTCGCGAGGTGACTTTAGTAGAAAAAATGCTCGTAGAATTGGATGCCATAGAACAAGACACGGATGAAATGCAAATTAAAGTACGCCGCCAACTACGCGATGTAGAAAGCGAGCTAAACCCAATTGATGTTATGTTTTTATACAAAATAATTGAATGGGTTGGCGAACTTGCAGATATTGCAGAGCGCGTAGGATCACGTCTTGAGCTGATGCTAGCTCGTTAATTTATAAAAATCAGTTCAAACGAAAGATTAAGGTTACACAATGGATATCATTGCATCTTACGGCACGGTATTAGTTTTAATTGCCGCAGCAGTCGGCTTTTTTATGGCTTATGGTATTGGCGCGAACGACGTTGCTAATGCGATGGGTACTTCGGTAGGTTCAAAAGCGTTAACAATTAAACAAGCAATTATTATTGCTATGATTTTTGAATTTGCTGGTGCTTACTTAGCAGGTGGTGAGGTTACATCAACAATCCGTAAAGGTATTATTGATGCTGCGCCTTTTACTGCTCTCCCTGATTTAATGGTTTTAGGTATGATCTCTGCGCTTTTTGCAGCGGGTGCTTGGCTATTAATTGCCTCATTTTTAGGTTGGCCTGTTTCAACAACTCACTCAATTATTGGTGCAATCATTGGTTTTGCATTAGTTGCAGTGGGTACAGAGGCTATTCAATGGAATAAAGTAGGTGGTATTGTAGGTAGCTGGATTATTACACCTGCTATTTCGGGCTTTATTGCTTACTTAATCTTTATGAGTGCGCAAAAGCTGATTTTTGATACTGATGCACCACTTAAAAACGCAAAACGCTTTGTACCTTTGTACATGGGTTTAGCGGGCTTTATTATGGCGCTAGTAACAATTAAAAAAGGCTTAAAGCATATAGGTATTAACCTAGGCGCTACTGAAGGCTATTTAATTGCGATCGCGATTGCTCTGATTGTGGCTATTATTGGTAAAATTGCGATTTCACGTTTAAATATCGACCCTAAAGCCGATAAACAAATGCAATTTAATAACGTAGAAAAAGTATTTGCGGTATTAATGGTATTAACAGCGTGTTGTATGGCGTTTGCGCATGGCTCAAACGATGTAGCGAATGCAATTGGTCCACTTGCTGCGGTTGTGAACATTGTTGAAAGCAACGGTGAAATTGCTAAAAAAGCGGCTATTGCTTGGTGGATTTTACCACTAGGTGGTTTTGGTATTGTTGCCGGTCTTGCTATTTTAGGTAAAAAGGTAATTAAAACGATAGGTGAAGGTATTACTCACTTAACGCCTAGCCGTGGTTTTGCTGCCGAATTAGCTGCTGCGTCTACCGTTGTTATTGCATCAGGTACAGGTATGCCAATTTCTACTACTCAAACCTTAGTTGGTGCGGTATTAGGTGTAGGTATGGCACGTGGTATTGCTGCACTTAACATGGGTGTTATCAGAAACATTGTAGTTTCTTGGGTAATTACATTGCCAGTTGGCGCTGCCCTTGCTATTGTTATTTTCTACGTACTAAGAACCGCGTTTGGGGTTTAACAAAAAAGTACTCAAAGACTTTTAGCTTGAAAAGATCTCAACGCCCTAGGTGTTGGGGTCTTTTTATTTGTGGAAAGAAAAAATGACCAACCTACCAAGTATTAAACAGCTACAGTATTTATTAGCTGTACATCAGCACCAGCATTTTGGCCGTGCAGCAAGTGCGTGCTTTATTGGGCAATCTACTTTAAGCAGTGCAATTCAAAACCTTGAAGAAACACTCGGTTGTCAGCTAATTGAGCGAGAAAATCGCAGCCTTATGTTTACCAGTATTGGTGAAGAGGTCGTGGAGCGCTCTCGTAAAATTATTAACGATACAATTAGTTTAAAAGAGCTAACCAAAAGCTTTTTAACGCCACTCAGTGGTAAGTTAGTGGTAGGGGTTATACCCACTATCGCCAGCTTTATAGCGGCGCCTTTGTATCACTTTTGTAAGCAAACCTTTTGCGATTTAGAGTTGGTACTTGTTGAAGATACCAGCGACAAGTTATTAGATAAGCTTGAACACGGCCATATTGATTTAGCCTTATTAGCCTTACCGTACCAAACGGAGAAGTTTCATACTCAAGTATTGGCTAAAGATCACTTTAGTTTAGTGCACCATAAAGATTACAGCCCTGCTAAAGGCGTTGAAGACTTTAACTTGCTACCCGATGCTAGTGTGTTTTTATTAGAGCGAGAGCATTGTATGACGGGGCATGCATTGAGTGCGTGTCATCTAAACCGCTCAAGCTGTATTAACCCTTTTGAAGCTGCAAGCTTACATACCTTATTAAGCATGGTAGAGCATCAGTTAGGGGTTACATTTTTACCGCAAATGGCGATTAATGCGGGCATTCTTAAAGATAAAAACATGATAGCAACCCCATCGCAAGGCGATGCCTACAGAGATATAGGCATACTGTGGCGTAAAACCACAGGAAGAATTCGCGACTTTAAGTTATTCAGCCAACAGCTAGAAGTGTTTTTAGCTCGCCAATGTAGCTTAGATTTTGAGAGTTAAGCCTATTTACCTTTAAGGTTAAAATGTAGCAGTAATATGTTGTTTTAGGTAAACAGGGTCTGAGCAGTGTGGTTATTGGCCACTATTAAGCACTCGCGTAGCATAAACAAAACAGCAGCCTACAAGGGCTGCTGTTTGCTATGTGTTTGGCTTTCAAAGGGTTCGAGTTCGGGTAGAAAAAGCAAGTAAATCCAAACCACTACATTAAAATACGGGAGTAGGCCTAAAGTAGCAAATACGCCTACTGGGTAGCCCTTTAGCTGCGCGTACCGGTAGCACTGATACGCAATTACACAATGTATTATGAGAAGTAAAATAATCAACTGCGCCATACCTTCCTCCTTAAACCTGACAAGCTTTAACCTCTATGTAATTGCTAGTCATGTATGCTTATAGGTAATGTCATGTTTTTATTGTTAAATCATCAAAATAACAAGACATTTACTAAGTGGTACGTAAAGTATAGGCAATAAGTGCAATAATGATAGTAATAAAATGCTTAAAACTGTTTAAAAATGTTTAGCTGGCGCTAGTGTGTTGTTGGATAAAAGGTTTCTTCTGGTAAATAATTTTAAGCGTCGATTGTACTTTTTCTACAGGCACAGGACGGGCAATAAAATAGCCTTGTCCGTAGTCCACACCAATCTCTTTTAGTGCAAAAAATATCTCTTCGCTTTCTACGTATTCTGCCACAGAGCGCTTATCAAGGGAGCGGCTTATATCGTTAATGGCCTTAACCAGTGCTAAGTCAATGGGGTCGTTAATCATGTCGCGTACAAACGAGCCATCTATTTTTACATGCTGTGCAGGTAACTGTTTTAAATAGTTAAATGTACTAAACCCTGTCCCAAAATCATCAATAGAAAAATGACAGCCTAAACTGTTAAGTTTTTCTATCATTTTACGGGTGGCTTTTAAATTGTTAACTGAGGCCGACTCGGTGATTTCAAAAATAATACGCGAAGGCGGTACGTGGTATTTTTCTAGGCTCGATTCTATATGTGGCAATAAGCGCTCATCTAAAAACGATTGAGCAGAGAGGTTAATAGCCACTTGGTTTAAATCTGGGTGCTCAGCCACGCTAGCAATGGCATTGCGAATAACACATTGGTCCATTAAAAAGGTGTCGTTTAGCAGCTCAAGAGAGGGAATAAATTGATTAGGGAAAATAAGTTTATCGTCTACTTTTAAACGCAGTAACGCTTCAAAATAAGCCACTTTATTGGCTTTAAAGTCCCATATAGGCTGGTAGTGCAGCTCTACGTTATCTTGCTGAAGTGCTTGTCGAATCTCATGCCCCCACTCAAGCCCGGTTTGCAAGGTGTTATTTTGCGCATCTTCTTTTGAGTAGCAGTGCACTAGGTTACGGCCTAAACTTTTAGCAATATATAAGGCAATATCGGCTTGCTTAAGGCACTCACTCGGGTCGCAATTTTTAGCCGTTATTTGCGTTAAGCCAATAGAGCAGCTGATTGAATACACTTGATCTTCTGATTTAAACTCGTGCTGTTCAATCGCGCTACAAATACTCTCTGCAATTAGGTGAGCGTCAAGCAGCTGCGTATTTTTTAAAATAACAGCAAATTCGTCACCGCCTATTCTACACACTAAATGTTTAGCGCTAATGTTTGCTTCAAATAATTGAGCTACATCTTTTAGTACAATGTCGCCTTGTTGGTGGCCTTTGCTGTCGTTAATTATTTTAAAATGATCTAAATCGATGTAAATAAGTGCGTGCTCTACATCACCATAGGTGTGCTTGGTTTGGCATATTTTATTGAGTTGTTGATCAAAATAATAACGATTATGTAAACCTGTTAGCGTATCGTGCAAGGCTAAGTGGCGCAGCTTTAATTCAGCTTGTTTACGCTCGTGTATGTTGTCGATTGTGGCAGTAATGGTGGCATTATTACGGCTGTTTTTTATTAGCTGTAAGCGGCATTCCACCCAAATCTGATTGCCATTTTTATGATTAAGTTGAATCTCGACTTGCTGTTGGTGCATGCCGCCATTAAGAATATCGTTAATGGTCGTATTTAGTTTTACTTGGCATTCATCAGAGCAATAATCGATTAATGATTTTTGCAAAGACGATTTAACCCCAAAGCCACTTAGTGTTTCCCAAGCAGGATTGATAAAGCGAATTTTACCTTGTTGGTCAAGCTCTAAAACCACCGTATTTAAATGCAGCAAAATACGTTGGTGCGCCGAAAACAGCTCTTTGTAGCGTACTTCGCTAATACTTAACTGCTCAACCTTTTGGGCAAACTCAGCATAACTAACCATAAAGTCTTCACGGCGCGCAGCATGGTCACATACTTTATTTAAAAACGACGGGTCGTATGGCGCTCTTATAAAGTCGGTAACACCGGACAGCAGCAGCTGCTCTGCATAGTCGGCATCGTTATTATCAATAATAGTTACAATGGCTTGTTTAGGGTTATGTTGTAGTATTTCTTCAACTAAAACACTTGAAGTATCTGCGCGCGACGCGGTTGCATCAAGCAGTACAATAGCAAATTGTTGTTGGTTGTAAGCATTTAAAGCACTTTGGCTTGAGGTGACATGGGTAATGGCAAAATTGAGCTTAAGTTGCTCCGCTATTTCATCGGCTTTTTGCGCTATTGGCTCAAGCAAGAGTAAATTAAGGCGGCTGCTTTTTTCTAAATGCGTAGACAGAACATTGGCCAGCACCTGCGGCAGCATATCTTGGTGCTCAAAAGGCAGTACGGCATCTATGCCATAACTACGAGCGGTGGTTTCTGCTATACGCTCACAATAAATAGGGGGAATAAGTAAAATAGGGGTGTTTTTAGGTGTTTTAAGTAAGCCTGAGCGGATCATGCGAGAAAAACGCCAACCATCTATTTTCCCCACGCTTAAGCCCGTAATAATCATGTTTACTGGCTGCTTTTTTAACAGGGTGAGTGCATCTAGGCTATCTGCGGCTTCAATAAATTCAAATACGTTTAAGTACTCTAAAGTGGCGCGTATAGTGCGGCGTTCTTCGCTACTTGCGTTTAGAATGAGCAACTTCAGCTTATCTGCCACTTTTTTATAACCCCAAAACTAAACCATCATTATTAAGGACAGTAAGAATAATGATATTTACCAATAAGAACAAGATTATTTAAAGTAGTTACTCAAATGTATCTAAAATAGGGCGAATCCTCTCAACTGTGGTAGATATCTTGAGCTTAGCCGAGGATAGATATACACTTGGCGCGATTTTAATGATGTGGAATACCGACTATGCGCGTGGCTGACTTTAGCTTTGACTTACCTGATGAATTAATTGCTCGTTTTCCTAAACAAGACAGAACCAGCAGCCGTTTACTAACCCTAGATGGCCCAACTGGCAACGTTGAACATAAAGTGTTTAGCGACCTACTTGATTTAGTAAACGAAGGTGACTTATTAGTATTTAATAATACCCGCGTTATTCCTGCTCGTATGTTTGGCCAAAAAGCCTCTGGCGGTAAAGTCGAAGTACTTGTAGAGCGTGTAGTTGATGAACACCGCGTACTTGCCCATGTAAGAGCAAGTAAGTCGTTAAAGCCTGGTAACGAAGTTATTTTAGAAGGCAAAGCAAAAGCGACAATGATTGCGCGTCACGATACGTTATTTGAGCTTGAATTTGATCGTAGCCAAAATGTACTCGATATTCTAAACGATATTGGCCACATGCCTTTACCTCCTTACATTGACCGCCCAGACACCGAAGCTGACCGCGAGCGTTATCAAACCGTTTATGGCGAAAAGCCCGGTGCAGTAGCAGCGCCTACAGCAGGGCTGCATTTTGACGATAAGCTAATGGCGGCATTAAAGCAAAAAGGCGTAAACATGGCGTTTGTTACGCTACATGTGGGCGCAGGTACGTTTCAGCCGGTGCGTGTAGAAAGCGTAGATGAGCATGTAATGCACTCTGAATATATTGAAGTACCTGATGAGGTGGTTCACGCTGTTGCTAATACAAAAGCTAACGGTGGGCGTGTTATAGCTGTGGGAACTACCTCTGTGCGCTCGCTGGAGTCGGCAGCAAAAGTACACGGCGGTAAATTAGAGAGCTATTTTGGCGATACCGATATTTTTATTTTTCCGGGTTATCAGTTTAATGTAGTTGATGCCATGGTGACTAACTTTCACTTGCCAGAATCAACCCTCATAATGCTAGTAAGTGCCTTTAGCGGCCAAGATAACATTATGGGCGCGTACAACACGGCTATAGAACAAAAGTACCGCTTTTTTAGCTACGGCGATGCGATGTTTTTAACACGTAAATAAACACGTTTTTATCCGGTACCGTTTTTAAAAGCCCAGCTCGCACGCTGGGTTTTTATTTGCCTGCGCTAATACGCAGTGAATTTAGCGCAGCTAATAGTAATAACGGGGCAAAAAGGGTAGAATCGAGCGGTTAAATTATAGCTTGTTGGACTGTTTTTCCGACATTGAGGATGATATGAAATTTGAATTAGACCGCACCGACGGAAAAGCGCGCCGCGGCCGCTTGATTTTTGACCGTGGTGTAATAGAAACGCCTGCATTTATGCCAGTAGGTACTTACGGTACTGTTAAGGGCATGACCCCAGATGAAGTTAAAGCCACAGGGGCACAAATTTGTTTGGGTAACACCTTTCATTTAATGCTACGCCCAGGTACTGAAATCATTAAGCAACACGGTGATTTACACGACTTTATGAATTGGGACTTTCCAATTTTAACCGACTCAGGTGGTTTCCAAGTATTTAGCCTTGGTGCTATGCGTAAAATTACCGAAGAAGGCGTCTTGTTCCAATCGCCGGTAAATGGTGACCAAATTATGATGTCGCCTGAAAAATCAATGGAAGTACAGCGTGATTTAGGCTCAGACATCGTAATGATTTTTGACGAATGTACGCCATACCCTGCCACCGAAAAAGAAGCTAAAGACTCAATGGAGTTATCGCTTCGTTGGGCTAAGCGCTCTAAAGAAGGCCACGGCGATAACCCATCAGCCTTATTTGGTATTATTCAAGGTGGTATGTACCCAGAGTTACGTGCACAATCACAAAAAGGCCTAGAAGAAATTGGCTTTGATGGTTACGCATTAGGCGGCCTATCGGTTGGTGAGCCTAAAAACGAAATGATGAATATTCTTGATCATTGTGCGTACAAAATGCCAGAAGACAAACCGCGCTACTTAATGGGTGTAGGTAAACCTGAAGACTTAGTTGAGTCTGTTCGCCGTGGTATTGATATGTTTGATTGTGTAATGCCTACCCGTAATGCACGTAATGGTCATTTATTTATTACCACAGGTACAATTAAAATTCGTAACGCAGTACATAAAACAGATACTGGCCCACTTGATCCTGAGTGTGATTGCCATACCTGTAAAAATTATTCGCGTGCTTATTTGCATCACCTTGATAAATGTAACGAAATTTTAGGCGCACGACTAAACACAATCCATAACTTACGTTACTATCAACGTGTTATGGAAGGCCTACGCAATGCAATTAGCGAAGGTAAACTAGAAGAATTTGTTAGTGATTTTTATGCTCGCCGTGGCCAAGACGTGCCAGAGCTTGCAGATATAAATTAAAATTTAAAAATATAGAGGAAGTATTATGAGTTTATTTATTTCAAACGCACACGCCGCTGCTGGTCAACCTGCTGCAAGTGGTGGCTGGGAAATGCTAATTATGTTAGCTATTTTCGGTTTAGTTTTTTACTTTTTAATTTACCGCCCACAAGCTAAGCGTGTTAAAGAGCACAAAAGCCTTATGAGCGCGATGGCTAAAGGTGATGAAGTACTTACCCAAGGCGGTTTAGTAGGTAAAATTGTTAAAATTACTGAAGATAAAGATTTCATCGTGATTTCTTTAAATGAGCAAGCTGAAGTAACAGTACAAAAATCGGCAGTATCTGCTGTATTGCCTAAAGGCACAATGAAGTCACTATAAAAATAAAAAGGACATGCCTGTGTTAAACAAGTTTCCAATTTGGAAGTATTTACTTGTTTTAGCTGTGGTAGCCATTGGCCTTTTATATGCTTCTCCAAACTTGTATGGCCGCGATCCGGCCATTCAGGTTTCGGGGGCAAAAGGCGCAGATGTCGATCTCAGTGTAGTAGACAAAGTAAACGCAACCCTCAAACAACATAATGTAACAGCTAAGTCTACCGTGCTTGAAGGCGGCCAAGTATTAGTACGTTTTAAAAATGTTGAAGAACAGCTAAAAGCGCAAGACTTACTGCGTAATTCTCTTAGCGACGATTATATCTCTGCTATTAATATGGCACCTGCGCAACCTGCATGGTTAAAATCATTGGGTGGTAACCCTATGAAGCTAGGTCTTGATTTAAGTGGTGGTGTTCACTTCACCATGGAAATCGACATGGCAACCGCGGTAGATAATCAGCTAGAGCAAATGGAACAAGATTTTCGTAGCGACCTACGCGAAGAAAAACTTCGTTACCGTAGTGTTCGCCGCGTAGCGGGCTCTGAGCGTATGCGTGTAGAAATGCGTACCGAAGAAGATAAAGAGGCGGCTGAACGCTTTTTAGCATCGCGCTACCCACTAAACGTATACATTGATGATAGCAGTAACGATCGCGCATTTTTTGCCACTATGAGTGAGCAAAAGCTTAAAGAAATACGTGACTACGCTATTAAGCAAAACGAAACCATTATTCGTAATCGTATTAACCAAATTGGTGTTGCAGAGCCTAACGTACAGCGCCAAGGTGCTGAGCGCATTATTGTGCAACTACCAGGTGTACAAGATACAGCACGCGCTAAAGAAATTTTAGGTGCAACGGCCACGCTTGAATTTCGTGAAGTAGACGAAAACGCAGACCCAAGTGCTGCTGCTCAAGGACGTATTCCTGCGGGCACAGAAATGATCATGAGCCGTGATGGCTACCCTGTGGTACTTAAAAAACGTGTCATTCTTGAAGGTAGCCATATCACTGGTGCACAATCAGGAAACGACGAATACCAGCGCCCACAAGTAAGCATTACCTTAGATAGCAAAGGCGGGGCAAAAATGAATGCCTTTACCAAGCGTGCAATTGGTAAGCGCATGGCAACGGTATTTATTGAATACAAGCCATCGGGTAAAAAAGATGCTGACGGTAAAGCACTTCCACCTATTAAGGTAGAAGAGGTCATTAACGTTGCGACGATTCAAGCTCGTCTTGACCGCTCATTCCGTATTACAGGTATTGATAACCCAGCCGAAGCCCACAACTTAAGCTTACTATTACGCGCCGGTGCATTAGTAGCGCCAATTCAAATTGTTGAAGAGCGCACAGTAGGCCCAAGCCTAGGTCAAGAAAACATTGAAGCCGGTATGACAGCTGTAGCCCTTGGCTTTGCGTTTGTACTTGCCTTTATGCTTATTTACTACAAAGGGTTTGGTTTAGTTGCCAACATTGCACTAGCAGCTAACTTAGTGCTTATTGTAGGTGTAATGTCGTTAATTCCAGGAGCCACATTAACGCTGCCAGGTATTGCCGGTATTGTATTAACAGTGGGTATGGCGGTTGATGCTAACGTACTTATTTTTGAGCGTATTCGTGAAGAGCTGGCCGATGGCCGCAGCCCTCAACAAGCCGTTCATTTTGGTTACGATAGCGCCTTTAGTACTATTTTTGATGCCAATATTACCACTTTAATTGCTGCGGTTATTTTATTTGCAGTGGGCACTGGCCCTATTGCAGGTTTTGCCGTAACACTGGCAATTGGTATTTTAACTTCAATGTTTACAGCCATAGTTGGTACCCGTGCGGTAATTAACTTATTTATTGGTGGTAAGCGCATTGATAAACTTTCAATTTAAGGAGCGGACATGCAAATTTTAAGTTTGGGTGGTAAAACCCTACGTTTCATGTCACTTCGTAAAGTGGCTATGGGTTTTTCTACGCTATTAATTTTAGCGTCGTTTGCCTCAATTTTTATCAAAGGTTTAAACTTTGGTTTAGATTTTACTGGCGGTACCGCTGTAGAGGTTGGTTTTTCGCAACCTGCAGATTTGAAAAAAGTACGCTCAGTATTAGCTGAAAACGGGTTTGCCGATGCCTCAGTGCAGCTGTTTGGCTCTAGCCAAGATATTTTGGTTCGTTTAGCGCCGCGTGGCAGTGAAGTAAAAGCCGAAGTTATTGGTAACCAAGTTATTACTGCCTTAAAGCAAGCTGATGAGAGCGTAGTAATGCGCCGCATTGAGTTTGTAGGCCCAAGCGTAGGGGAAGACTTAAAAGAGCAGGGTGGCCTTGCCATGTTAACTGCGCTTATTTGTATTTTGATTTACGTGGCATTTCGCTTTGAGTGGCGTTTTGCTGTGGGCGCGGTAGGTGCACTATTACACGATGTAATTATTACAGTAGGTTTGTTTTCTGTATTAGGGTTAGAGTTTGACTTAACTATTTTAGCGGCAATATTGGCGGTAATTGGTTACTCACTTAACGATACTATTGTTGTATCTGACCGTATTCGTGAAAACTTCCGTAAAGTACGCATCGACGACACTATCGAAATTATCGACATGTCGTTAACGCAAACACTTAACCGTACACTTGTAACGTCAATCACCACTATTTTGGTATTGATTGCGCTATTTGTGTGGGGCGGACAAACCATTCACGGCTTTGCTACAGCCCTTTTATTTGGTGTGTTCATTGGTACTTATTCTTCAGTTTATGTTGCAAGCTCGGTAGCTATTACCATGGGTGTAAGTAAAGAAGATTTAATACCAGAGGTAATTGAAAAAGAAGGCGCAGACCTAGACGCATTGCCGTAATAGAGTTAACGCTAAATAAAACCGCTCAATTGAGCGGTTTTTTATTGTGCGCGGTTTTATAGAGCTTGGTTGCCTTTAAGACTAAACGTACACGCCTTTTAGGCTGAACTTAAAGCCTTGAGCCGGTTATATAATTAAACCATTACAATAACGTATGAATAGTTAACAGTATATTAGGCTATAAACTTAGCGCTTAGATTGTACCGCCCCTAAATTGAGCAAATTTAATCCTGAAAGGTCAATAGCACCTAATGCCATAAAATTGTCATACAGGCTTGCTACTTTAATGCCCCTATTAAACGACAATCAGGTTTTGCAGTGACGATGCAGCGCAAAGTACTAGAGTACATTTTAAATAACGGTGAAATAACCACGTTATTTCAGCCTATTTTTGATATAGCTAATCAAACAATTATAGGTTACGAAGCTCTAAGTCGAGGGCCTAAAAATAGCCCTTTGGAAATGCCTAACCGTCTGTTTGAAGCGGCCAGTGAGCACGCTTTAATTTCAGAACTTGAGCTATTATGCCGCTCAAAAGCAATTGAAAACTTTGTAAAGCTTAATTTAAACGGTAAGTTATTTTTAAATGTAAGCCCTAAAACCTTGCTCGACCCTTGCCACCCAAAAGGTGAAACCTTGCACTTAATAGAGCAGTTTGGTTTAGCAGCAAACCGCGTGGTGATTGAGGTGACAGAGCAAGAAAAGGTCGACGATGGTTTTTTATTATTAAAAACAATTGCACACTACCGCGAGCTGGGTTTTACCATTGCCATTGACGATTTAGGTGCTGGTTACTCGGGCTTAAAACAGTGGTCTGAACTATGCCCCGACTTTGTAAAAATCGACCGTTACTTTATTGATCATTGCGATGAAAGCGAAGTTAAAAAAGAGTTTTTAAAATCGATTACGGTACTAGCAAAAGCAACAAACACCGCAGTAATAGCCGAAGGCATAGAAAGAGTAGAAGAGCTTGCCTATGTTGAAAGCTTAGGCATAGCAAACGTACAAGGTTTTTTACTGGAAAAACCAAACTCAAATCCAAGCCTTGATTACAGCTCAGAGCAATTACAAGCATTGAACTTTAAACAGCCAAGCAATACGTTTGATCAATCAATGGCGATTGGCTGGCTTGCTGTTACACAAGAAGCAATAGACAGCGAAACCCGTTGCAAAGACGCCCACAAGCTATTCGAAAAAGACAAAGCCGTGATGAGCCTAGCGGTTTTAAATAAAGCCGGCCAACCGGTTGGGCTACTGCATAAAGATCAGCTCACTGAGGTGTTTGCTGCGCCCTATGGCCATGCACTTTACGACAAGTGCCCCGTAACCGACTTTATGGATAAACAACCTTTAGTGGTGGATGAAAACCAACTTCTTGATACCGTGAGTCAGCAAATTACAGAGCAAGACTTTGATATTCGCCGCCATATTGTGATCACCCGTAATAAACGTTACCTAGGGCTTGCCCCTTTGCGTGATATTTTAAAGCACATAACAGAAGAAAAAATTCGTCACGCCCAGCATGCTAACCCACTCACCATGCTCCCTGGTAATGTAGCGATTAATGAGGCAATAGAGCAAAGGTTACGCTCACAAAGTGCGTTTTCGCTTGCCTATATAGATCTTAATCACTTTAAGCAGTTCAATGATTTATACGGCTATGCCAGTGGCGATAGTGTGATTAAATTATTGGCAGATGTAACCGTGCAAGCATGCGAAAACAGTGCTAACTTTGTAGGACATATAGGTGGTGATGACTTTATGGTTGTGTTTGACCAATCAGATGCTGTGTATATTTGTAATACCATAATTGAGCAGTTTGAACTGCAATCACGCACTTTTTTTACGCCTGAGCACATTAAGAGCAAAGGCTACTGGGCTACAAATCGTGAGGGAGAAAAGCAATTTGTACCTTTACTTACGTTATCAATTGGCCTTGTGGAGCCCGACTTACAAGAATGTAAAAACAGCCATCAAGTTGCAGCACTTGCAACAGATGCTAAAAAAGAGGCTAAGCGGTATCGCCATAGTTATTTGTTTATTTGTAAGCGCAGAAAGCCTGCGCCTGCCGTAGTGCGCTTAGCACCAGAGGATAAACAGGTGGTATAAAAAATAGGTAATTATTATGTTGCCATTAAAAGTAGTTGTTGGTGGGTTTGCTTTATTTGCGGTTAGTTTTTTTGTGCAAGGGGTAGAAATTGTTAATGTTGCTCAAAAGCAAAGTGTGCAAAATGCCCGTGAAGAATACCTAAGTGAGCTATTAACACGAGCCCTAGAGCGGGCTAATTACCCTGTAGACATAAAAATGCAGCCAGTGAGCTTACAGCAACAGCGTGACCTGATTGAGCTAGATAAAACAGAGTTAGATGTTTATTGGAGCATGAGCAGCCCAGAACGAGAGGCACGGGCAATAGCTGTTAAAGTCCCGCTATTTAAAGGCTTTATAGGCAAGCGCGTTTTATTAACCAGTAAAAAAAATGTCGAAAAATTTAAAGGCATTACCACGTTAGCGCAATTAAGTGAGCTCTCGGCAGTGCAAGGGCATGATTGGCCAGATACAAAAATAATGGCCTATAACGGCTTACATGTAAGGCCGCTGAGTAACTATCAAGCTATGTTTACGCTTACTAGCCGGGGCAGAATCGATTACTTTCCTCGCTCATTTATCGAAGTTAATTCTGAGCTTGTTGCCAATGCGCAGAGTAACTTAGTTATTGTGCCTAATTTATTTATTAGTTATCCCACCGGTATTTATTATTTTGTTGTAAGTAGTAAGCCAGCTTTAGCGCAAGCCATAGAGCTTGGGTTGCAAAACATGCAAAACAGCGGAGAGTTTGATGCGTTATTTGATGAGTATTTTGCAAAAGACATAAACTCTCTCCCTTTCACAAAAGGTTATACCACGGAGCTAAAGCTCGATAACCCTTACTTTTAAAACAAAAAAGGAGCCATAGGCTCCTTTTTTATAATAGGGTTACATGCACTTTATTAGCGAAGTAACGCTTCAGGTAATACTGGGCGAATTTCACGGATAATTGCTTGAGTAAGCTTAGGTGCACCACAAATAATGTTACCGCTATTGTTGTAGTTAACGCCACCTGCAAAATCAACAACCATGCCGCCAGCTTCTTTTACAAGTAACTCGCCTGCTGCTGTGTCCCACGGTTTTAAACCAATTTCAAAAAAGCCATCAACACGGCCCGCAGCTACATATGCCATATCTAGCGCTGCAGAACCTGCACGACGAATATCAGCAGTTTGTGTAAACAATGCTTTAAACGCGTCTGTGTATGCATCTAAGTGGTGTTTTTGTTTGAAAGGGAAGCCTGTTGCTAAAATTGAACCAGCTAATTCTACGGTTTTAGTAACGCGTAAACGCTTGCTGTTTAGCTGTGCGCCTTGACCACGAGATGCAGTGAAAAGCTCGCCACGAATTGGATCGTAAATTACAGCTTGGTCTAAACGACCTTTTACTTTAAGTGCGATAGAAACCGCGAAATGAGGGATACCCTTGATGAAGTTAGTTGTGCCGTCAAGCGGGTCAACAATCCATTGGTAATCTGCATCTTTGCCTTTGTGCTCACCTAGTTCTTCACCAACAATGCAGTGATCAGGGTAAGATTTTAAAATTGTATCACGAATTACGGCTTCGGCTTCTTTATCAATGTTAGTCACTAAGTCGTTAGTGCCTTTTTGTTGAATTTCAACTTTTGATAAATCTTCACTTGCGCGAAGTAAAATTTTGCCTGCGTTGCGCGCAGCGCGAACCGCAATGTTTAACATTGGATGCATGGTATTACCTTTGGGTTGTAAAAGAACGTTTATATATTTAAGCCGGCGTATTTTAGCGACTTTTGCCATAAAGTAAACAATAAACCCTAAATACTTTTGTGCGTTTTTTGTACGGCCTTGAAATGCATGTAAATTTATTCGTATCTAAGACATGTTGGCGTGTATTGATTGAAATTTGTTCAACCAAAGGGCAACTTAATCACAGCGCGAAATGCGAAGCCTTGGGGGCTCAATAACTTCCATGAAGCAAAGCTTCCGCGTCCTGCTCACGCCCCTTACCTACATCCATGTAGGCAAAGCTTCCGCGTCCTGCTAGCAAACATACTGTTGTAAAAATTAATCTTACAAGGGCAATACACGCCAATAATACTAAAAAGTAAAAAAAGTGCTTTACCTAAAGTTAGCTTGAGGTTTTATCTTGTGTTTAAGCAATCAACTAGGGTAAATAATAATGAAATTAGAACACGTACATTTAGTAGTAAACGATATAAATGCCATGCTTAAATTTTACCAAGCAGCCTTTCCTTATTGGTCTATTAGAAGTGAAGGGCATAACACCTGGTATGGCAAACCTAAGCGCTGGGTACATTTTGGCGACGATAATCACTACATTGCTATAAGCGATAATGGCGAGCATAAAAACAGAGATTTGGCAGGGCATCAAGTCGGGCTGGCTCATTTTGCCTACGTTACAAACAACCTAGACGCTGTTATACAGCGCTTAAAACACGCCGGATTTAGCATTGATAAAGAGGGCGCAGAAAACCCATTTAGAAAAAACGTATATTACTTAGACCCAGCAGGGTTCGAGGTTGAGTTTGTGCAGTATATGAGTGACATTCCTAGCGAGCGTAATAACGACTTATAAAATAGGCATAAATAACGGTGTAGAAAAGCGCATAATATGGCTTTTCTACCCATTTGTTTTTACCCGTATTATTTATTACTCACCCCAAGCTGGGCCTTTAAATCATTAGCAAAACTCACAAATTTTTCTTTAATGGTGCGTTTAACTTTTACCTCCACCGAACCTAAAACTGTTTTACCTTCTAGGTTAATTGTGGGGCCTTGGCGCTTATTAAGCGACACCGTTTTGTTTTCAAAACTACCTAATATACAAAACATTTTAGAAACTACATTAACGTGCTCTGGTACGTAAATTTCTTCGCTGCCAAAAATACAATTTACATGCACGGTAACATGTTGGTGGGCAAAAATAGCATCAGTAAAATCTAAAACAATCGACCCCATATAGTTTTGAATGTAAATATCTTTAGGCACCACCCATTGGCCGCTACGCTCGCTTGAGCCTAAAATGCTTCGCAGTGTTAAGTTTTCTTCATCCGCTTGTTGGGCGCTGTAGTTAGGGGCAAATTGCGTTTGCTTTTGAGCACTGTACTGGGTATCTGTAGTAAGGGTTAAATCCTCAACTAAATTAAGTAACGCAGTATTTTCGGTTGCTTCCATTGCACTGTCTAAGCGCCTTTCAAAGGCTTCAGCTGAAATAACGCCATGGCTGTAGTTATAAATAAGTTGGTCTATCACTTGTTCGCGAACTTGCTCTATTGGGCGGTCTTCAATTTTTACAGACATGGGAATAATCCTTTTTATATGAGTTACCACTGTACATAGCAAGTGGTGTACCAAAACTTAACTATCTATATATCAATGGCTTATTATTTTAATAACTCCGCTTAATTTATTATATTAACGATAGATTAACCAAAATAGCAATATAATCGTTATTTTCACCACTTAAGAAAGTTTTACCTAATAGCCTGTAAATGTTTACTCGGAGGTGTTTTTATTTATACCTAATAAAATTGCTAACTCCTTGAATTTAAAGTGTTAATAAAGTTGGCCTAAAGCTCGCATACATAAAAGTGTCTTTAATCAAAAGGAGAAAGATTATGAAAACATTCAACAAATCTATGATTGCGGCTTTAGTTCTAGGTACTACAGCTATGGGTGCTCAAGCGGGCACTTGGGAAAATGAAAGTAAAGATGCTTGGATTGATGGTAAGGCAGAAACAGTGCTTCTTATGAACACTAATCTAAACAACTTTGACATTAACACTGATGTAAAAAATGGCAAGGTAGTACTTACAGGTAAAGTAAACAGCGACCTTGATAAAGAGCTAGCTGAAGAACTTGTAATTAGCCTAGATGGCGTATCTGATGTAGAAAACAACCTAACTGTTGTGAAAAACATGGATATGGACGACAAAGACCGTGACACTATGGATGATGACGATAACGACTTAACTGACGCTAAAATCACCACAGTAATTACTACACGTTTCTTATTTGACTCAGAAGTTGACGGTACAGATATCGACGTTGATACCGACAACGGTATAGTAAAACTTAAAGGTTCTGTTGAAACAGAAGCTGAAAAGCAGTTAGCAGTAAAAATCGCTAAAAATGCTGAAGATGTTCGTGACGTAGTAGATGAACTAACTATTGTTGCTGAATAATACACTATACTAAAAAGCCCAGCTTAGCTGGGCTTTTTGCTTGTCATTTTTAAAGGAGCTACATCATGGATATCATTCGTATAATACTGTCGATTTTATTACCGCCACTGGGTGTATTTTTACAAGTTGGTTTAGGTATGCATTTTTGGCTAAATATTTTACTAACTTTACTAGGTTACTTCCCTGGTTTAATTCACGCTATCTACATTATTGCTAAAAAATAATGTGTGGTGTGTTCAATGTGAGCCGGCCACTTTTTTATAATTATTAAAATTGTAAAAAAGCGGCTTACATACTTCAGCGTTTATTTTTCTGTTATTTCCTGCCTATTCGCATGCAAAAAGATTACTATTTAAGCAGTCAGCTTACTGATTGTTAAAATAAAGGTTTTTGCTAGTGACAAGCCTTAAAAAACTTTTTATACTGCAACCCGCTTTAGTCGCTCAGTGGCTAAACGCTTCAAAAATTAACTACCACGTAGTTATACAAAGTTGGCCCCTTAGCTCAGTTGGTTAGAGCACACGACTCATAATCGTTAGGTCCCCAGTTCGAGTCTGGGAGGGGCCACCACTTTTACAAACTTTCCAAGTAAATACCTACTAACCGAAATTACCCTGTGCTACCTCTGTCCTACTTTTCAATATATCAAATTAATGTAATTTTGTAACTTTTTTGACTTCTAGAATTAACGATGTAATTTTCTATCGCTGGTTCGATATTGTCTGTTGTTTTAATATCCTAAATTATGTTTAATAAAAAGATAATTTATGTCGAGCAGTGCAGGGATAGCTTAGAGGCGATAAGCTGGTCGATTAAATTGGATCGAGCAGCATTACTTTCGTTACGAAATCAAATTCCCATATCATAAATGATAGCAACTCTTGCATGTAGAGTACTAAGCTTCTTGGTGCAACAATCTATTATGTAAAAGAAAACTCTTTTGCATTAATAATATTTAAATAATTAATAAATATAGGATATTTCAATGGATAAAAAATATCAGGTTTTTGTTAGCTCAACTTATGAAGACTTAAGGCTAGAGAGACAGGAGGTAATGAATGCACTTTTGGAATTGGATTGCATCCCTTCTGGGATGGAGTTATTTCCAGCTGCTGATGAAGATCAGTGGAGCCTAATTCAAGGTGTAATTGATGAATGTGATTATTATATCCTGATTTTAGGCGGTAGATACGGAAGTGTAAGTAATAATGGGGTTGGGTACACTGAAATGGAGTATCAGTATGCTTTAGAAACTAACAAGCCCATAATCGCCTTTCTTCATAAGGAGCCAGATACAATTGAAAAAAAGAAGTGTAGTGGTCAACTAATTTTGGCCACAGTTTTAGAATCTTGATATCTAACCTCAGATTCATTCGGCGCTAAACCAGCATTATAATGATGTGGTCTAACATTATTGTAATATCCGTTTATATAATCACTCACACTATATTTAGCGTCTCTAAAGTTTTCATATCCAACTTTTGGCATCCATTCCGTCTTAAAGCTTCTAAAAAATCGTTCCATTGGCGCATTATCCCAACAGTTTCCGCGCCTACTCATACTTTGTTTGATTTTATAGCGCCATAAACGTTGGCGATATTTCAAACTTGTATAATGACTACCTTGGTCTGAATGAAACATTAGTCCTGACGGTTTCCCTCTGCTTTCATACGCGAGTTCAAGCGCTTTTAATGTTAAATTAGTATCTGGTGACAATGACATCGCCCAACCAACTACTTTGCGTGCAAATAAATCAATAACGACGGCTAAATAGGCCCAACGATTGCCTGTCCAAATATACGTCACATCACCGCACCATACGGTATCTGGCTCAACAACATCAAACTGTCTATCGAGCAGGTTTGGGATTTCAAGATGCTCATTACCACCCCTTTTATATTGATGCTGTGGTACTTGGCAGCTCTCTAGTTTTAGTTTAACCATTAGCTTAGCGGCGCGATAACGGCTTAATTCAAAACCGTTATTCGTTGCGATTGCCGCGATCGTTCGCGCTCCAGCTGAACCACCGCTCATTGCATGTATGGCTTTGACTTCAGCTTCTAGCCTTATTTGCTCTGGTGTCGGCGTTGTATCCCGTATGGCCCAATATTTATAGCTGCTGCGATGCACATTAAATACGCTACACAACACGCTAATTGGGTAACGCTCTCTTTGATTTAACTTTTCAATTAACGAGAATTGTTCAGGGAGTCGGACATCAAGAGAGCGGTAGCCTTTTTTAATATATCCTTTTCTAATTCAATGCGTTGGATTTGTTTTTTAAGCTCACGAATTTCAATTTGTTCGGGTGTCATAGGTGATGCAGTGGGAGTCTGGCCATTCCGTTCTTGCTTTAATTGAGTTACCCACTTACTTACAGTTGATTTACCAACCCCCATAACCTTAGCTGCATCTTCTTGCGTATAGCCTTGATCAACTACAAGCTGAGCTGTCTCTAATTTTATTGCTGCAGAATACGTTGCGCGTTTTAATTTCGTCATTTTTTCACCCAAATTTGTATGCTTATTAGCATAACATTTCTTTCTTAATGGGTGGCCAAATTAACTATGCCACTACAGGTGAGGCAGATGCAGAAAACGATTTAAACTTCTTAGCTGATTGTTTTGTTGATATTGGTGACTTTGAAGTTATAGAAAATACTGAAGCCCCACAATCAATTGTTCTAGGTCGAACAGGCATTGGAAAGAGTGCTCTTTTGGAGCAACTGGAAAGTAGCTCTGAAAATGTTATTAGGATTGAACCTGAATCTTTAGCGTTAAGACATATTTCAAATTCTACAATCTTAAATTTTTTTGAGGGTTTAGGTGTAAATTTAGATATTTTTTATAATTTGCTTTGGCAGCATACTTTCGCAGTTGAGCTTATCAAATATAAATATAACATTGACTCCATTCAAGCAAAAACCAACTTCATTGATTTAATAAGCAACCTACTGTCAGGTAATTATAAAAAACAACAAGCCTTAAAGTATATTGAAGAGTGGGGGGACAAATTTTGGGTCGATACTGAAACCAGAATCAAAGAATTAACAGAAAAGCTTGAAGCAAGTTTAAAATCTTCGATTTCTTCAAATGTACCAGGTGTAAAAATCACTGGAGGTGCAGGAGGGGCAATGACAGAAGAGGTTAAGTCAGAAGTAATCCACTATGGAAAAAAAGTTGTAAATACTGTCCAAATTGAAAAACTAGCAAAATTGGTAAATATTCTTGCTGATGATATTTTTAATGACCGAAAGCAAAAAACATTTATTGTTATAGATAGACTTGATGAAAACTGGGTAGATGATGAGCTTAGATATAAGTTAATTAAGGCTTTAATTGAAACAATTAAAAAGTTTAGAGCAATAAAACCAGTAAAAATAGTTATTACTCTTAGAACAGACTTACTTCATCGAGTGCTGGATAAGACTAAAGATTCAGGCTTTCAACCGGAGAAGTACAATAGTTTTTATTTAAAAATGGGATGGAGTCGTCCTCAGCTCAAAAGCCTGTTAGATATGAGGATTAATCAATTACTAAAGAACAAATACACTAATAGTGAAGTTTTTTTTGAAGATATCTTCCCGAATAAAATAGATAAGGTTACACCTCTTGATTATATTTTAGATAGGACATTGATGAGGCCAAGAGATGCTATTATATTTGTTAATGAGTGTCTTATTGAAGCACAAGGAAAAACTGAAATTACAGGTTCAATGATTAAGCAAGCAGAATTAGCTTATTCTCAAGGGCGTTTGGAGTCACTTAAATTTGAATGGCGAACAGAGCACCAATTGTTAGAAAAATATATTGAACTATTACATCATAAAAATAGTAAATTTAAAGTTTCTAGCATTTTAGATGAAGAATTAGAGCAAGTTATTTTGGGCTTAATAGAAATCCCTAAAGAGCAAGGTGACTTGGCCGTCAAAAGCGCACATGACTATGTTAAATCGAGCTATCCATCATCTCTCTCTTTCATGACTCAAGTTAGGCAGAATATTTTGTATACGCTATATAAAATAGGCATTGTTGGTATCAAAGTTGATGGGACAAGCACTGTAAAGTGGAGCCATGATAGAACTCAAAACTTAACTCCTAAACTCATAGAGCAAACTTCTATTGTCTATATACACAAGATGTTATGGAGAAGCTTAGCAATTGATAAAAGGCCTTCTTAACAAAGGGGCTTTCAAATAACCTCTATAAGGGATAGTTATTTGCGATGAAGACACATGGAGAAGGTATTATAAGCACCATTGCCTAATAACACTTGCCAGCTCATCTTCAATACAATACAGGTACGCAGTTGGCACTTCTAAAATATCAGCAAGTGCTTTTACTGTTTTAAAGTCTGGTGAGTGTACTCCTTTTTCGTATTGGTTCATTCTTGCTGATGCAGCAAACTCATCCATTCCAGCTAAAATTCCTAACTGTTTTTGCGATAGTCCTTTGGCTTTTCTTGCCTCTTTTAAGCGCTTTGGAAATGGTGATTCGTCATTAGTTTTCATTATTTATTATTCTTAACTTGAAAACTAAGAGTTTCTTAGCTTTAATTAAATCTAGATACTAAGGAATCCTTAGTTTTATGCTTGTGTTGCAAATTGAGTTAAGAGGAATGAATATGCTTGAAACGTTTGTGTGTGTACTGGTCGGGGCTATCTACTTGCTGGTAAGTATATTTATAAGCGATGAGCAGCCGTCGAAAGAAGACGAGCAACTAGATCAATTGAATGATGGTATGGGCAATATTATCGCTGATGGTGAATTTATGTCGCGTGAAGAAGCTGAAGATGCACAATCACGTGGAGAGCTTTACGACACCTATTACTAATCACTTCAAGAATAGGGCAGTGTTCAAAATTAGGCATGCCTAATTTTAAGGAGCAATGTAATGCTACTTTTAGAGCTATATAAAAATGTTGAGCTAAGGCCTTTCATCCCTGTAGTAGCTGAGTTTCAAAGCCGCTTAGCTGGTATCGAAGCGGAATGTGAACCATTAGGGCTATCATTTGAGAAAGAAGTGCAGACAGAGCAGGAAATCTTTTTTGCTCTGATTTCTCAAAAAGCGCTGGCTTTCGATGTAACAAATGAAATGGGTGAGGTTTGGGATATTAGATTAGAGCCTTTCAGTCATTTTAAGTCTCGAAGCAAAAAAATAACTTTTCCCTTCATGGGCTGTAATGAGCAGAAGCAACAAAATATAAGTGAGTGGATTATTGCTTTATGTAATTGGGAAAGATCTTTTCTATACTCAAGTGCAAAGCATTAGCAGAGATTGCAGTTATGACATCATACGAATGGTTTCAAATGTGGATTTTAATGGTGTTAACGATTCGCGCTACTCGACGCTATGACAAGCTGAAAAATGATCTTTTCACAGCAATAAAAGAAGGCAGAATTTAAACATGGCTCCTGTACTCGCTGGTTGCGCTTTGATTCTAAGTCTAGTGATCTTCTTCGCTACTTTGTTTTATCTTAAATGTAAGTGATATTGCGTAGACCTTTCCAAAAGCCTACTTAAAAAGATTATCAAGAAAATTTTTTTGTAGGCATTTTCACTAGCCAATCCCCACTTTTAAAAAAATAATATAGATAAAAATCATAAAGTTATTCTTTTTCGTTTACTAAACCATTTCACTTTGTCCCTAAAACATCAAAAACCCCCTGAAAGTTCCCCTAGCTTTTCAAGGACAAATATCTGATCACCTAATTACCATTGTCGCTCAACTAATTAATAATGTGTTGAGCTAATAATTGAGCTCAACGCTTACGCTTTGAGGTCAATTATAATGGAAAAGATATTTTATCGTTCAGAAGAAGTAGCCGACTTACTTTTTATCAGCAAACAAGCCCTTTTTAATCAAATCTCTAAGAACAAACAAGGCTGTGGTAATTATCCATTACCGCCACATATTAAAATTGGCGCTCGATTACTCTTCCCTGTTGAAGACTTTCATAACTGGTTAGCTTCTCAACCAAGAAACAAGTAACGCTAGTTATGGCGTATTTCGAGTGCAAAATGACTCATGTCAATTTGAAATCAGATATGTTTTCAATGGTGTGGCCTGTGTTTGCATTAGACGGAAAGTCTAAAGGTACATTAGATTTCTCATATAAAGGTGTATCAATAAAAATCGTTCCAAGCGTCCAGGGTCGAGCAACCATCAAAGACAAGGAAGTACTCATTTATTGCTTGAGCCATATCATGGCTGCAAAAAATGCTAAGTTAGAGCTCAGTAACACGGTTCGCTTCAACACCTATGATCTCCTAAAGGCTACTGGGAGAGGAACATCAGGAAAAGAGTACAAACTTGTTGAAAAGGCTTTATATCGGCTCGCAGGGACTTTAATCACTACTGATTATAAGTTTAATGGTCGAAGGTTTTTGGAAAGTATGGGCCTCATCGAAGGTTTTAAGTTAATCGAAGATAGTGGTTTAAGTTGTTGGCAAGTAACACTGCCCGATTGGCTCATTGAGACGGTTGATGACAATGATGTCTTAACATTACATGAAGATTACTTTCAATTATCCAAACCATTTGATCGCAGACTTTATGAAGTTTGCCGGAAGCGCTGTGGTAGACCTTCTAAGCAAGTTATCAAGTTAGATAATTTACGAGAAAGAATCGGTGTAAGACTACCGCTATCAGCCTTAAAGAACCGTATCGAAAAACTTAAAAAAATTTTAGATTATCGACTTAGGGTTGAGAGCGATAACGTACTCATTTTTCGCGATAATGAAAGTGGGAGAAGACAGCTTGCAAAGTTTGAAATTGAACGTTTACGAAAAGGGTAAAAGCCAGATAAGCGTAGTACTTTTAATTTTGGATAGTATCGTACTTTTGATCCAAATTATCGTACTTTTAGTTTTTCTGAGTCGTACTTTTGAATTTCATTCCTCTTTTAAAGTTTTGTATTTAGTGTAAATTTTAAGTTTTAAACGGGTGGGATAGCGAAACGTATTTTAAATATATAAATAAACGTATTTTATAGCTCTGATATTATAACCCCTAAATTTATACCGCTTAATTCTGATTATCAGTTATAACCTCTAAAATTATAATATTCGACTTTTAAAGTTGGTTAGTCAAAATAAAAACTTAAGCTTGGTGCCAAAATGGCACCGCTATTGACAGCAAGGTGGAATCACTTTATAATGTAAGAATACAAGTAAAGTTTTAATTACTTGTTATTGGCCCAATCGAACTTAGTTGCAGCTGTCCTATTTTATAAACAAAGGAAGCTCGATAAGATTTTTGGAACTAGGCCTTTATAAGGCCACTCTCTAAGAATTTAATTCTGGAGGGGAATAGAGGATCAAATATGAAAACTCAAAATATGGCGACCGAGCGTATTACTGCTCGAGTTACAATAGAAAATAGAGAGTTGCTGGAAAGAGCAGCATTATTATCTGGTGCAACAAGTCTTAATAGTTTTTTGACTAATGTAGCTATTTCAGAGGCTCAGCGAGTTGTGAATTATACGAATGTATTACAGCTGAGTGAAGCAAATGCAAACGCATTATTTGAAGCGTTAGACAAACCTGCGAATGTTAATGATAAGCTCTTACAAGCAGCCATGAAATATAAGGCTCGTAAGAATAATGAAAATAGAGAAAATTACCACCGAACATGATAAAAAGTCATTTGACTGCGGTGTTCAACCGCTAAATAATTACCTGAAAAAAATCTCAGGGCAACACGAAAAAAAACATCTTGCAAGAACATTTGTTCTTTCAGATGGAAAAGTACCTTCAAAAATCATCGGCTTTTATACCTTAGCTATGATGAGTATTGACCAATCATCTTTACCTCCGGAAATGGTCAAGAAGCTTCCAAAAGGCAATTTAAATTGCTCTCTTTTAGGCAGGCTCGCAATAGACCTTCAGCATCAAGGGCAAGGGCATGGTGAGTTCCTGTTGATAGACGCTATCCGCAATTCATATATTGCCTCTCTTTCAGTCCCTACCCCCATGCTAGTTGTAGATGCTAAAGATGATAAAGCAAAAGAGTTTTATGAGAAATATGGATTCATTGCTTTTCCTGACGAGCCTTATAGGTTGTTTCTTACGATGAAAGATAGTGAGTTGCTTTTGAACCGTGCTGACTTAATTTAGTTGAAAATAATTAGATTTAGTTTACGTACTCGTATTGATAGTTGCTAAATTAAGCAGGTATCTAGAAAGTAATTTGATATCTATTTGCAGCTTTTATGAAGCTGCAAATTATAATTCAAGCAGAGCAGTTCGCAGGCATCATCTCAATAACGTACTTACTAGTTCTATTTTTTGCTCCTTGCTTAAACTCTCTAGCTGCAGCTTAATATCTGTTAATCCCAAGTTGTAACAGGGACTGATAAGCCCCGCATATTTGGCTATCGTTTCTGTTACTTTTTCTGCTGGCTCTTTAAGCTCCTCAGCGGTTAAGATTAAATAGCCTGCAAGTTACATCACTTTTGTCTGTAATATGGTTTAGAAGGCGTTTCAGGAGGTATCCTGATACTCCGCTACTCTCAGCCATTGATGTAAATGTGCGGCGCAAATCATGCGAAGTGATTTTTACCCCTGCAATTTGGCATACATGTTTCAACGTTTTTTTAGGATCAGTGAGGTAGCCCTTTTTACTGTTTGTCCCAAACACATAGTCAGATACTTTATATTCTTTTCGTCGATTAAATATCTCAGCTAATCGATCTGTAATTGGAAACTCAACGTCCAAGCCGTTTTTTGTATCTTCTAAAATGAATATCCTATCTTCAAGGTGTACTTGTGACCATGGGAGTTGCAGTAGTTCAGATCTTCTTAGGCCTGAAAAGGTTAAAAATTCTAGATAATCACAAAAACCGACACGACTATTTTGACGATATTTAGCAGCTTCATTTCTAACTTCATATAATGCGTCTATGAATGGTTTTAGTTGTGAACGACGTAGTCTTGTTGTTTTACGCTTTACATTATTCCAGCTTCGTTTTTCAGAAAGTGCATCTACAGGGTTCTCTGGAAATAATGAGCGACCTTCCGAAGACTTGTATTCAGCTTTAGCAAAGTTAAATAAAGCACGCATTAGGCGCATGGTATAATTTGCCTGAGCAGGGCTTCTAGATGTTATTTCTCGTTGGCGTTTTAAAATCATTGTTTGATTAATATTGGCTAGACGTTTGTTATGCCAATCTGATAGATAGCAATCTATTTTTTGCAGATACCCTCTTTCAGTTATAGGTTTAAGATTTCTAGATTCGATGTATGAATCAAAGGCTTCTTTAAGGGTAATAGAAGCTGCTCTAAATTGGCGCTTAAGGTCGTTAGGGTTAATACCTTCAGCAATATCTGCCATTACTTTACGAGCCATCCGCCTTGCATCATCAAGTGTAATTGATGGAAAGTACCCAAGGGTGACATTAATAGGGGTGTCTCTTCCTGGTATTTTTTTATAAACTCTAAATGATTTTTTACCAGCTACGCTCACATCTAAAATAAGTCCTGACAATAGGCTGTCATAATAGCGAGTGCGTTTACCGTTTGATTCGATCTTTTCAAGCGACAATTCTGTGAAGCGAAATTTTGTGTCTGACATATGGTGCTACCTCTGTGCTACTTTGAACGTAAAATTTAACGTTCTGAAATACATAATGATTTATGCATCAGAGGTAGGTTTTATTCAATAACCCTATGATATAGCTATGAAAATTAGTAAATAGTTATATCAAAAAGTAACTCGTAGTAAGTCCTTGTTTTGCAACTCATAATCGTTAGGTCCCCAGTTCGAGTCTGGGAGGGGCCACCACTTTTCAAAGCTTTCCAATTTTTAAATAGTTATAGCCAATACAAAATATTTTCTACAGTACTTTTTTTATACAGCATTTAGGTTAGTTGTTTACGTGCCTATACCGTCTCTATTATTTAAAAGCCAGCTTCAATCATTTTCCTATCTGGCCAATACCAAACTCTGGGTAATTCAGACGATGGTGTTGATGTCGACTTAAACTGGCTTAGTGCTGGAATAGGTTATCGCACAGCTATTGGCGCGAACACTGACTTTTATGGTTTAGCAACTTACGAAAACGTAGAGCTAGAGGCATCGTATCGTGGAAGTAGTGCTTCGAATGACGAAAATGGCTATAGTCTATCTGTAGGTGTTCGCTCTATGGTAAGTGATAATATTGAGCTAGATGGCCGAGTAGGCAATGTCGATATTGCAGATGAGAGTGAAACATCTTTCAGTGTGGGCGCACGTTACTACATTAATAACAACGTTTCACTTGGGGCTAATTACACCTCATTGGACGATCTAGATTTAGTTAGCTTAACTGCTCGTTATAGCTTTTAAGTATTAATAAATAAAAAATAAGCGCACTAAACAGTGCGCTTTTTTTATGCCATTTACTTTTTATAAGTAGTTTCTAATTTACTTGGTACTTACTGTTAGTACGAATGTAAATAGTGGCTGTTTTGTCGCTAGTGTTCTCAATCGTGTGGGTAAAGTTACCGGTTGATTCTACATAGCTGCCTGCGCTTAGGTTTTGCGCTTTATCTTGCTCGCTTGAGTTGTACTCAACGGCGCCGGCTATAACAACAGCACGAAATTCGCTTGCATCTGTTTTTATTTCACCTTTAAAGCCGGCAGGAAGTTTAATCATTGAGCCGTTCATGTCGGCTGTACTTCCCCAAAAGTAGGCTGTTTGCACGCCTTGGGCGTTAATGTCGTTTAAATCGCTGCTGTTTAACCATACTATGTTGTCTGCATGTAGGTTTAACGGGCGCTCACCATTATCAAACTGGGCATTAGTTGGTTTAACTAAGTACGGCCCTGAGTCGATTTCTAAGTAAATTAAATTTGTTTCAGCATTGGCTGCAGTGGTGTGGTTTTCACCTGCTGGTTGTGTCCAAAACGAACCCGCTGGCATCCACATTTTTTCGGCTGTTGGGTCGTCATTATGCATTTGCCCTTCAATAACGATACCGCGGTAGGTAATGTTGTGAATGTGCGGCGGAGATTCAAAGCCTTTTTTAAAGCGTACTAACATGCCTGTTGCAGTGTCGGTTGTGCGGTTTCCCCATAAATCTGCAGCGCCAGGGCTTTTATCACCACGTAGCGGGTTTAAGTAACCCCAGTTAATATTGCTTGCAGCAACAACTTTTGATGCGCTTTGCTCTGCAGAGGCTGGCGTTGATATGAGTGTTGCAACCAGTGCAAGAGTTGATGCGTTTAGTAAAAATTTCATTTAAAAGCTCCGTTAAGTTGGTATAGCGCTATAGTACGGCTTAAAATTCAGTCAATAAATGGGCATAAGTTAAATACACTTTCGCAAAAACGTGGATAATAACGTTATAGTTACGCATGCTGGTTTATGCAATAAGAGGGTTTGATGAAAATAGCTGATTTACAAGTATTACTCAAAGTGGCTGAGCTGCAATCAATTACAGCTGCTGCAAATCAATTAGATATGAGCTCATCGGCTGCAAGTGTCTCGTTAAAGCGTATAGAGCAGTCGCTTGGGGCACAAATATTTGTGCGCACAACAAGGCAAATACGCCTCACGCCTGAAGGGGAACGGTATTTACCTCTGTGTCAGCAGGCACTCGATTTATTGCAACAAGGGCAAGTGCTTATTCATGAGGAACAGCAATCTATTAGTGGTGAAGTGCGAATAGCAGTGTCATCGGAAATGGGGCGCAACCTTATGCGGGTATTACTAAATAATATTATGGATAAACACAGCGAAGTGACGCTGCGCTTACAAGCAAGCGACAGCCGCGCTGATTTTTACCGTGATGGAATTGATGTTGCGCTGCGCGCCTTAACTAAAGAAGCCGCACAGGAGCTAAATTTATACGGCTTTAAAATTTGTAACATAGCACACGTGCTATGCGCCTCGCCTGATTACATTAAAAAGCACGGTGAGCCGTTAACGCCAGATGACCTACTGAATCATAATGCCCTTTTATATAAGCTCTACGAGGTAGTGCATGATGGGTGGGAGCTGTATAACGATAACCAAAAATACAAGGTTAAAATGAGCAGCGACCGCGCCGTTAACGATGGCGATATAGTAAGGTGTTGGTGTGTTGATGGCACCGGGATTGCCAAAAAATCGGCCATTGATGTAGCTGAAGATTTATTAGCGGGCAGGCTAAAAAGGCTAATGCCTGATTACAAAATCCCCCTCACTGAAATGTGGTTAGTACTACCTAGCCGCCAGCTTATAACGCCTGCCATTAGGCTTATTCGTGATGAGTTAAAACACACTATTAGCCAATTAAGAAAAAACCTGATTGCGCAAGGGATAATTAACGAGCAAGAGTGGCCCGATTCACCCTAGTGCACCTTACGCGAGGTTAGTGTTGCTAGCCTTGCGCCTTTAAAATTTAATTCGCTTTCCTGTGGTGGATTAAATTAAAATACACGCTCTTCTTTTATGTTCTATTTTTTCTAATTATTGGGCTTATTGCTCAGCTGATCCTATATTTATTCTAAGCAAGTGTTAGTTAAGTCCTTTATCCATTTACAGGTATTGTATGTTACTTAAACAAAAAGTTTATATTAGTCTTATTTTGGCTATTGTTGTGCCGTTAGCGGTTTCTACATTTTTATTTTCAAATAGTATTCAAAATCATACCGATGAAAAGCTCGCAAAGGTTGATCTACCCACCGCATTGAGTGAAGTAAAAAGCAAAATTGAACTCGAACTTGCCACTCCTATAATTGTTGCCAAAGAAATTGCGCAAAACAGCTTTGTTAAACAGTGGCTAAGCAACGGTGAGAGTGAGCAAGCAAGAGCCGATTATATTAATTATTTAGCCAGTATTAAAAAAGATAACAACGCAGTTATTGCGTATATAATTTCCAAAAATACCAACAACTATTACACCGATATTGGCATATCTAGACAGATAGATAGAAGCGAAGATGTATGGTTTGATCAGTTTCTATCCTCTAACAGACCCTTTGAAATAGCACTGGATATAGATAAAACCACAAATAGCATGGTGGTTTTTATTAACTATGCACTGCAAATTAATGGTGAGCGTACCGCCATTACTGGCGTAGGGCGCTCGCTCGATTCTATGATCAACTTAATTAACGAATACCGTATTGGCGAAGCCGGTGTGGTGTATTTGGTCTCTGATGAAGGTGAGGTAATGCTTCACAGTGACAGAAGTAAAATGGGTCAAAAAATTAATATTAACGATATAAAAAATGGTGCCATTATTAGTAAAACAATGGCAGGCGAAGATTATGTTGTGTCGAGTACGCCTATTGAATCATTAGGTTGGCATTTAGTGGCAGAAGTGCCCGAGCAGCAGTTATACGGGCCAATAAATAGTGCCATTAATAGCAATTTATTATTTGGTGTGATCATTGCCATTATTGGCTTTGCCTTGGCCAGAGTTTTAGTGTCGCAAATATTTAAACCCATTGAAAACATAACTGCTGCAGTGAGCGCGTTAACTAAAAAAGATGGCGATTTAACCGTAAGGCTGCCTACTAACGATAACAACGAAATATCAGAGCTTGCCGCTAACTTTAATTTATTTTTAGAGCAGCTACATGGCATGTTTAAGCAAGTGTCGGACTCAGCAAACCATGTTAAAAGCATTTCAGAAAATGTGTTAGTACAAGTACAAGGCGCGGCCAACTTGGCCGAGGTACAATCATCTAGCACGCAAACGGTGGCGGCAGCCGTTAACGAAATGGAAGTAACCGTACAAGACATTTCAAACAGTGCCAGTAACGCCTCTGACATTGCGACTTTAACAGAAGAAGCGACTCATAAAGGGGTGGAGTTTGTAAATAGCACGATAAAGCAAATGGAGCAGCTAGAAAACGCCATGGCTACCTCGGTTGCCTCGGTAACTGAGCTTTCAGGAGAGATAAAGTCAATTACGCAGGTGCTTGATGTTATTAAAGCAATATCGGAGCAAACTAACTTACTGGCGCTCAATGCTGCCATAGAAGCCGCGCGGGCAGGCGAACACGGTCGTGGTTTTGCCGTTGTAGCCGATGAAGTAAGAACCCTTGCTATGCGTACTGCAGAGTCGACCGAGCAAATTAACGAAATGATAGACACGTTAAATTCTAAGGCTTCAAGTACGGTGTCGGCTATAGAGCTTGGCAGTAAAAATACCCTAGAAAACGCCGAACGTTTAAAAGTAACGGGGAGTACCTTAACGGGTATATCTCAAGAAATTGTTACGCTAAGTGAGCTAAATAGCTCAGTGGCAACAGCCACCCGCGAGCAAACGTTGGCTACCTCAGAAATTAGTCAAAATGTGGTGATGATTTCTGATTCTGCTGAGCAAACAAAACAAAATATGAAAACCTCAGAGCAGCTATGCAATGGGTTAAATGAAGAGTCGAATATATTAAAAGACTTACTGGGTAAGTTTACGCTTTAAAAAAAGTGACAACATTAAGCTAAAAAACGCGTTGTAACTTAGTTAATCTAAGCTTTGGTTAAGAGGTTTATTATCCAAAGTTTAGGTTAATAACAACGCGTTTTTAAACGGGTTAATTTTTACGGTAAATTTCGTGTTGAATGTCGTAAATATTAACGCTTAAGCTGTCAGAATCTCGGCAATAAGTTTTTAAGCACTCAAGCAAGCTCTCGCTTAACATCTGTTTTTGTTCAATAGAGCGCCCGGCCATGATATGCGCCGCAATATGAATAAACCCTTCTTTTCCTTCACCTAGCTGGTATTGCTGATAAGCAATAGCGCGGGTTTTAATGGTTTCTAAGTCAAACAAACCACTTTGAAAAGTCGCGTTGTGCACTTTTTCAACAAGTACTTGCGGTAATACAGGAAGATCTTCAGAGTGTTCAATAATAATGTGCGGCATTTACGCGTTTCCTATTATGAGTTACTACGTGGGCGTACGTATAATTGTACCAAAGCCTGAACTGTGCGCTAACCCCTCAATGGCCTAAATTTAGTTGTATTAATTTTTGATGGTAGTATAAAAACAGTCACGTGAACCTTCGCTTATAAAGCAAAATTAAGGATTAATATGAAATTACCACACCGCTTTAAACGTTTAGCTGTGCTATTAAGTGCAGTGGTTACCTTAAGTGCCTGCTCAGATGATGTTGCATCGGTGAGCTTAGGGCTGTTTACTACTAAAGATGTAGTGGTAAATTCGCAGCAAGACCCACTAGTAAAAGGGGTTACGTGCCATATTAGCCATATTGAGGCCGACTTAGATTTTTCAGATCCCTCTGATATGTCTATTGCGTGTCGCCAAACAGGGCCAATTACAGCCGATATGTTACAAGCAATAGATCGCAGTAAGTCGGGCGAAGTGGTGTTTAAGTCATCAAAAAGTATTTTATTTAAATCGCTAAAAGTACGCCGTATTTACGATGCACAAAACCGCACATTACTGTACTTATCGTACTCGACTAAAGAGTCGAGCGGCAGCCACCACCACGCACTTTCAACTGTGCCTTTATACAATACACAAGCTTGGAACTGGGCACTTGAACAAAAATAAGAGCACACTATGTTAGCGTTATTTAAATCAAAGCCGCTGCTAGAACAAGCCGAGCAGCAGTGGCTAATTGATACCTTTATTTGGGCGGTAGAGTACTTTGATGCCGCATTTTTTACCAAGCACACGCAAATAATATTGCCAACGGTGGCGCATTTTCCTGATTCGGTATCGAGTATTGAGGAAATGGCCACTAAGGTATTTGTACGAGTACGTGATTACGCAGGTATGAGTGCGTGGCCAATACAATTAGTTGCGCCACAACAGTTACAGCCGCAAGTATTTCCGCATTTTGAATTTGCTGAACACTTACGCGGAGAGCAAAGCCAACTTATTGTACCGCCAAGCCATACGATTAATATCTCATTTAACCCTAATCAAATTAATCAGCCGCAAGATTTAGTGGCAAGCTTTGCCGGCACGCTGGCTACTGTATTAATTCATCATGTTGGGGTGTTACCGCCAGGCGGTAAAGACTACTTGCCACAAGCGGCAGATGCGCTGGCCTGTTTTTTAGGGTTTGGGGTAATGATGAGCAACACTGTGTATCAATTTAAAGGCGGGTGTGGCTCGTGCTATAACCCTTATGCTAATCGTGAAGCGAAGCTCAGTGAAACTCATACCGTATTTATGCACGCGCTGATTAGTTATTTTAAAAACGATCATGACTCTAAAAAACATTTAAAGCCACATTTGCGCAGCCAATTTAAAAAAGCCCAAAAAGAGATCAAAGCATTAGTTGATAATTCTGCTAATCCGCTATTGCTTGCCTATGCACCAACTTAAACCGGATACTTGTGAACTACTTAGACGAATTTTTACTGATTGCCATCGCCCACTTTTTTGCAGTAGCCAGCCCTGGCCCCGACTTTGCCGTGGTGCTCAAACAAAGTATACAGCAGGGCAGGCGTAACGCCCTATGGACAAGCGCTGGCGTGGGCGCTGCTATTTTATTACACGTAGGATATTGCGTATTAGGGGTTGCGCTAATTTTAACGCAATCGCCTAATTTATTTATGACATTAAAGTACGTTGCGGGGGCGTATTTAGCCTATTTAGGCGTACAAGCATTGAGGGCTGCCAAACCACCGGTAAATAAAACAGACAACATAGAAAACAAAACTACCCCACAAGAAAGCGTATGGCATGCATTTAGGCGCGGCTTTTTAACCAACGCGCTTAATCCTAAAGCCACTCTCTTTTTTATGTCGTTATTTACCTTAGTTATTAGTGTAACTACACCAACTAGCGTGCAAATTGTGTATGGGGTTTATATGGCTCTGGCAACGTGGGTGTGGTTCTCTATGCTTTCTTTAGTGTTGTCAAAACCCAGTGTACGGGCGTTTTTTCAAAAAAGCGGCTATTGGTTTGACCGGGGTATAGGTGTTATTTTAATTGCTTTAGCCATTCGTGTAGTAATTTAACTCTAGGGAGAAGTCATGCCTATTTATAATTTTTCGTTTGGATCGAATATGTCCTCTAACCGCTTGCTTGCGCGTTTACCAAAAGCAAAGCGAGTTGGCACAGCTGTACTAAAAGGCTACGAGCTTACGTTTAATATGCTATTTAAAGATGGCTCGGGCAAGTGCAGTATTCAAAAAAGTGATGACAAAAACGCCTTGGTATATGGCGTGGTCTATGAACTTGATGAAGCCGAAAAAGCAATTTTAGATACCATAGAAGGCCCAGGCTACGATTGCGTTGCTATTAAGCCCACTTTGTTAAATGGGGAGCAAATAGAGGCCCATTGCTATATTGCTAACACCCACGATAACGATGTACTGCCATACGACTGGTATATTCAGCACGTTCATCGCGGCGCACTTGAGGCTGGCGTACCAAAAGAATACAGTGATGCAATACTTAATCGGCCGCATAAGCCCGATACAAATAAAGAGCGTGCTGATATTGAATTTGCAGTGCACCAAAAATAATAAGGATAATCATGAAACTCACCAAATTAGCCAGTTTAGCGTTGCTTGCCAGTGCCACTTTTAATAGTTGGGCACAAATTAATACCACGGACTTAGAAGAGGTTATTAACACCTCAATGGCACGCTTTGACGTACCGGGTATGGCGGTAGCGGTTGTGCAAGACGATAAAGTTGTATTTGCTAGAGGGTTTGGGACAAGCAACCTCAATACAAATGCAAAAGTGAACAAAGACACACTTTTTGGTATTGCCTCAAACACAAAAGCGTTTACCAGTGCAGCGCTGGCTAAGTTGGTTGATGAAGGTAAGTTAAGTTGGGATGACAGGGTAATTGACCACTTACCTGAGTTTAGGTTGTACGACTCCTACGTCACCCGCGAAATGCGTGTTCGTGATTTATTAAGCCATCGCAGTGGCTTAGGGCTTGGGCAGGGCGATTTAATGATTTGGCCAAGTACTGATAAATCTATAGAGGCTATTTTAGCCGGCCTACAGTATTTAAAGCCAGCCAGCAGCTTTCGCAGCCAGTATGCCTATAACAACTTAATGTTTGTAACCGCAGGCGAAGTGGTGGCACGTGTATCAGGTATGAGCTGGAATGATTACATCGAAAAAAATATATTACAGCCTTTGCATATGGATAACTCTCGCGCGGGCTTTTCGCGTATTCCAAAAAGCAATAAAAACTGGGCAATTGGCCACATACCAATGGATGGCAAGCTCAATCCTTTTTTTGTTAACTACCTAGAAGATTTTAGAGGCGCAGGGGCTATTGCATCAAGCGTAAACGATATGAGCCAATGGTTACTAACGCAGTTAGCTGGCGGAAAAATGCCAAGCGGCGAGCAACTATTTAGTGAAAAACAGCAAGCGCAAATGTGGCATCCGCATATTACCTCTATGGCTTCTAAAAGTGCGTATGAGGCCTATCATCAGCAATTTAGAGGCTATGGGCTAGGTTGGAGCATTGAAGATTACCACGGCTTTAAAAAGCTAGGCCACGGCGGGGGCATTTTAGGTATGGTGTCGCAAGTTACATTATTGCCTGAGAAAAAACTTGGCATTGTTATTTTATCTAATCAGCAAGCATTTAGTGCACTTTCGGCAGTAACCCACGAAGTGCTTGAAGATGCCCTTGAGCTTGAAGATAAAGACTGGGTTGAAGAGTTGGCTAAAAAACATTTTGCGAGTAAACAAAAAGCCTACGCCAATGCAAAACCCGACACCCCAGCAGATTACCAGCCACAGTTACCTAATATAAATTACACCGGCACGTTACATGACGATTGGTACGGCGATGTAATTATTGAGCAACTCGATGGCAAACTACGTATTGATTTTACCCATACCAAACGCTTAAAAGGCACGCTTGAGCATTACACGGGTAATACGTTTATTGTTAAGTGGGATGAAAAGCTACTGGAGGCCGATGCGTTTATTCGTTTTGATATGGGCGCAAACAACCGTGTTAATAGCGCAAAAATGCGCGCGGTATCAACAGCGGTAACAGACTTTAGTTTTGATTTTAGAAACCTTAATTTAAAAGCTAAGTAGTGATGCTATACACCAAAGTCGCAAAGCCACCGTAAGGTGGCTTTGTTATATTAAGCACTCACATTAAAGGAGCGTTTATGCGTACTGCAGTTATTTCACACCCTCATTGCCGTAAACATAAAATGATTGACGATCATCCTGAGTGCCCAGAGCGCCTAGACGCTATTGCAGATAGACTTTTGGCAAGTGGGGTAGATATTGGCTTAACGCATCTACAAGCGCCTAAAGCGCAGCGTGAGCATTACTTATTAGCCCATGATGAGTCATTAGTTAACCTTGTGGAGCGCTTAGTTCCTCAGCAGGGGCTGCATAACCTTGATGGCGACACCTGGCTTTGCCCTGATTCATTTAAAGCGGTAGAGCGCGCCGTAGGAGCAGGGTTGTTGGCTGTAGATGAAATACTCGCAGATAAACTCGATGCGGCGTTTTGCGCTGTACGCCCGCCAGGGCATCATGCCAATGCACACGCTTCTTCTGGGTTTTGTGTATTTAATAACTTAGCTATAGCGGTTAAGTATGCCCAAAGTAAAGGCATTAAACGTATAGCAATTGCTGATTTTGACGTACACCATGGTAATGGCACCCAAGACATATTTATAAACGATGAAAACATATTACTTTGTTCGTTATTTCAATACCCATTTTACCCAAACACAGCTGTAAAAAATAACAGCCACATAGTTAATTCTCCTTTGCCAATTGCCAGTAGTGGCGATGATTTAAAAGAAGTGTTTAATACCCAATGGTTGCCAAAATTAAAAGCCTTTAAGCCAGAGTTGCTATTTATCAGTGCAGGGTTTGATGCCCACCTAGAAGATGACATGGCAAGTTTAAAGTTTGTAGAAGATGACTACAGCTGGCTTACAGAGCAATTATGCGACGTTGCAAAAGAGAGTGGCTGCAAAGGTGTTATATCTTACCTAGAAGGGGGCTATGCGCTATCAGCATTAGGAAGAAGTGCTGTAGCGCATATAAAAGTGCTTAGTGAGTACTAATACCAATCCGCAATAATACTTAATTAAGCGAATTGGTATAACTAAGAGTTATAAACCCAGTAAATCAAACGCCTGCTTGGTATTAAGGGTTTTAATTTTGCCAAGGCAGCATTGCCCTTCATTTAATAAATAAGTGGTGACCAGTTGCGCTAGCTGCTCCTGTGAAAGAGGGGCGCATGCAGCGCCTTGCAGGTCAACGTACTCACCTTGCTTGTTCAACACGCGCACATTACTAAGCTCACTTTGCGTAACGCTGTGCAAACACGCTTCTTGTTCTTGTTTATCGTGCGCTATTTCAAGCTCATTATAAACAATTAATAACTGTGGAAAGCTGTTTAGCATAGTTACCCTACTGTTACCTCGTATGAGGTAAATTTACGCACATTAATAACGCCAGTATCAAAAATTAAGTACTGACCTTTTATACCTTGCAGCACGCCGCTTACTACTGGGTTTTTATCAAAATTAAACGAGCTAATTTTAGTGGGGTACTCTGTTACCGGAAAGTTTAAATCAACCACGTCTTCATCAAGTTGCTCTATGGCTGTGGCACCAAATAACTCGCTTAGCTCGTTTAATTTATCGCTAATTTGCGGGATCAGCTCTGCCGCGGCGGCTTTAAGGTCAATGGCTTCGTTTTGGCCCTTTAGCATGTTACGCCAATTGGTTTTATCGGCAATAAACTCGGCCAATGCCACCTCAACTAAGCCTGATTGCAAACGTGTTTGCACTTTAAAAATAGGCAGTGCTTGAGTGGCGCCTTGATCAACCCAACGTGTCGGTATTTGCGTATGGCGAGTAATGCCTACTTTAAGCCCAGAGGTGTTGGCTAAATACACATAATGCGGGATCATGCAGTTTTCTTCGCCCCATTGCGGCTCGCGGCAAGTGCCTTTATCGTAATGGCAGGTTTCTGGTTTCATAATGCACATATCGCAGCTAGCAAGCTTGCGCATACACACAAAACAGTGGCCTTGCGAGTAACTCTTTTTGGTTTTTTTGCCACAGTTTGAGCATAAAATGGTACCGCTAAACGTCAGCGTTAACTCTTTACCAATGAGTGCGTTTAGGTCGACTAGGTTGCCGCCCACAGGAAGATGATATTGAACCGGCTCTGTTAAGCTCGATTTTAATTTACGCAAAGTGCCTTGCATCTTTACTTGGCCCCTAAAGATGTTGATATTAAAACGTGGAGTTTAACATCTTTAAACTGTATTGGCTTTTTAAGAAATACAAATAGTCATCTAGAGGAATTGGCTTAGCGTATAGGTAACCTTGTGCTCTGTCGGCGCCCATTTCTTTCAATAAGTGGTGCACATCTTGGGTCTCTATGCCTTCCATGGTTATAGATAGCCCTAGGTTATGTGCCATATCTATAGCGGTTTGCACAATCACTTTATTGGCGGTGTTATTCGTTAAATCAAATACAAACGATTTATCTACTTTAAGCTCCGTAAAGCGGTAATTAACCAAATAACTTAGCGATGAATAGCCAGTGCCAAAGTCATCAAGGACCACGCGCACCCCTAAATCAGAAAGCTCATTAACCAATGAAATAAGCGCTTCGTGGCTTTCGACTAATGCTGACTCCGTTAATTCAAACTTAAGAAGCTGCGCCGGAACTTGGTATTTTATAAGAATGTTTTCGACTTTTTCGGCTAGGTTTTTAATCGACAGATTTTTAGCACTTAAATTTACGCTAATTGGGTGATCGTTATAGCCTTGCTCGGTTAGTTTGACGATATCTTTACAGGCTTGCTCAATAACCCATAAGGTAAGCTCGTTAATAATACCTGTGTGCTCAGCAAGGGTGATCAGCTCTTCTATCGATACGCCTTTAAAAGCCGGGTCGGGCCAACGTAGCAGCGCTTCGGCGCCACATACTTGATTAAAGTTTAGCCCTATTTGAGGCTGATAATACAACGCTAGTTGGTTGTTTTTAATTGCTTTTTGTAATTTAGCGGCCAATGCCACATCCATTAATATATTACTGCCGTTAGAGGCGCTTACTACTAAATCGTTATTACTTTTAGCTTTTTTAAGTGCCAAGTAACCCCGTTTTGTCCAGTATTCAAAGTCGTCACTGTGGGCTGCGCTACTAATCCCTATGTTATAGGTAAGTTGTAAGTTTAAGCCTTGAATTTCGTATTGTTTGGGCAGGCTATTTATAACTTTAATTAAGGCCTCTTCAAGTGACTCCTGGTTTTGGTTTTTAGTAGATATGCAGGCAAATACCCCGCTGCCTAAGTCGGCTAAGCGGGGGCTGTTATTAAAATCTGTATCGAGGTTGGTAAATTCGCGCTCATGGCTAAGCTCTAACTCTATTTGTTTAGCCACGTGCTTTATTAAAGTGTAGCCCTGCGATGGGGTAATAATGGTATTGAGCGAGTTAAAATGGCGAATTTTAATTAAACACAAGGTGGTATTTCGCCCCTGTGCTTGTAAGCTCATAAACGCTTGTTTTAATTTGGCACTGTTAAGTAATTTAGTTTGCTGAGTATGTGTAGCATGATAAAGCGCACGCTCGCGCTGGTAGCGCACTCTATCGGCAAGTGCCATAGCCATTAAAATAACTTCACACAATATAGCCACTAAAAACGCGTGACGAATCGCAAAGCTATAATCCAAATAGCCCGTTAATTCTAATGGCTGTATTGCCGCGCCAACAATGAGGGGAACCCACGAAAAAACGTAAAACTTCGCCCACCTAAAGCCCGTGCGTAGTTTGTTATAAATTAAAATAATACACGTAATATATAACAAGCTTAATACACAAAAAAAGATGGGTGCTGCAATGTACTCGGGTATAAATAAAGTGGTGATTGATAATAAAAATATTAAAATAAGTAGCGCTTTACTCATTTTATAGCGCCAGCATTTGTCCTTGTGGTAGCGCAAAAACATGGTGCAAAAGGCGAGCGTAAAAAAGGCCATTGCGTAGTTTGAAAAAATCACTTTTTCGTGTAAGTACAATTGCCACTCTAGGGGCCACAAGTAAAAGCCAAAGCCCATTACAATGCCCATTAAACACAGCGCACTAATTATATAGCCTATATAAACTAAATAAACGCGGTCTTTAATCCCAAAATAAAGCACTAAATTATACAGAGCAGCCATTAATAACACGCCGGCAAATATGCCCCAAATGCCGGTTTGCGAGCGAACTAAATCAACAAATTCTTTATGGCGATACAAATTAACCGGGGTTTTGCTGATCCCCGTCGTATCTATTTTTATGGCTAAGCGCTCTGTTGTTTTACTCTCAAGTGCAAAACGTATATGCGGTACGCTATATTGAAAAAGCGTAAGAGACTTTACTTTATCACCTAATTTATAGCTTTCTATAAGCTCATTTCTTTTGTTTAACCGATACACGCTGAGGTGATCAACCATCGGGTTATCGAAATGGGCAACAATGTCTTGAGCATCCAAACTTTTATTTTCAAGGTCTATAAATAGCCAATAGTTTTGCTGCTTAAAGCTCCATTGAATATCGGTTAACGGCTGGTGGGTGATTAGCTCGGGATTTAAAATAATATCGTTGAGTGTGTGAGATTTACTTTCATCTATGTAGTAGGCAAAGTCTAAATATACAGGCGTGGTTTTATCGATGGTATAGCGAGTCGGCACAACCAGGTTAGAAGCGAGTGTGCTAATAATATAAAATATGAAAATCAGTATGGCTATGGCCGCGGCATGATAACGTAAAGTTTTCGTTTCCAACGTTGTATACTTGTAATAAATCTTTTAATTAGTGTAGCACTAAAAAAGCGCATATAAACTGCGCTTTTTTAGTTAAATTTTTAGGGCCTGCTTATCCTTCAGGATTAAAATTTGTTCTAACTAGGGACGATTTAATCGTGGCGCGAGGTTTGTAACCTAGTGGGCTAAGTAAAAACCGAGCAACAAAGAGTTAATCGTCCCTAGGACGAACCTTCGTGCAGCGCGTGTTTGGTATTTATACTGCGTTATCGCCTATTTATGGGGAATAACCACACTACATAGGCTCTGCCTTGCCTAAATACCAAACACACTGCTGCAAATTTAATCTCGAAAGATAAACAGGCCCTAAGTTAAACCAATAATTTAGTTACAGGCTACTGCTCTCGGGCAATCGCTCTGTAAGCAATATCGGTGCGGTACTCCATACCTTCCCAGCTAATTTGTTTTACAAGATCGTATGCACGTTGCTGTGCCTCGGTAACGGTATTGCCGAGTGCCGTTGCACATAATACACGTCCACCTGCGGTGACAACGTTTTCGCCATCTTGCTTAGTACCCGCATGAAATACTTTTTCATCAGCAGGGTAGTTAACTTTAAGGCCTGATATTGCATCACCTTTAGGGTAATCACCTGGGTAGCCTTTAGCAGCAAGTACAACACCTACTGCTGCGCGCGGGTCAAACTCAATGGTTGTTTTATCAAGTTCTTCGCGGTTTGCCGCTTCAACTAGTTCAACTAAGTCTGATTTAAGACGAAGCATCATAGGTTGCGTTTCTGGGTCACCAAAACGACAGTTGTACTCAATTACTTTAGGCGTGCCTTGAGCATCAATCATTAAGCCTGCGTATAAAAAGCCAGTGTAAGGATGGCCTTCGCTTGCCATACCCTCAACGGTAGGAACGATGACTTCGTTCATAATGCGCTGGTGGATCTCGTCGGTTACTACAGGTGCCGGTGAGTATGCGCCCATGCCGCCAGTATTTGGACCTTCATCGCCATTATATGCACGCTTATGATCTTGGCTTGTTGCAAATGGCAAAATGTTTTTACCATCAACCATAACAATAAAAGAGGCTTCTTCGCCTTCTAAAAACTCTTCGATCACGACGCGGCTGCCAGCCTCGCCAAAAGCATTACCGGCAAGCATATCGCGAATAGCATCTTCAGCTTCGCGTTCATCCATTGCCACAATAACGCCTTTACCAGCTGCTAGGCCATCTGCTTTTATTACAATTGGCGCGCCTTTTTCTTTTAAATAAGTAAGGGCAGGGTCAATTTGTTCAAACGTTTGGTAATCAGCGGTTGGGATGGCATGGCGAGCTAAAAAGTCTTTAGTAAACGACTTAGAGCCTTCTAGCTGCGCTGCACCGGCTGTTGGACCAAAAATAGCGAGACCGTGTTCACGGAACTTATCTACTACGCCTAATACAAGCGGTACTTCAGGGCCAACAATCGTAAGTTCTACATTGTTTTGTTGTGCAAAGCTTAATAGGCCATCTAGGTCTTCAACGTTAATTGCAACGTTTTCTAGTTTTGGCTCAAGTGCAGTACCGGCATTACCCGGTGCTACAAATACAGTGTTTACTTTCGTGTTTTGAGCGGCCTTAAACGCAAGTGCGTGTTCTCGGCCGCCGCTGCCAATGACTAATACATTCATGGCGAAATATTCCTATTTAAAGCGGTTTTTTAAATTTCAGCGTCATACGGTCGCTTTCACCAATAGCTTTGTATTTATCAGCGTCTTGTTCGCCAAGGCGTAAGCTAGGTGGTAGCGTCCACACCCCTTTAGGGTGATCGGCTGTATCTTTTGGATTGGCGTTAATCTCACTGCTTGCAACTAATTCAAATCCAGCTTTTTTAGCTAAATCGACCACGTAACTTTGCTTCATGTAGCCGGTTGATTTTTGATCCTCATCAGGTCGGCTTTCATCTAAGCGATGTTCAACTACACCTAATACGCCACCTGGTTTTAACGCTTTATAAAAAGACTTAAATGCACTGAGTGCGCCTTTAGTGTCTTTACCCATGTACCAGTTATGTACATTGCGAAAGGTTAATACCATATCGGCAGTGCCGGCTGGGGCAATATCAGTGTGCGTTAATGGGGCAAACTCAGAAATTTTTACTTTGCTAAAACGCTTATCTTCGGCCACTTTTTTCTTAAAGCCAGCTAAAGAGCGCTGGTAGTAACCTACCGATGAATCACTCGGAAAATGCGCTGCGTAATATAAGCCTTGCTCTTTAAGTGCTGGGGCTAAAATCTCGCTGTACCAACCACCGCCTGGGGCAATTTCAACCACGGTCATTGTTGGTTTAAAACCAAAAAATGCCAGTGTTTGCTCTGGGTGACGGTATTCATCGCGGGCGCTATTTTTAGCGCTACGCTCGTTTGATTGAATAGCATGGCTAAGGCTTGACTCATGGTTATGGCTAAGTGCCATTGTTGAGGTCAGCGTAAGCGAGGCAACAAGTAGTGACTTTAGTGCAAATTTCATCGTTTGTTCCTTAACATTTTATATAGGTGTTGAACCAGAATACGTGAATTGATTGCAAACAAAAAGGGCTAAACGTTGTGTTTAACCCTTTGTGTGATTAGTGGCGGAAGTGGCGCATGCCGGTAAATACCATCGCCATGCCAGCTTCGTCAGCGGCGGCGATAACTTCTTCATCGCGCATTGAACCACCCGGTTGAATAACCGCGGTAATACCAGCGGCTGCTGCTGCGTCTATACCATCACGGAATGGGAAAAACGCATCTGATGCCATCACAGAGCCAGGTACTTCTAGATTTTCATCAGCGGCTTTAATACCCGCTATTTTAGCTGAGTAAACACGGCTCATTTGGCCTGCGCCTACGCCAATGGTCATACCGTCGCGGGCATATACAATCGCATTTGATTTAACAAACTTAGCTACTTTCCAGCAAAATAGTAAATCTTTAAGTTCTTGCTCAGAAGGTTGGCGCTTAGACACGACTTTTAAATCGCCTTGGGTAACCATGCCTAGGTCGCGGTCTTGTACTAAAACACCGCCGTTAACGCGTTTAATATCGTGGCCAGTTGCTTTGCCACTCCATTGACCACACGCTAATAAGCGTACGTTCTTTTTCGCTTCAACAATTTTTGCTGCTTCGCTTGAAACGCTAGGAGCAATAATTACTTCAACAAATTGACGCTCAACAATGGCTTGTGCTGTTGCAGCGTCAAGCTCGCGGTTAAAGGCAATAATGCCACCAAACGCTGAGGTTGGATCTGTTTTAAAGGCGCGGTCGTAAGCACTAAGAATATCTTCGCCAATTGAAACGCCACACGGGTTTGCGTGTTTAACAATAACACATGCAGGTACATCAAATTCTTTAACACACTCAAGTGCTGCGTCGGTATCTGCAATGTTATTAAACGACAGGGCTTTACCTTGTAGTTGAGTAGCTGTTGCAACAGACGCTTCGCTTACGTTGTTTTCAACATAAAAAGCAGCATCTTGATGTGAGTTTTCACCGTAACGCATATCTTGCTTTTTAGTGAATTGCATATTGATAGTGCGTGGGAATTTAGTCTCTTCAGCGGCTTCTTCAGTGTAATCAGGTACCATTTTGCCAAAGTAGTTAGCAATCATGCCATCGTACTGAGCTGTGTGCTCATACGCGGCAATGGCTAAATCAAAACGTGTTTTGTATGTTGTTGAGCCATTGTTGCTTTGCATTTCGCTAATAACGCGCTCGTAATCGTTTGCGTTTACCACGATGGTGACGTCTTTGTGGTTTTTAGCGGCTGCACGAACCATGGTAGGTCCGCCAATATCAATGTTTTCAATAGCATCTTCAAGGCTGCAGTTTTCTTGAGCGACAGTATTCGCAAAGGGGTATAAGTTAACTACAACAATATCGATAGCAGAGATGTTGTTATCTGCCATTACGCTTTCATCTTGTCCGCGACGCGCTAAAATACCGCCGTGAATTTTAGGATGAAGGGTTTTTACGCGACCATCCATGATTTCAGGATGACCTGTGTGATCTGATACTTCAGTCACTTTTATGCCGTTATCAGCAAGGAGTTTGCAGGTACCGCCAGTTGATAAAATATCTACACCTTGCGCTTCTAGTGCGCGGGCAAATTCAACAATACCGGTTTTATCAGACACACTTAATAGTGCGCGACGAATAGGACGATGAGTATCCATTGTAGTTTAATTTCCTCAGTTAATGAGCTAGCTTAGAAGCGGGCATTTTAACTGATTACTACTCAAAAAACGACTTATAAAGCGCCAATAAGCGCCAATAAGCGTGAGCATTTTGCAACATCTATACTAAATTGTGTGCATAAAAAAAGCACCCTAAGGTGCTTTTTTTGCATGATACCAATTGTATTGGATTAGTAAGCAGTTATAGCGATAGAAAAACAACTCTATAACAAGGCAAAAATTTCACAGTGTAGTTATTCTACATAAGAAATTTTTAACGCCGTTATGGGCTTGTTTAGCTCGTTAGCATGCTTACGCTTTCAATATAATTGGTATTAGTTCATGCCGTATTTTTTAAGCTTTTTACGTAAAGTACCACGGTTGATACCTAGTAAAATTGCCGCACGAGTTTGGTTACCACGTGTGTATGTCATTACTTCTTCAAGTAATGGCGCTTCTAGCTCTGAAAGAACAAGGTCGTAAACGTCTTGCACATCTTGACCGTTAAGCTGCTTTAAATAGTGGTGAACAGCTTTTTTTACTGCATCACGCAATGGCTGCGGTTTCTCGTGTGACTGAACATGAGGGTTTGTGATAAATGGAGAAGTCACGTTTTGTTCGAACATTATTTAATCTCTTTCTTTCTTAGTTAGCTGCTAGTGTTTTAAAGTATTGCGTTAATGCGTCAACCTGTGCTTGTGGGTTGTCGAGCGCATTAAATACTCGCCTAAACTGACCGTCACTGTCATGGGTTTGCAAATACCAAGATACATGTTTTCGAGCGATTCGCGCTCCCATTGGCTCGCCGTAAAACGCATGGAGGTTATCTAAATGCTCCATTAAAATACTTCGCACCTCTGAAATAGCAGGTGGTGGTAAGTGTTCTCCAGTTCGCAAATAGTGGTCTATCTCCCTAAATATCCAAGGGCGACCTTGGGCGGCTCGGCCAATCATGATGGCATCTGCACCCGTATAGTCCAAAACCTGCTTTGCTTTTTCTGGAGATGTAATATCACCATTAGCAACCACAGGTATCGACACTGAGCGTTTTATATCCCTAATCGTGGCATATTCTGCTTCACCTTTGTACATACATGCGCGTGTACGCCCATGTACGGCAAGTGACGCAATGCCATAACGCTCAGCTATTCTCGCAATCTCTACACCATTACGGTTGTCCTGATCCCATCCTGTGCGGATTTTAAGTGTGACCGGGATATCAACAGCGTTAACCACTGCATCAACTATCTCTTCCACAAGTTCAGGAAACTGTAATAATGCAGAGCCTGCGAGTTTCTTGTTCACTTTTTTTGCTGGGCACCCCATATTGATATCTATGATCTGTGCACCGTTAGCAACATTGAATTGTGCGGCCTGCGCCATAAGCTCAGGATCAGCTCCTGCAATTTGCACCGCGCGTATACCCGACTCACCGCTGTGATCCATACGGTTCATCGATTTTTCAGTTTTCCAAACCTTCGGGTTTGACGATAACATTTCAGACACGGCCAAGCCTGCGCCTAAGCGGCGGCAAAGCTGTCTAAATGGTCTGTCTGTAATACCTGCCATTGGCGCGACTATTACATTATTCTCAAGTTGGTATGAACCGATACGCACTGTATTCAATAGGCCTCTTTTCAAGGGGCGCTAAGTTTACGGTTTTTTTAGGAAAAATCAAAGGCTATAAATTGAACAAAAGTGACTTTTTTTTGCCCTTTTCGTATTGACTTTTGATAACCGCATGACAAGTGGGTCGATTTGTTTGAAATTTAAACAAAAAATAATTTTGTGAAATTATGCGTGCTAATTTTCTAACTGTAAAAAAATAGTAAAGCCTGTTAAATACAGGCTTTACATGCAAGTTTTGAGTTAAAACTCTAAATTTATAAATGTATGCGGTTAGCTATTTTTTGTACCGCTTACACGGGTCCAATCACCCTCTAGTGCAATATCGTCAAGCTCAATAAAGGGTGCGTAAATATCGGCAACCGATTGGGCTTGTTCTTCTAATATGCCCGACATAGCAATTTTGCCACCCGGTTTAAGTAATCCCAAAATTACACTGTGAAGCTCACGCAGCGGCTGCGCTAAAATATTAGCGACTACAATATCAGCACTAAACTCAGGTTGGTTTTCTGGCAGGTATACCTCAAGCTTATCGGCTACGCCATTACGCTGTGCGTTATCTAAGCTTGCTTCAAGTGCTTGCGGGTCAATATCAATACCTATCATGCGCTCTGCGCCAAGTTTAATGGCTGCAATGCCTAAAATGCCCGAGCCACAACCAAAATCAACTACCGTTTTGCCGGTTAAATCTTGGCTTTCTAACCATTTAAGGCACAGTGCTGTTGTTGCATGCGTACCCGTACCAAACGCAAGGCCTGGGTCGAGCAATACATTGACTGCATCTGGGTCTGGAATGTCGCGCCAGCTTGGGCAGATCCACAGTTTTTCGCCGAACTGGATTGGGTGAAAGTTATCCATCCACTCACGTTCCCAGTCTTTATCTTCTAGTTGCTCAATTTTGTATACCAGTGTGTCTTTAATTTCATCATGACGCTTAAGTAAAGCAATTACCGCGTTCATATCATGATTGGCTTCAAATAGACCAATTACAGTGGTATCGGCCCAAAACTCAACGGTGCCAATTTTAGGCTCATAAATAGGCGTGTCTTTAGCGTCAATAAAAGTAACAGAGGCGCTGCCTGCTTCCATTAATAAGTCACTCACTGCATCTGCGGTAGCAGCATTGGCATTGATACGGATTTGGATCCAAGCCATGGTTGTTTCCTTTAAATAGAAAAAAGGCCGCTACAGCGGCCTTTTTAGTTTATATGAAGCGCTAAATTATTTAGCGTCTAAAAAGCTTTTTAGTAAATCAGAGCGAGAAGGGTGGCGTAATTTACGCAGTGCTTTCGCTTCTATCTGACGAATACGCTCACGTGTTACGTCAAACTGTTTACCTACTTCTTCTAAGGTGTGGTCGGTATTCATATCAATACCAAAGCGCATACGAAGTACTTTAGCTTCACGGGCTGTAAGGCCTGCTAGCACGTCGTTTGTTGCGCCACGAAGAGATTCCATTGTTGCCGAGTCGATTGGCGAATCAATAGTGGTATCTTCGATAAAGTCACCTAGGTGCGAATCTTCATCATCACCGATTGGTGTTTCCATCGAAATTGGCTCTTTGGCAATTTTAAGTACCTTACGGATTTTATCCTCAGGCATCATCATGCGTTCTGCTAATTCTTCAGGATTTGGCTCACGACCCATTTCTTGTAACATTTGACGAGAGATACGGTTAAGTTTATTAATCGTTTCTATCATATGTACTGGAATACGGATTGTTCTTGCTTGGTCAGCAATTGAGCGGGTAATCGCTTGGCGAATCCACCACGTAGCATAAGTCGAGAACTTATAACCACGGCGGTATTCAAACTTATCTACCGCTTTCATCAAGCCAATGTTACCTTCTTGGATTAAATCTAAGAACTGTAAACCACGGTTTGTGTATTTTTTAGCAATTGAGATTACAAGACGTAAGTTAGCTTCAACCATTTCTTTTTTCGCACGGCGCGCTTTTGCTTCACCAATGCTCATACGACGGTTAATGTCTTTAATACGCTCAATGCTTAAGCCTGTGCTTTCTTCAATTACACATAGCTTTTGGATGCAACGAATAATTTCAGGCTTCACTTCTTCAAGTTTAGCTGAATGTTTTTCGTTAGCATTTATTTCTAGGTCAAGCCACGCTGAGTCAGTTTCGTTATTAGCAAAGTGCTTAATAAACGTTTTCTTAGGTAGCTTAGCAATTTGTACCGCTTGTTTCATGATAAGGCGTTCTTGAATACGCACTCTATCCATCATTTCACGCATGTTGTTAACCATGCGATCAAACTGTTTTGGTACTAATTTAAAGGTTCTGAAAAGCTCGCCAATTTCAAAAATAGCGGCTTGAGAATCTGGGTGCGAACGCCCTTTTTCATCAAAGGTAGCGCGAGCTTTAACGTATAAATCACGTAAGTTTTCAAAGTGAATACGGGCTTCTTCTGGATCTGGGCCTGTATCTACTTCTTCTTCGTCTTCATCGTCATCGCTGTCTTTGTCATCTTCATTATCGTCTTCATCAAGTTGTTCTTCACTTAATTCAGAGCCAATGTGAGTTGCTGAGATTTGCGCTTCGTCTTCGTTAGGGTCGAAAAAGCCTGAAATAATGTCGCTTAAGCGCATTTCTTCTGCTTCAAACTTATCCCACTGTTCAAGTAGGTAAGTAATCGCTTCAGGGTATTCGGCAACAGAAATTTGTACCTGGTTGATACCTTCTTCAATACGCTTAGCGATTACAATTTCGCCTTCACGTGTAAGAAGTTCAACAGTTCCCATTTCACGCATATACATGCGCACTGGGTCAGTTGTACGGCCAATTTCTTTTTCTACAGTTGCAAGGGCTGCAGCAGCAGCTTCTGCTGCGTCTTCGTCTGTCGTGGTTTCTTGCATCATTAATTCATCAGCATCAGGCGCGTTTTCGCTAACCTTGATACCCATGTCATTAATCATGCTAATGATATCTTCTACTTGATCTGAGTCGATTATGTCTTGTGGAAGGTGATCATTTACTTCAGCAAAAGTTAAGTAGCCTTGCTCTTTACCTTTTTGAATCAGAAGTTTTAATTGTGACTGAGGAGTTGGATCCATAGAGATTGTTTCTTCCACTCTGATAAGTTGATACAACAGGCGTCATCATAGAGTTAGCCTTTTAACTAACTTTAATAATGTGACGCAGTGAATAGCACAGTATAACAGTTTAAATCAAGTCTGACTAGCTGTTACTCGCTTTTAGCGCTGTCATAAGTAAATGACATTCTAGTTTTTCATCACTTGATAAGCCCTGTGTCTTGTCCTTTATTAATAGGGTCTCTAGTCGATAATTTAAACACTGATCTTCAATAAATTTAAAAGTATTTTGAAAAACAGTCTCTAAACGCTCATCACTAATTTGGTGCTGCCATGTGGCAAGCTTTACTAGCGGTTCGTAATCTTCGGAATCTCTAAATGACTCGAGTAAAACCGCTGTGTTAGCATTGTCTTTTTGCAGTGCGCGCTCTTGTAAGCGCAGTAGCAAACCAATACCCGCTATGTTCATTTGCGCCAATTCTGGCAAATGGGGCACACTTTTAGCTAACTGTGGGTGCTGAATTAAAATACCAATAGCTTGGCGCATTGGGGTAATTTTAAATTTTCGTTCAACAGCGTGTTGTTGCTTTGGTGTTTTTAAGCGGCTATTTAGTTGCTCACGCGTACGGCCAATTAATCGTCCTAACTGCTCTAAAATATTTTCTTGGTAAAATTCACTCGGAATTTTTTCAATTAACGGCAAAGCTGCACTCAACAGCTTAGCTTTGCCTGAGTCGAGTGTTAGGTCTACTTCTTGGCTAAGCTTATTAAATAACACTTTGGTAAAATCATCTGCTTGGCTTAAGCGTTGCTCAAACTGTGTTTTACCTTCTTGCTGAACCAGTGAATCAGGGTCTTCGCCGTCAGGTAAAAATACAAAGTGTAATGCTTTGCCATCGTTTAAGTAGGGCAGGGCATTTTCTAGTGCTCGCCATGCCGCGTCGCGGCCAGCTCTGTCGCCATCGTAACAACAAATAACTTTGTCGGTGGTTCTAAATAGCGTATGCATATGCTCGCTTGTTGTTGCGGTACCAAGCGCAGCTACGGCATATTCAATACCTTGCTCTGCAAGTGCAACTACATCCATGTAACCTTCTACAATAAGTACATGTTCAAGCTTTTTATGTGCTTGTTTTGCCTCATAAAGGCCATATAGCTCAAAGCCTTTATGAAAAATGCGCGTCTCTGGTGAGTTGAGGTATTTTGGCCCTTGGTCGGCTTGCATTACACGCCCGCCAAAGGCAATAACACGGCCACGTTTATCACGAATAGGGAACATTAACCGATCGCGGAAAAAATCAAACTGCCTACCTGGTGTTTTTTCTGAGGCGAGCTTAAGCTCGACCAGCTGTTCTTTTTGCTCTTTTGTTCTGCCAAGTTGTTGGCACAGCGCTTCCCATTCGCTCGGCGCATAACCAATCATAAACTTTTTAACGGTTTCGCCACTTAAACCACGCCCTTTTACATAGTCAATCACCGCAGCAGAGTTACTGTGGTGCTTTAATTGATGCTGGTAAAAGCGTGCTGTGTGTAACATTAAATCGTAATCTGAGCGCTTTTGCGCTGCCGTGCGCTCAGGTGCTGAGCTAGTGCCTTTCTCGCGAGGTACGTCTAAATTTAAAAGGCTTGCGAGCTCTTCTATGGCATCAACAAATTCAAGCTTGTCGTATTCCATAACAAACGAAATAGCGTTGCCATTAGCACCACAGCCAAAGCAGTGGTAAAACTGTTTATCTTGAGAAACAGTAAACGAGGGGGATTTTTCGTTATGGAAAGGGCAGCAAGCTTGGTAGTCTTTGCCTGCTTTTTTAAGACCAACTTTAGAGTCTATTAGCTCTACAATATCTGTTCTGGCGAGTAAATCGTCAATAAAATTTCGTGGGATCTTTCCAGCCATGTTTTGTAAGTAGTCCTAACAATTGGTGAGGTGTAATTTCAACACAATGCGCGCATTTATAAAAGGGGTATCGGTAAGCTAAAAAGCTACATTATATCCATGGGCAATAATACTTAATCATTTTTAGGTGCTAAACCTGACGCTAACAGCGTGCAAAGCTAGGATATTGAAGGTAGAGCAGTGCAGGCGCAGTAAGTGATAGCCCTAAATAACCCATTTTACCTAGCCTTCGATGTGCTTTTGTAGCTACACAATAAATCACTTAATTACATGCACGAGCATTACTTAAAAGCGTTTTGTTTGTCTACTTAAACGAAGAAACCGAGCACTAGGCTCGGTTTGCTTTAATCATACTTTGTGTATGTGGGAGTATTAGGCTGTTAATCGTTGCTTAATTAAACCAGAAAGCTTGCCCATATCGGCACGTCCTTCGGCTTTGCTTTTGATTATGCCCATTACTTTACCCATGTCTTGCATACCTGCTGCATTAGTATCAGCAATAGCCGCATCAATAAGGGCAACTATTTCTTCTTCACTCAATTGTTGAGGTAAAAAAGTTTCTAGTGCTGCGATCTCATTGGCTTCAATTTCGGCTAAATCTTCACGCCCAGCATCTTTGTACTGAGTGTAAGAATCACGACGTTGTTTAACAAGCTTCACTATAACGGAGGTAATACCTGCGTCGTCTAGTGTTATTTGCTCGTCAATCTCACGTTGCTTGATTGCGGCAAGCACCATGCGAATAGGGTTAAGACGTTGTTTGTCTTTCGCTCTCATCGCATCTTTTTGCGCATCTTTTAGCGTTATTAAAAGGCTCATTTATACAAGACCTAATACTATTAGTATAATTTAACGCGACGTGCGTTATCGCGAGAAAGCTTCTTCATGTGACGCTTAACCGCTGCAGCTTTTTTACGCTTACGCTCAGCTGTTGGCTTTTCATAGTGCTCGCGACGACGAACTTCTGAAAGGATACCTGCTTTTTCACATGAACGCTTGAAGCGACGAAGTGCTACGTCAAACGGTTCGTTCTCTCTTACTTTAATTACTGGCATTAAAAATTCACCTACCTAAATTATGAGCGTTGCTCAAGTTGATCAAACATTGATCAAGTGGTTCAAAAATGGTGCGGTATTGTAATCCGAAGCAACACCACATGTAAAGGATAATATTAACAGAAATGCAGCGGCTTAAATAGTGTTAATTTGGCTGGCGTTGGTATAGCCTGCAGAATACTTGCCCTGCTTTTTTTTCTTTAATTAACAGCCAGTTATCTGGTTGTGAAAAGCTGCTTAGTTCGGTTTCTACCTCAACATAAATGAGCGCGTCTTCGCTAAGCCATTGGTTATTTTCTAATAAATCACAGCTACTCTGCGCTAAGTTTTTACGAAATGGTGGGTCAACAAAAACTAAATTAAATGGTGAATTTGTATTCTTTTGCTCTAAATATGAGAGTGAATTAGTGTGTTTTACCTGTGCATTTTCAAGCTTTAAGGTACTAATATTTTGCTCAATTTGCTTAGCAGCCGAGGCATCTAGTTCGATAAACGTGGTGCTTTTAGCAAACCGAGAAAGCGCTTCAAAGCCAAGCCCGCCAGAGCCTGCAAAGCAATCGAGTACTGTTGCATCGCGCGTATCTTGCATTAACCAATTAAACACGGTTTCTTTAATGCGGTCTGTTGTTGGGCGTAGCCCTTCTACATTTTTTACCGGCAGTTTACGGCCACGAAATTGCCCGCTGATTACTCTAATAAAGCCGTCAGTAGATTTGCTAATTGCTTTATTTTTCGTTGTTTTTTTTCTCATTTAGGTCACTAAAAAATGGTATAAGGGATCTAGCTCAGATAATATTGTGCGTAGTTTACGTTTAGCTTCATTTTTCAACCGCATTAAAAGTGTTACTATTTAGCACTTACGTTTTGAACGGTTGTTTGGCCGGCACGCTTTGCTGAGCCACACCAAGCTATTTCAAATTTTAGTTTATCAGATTTTTATAAGTGGTTATTAGCAAGTATGGCAAAAAAAAGTAAATTCATGTCTTGGCTCGGTTTTGGTAAGTCAGATAAAAAACAAGCAGAAGCTGATAAACAACAGGCATTAGCTCAGCAACAAGAAGCTGAGCGCTTAGCGGCAGAAAAGGCCGAAGCAGAGCGTGAAGAACAAGCGCGTATTGCTGCTGAAAAAGCACAAGCAGAGCGTTTAGCAATTGAAAAGGCTAATGCAGAGTTGCTTGCAAAAGAGCAAGCCGAAGCACAGGCGCAACAACAAGCACAAGCTGCACGTTTAGCTGAGCAAGAAGCGCAAATGCGTTTAGAGCAAGAGCGCATGGCTGCACAGCGAGCTGAGCAACAACGTTTAGACACAGAGCGCGAGCAAGCTGAGCAAGATGAAAAATTAGCAATTGAAAAAGCCAACGCTGAGTTGCTTGCGAAAGAGCAAGCTGAAGCACAGGTACAACAACAAGCACAAGCCGCTCGTTTAGCAGAGCAAGAAGCGCAAATGCGTTTAGAGCAAGAGCGTGTTGCAGCAGAAAAAGCTGAAGCTGAGCGTTTAGAACAAGAGCGTATTGCACAAGAACAGGCAGAAGCTGAACGTGCAGAGCAAGAACGTATTGCTGCAGAAAAAGCAGAAGCTGATCGCTTAGAACAAGAGCGTATTGCCGCAGAGCAAGCAGAAGCTGAACGTTTAGAGCAAGAGCGTATTGCCGCAGAGCAAGCAGAAGTTGAACGTGCAGAGCAAGAGCGTATTGCTGCAGAAGCAGAAGCTGAGCGTTTAGAGCAACAACGAATTGCCGCAGAGCAAGCAGAAGCTGAACGTGTAGAGCAAGAGCGTATTGCAGCAGAGCAAGCAGAGGCCGAGCGTTTAGAGCAACAGCGAATTGCCGCCGAGCAAGCAGAAGCTGAGCGTTTAGAGCAACAGCGTATTGCAGCAGAGCAAGCAGAGGCTGAACGCTTAGAACAAGAGCGTATTGCACAAGAACAGGCAGAAGCTGAACGTGCAGAGCAAGAACGTATTGCAGCAGAGGCCGAAGCTGATCGTTTAGAGCAAGAGCGCATTACGGCAGAGCTTGCAAAAGAAGAAGCTAAACTTGCCGAAAAGCCTAAAAAAGAAGGCTTTTTTTCACGTCTTAAAAAAGGGTTATTAAAAACCCGTGTAAATATAGGCTCTGGCTTTGCATCTATTTTTAGTGGTAAAAAAATAGACGATGATTTATTTGAAGATTTAGAAACACAGCTTCTTACCGCCGATTTAGGTGTTGATACCACCATGAAGCTGATTGATAGCCTTACTGATGCCGCAGATCGCAAGCAGCTTAAAGATGGCGATGCGCTTTATGACTTAATGAAGCAAGAAATGGCCGCAATGCTTAAAACAGCTGAGCAACCGCTTGAGATACGTGCTGATAAAAAACCATTTGTTATATTAATGGTCGGTGTAAACGGCGTAGGTAAAACGACAACCATTGGTAAGTTAGCTAAGCAATTTCAAAATGAAGGTAAGTCGGTTATGTTGGCCGCAGGTGATACCTTTCGTGCAGCAGCCGTAGAGCAGCTGCAAGTGTGGGGCGAGCGTAACAGCATTCCTGTTATTGCCCAGCACACTGGTGCAGATAGTGCCTCGGTGGTGTTTGATGCATTTCAAGCCGCTAAAGCGCGTAATGTAGATGTATTAATTGCCGATACAGCAGGGCGCTTGCAAAATAAAGACAACTTAATGCAAGAGCTTGAAAAAATAGCCCGCGTAATGAAGAAAATTGACCCCGATGCACCGCATGAAGTTATGCTAACCATTGATGCGGGTACAGGTCAAAATGCAATTAGCCAAGTAAACTTATTTAATCAATGTGTTGGTTTAACCGGTATTACCCTCTCAAAACTTGATGGTACTGCTAAAGGTGGGGTTATATTTGCGGTTGCAGATAAGTTTAATATTCCTATTCGTTACATTGGTGTTGGCGAAGGTATTGATGATTTACGCGCATTTAAAAGCGATGACTTTATTGACGCTTTATTTAGCCAAGATGAGGATGACGCTTAATACATAAAAGGGAGCTTGCTCCCTTTTTTGGTCTGTTTATCTTTTGAGATTAAACATGCGCTGCCCTTTGGGCTATTTCTTTTTATTGCTAGGTTTTACTTAGTCCTCTGGGCTATAAACCTTGCGCCGCGATTAAATAGCCTCTAGGTAGAGCAAATTTCAATCCTGAAAGGTCAACAGGCCCTAGCTAAGGAATTCCATTTTACTAATTTGGGACTGGCATAATAAAAAATGATAAATTTTCAGCAAGTAAGTAAAACCTATCCGGGTGGGCATCGCGCTCTCGAAAAAGTTACATTTCATATTAAGCCTGGCGAACTGGCTTTTTTAACAGGCCACAGTGGTGCGGGTAAAAGTACCTTATTAAAGCTCATTAGCTTAATGGAGCGCCCCTCTGCAGGCAACGTGCTAATTAATGGTGTTGATTTAAATAAAGTTAATTCTCGGCAAATTCCTTATGCGCGCCGCGATATTGGTATTATTTTTCAAAATCATCGATTGTTAGAGCGTTACACTGTGTTTGATAACGTTGCACTGCCGTTGATTATTGAAGGCACTCATCATAAACAAATCGCTAAACGAGTTCATGGTGCGCTAGATAAAGTAGGGCTGTTAGATAAAGTTAAATGCCATCCTTCTACACTCTCTGGTGGTGAGCAGCAACGCGTAGGTATTGCCAGAGCGATTGTAAATTCTCCGCCTATTTTATTAGCTGATGAACCAACGGGTAACCTTGACCCCGAGCTCTCTATGGAAATATTAAGGCTATTTGAAGATTTTAATAAACATGGTACGACAGTACTTATAGCAACACACGACCTTGGTCTGGTGTCGCGTTTAAAATACCGTAGCCTGACTTTAAAAGATGGCCGTATGCTTGAAGACCCACTTGCGGAGGGCACGCTGTGAGCTTGTTATTTAAAGGACGCCAAAACTCAAACGACAAACAAAAAAAATCAGCCATAGCTGGCGGTTATTTTTTTATTATTAATATTTTTCGCCAAGGGGTGCACAGTTTAGGTGAAATGTGGCGTACGCCACTTGCATCATTAATGACAATTGCTGTACTTGGGCTAAGTTTAACATTGCCTGCAACGCTGTATTTAGTCGTAAAAAATGTACAGCAAGTCAGTAGCGGGTTTGAAGAGGCCAGTGAAATATCGCTTTTTGTAAAAGAAAGTATGAGCGAGCAAGAAACACAAACCTTAGTAAAGCGTTTAGCACTTTACGCCGAGGTAGAAAGTGTTGAATTTATTTCTAAGCAGCAAGCACTAACAGAATTTAAAGATGTGTCGGGGTTTGGGCAAGCTTTAGAATACCTAGATAGCAACCCACTACCCGATGTTGTATTAGTGACACCTACTAAGCGGCATCGCCAGCCTAATGCGGCTAAAGCGCTGCTTACAAAGCTTGAGAACGAGCGCGAAGTAGATTTTGGTAAGCTTGATATTGCTTGGCTTGAGCGTCTAAATGCATTATTAGACTTATTAAAAGAAAGCGTTATCACAATTGCTTTATTACTTCTTACCTCTGTCACGCTTATTATTGGTAATACAATTCGTTTATCTATTATGGATAAAAAAGAAGAAATACAAGTAATGAAGTTAGTAGGTGCTACCAATACATTTATACATGCTCCGTTTTTGTGGACCGGCATTTGGTATGGCGTTATAGGGGGCTTGTTTGCATTTATTTGTATTGCCTTAATGATGTGGTGGTTAACTAGCGCAGTAAGCAGCGTTGCAGGCGTGTATCAAACAAGCTTTTCGTTAATTGGTTTAACGCTTAATGAGTTTGGCGCATTAGTATTACTAGCAACCAGCTTAGGTTTTATTGGTTCTTACTTATCGGTTAACCGATATATTAAAGAAATTGAGCCTGATAAAGTATGAGTACGGCTGCTAATGGCTGACTCAAAAATGTCATGTTTGTATATTATTATCCTCAAATGAGATTAGTTGTAAATGCGCTGTTACGCTTGCGCTAATCTCTTGCAATCCCTTAGTTCATCACTTATTCAGTCGCATGTAGTAGACTTAACATACACTAAAAAACCGCTTGATTTACGCTTAAAAAAAGTTTTAAATTGGGGTTAGCACTCTTAGATAAAGAGTGCTAAGATGGTTTCAAATGTTTATCACCGAGGTGAAAAATGAGTAAAGATTTATACGCAATGGCACTTACAGTTGGGCAACAAAGCGCAAGCATGGACGGCTACCTTCAAGCGGTTAGCACAATTCCTATGCTTAAGGCTGAGCAAGAGAAAGAGCTAGCAACACGACTTCAAGAAGAAGGCGATCTTAGTGCTGCAAAGCAACTCATTATGTCGCATTTACGCTTTGTAGCACATATTGCTAAAAGCTACTCGGGTTATGGTTTACCGCAAGCCGACTTAATCCAAGAGGGCAATATAGGCCTGATGAAAGCGGTTAAGCGTTTCGACCCAAGTGTGGGTGTACGTTTAGTGTCTTTCGCTGTTCATTGGATTAAAGCAGAAATTCATGAGTTTGTGCTTAAAAACTGGCGCATCGTAAAAGTTGCGACCACTAAAGCGCAACGTAAATTGTTTTTTAATCTTCGTAAAAACAAAAAACGTTTAGGTTGGTTTAACCAAGCTGAAGTAAGCACTGTAGCGAATGAGCTAGGTGTGAGTGAAAAAGAAGTTCGTGAAATGGAATCGCGCATGAGCGGCCAAGACATGGGCTTTGACTTAACGGGCGACGATAACGACGACGCGCCAACAAGTACATATTCACCAGTACAATATTTAACAGACGGCTCAGCTGATTTAGCTGACGATATTGAGCAGCAACAATGGCAAGAGCAGTCACATACTCGTTTATTTAGCGCGCTTAAAACGCTAGACGAACGCTCACAAGACATTGTAAGTGCACGCTGGTTGTCTGATGACAAAGCAACACTACAAGAGCTTGCTGAAAAATACAGTGTATCTGCTGAGCGTGTTCGCCAGCTAGAAAAAACAGCGATGAAAAAGCTGCAAAGTGCTATGAGCTAATAGCGCAAAAATAGTAAAACTTAAAAAGCCCTGCATTAATATGCGGGGCTTTTGCTTTGTGGCTATAAGTATTTTAATCAACGTTTTAGCTATTAATATTGCTTTTATTAGCTTAGTTGTATGGCTTAAATATATTTAAAATACCGCCTAAAGCTACCTAGCGTTGATCCCTTTACCTTGCGCCTGCGCTAATTGTATGTATTTTTTATGCACTAGTTGCGATACCGGAACTAACTCAAAGCCTTGCTCGGTGAGCTCAGGTAGCGCTTGGCGTAAAAAGTCGATGGTTTCTGGGTAGGGGTGGGCAATCGCTATGGCAAAGTGATGTTTAGTCGCTTTATATTTTAGCTCATCCAGCCTTTGCTGCAGTTGCTCATGCGTGGTTATATTGTCTAAAAACACATGGCGGCCAATATTTTCAACCCCGATAAAATTTGCCGCATTTTGCGCTTGGCTTAAGTCGGTAGTACGGCTATCTAAAAAGAATAAATTACGTTTTTTAAGTACTTCCATAGTCCACTTCATGGCTTGGCTTTGTTGAGTGAGTGCCGACCCCATATGGTTATTAACCCCTTTTACTTGCGGTAAGCTTGCCAATGCAGTGCCTAAAGTTTTTTGTAGCTGTTCTTTATCCATATTTACGGTGAGCCCGCCAGGGCCGAGTGCTTTACCGTTTAAGGCTTGCATAGGTACATGCAATAAAAGCTCTTTATTTGCTTGGCTGGCAAGCGTGGCAAAAATTTGAGAGTAGGGTGTGTGGGGCAAAATTGAATACGACAATTGCCCTGGTAAGGTAAGAAATTCTAAATCTCGCTGATGATAGCCAATATCATCAATTACGATGGCTATTTGCTTTGCCCAAGCAGTGCTAGATACAAAGCAGATAGCCAACAACAGCCATTTTATTATTTTCACGTTTATAGTTTTTATTATCTTTTTAACTTATTAAGGGTATTTTTTAATCTCAGCGCCCGGTAATAAAGCTATCTCAGCAGCCATTTTTAGCGCTAACTGCCTTGAATTTACTTAAAATTTATAGCTAAAGAATAGCAGAATCTAATAGTGTTAATATTTATTCTGTTATTAAATCGCTTACCTAGAGTTTAGATTATTTACTATTGCATGCTAAGTAATTGCTTAGCTTTTACTAACTGCAAGTCGCCCAGTATTTCATGTTCAAATTGTGGTGCATTTTTGTTCTGCTCATTTTTTATTATAACGGCTTTATTTGATTGTGGAAGGGTTGCTTGCGCAATTGCTACATCGGGGGTAACTCCTACGCCTTCAATCGATACGCCCGCAGGTGTAAAGTACTTAGCAGTTGTTAATTTTAGCGCTGTATTACCATCACCAAGTGGGATCAAAGATTGCACCGAGCCTTTGCCATAAGACTGATTACCAACCACTGTAGCACGCTTATTATCTTTTAAAGCAGCGGCGAGTATTTCAGCCGCAGAGGCCGAATTTTCATTAATAAGCACCACAATAGGCAAGCCTTTTAGTATGTCACCTCGTTTAGCGTAGTAGGCTTGATTAGCGTCGTAATAGCGTCCTTTAGTGGTGACTATAGTGCCGCTTTGTAAAAATAGATCCGCAACCGCCACTGCACTTTGTAAAGTACCACCTGGGTTGTCACGTAAATCAATGACTAACCCTTTAAGGGGCGTGCGATAGTCATTTTTAAGTGCAGCTACCTGCAGCGCCACTTCATGTAAGGTGTGATTAGAAAAATTATTTATGGCTAAATACCCAGTGCCTGAGTCGAGTAATTGGCTAGTGGCGCTTTCTAAGTTTATTTCTTTGCGATTTACCGCAAAGCTAATTGGTTGCTGCTGCCCTGCGCGTTTTATTGTTAGTTTAACCGCGTTAAAGCGGGTATCTTTTATCAACGCGGCTACTTGCTCTAAGCTACGTGTTTGCGTGTTTGTATCATTAACACTAACTATAATATCGCCCGCTAAAATACCGGCCTTTTTGGCTGGGGAGTTTTTAACTACGCCGACAATAGTAATATCACTGTCAATGTCTTTCACTTCAATGCCCACGCCAGTGTAATGGCCATTTGTATTGTTAAACAAAGCGTCTAAGTCATTTTCATTGAGGTATTTAGAATAAGGGTCTAGCTGGTCGAGTAAAATTTCTACTTGCTGATTATTAAAGGCACCCTGCGCACCTTTTGAAAGTGATAAGTCATCAACATAATAGGCTTTAATGTTGAAGAGTATTTCAGAAATTTGCTGACTTTTAAGATCTTTAACTGAGCTGGCAAGTAATGAATTACTAAAACAAAAAATAGCAATACAGGTTAATGCGCACAATAAAAACGAATAGTGCGTACGGGAAGAGGGAAATGAGCGTGTTTGTGGTATTTTTTGAGTCATCAGCTGCTCCTAATGCGGTGCAGCTGTTTTATTCACTTAAATACGTCTGCACCATTTAACAGGATTTACTGCGCGTCCTTTGTGGCGTATTTCAAAGTATAGACCAGAACTCGACTGTCCGCCGCTTTGACCTACTAATGCCAGCGTTTCGCCTTCTCGAACCATGTCGCCTACATCTTTTAATAATGTTTGCGCATGGCCGTATAGGCTCATAAAGCCCTCACCATGATCAACCACAATAACCCAGCCAAAGCCTTTAAGCCAATCAGCAAAAACAACTTGGCCATTATTAATGCTGTTTACATTAGTGCCTTCTTTTGCACCAATTAATACGCCTTTCCAGTCTATGCCACCATGTTTGCGCTGACCAAATGTGTGTTTTAGCTTTCCTTTGCTGGGCCAATTAAGCTTGCCTTTACTTTTATTAAGGCCGAGTAATTCAATTTTTTGAGTCTTCTCTTGCTCAAGTTCTTCAATGGTGGTGATTAATGTTTGCTCGTTGTCTTTTAAGTAATTAATCGAGCTTTTAGTGCTATTAAGCTGTGCTTGTAAGTTTTTAAGGTTAGTTTGGCGCTCGCTTTGGGCATTTACTAGCGCGCTTTGGCGTCTTTTTTGTTCTTCAAATAAGGCGGCTAATTTTTGTTTGGTTTTGGCAAGTGCGGCTTGGTTTTCTGCAATTTGTTGTTGTAGTACTTTAAGCTCTTCAATTTGTTCTATGCGCGCTTTATTTAAATAGTTGTAATAGCTTAAGGTACGCTCAAATTTAGCTGTGTCTTGCTGATTTAAAAGCATTTTGGGGTAGTCGTCGCCCCCAGCCATGTAAGCACTTTTTAGCTGGGCGGCTAAAATGGCTTGAAATTGCGCGTGTTGCGCTTTTAATTGCTGTGCTTTGTGTTGCTGCGTTTGTTGTTTTTGCTCGGTTTCTTTTACTGATTGCTCAGCCATATTGAGGGCTTTGGCATTTTTAGCTATTTCTAGCTCGTGTTTTTTTAAGTTTTTTTGCAGTGCGGCAATTTTTTTTCGCTGTGCGTTGTACTCTGCTTGGCTTTGTTCTAATGCAGATTGCACTTCAGATAGGTCTTTTTTAGTGCGGCTTTCGTTAGCGGTTGCAGGGGCAACCACTAACGAAACCAATACAAATGTATAAACACTAAACCAATTTACTGGTTTGCTCATGTGTTATTTCAACGTCATGATTGGCGTGCCGGTCATTTCGCTTGGTTGCTCCATGCCCATAAGGTGTAGCATAGTAGGTGCTACATCACTTAATGCTTTGCCTTCACTTGGCGTTGCATCGCGTCCTACATAAATAAATGGCACTGGCTCGCTAGTGTGAGCGGTATGAGCTTGGCCCGTGGCAGTATTTGCCATTTGCTCTGCATTACCGTGATCGGCTGTGATAAGTGCTTCACCGCCAAACTCATCTAGCGCTTCTACCACGCGGCCTATACATGCATCAACAGCTTCACAGGCTTTAACCGCGGCTTCAAACACACCAGAGTGACCCACCATATCGCCATTCGGGTAATTACAAATAATGGCATCAAACTTACCGCTTTTAATAGCTTCAATAAGTTTGTCGGTTAGCATTTCTGAATTCATTTCTGGCTGAAGGTCGTAAGTGGCAACCTGTGGAGAAGGAATTAATTCGCGTGATTCGCCTTCAAATTCATCTTCGCGTCCGCCACTAAAGAAAAAAGTAACATGAGCGTATTTTTCTGTTTCAGAAATACGTAGCTGCGTTTTGCCATTTTTTTCAAGCCATTCACCTAATACGTTTACCAATGGCGTAGGGCCAAATGCGACAGGGGCATCAATATCGGCTGAGTATTCTGTCATCATTACAAATGCGCTTAACTGTGGTGATTTTTTCTTTTCGAACCCATCAAAGCCTGGCTCTACAAAGGCACGGGTAATTTCACGGGCACGGTCGGCTCTAAAATTAGCAAAGATGATGGTGTCGCCATCATTAATTTGTGCTGCTTCAGTGCCTTGTGGCGTAATGGTGGTTGGTGCTACAAACTCATCGTTTTCGTCGCGCTCATAGGCGGCTTCTAATGCCGATACACCATCAGCATAATTAAATTCGCCTTCACCTAATGCCATTACATTGTAGGCTTTTTCTACACGGTTCCAACGGTTGTCTCTGTCCATGGCGTAATAACGGCCCACAAGAGACGCTAAGCGGCCACAATTTAGCTCGGCAAATAAGGCTTCTATACGCTCTATTGATGCTTTAGCACTGCGTGGTGGTGTATCACGGCCATCTAAAAAGCCATGAAAATATACTTCTTTTGCACCGCGTTTAGCGGCTAATTGAATACTTGCGACAATATGATCTTCGTGGCTGTGAACACCACCTGGGCTTAATAAACCCATAATATGCACGGCTTTGCCTGCAGCGACTGCTTTATCGATGTTTTCAACAAGTGCAGGAGTTGAGTCAAATTCGCCATCGTTGATTGCTTTGGTAATGCGAGTAAAGTCTTGATAAACAACACGACCAGCACCTAAATTTACGTGGCCTACTTCTGAGTTACCCATTTGCCCTTCAGGTAAGCCTACATCTAAACCTGAGCCTGAAATTAATGTGCGTGGACGGGTTGCCCATAGGTTGTCTAAAACGGGGGTGTTGGCTGCAAGAATCGCATTGCTTTGCTCATCTTCGCGGTATCCCCAACCGTCTAAAATCATTAATACCAGTGGTTTTTTATGCTCTGTCATAATAGCTCCTGAAAATTAGCACCTGTTGATGGGCACTGTGCACCGAAAAGGTTATCTGGTTAGTTTTAGCATACCGTGTTTTAGCGCCAGAATCAGCACTGAGAACAAGATATTAAATTTTTTACTTACTTTCATATATGGGGTGCTTTATGAGTTTTTAAAGCGCAGCAAACTCGCATTTTAACTTGGTTTGGGTATACTTGCGTGGCTAAAGTACAAAATACCTAGAATATTAGGGCGTGTTGCACTTTGGTGGCTGAATTTGCAGCAGTATGTTTGGTTTTTAGGTAAGGCAGAGTCTATGAAGTGTGGTTACTCCCCATAATATAGGCGATAACGTAGCATAAATACCAAACATGCGCTGCCCGTTGGGTTCTTTCTAGGGGCTATTACCTTTTGTTGCCTACATGGATGTAGGTAAGGGGCGTGAGCAGGGCGCGGAAGCTTTGCTCAGTTTTTACTTAGCCCACTAGGTTACAAATCTCGCGCCGCGATTTAATCGCCCCTAGATTGAACAAATTTCAATCCACAAAGGCCAACACGCTCTAGGTTTAGAACATAATTTCATAGTGGAAGTAGAATGGATCAATATATTGAATTTATTACAAATCATCCTATTTTAAGCCTAGCTTGGGTTGGTCTTGTATTCCTTATTGTAAGCGGCTGGATAAAGAGCAAGTTTTCAGCAGTGAGAGAAATAAACCCACAGCAATTAACACTTCTTATTAATCGTGAAGATGGCAAAGTAGTTGATATTCGTGCTCAAAAAGAATTTAACGCAGGTCGTATTGCGGGTGCTGAACACTTAAGCCCTGAAAAAGCAAAACAATCTGACTTTTCAAGCCTTGAAAAGCACAAGAGCAAACCCATTATACTAGTATGTGCCACAGGCATGACTGCTCAAGGTATTGCTAATGCAATGCATAAAGCAGGCTTTGAATCGGTTTATGTATTATCAGGTGGTATGGGGTCGTGGCAATCTGCCAGCCTTCCAACTACAACAGGTCGCTAATCAGTTTAGTAGTACCGATAGAGGATTTATTATGAGTAATGTTGTTTTATACACCAAAGCGTACTGTCCATTTTGCCAACGTGCTCTTGCACTTTTAAACAGTAAAGGCGTTGAGTACACAAATATTGATATTGGTGTTCAACCAGAGCTTCGCGATGAAATGATTGCTAAAGCAGGTGGTGCAAGCACAGTACCGCAAATTTTTATTAATGATGAACATATCGGTGGCTGCGACGACATGATGGCTATTGAAGCGCAAGGTAAACTTGACGCTAAGCTAAATGCTTAATTTTAATTATAAAAACTAACACGTAGGAAGCACAATGAACGAAGAAAATCAAAACGCAGCAGCACAAGAAGGTGGCGCACAATTTACTATTCAACGTATTTACACTAAAGATGTATCGTTTGAAACGCCTAACTCGCCTGCGATTTTTCAAAAAGAATGGACGCCAGAAGTGAAGCTAGACCTAGACACGCGCTCTAATAAGCTAGACGAAGGTGTGTTTGAAGTGGTTTTAGCACTAACGGTTACTGCTTCTATTGGTGAAGAAACTGCGTTTTTATGTGAAATTCAGCAAGCCGGTATTTTTACAGTTGGTGAGCTTGAAGAAGTACAACTAGCACATATGCTAGGTGCATACTGCCCTAACGTGTTATTCCCATACGCGCGTGAAGCCGTATCTAATCTTGTTAACCGTGGTACTTTCCCACAGCTTAACCTTGCGCCAGTGAACTTTGATGCGTTATTTGCACAATACATGCAACAACGTACTGCGCAAGCTGAGCAGGTTTCAGCAGACGCATAATTTATGAGTACAGCAACTTCAGCTGTTACTGTATTAGGAGCGGGGTCTTACGGCACCGCTCTTGCTATTTGCTTAGCCCGAAATGGTCACCAAGTGACACTTTGGGGTCGCAATAGCGACGACGTTGCCACGCTTGCAGCTGAGCGGAAAAATCAACGTTACCTTCCTGATGTACCATTCCCCGACACTCTTTTATTACAAGCCGATTTACAACAAGCCGTAGCCAACAGTGCCATTGTACTTGTGGTTGTGCCAAGCCATGCCTTTGCAGATACATTGCAGCAAATTAAACCTGCGCTGGTTGACGGTGCGCAAGTTGCGTGGGCAACAAAAGGGCTTGAGCCAAATACTGGTCGCTTGTTACAAGAGGTTGCCCTGCAGGAACTAGGTGATGAGATGCCGCTTGCGGTTTTATCAGGCCCAACCTTTGCTAAAGAAATGGCAATGGGGCTACCTACTGCTATATCGGTGTCGTCTACCTCAACGGAGTTTGCGCAACAACTTGCAGATTTACTCCATTGTGGGCGCTCGTTCCGCGTGTACAACAACGATGACTTTATTGGCATTCAGTTAGGTGGCGCGGTTAAAAACGTAATAGCCATTGGTGCTGGTATGTCTGATGGGGTGGGCTTTGGTGCTAATGCACGTACGGCACTGATCACTCGCGGCTTAGCTGAGCTAACGCGCTTAGGGTGTGCCTTAGGTGCAAAGCAAGAAACCTTTATGGGGATGGCTGGACTTGGCGATTTAATCTTAACATGTACCGACAATCAATCGCGCAACCGTCGCTTTGGTTTGGCATTAGGTAAAGGTGAAGGGGTTGATGCTGCTATTGAGTCTATCGGGCAAGTTGTTGAAGGCTTTAGAAACACAAAAGAAGTGTATTTATTAGCACAACGCGCCGGTGTAGAAATGCCTATTACTGAGCAAATTTATAAAGTACTTTATGAAAATAAAGATATGAAAGAAGCCGCCATGGCACTATTAGGCCGAGAGCAGCGCGCCGAATAAATGAGCATATAATGCTCACTTTATTAAAAGCATGAACATGCTTTGTTATTAAAAAAACCGACGCTATGTCGGTTTTTTTATTGTTTGGTACAAGGTGCTTATTGCGCGTTAGGAAAGCCTAGCTGGCGCCATGATTCATAAACGAATACCGCCACAGCGTTAGATAAGTTCATACTACGGCTATTGGGCTGCATTGGAATGCGCACACGCTGATCGTTAGGTAGCGCTTGAATCATCTCATCGGGGAGACCGCGAGTTTCTGGTCCAAATACCAAGCAATCACCTGCTTGGTAACTGGCTTCGTGATGAAATTGGCTGCCTTTAGTAGTGCATGCATACACTTTTTTAGGTTGGCACTTTTCAAGGTAGGCTTCAAACGAGGCATGGCGCTGTACGTTACTAAACTCGTGGTAATCTAGCCCGGCACGTTTTACTCGCTTATCGTCCCACTCAAAACCTAATGGCTCAATTAAATGCAATGAGTAACCTGTGTTTGCACACAAGCGTATGATATTTCCTGTATTTGGTGGAATTTCAGGTTGATATAAAACGATATCCAGCATAATGCGCCTTTCTATTAATCTATAATTTGACGAGTGGCAGTATACACGAAACCGGTAAAAAAAATGATATACTCGCGCCATTGAATACCGCAAGTAGTGAATATTAACGTGCATCACCGTAGTTACGAATTTTGGGTTAAAACATCAAGCATAGTTACCATGGTTATGGTTAGCTTAATGATAGCCGCTAAAACCTGGGCGTGGTTGGCATCGGGTTCAGCTTCTATGCTTGGCTCATTAACCGATTCATTAATGGATATTACCGCCACGGCCATGAGCTTTTTAGTGCTAGGGTATGCACTGCGCCCAGCAGATGACGATCACCGTTTTGGTCATGGCAAAGCAGAAGCCCTAGCCGGACTTGGCCAGGCTGCGTTTATAGCAGGGTCGGGGTGCTTATTGGCGTTTCACGGTATTGAGCGATTATTTAACCCAATTGCGCTTAGTCATTCACTGTTAGGTGTGTGGGTGAGTATATTTGCTATTGCTTGTACGTTAGTGATTGTGTTTTTTCAGATCAAAGTGGTTAAGCATACCGAATCCATCGCTATTAAAGCAGACTCGGTGCATTACAAAGGGGATTTAATTTTAAATGCAGCGGTATTACTTGCTATTTTGCTCTCCTACTATGGGGTGTTATACGCAGATCCGCTGTTTGCCATAGGCGTTGCCGGTTACTTACTTTATAACAGTTGGGATATTGCGTGTGAGAGTGCCGATCATCTAATGGATAAAGAACTCCCAGATGATGAAAAGCAAAGTATTTTAGATATTGCTAACGCACATAAAGATGTACACGGTGTACATGATATTCGCACTCGCCAAGGCGGTAAAATTAAGTTTATGCAAATGCACTTAGAGCTTGATGATCATTTAAGTTTAATACGTGCCCACAATGTGGCTGACGATGTAGAAAAGGCGCTTGCCGAGCGCTTTGACTCTGAGGTTGATATTTTAATTCATCTAGATCCGCTTTCGGTGGTACCTAAGTATCAAACGAAGAACAAAACTGATACAAGCGCATAAGCACAGGTTTTCTAATTTCGTCGCGTTCAAACAATAACTCGTGTTTAGCCCCTGCAAAGCTTTTCAGCTCGGCATTAGGGAGCCTATTTACGAGCTTTTGTTGCGCGTTGTTATCAACCACTTCATCGTTTTGTGCGCTGGCAATAAAAATAGGGAGGTTGATTGTGTGGGTATCCACGGCAGACATAAAAGCAAAGCTTGCATTTAACCAACCATATGTAACGCCACCTAACTGTAAAAGAGGCTGTTGTTGATAAGTGAGCCTAAATAGGTTGTACCGCACATGGCTGCTGGTTAAGGTATTAAGCGCAAATTCTTCTGGGTTGTAATCGTTTTGCCCTAGCGCATAACTGTAGCCAAAACCGAGCTTTGTGGCGGCGCGGGCTATAAATTTAGCTACCGGTTTAGGAATACCTTTAGTGTAAATATCAAACATGGGCGCAGATAAAAACGCGCCGCTGAAAGTATGCGGGTAATTTGCAAAATAATCGTACGCTATAGCGCCGCCCATGGAGTGGGCTAATAATATTTTTTTGCCTTGCCAGTGTTTATTTACAATATGTTGATTAAATAAATCTAAGTCGGCACTGTAGTCACTAAAGCGTTTTACATACCCTTTGTGCTTATTTTTTAACGGTCGATACGAGCGGCCTTGCCCTTGGTGGTCGGCTATAAATACCGCATAATTATTAGTGTAAAGCTCCCACAGCAGCTCTTTGTATTTTTCAAGCCCTTCTATGCGTCCAGAGCTAATTACTATGGCAGTGTTAGCTGTTTCTGGCACTGCGTAAGCAAAAAACAGTTTACCTTCAGATGCATTAAAATAGTTTTTATTAAGTACATTTTCGTAAAAGTGATTAATGCGTGCTTGGTTACTTTCAAGCGCTGATTCGGTACTGTAAAACATGCTTACTCTTTAATTAGTGGCAGGGTGATATTGGCACAAAGCCCGCCTTTTTCTTTATTAGATAGCGCTAAACTACCGCCGTGGGCAATAATAGCATTTTTAGCGATAGCTAAGCCAAGCCCTGTGCCGCCACTTACTCTGTCGCGAGCGTCAGATTGCCTAAAAAAGGGCTCACAAAGCTTGCTCAGTTGCTCATTTGGAACGCCAGGGCCATCGTCGCAAATCTCTATATAGATTTGGTTGTTATAGTGTACGTTAAAGCTAATGTTGCTGTGCGCGTATTTTATTGCGTTACGTAATAGGTTTTCGAGTGCGCTGGCAATTAATGATTCATCGCAGCTTAGCATTACATCGGCATTGCCACTAAAAGTAAGTGTTTTAGTATTTTGCTTGGCTTCAAACTGCGCATCATTTAATACGTGCTCTACTATATCTTTTAACGATTGCTTTTGCAGTGACAGAGTTTGGCTTTGCGCTTCTAAACGCGACACTTGCAATACATCGGCAATCATTTTATCAAGCTGGTTTGCTTCTTTTTCTATACGTAATAAATACGATTGGCTTGCCTCGTTGGCTTGCATTTGTGCAAGGCCCGTTGCCATTTTTAAACGCGTAAGCGGGGAGCGTAACTCATGAGATATATCAGCCAGTAAGCGCTTTTGGGCACTAATAAGTTGTTCAAGCTGATTAGCCATACTGTTAAAGTCGCGCCCAAGCACCCCTAGCTCGTCTTTTCTGCTTGCAGGTATGGCAACTCGCGCTGATAAATCGCCAGATGAAAGTTTTATAGCTGCTTTTTTAAGGCTGTTAATCGGTGCGATTAAGTTGCGACTAAAAATAAAACTCAGGATTAAAGAGGCAAAAATAGCCACGAGTACTTTCATCCAATTTGGCATTAACTTAAAGCGCATGAGCAAAGGAGGTTGGTGGTTAATGTCTATTTCGTAGAGGTAAAACTGCCCCTCTGGCACGCTAATATTAACAGGGCCGAAAGCTTGGTATTTTTCGGTAAAAATGACCTGTGGCGCCAAGTTTTGACTAAAGCTAAGTAAGTTTAAATCTATTTCTGCGGGGATCTCTTTATTGCTTAATGCATCTTCGGGTTGTGCTGCGCCTAAAAATAAAATTTTTCGTTTTGAAAGCCTAGGGTGCGATAAAACATCAGCAAGGGTGCGCTTGTGTTTAGTGGCACTTCGCTCAATACTTTTGGCAGTATAAATTAGGTTTTTTTTCATTGGCCCACGCAAAGGCTCGGTGCTTACTGCATTAATTGCCGTAATATTGCTTAAGAATATAAGCGCAGCCACCGTGCCTGTTATTGTTAGCCAAAACCAAATAAATATTTTAAAAAATAAATAATGCCGAGGGTGCTTTAGCCATGCAAAGTAATGTTTATTACTCACCTTGGATGAAGACATAACCTGTACCTCGCATTGTTTTTATTCGCTCGCCTTGAATATGCTCAGCTATTTTTTTACGAATATTGCTAACGTGCATATCAATTGAGCGGTCGAACGAAGCTAAGCGCCTGCCTAGCACTTCTTCACTTATTTGCTCTTTACTGACAACTTCGCCGGCATTTTTAATTAATAACACCAGTACTTCGTACTCTGTGCCAGTAAGCGTGAGGGTGTGCTCGTTAATAGCGGCCTCTCGGGCTGCCAAATTAACCGTAATGCCATTTATATTCATTTTGCTAGGCGTTGCAACGTTTAGGCTATTTATGTGCTCTATACGGCGGGTAATGGCTTTTACTCGGGCTAGTAACTCGCGGTGATTAAAGGGCTTGGGTATGTAATCGTCTGCGCCTAGCTCTAAGCCAAAAATGCGGTCAAAGTCTTCGCCTTTTGCAGTAAGCATAATAACCGGTGTTAGCTTTGTTTGCCTAAGTTGTTTAAGTACTTCAAAGCCATCAAGGGTGGGGAGCATGACATCAAGCAATATCAGCGCGTAGTCATTTGATAGAGCAAGCTTTAAACCTTGCTCGCCATCGTGAACGCTTTGTACGTCAAAACCTTGCGCGGCTAAATATTCAGTAAGTAGTTCGCACAAACCTGTGTCGTCATCAATCATTAATAGCTTCATTTCAAACCCTTAGGCAATTTCTATATGGTTATTTTACTTCTTAAATTGTGCAAAAGTGAATCTTTACACAACCTTTACACTGCTTTGCGTTACTTTGCGTTACTTTGCGTTGCAAGAGGTATAGTTAACTCACTGGCTAAGCAGCCACAACCAAATTCAATCCATCCAATATTAAGGTGATGATTATGACTAAAGTAAATACACTTTCAAAATTAGTACTTATTTGTGGTCTAGCAACGGCTACACTTGGCGCCGGTAGCGTATTAGCAAAAGGCGGCATGCACGATAAGCAAGGCCATTCTCAAGCGCGTTTTTTATTATCTGAGCGCGGTGCCGACAAGCTTGATTTAACGCAAGAACAGCAAACTAAGCTTGAAGCTATTTTTGAAGCGCAAAAAACACAGATGAAAGCACTGCGCGGCGATGATAAAGAAGCCCGTAAAGCACAGCGTAAGGCTCAAAAAGAGAAAATGGATGCTCTACTTAGCGCACCAACATTTGACGAAAACGCTGCAAAAGAGCTATTAGCTGCACGCCATGAAAAAGGCACTGAGTTTGGCTTAATTAAGCTAAAAACACAGCATCAAGTAATGCAGGTACTTAACGCAGAGCAGCAAGAAAAGTTTGCAAAAATGCAAAAGCGTATGGGTAAAAAACACCGTAAGCAAAGAGACTAATTTATAGTTTAAACACTAAAAAGCCAGCTTAATGCTGGCTTTTGTCGTTTAAGAGGGTGAAAAACGCTTATTTAAAAAAGTCGTCATCGTTTTTAGCCATCATCTCTTCAATATCTTCAATCATGTCTTGGCTAATTTGGTTAGCCGAGGAAATAGGCGTTGATATTTTATTGTTCTCAAAAGACCATTCACCTAAATCAATAAGCTGACAGCGCTTAGAACAAAAAGGGCGATGTGGGCTTTGCTGTGACCATTCAACTTTGTTTTTACAGGTTGGACAGTTAACAATTGTTGGCATACTTTACTCTCTACAATGTGTTTTAGCCCTAATTAGGGCTATCACTTTTACATATTGGTTACGCGATTAATTTCAGCAAGGGACGTTAAACCATCGGCGGCTTTTCGTAAACCCGATAATCGCAAGTTATTGAACCCAGCTTGTAGCGATACCTCTGCGATTTCGAGCGAGTTGCCACCGCGCATAATAATTTGTGCAATTTCAGGGGTAATTTGCATTACTTCGTAAATACCCACACGGCCTTTGTAACCATCGGTGCAATTTTCGCAGCCTTTGGGTGCGTATAGTGTCATATCTTCAATTTGTGTTGTGCTAAATCCTTGACGAGCCAACTCTTCTGCTGGCAGTGTTTCTGGGGTTTTACACTTAGGGCATAAACGCCTAGCTAAGCGCTGGGCAATAATCAAACTTATAGAGCTTGCCACGTTATACGCAGGCACGCCCATATTTAATAAACGCGTTATGGTTTCGGGCGCTGAGTTGGTATGTAGTGTTGATAACACTAAGTGACCTGTTTGCGCCGCTTTAATTGAAATTTCTGCGGTTTCTAGGTCACGTATTTCACCTACCATCACTACATCTGGATCTTGACGTAAAAATGCCCGCAGGGCGTTAGCAAAGGTCATTTCGGCTTTAGGGTTAATTTGTACTTGGTTAACCCCTTCAAGGTTTATCTCTACCGGATCCTCGGCGGTACTAATGTTACGCTCTGGCTGGTTAAGTATATTTAAACCTGTATAAAGCGATACGGTTTTACCAGAGCCCGTTGGGCCGGTAACTAGTATCATGCCTTGCGGTTGCCCAAGCGCATCCATGTAGAGCTTTTTTTGATCCTCTTCGTAACCTAATACGTCAATACCTAGCATGGCGCTTGATGAATCAAGAATACGCATTACTATTTTTTCGCCCCATAATGTAGGCATAGTACTTACACGAAAATCGATGCTTTTACGCTCTGTAATTTTTAATTTAATACGACCATCTTGTGGTTTACGTTTTTCAGCAATATCGAGCCTCGACATTACTTTGATACGCGCCGACAGTTTACTTGCTAAGGTATTGGGTGGGTTGGCAACTTCATGCAAAATACCATCAATACGAAAGCGAATACGGTATTTGTGCTCGTAAGGTTCAAAGTGTAAATCAGAAGCGCCTTTTTTAATGGCATCCATTAATATTTTATTGATATAAACAATGATTGGCGCATCGTCTTTATCATCATCTTTAGGTGTGGTTTCTTTAGGGCCTTCACTATCTAGGTCGGCAAACTCTTTAAATTCATCGGCGCTTAAATCTAAGCTGCCTGCAGCATCAAGTAGTTGCTCAATTTTGTTATCTAGCTGAATATAGTCAACCACGACTATTTCGCACGATAAGCCGGTGCTAAATTCAAAGTTTTCAAAGGCACCGTAGTCAGTCGGATCTGAGGCCGCAATGTATACTTTTCTGCCTTTTTGAACCAGCGGTAAAATATGGTGTTTACGTATTAGTTTTTCTTTGATTAAGTCTTCGGGGATTTGTGCAGGGTCGAAGTCTTTTAAATCAAAATACGGTACGCGAAATAAGTCTATACATTGTTCAGCTAAGTCATTGCTGTCAATTTTTCCACATTTAGATATAAGCTCAGCGGTTGAGGCAAACTCTTGCTGTTTTGCTTTTACGGTATCGGCATCAATGCGGCCAAGCGTTATAAATTTTCTCAATAACGGTGAGTTAATATTCATTGCGCACCTATTTTAGTCCTTCAATAGTTAACAATTTATCAGAAAAAAGCAGGTGATTAAATTCGCTGTGCTTATCAACACCTTTTTTGCTAACCAAATTACGAGTTTATGTTGTTATGACCGCATTAAGGGGCATTAGTTGTATTTTATACTGCATATTGTAGGTAATTTTTATGAAGAACAACAAGTTCTGCATGAACAAGTGATAAATCGCGGTCATTATTTAGAATATCATCGGCTTTTTGTTGTTTTTCTTCCCGTGGCATTTGTGACGCTATAATGCTATTTACCTGCTCAAGGCTAATATTGTCGCGTTTTATAGTACGTTCAATCTGCACAGGCTGTGGTACATCAATCAATAAAGTACGGTTGCAGTATTTGTTAAGTTTATTTTCAAACAATAATGGTGCAACCAATACAACATAAGCACTGCTTGCATTATTTAAATCGGTGAGTATTTTTTCCCGAATAAGCGGGTGCAATAGTGCGTTAAGCCACTCTTTATCATCATTGTTGGTAAATATTTTAGTGCGCAGCGCTGCTCTGTTTAATGTGCCATCGGGTAGTAAAATACCCTCGCCAAAGTGTTCAATGATTGCATTTAGCCCTGTGCTATTAGGCGCTACTACTTGGCGGGCAATAATGTCGGCATCAACAACGCAAATACCCAGTTCTTCAAACATATTACTAACAGCCGTTTTACCGCAGCCAATACCGCCTGTTAAACCCAATACCCAATTGTTTATTTTAGTTGCTGGCTTATTCATACTAATAACCAATTAAATTAAAATACGCAGCTTGAATTTGAGCGCCCCACAGCAGGGTTATCCAACCCGCTATGGCTAAGTAGGGGCCAAATGGAATGGGGGTTGCTTTGTCTTTACCTTGAATACTTAAAAGGGCAATACCAATAATGGCGCCCACCACGCTTGAAAGCAAAATAATGGTTAATAGCGACTGCCACCCAAGCAGTGCGCCAAACACGGCCAGTAACTTAAAATCGCCATAGCCCATGCCTTCTTTACCAGTTAATAGCTTAAATAACCAAAATACACTCCACAGGCTTAAATAGCCGCATGCGGCCCCTACTATCGCATCGCCAGGGCTTATTGTTATACCCATTACAGCGGCTATGAGCGCAAGCCATACTAAAGGTAAAGTGAGCTGATCGGGCAGTAGCATGTGGTCAATATCAATAAAAGTGAGCGCTACTAAAATCCAGGTAACAAAAATATATAAAAGGGCGTGCTCAGTAGCGCCAAAGCTGTAGGCAATAACTAAACTTAATAGTGCGGTAATAGCTTCAACTATCGGGTAACGCGCTGATATTGGGTTACTGCAATTAGCACATTTACCTTTAAGCATGATCCAACTAATAATAGGAATATTTTGCCAAGGCTTAATAGCGGTTTTGCATTTAGGGCAGGTAGAATTAGGTTTTACTAAATTAAATGGCTCGTTGGAGCTAGCTTTTGAAGGTTTAGTTGTAAGTTCATCTTCTAATAATAACCGGCATTCACTTTGCCATTCTCGCTTCATCATCAGTGGCAATCGGTAAATAACTACATTTAAAAAACTACCAATACACAGGCTTACTAAGCCCACAGTCAAAAAATAAAACCACTGCTGACTTTGCATCGCAGTGGTTATATCAAGAAAAAGATTTTCCATTAAAATACCTAACTTCAGGCCATTTATAGGCCAATTTTATTTCGCTGTGTTGAATAGTTCTTACTATTCATTTTATCTTGCAAGCTATTAATTAGCGTTTGAAATTTTGCTTACAGCTTACAGCTTACAGCTATGTTTTTAAATTACAGAGCCTAACTGGAAAATTGGTAAGTACATGGCAACAATTAAGCCACCGACGAGCACACCCAGCACAGCCATAATAAGCGGCTCCAATAAGCTTGATAAGCCATCAACTGCATCATCAACTTCTTGTTCGTAAATTGTTGCCACTTTGGCTAGCATACCATCTAACGAGCCAGACTCTTCACCAATGGCCACCATTTGAATAACCATATCAGGGAATATTTTAGAGTTACGCATTGCCCAGTTCATTTGATTACCCGAGCTCACCTCTGCTTTAATATCTAAAATAGCATAACGATACACAGCATTACCGGAGGCACCTGCTGCAGAATCTAGCGCATCAACAAGGGGTACACCTGCAGCAAAGGTGGTCGAAAGTGTACGAGCGTAACGGGCTACAGCGGCTTTATTTAAAATCATACCAATTACAGGGAGTTTTAATATAGCTCTATCGGTGGCATCTCTGAGTTTTAAACTTCTTAAACTTGCTTCTTTAAATATATAACCTGAGACAACAACAGTAATTAGTGCGACCCACCAGTACTCTTGCATAAATTCAGATATGGCAATTACAAACAAGGTAAAGGCAGGCAGCTCTGCGCCAAAGCCGTTAAAAATATCCTGGAACTGTGGTACTACAAATATAAGTAGTATTGAAGTAACTATAAGCGCCACTACCAAAACCGCGATAGGGTAAAACATCGCCTTTTTGATTTTAGATTTAAGTGCTTCAGACTTCTCTTTATAAAGGGCAACACGGTCGAATATTTTATCAAGCGCACCTGATTGCTCTCCTGATGCCACTAAATCACAATATAGGTCATCAAAGTAACGAGGGTGTTTTCTTAGCGCTTGGTTAAGCGGCTGACCTGCTTTAACTTCATCGCCAATGGTTTCCATTAACTTAGCTACACTTTTATTAGTAGACCCTGTACCTATCATCTCAATGGCTTGAATAAGCGGTACGCCCGCCATTAACATAGTGGCAATTTGGCGTGTAACTAAAGCAATATCTTTAGGGGAAATTTTTTGAACGCTTTTGATGCCAAATAAGGGCTTTGGTTTACGTTTAACTTTTGAGGGGGTTATACCTTGTTTACGGAGTTGGGCTTTAACTAAGGCAATACTATTACCTGCTAGTTCACCCTCCATGCGTTTACCGCGAGCGCTTACTCCTACCCATAAAAAAGTGTCAGTATTTTCTTTTTTTGGCATTCGTGACTCTGAAGGGTTATTAAACTGAATAAGAGGGTGAGTCTTTCACCCTCTAAGTAAACTATATTAGCAATCAAGCCAATCTGCACCACAAGCATCTGTTCCTGAAGATGTTGTAGTTGCCCATGTTATATTTGTGTTGTTAAGAGTTGGTGTTAAGGTGATAACGTCATCAGTACCGTCACCATCTATATCACCAAGGTTTAAAGTTACCACACCATCGGCAACAGCAGTAACTGCACTTGCATCCTCAATTGCAGGTACACCATTCTGTCCAGCATCACATGGAGTTAAAACTCCTCCTTCTGTTTGCGCGCAGATAGCTATAGCCGTTTTATATGCATTAGCTTCAGAAGCTTCACCTTGTGCTGTCGCTGAGCGAGTGTATTGCTGATATTGAGGAAGAGCTACTGCAGCAAGAATACCGATGATTGCTACAACAATCATTAATTCGATTAGGGTGAAACCCTGTTGTTTTTGAGTCATTGTTTTCATGTTTCCTCTCCTAAAGGATAATGTTTTGTAAGGTAGTCAGGCTAGTGGCGAAAGTGCCACGCTTAATTTACCTGATTAACTTTACAGATTTACTTAAAAATAAATTTTCACGTACTTTTAGCCTTAGGTATGAAACACAAAAGCTAAATGTGAGTTCATTATGTTGCAACTTGCGTAGGCTACCTAAACACAAAGTAGACTAAATATAGGAAACATACTGACCATTTGCTTTAATCTTTTAGGTATTTTTTGAAGATTAAAACAAAAAGCAGTTACTTATTACTATATTTTTCAAAGAAGTAATACAACAGGGTTAGTCTAACACTTTTTTTATGCTTAAAGCACACAAATTTTTCTAAAAAGGATACATTATTTAATAAAATGTTACAAAGTAAGCCTTTTGGATTATTAAAAGTCTTTTCATGCGTTTTGTCAATTAATTAGCATCAATAAAACTAAATTGTTGTCGTACTTTTATACAAAACGCATCGATAAATCGATTGATTGTAAATTTTTTGTAAGTGCGCCGCTGGATATAAAGTCGACACCTGCTTGTGAGTAAGTTTTAAGCGTTTCTAGCGTCATATTGCCAGAAACCTCTAATTTAGCGCGCTTATTAGTAGTGACCACAGCTTGCTGAATTTGTTCAACGCTAAAATTGTCGAGCATGATTATATCGGCGCCTGCATTAATGGCTTGCTCAAGTTCATTTAACGACTCTACCTCTACTTCTACGGGTTTTGTAGGGTGGTTCTGTTTGGCTTGTGCGACTGCTTTATCAATACCGCCACACGCTGCTATATGGTTTTCTTTAATTAAAAACGCATCAAATAAGCCTATACGATGATTTGCACCGCCGCCGCATTTTACAGCGTATTTTTGAAGTAGCCTGAGTCCTGGTATTGTTTTACGGGTATCGAGCAGCTGGGTTGTGCTGCCGCTAAGCTCTTTTACATAATTTGCAGTTGTGGTTGCGGTACCGGCGAGCGTTTGTACAAAGTTAAGCGCGGTACGCTCTGCAGTTAAAATAGCGCGGGCAGAACCTTTAGCTGTAAATAAGGTGCTATTTGCTGACACAAAGTCGCCATCATTTACTAATACGTTTACTTCAACGCTTGGATCTACTTGCTTAAACACTTCTATAATGATGTCTTTACCGCAAAAAACGCAGTCTTCGCGGGTAATTACTTTAGCATTTGCGTGCTCGTTTTGTGGAATAAGCTGCGCGGTAATGTCGCCGTCTTGTGCTGATTGATAATTTAGATCTTCATCTAAGGCGAGGGTAACAAGTTGAGTAATAAGCGTGTGCGAAATTGACATATGAAGGCTCATAAGTGTTAATAAATTAAGCAAATTTTACTATGTTTAAATAACTAATAGAAGCGCTTTTAAATGAGCAGGGGTTATTACACCTACATATATAGCATGGCTGCTAAAAGTAATGCTACCAGCTGAATGTTAGCTAACCGCAATGGCTATCATTCTTTATATAAATCCTTTAGCATCAAGTTTATGTATACCGTGGTATTAAAATAATGCAGATAGATTCAAGCGGAGTTGCCGCTAATATAACGCAGCGGCCGTGTACACATTTTGATGAGCGCCCTGAAAATACCGATATTTCACTGTTGGTAATTCATAATATTTCATTGCCGGCTGGGCAATTTGGCACCGAATACGTTGATGCACTGTTTATGGGTGAGATTGACTGTAATGCGCACCCCAGTTTTTGTGATTTAAATGGGCTTAGAGTCTCGGCGCACTGTTTTATAAAACGTACAGGCGAGATTATTCAATATGTGCCATTTAATAAACGCGCGTGGCATGCCGGGCAATCTGAATATGAAGGGCAAAGCGCATGTAATAACTTTAGTATAGGTATTGAGCTTGAAGGTACAGATACCACACCTTACACTCAGGCGCAGTACACCAGCTTACATAATCTAACAAAGGCAATTATGACCCGTTACCCGCTTATAACCACTAAGAGAGTAGTAGGGCATTGCGATATAGCACCTGGGCGAAAAACCGACCCTGGGGAAAGTTTTAATTGGCCTGCTTATATAAGCAGGCTAGAACAAGCAAATTAAGTGAGTCGCTATCATGATTTTAGTTTCTATAATTATTGCACTAATACTTGAGCGTTTAGGTGCGCGCTCACAGTATTGGCAAATAAGCCATTACGTTAATGGTTATTTAAATCGCTCGGGTAAATTACTTAGTGAAAACGGATTGTTTAGCTCGGCAATTGGCTTTTTAATTTGGTTAGTTTTGCCGGTAGTGGCTGTTGCGCTTATATATGTACTCTCTGACTTTGTACTGTGGCAATTAGCTATAAATGTTGTGGTTTTATTGGTTTGTTTTGGTTGTGCTAAGCACCGCGCTTTATATAAGTCGTATTTAAATGCACTAACGCGGGATGATAAAACCGCGGCCTCATTATACGCACTACAAATGGGGCAAAAACACCTAGAGGATGAAGAGGGCGGGGAAACATTTGGGCAAACCTTAGCGTGGATTAATTTTAGATTTTATTGCGCCGTTATTTTTTGGTTTGTAATGCTTGGCGCCCCAGGGGCCGTGTTGTATGCAATAGTGCGTACGTTGGCCGATTTAGTTAAAGAAAACCATAAAGTGGTGTTTGCAAATCGTTTTACGCTGCTGCATAAATTATTATTTTGGCTAGATTGGCTGCCAGCACGTGTTGCAAGCTTTGGCTATTTAGTCATTGGTAACTTTAATAAAGGTACAAGCTGCTGGCTACATTATGTATTGGATTTTAAAACGCCAAATCGCAAAGTAGTTACATGTACAGCGCTTGCGGCTGAGCAAGTAGAGCAGCGTTATTACGGATGTGCTATTGAAGCCACTTGTATGATTAAATTAGTTAAACGCAACGTGCTTTTTTATTTAGTACTGATTGCACTGCTTACTTTATTTGGCGGTTTATCGTAGTCGCGATTTTACATCGCGCAATGTGTACCTCGTTTAGGATGAGTATCGGGGGAGGGTTTAGTCGCGGGGTAAACCCACTGCTACGACCTTCTTTGATTCAAAAATTAATTTCTTCAATAAATTCAACTAGAGTGAATATTCTAATTCACTCTGGTCAGACCATTTGTTTTCATCTTGTTAACGTTTGAATAAAACAACCACAATTGTGCATTGTTTGAACTTCGTTCAAAATGCGTTACGCTACTCTAATTGCTCAAATAACCCGTAAATTGACAGTTATTTGCCTTTTTGATACCTTATTGAAAATTTTTGGTATGACCAATTTACCTTTTGGGTAAATCGTCAAGCTCTAGGCCTTAAAAATTAGGCTTTTTAGTATTTATGCAACGTGGACGTTGATTAATGTCTTTAAAGATTAAAGCAGCAAAATTATCTGATGTTATTTTACAGCAACTTGAGAATATGATTCTTGAGGGCTCATTAGCGCCAGGTGAAAAACTGCCGCCAGAGCGCGAACTAGCAAAACAGTTTGAGGTGTCTCGCCCCTCACTGCGTGAAGCTATCCAAAAGCTAGAAGCAAAAGGATTGGTCACTCGCAGGCAAGGCGGTGGCACGTTTGTAAAAAATCAGCTTGAAGAAGGACTCACTGATCCGTTGTTTGATTTGATCAGTAAGCATCCTGAATCACAGTTCGATTTACTTGAATTTCGTCATGCACTTGAAGGGATTGCTGCATATTATGCGGCGCTTCGTGGTACCAGCACCGATTTTACCAAGGTTAAACAAAGCTTTGATAAAATTGCTCAAGTTAATAACGATTTACAATTAAAAGCCAAAGCAATTAATGCGTTTCACTTTAGTGTAGCCGAAGCCTCACACAACGTGGTTTTACTTCACTTAGTGCGAGGCATGCAAGCGCTACTGGAGCAAAATGTATTGCAAAACTTAACGGTTTTATTAAAAAAACCAGATATTAGCAATCAATTAGCCCAGCACCGGCGCTTATTAATGGATGCCGTAATTGAGGGCAATCCAGAACAAGCCCGTTTAGCAAGTAATGCCCATTTAGCCTTTATTGAAGAAGCATTACTTGAAGCGGGTAAAGAGCATTCGCGAATTGAACGTAGTTTAAGACGCACAAAACAAAATTAAGCTAATACGCTGTACTTAGAACACACTAAATTAGGTATACGTGGTATTAAATTAACAACATTCGTATTTTAAACATAAGGAAACCTCCATATGTCTGAAGTCAATAAAATTGACGTAGACGCGCTAGAAACACAAGAGTGGTTACAAGCTCTTGAATCAGTTGTGCGCGAAGAAGGTGTTGAACGAGCTCAGTATTTACTTGAGCAAGTGTTAGAGCAAGCCCGTTTAGACGGCGTTGATATGCCAACTGGCACAACAACTAACTACGTTAATACTATTCCAGTAGATCAAGAACCGGCGTACCCAGGGGATGTAAACCTTGAGCGTCGTATTCGTTCGATTATTCGTTGGAATGCAATCATGATTGTATTACGTGCATCGAAAAAAGATCTCGACTTAGGCGGCCATATGGCGTCTTACCAATCATCAGCTGCGTTTTATGAAGTGTGTTTTAACCACTTTTTCAAAGCGCCAAATGAGGTAGACGGCGGTGACTTAGTTTATTACCAAGGTCATATTTCTCCGGGTATTTATGCGCGTGCATTTGTTGAAGGTCGTCTTACGGCTGAGCAGCTTGATAACTTCCGTCAAGAAGTAGATGGTAAAGGTTTACCGTCATACCCGCATCCTAAATTAATGCCTGAATTTTGGCAGTTCCCAACGGTATCTATGGGCTTAGGTCCAATTGCGTCTATTTACCAAGCACGCTTTTTAAAATACCTAGACGGCCGTGGCTTAAAAGACACTAAAAACCAACGTGTATACGCGTTTTTAGGTGACGGTGAAATGGATGAGCCAGAATCACGCGGCGCAATCTCTTTTGCTGCACGTGAAAAGCTAGACAACCTATGTTACCTAATTAACTGTAACTTACAGCGTTTAGATGGCCCAGTAATGGGTAACGGTAAAATTATTCAAGAACTAGAAGGCCTATTTAAAGGCGCTGGTTGGAACGTAATTAAAGTTGTATGGGGCAGCGGATGGGATATTCTGCTAGCTAAAGATACATCAGGTAAATTACTACAATTGATGAACGAAACAATTGATGGTGATTACCAAACATATAAAGCGAAAGATGGCGCGTACGTACGTGAGCATTTCTTTGGCCGTTATCCAGAAACAGCTGCACTTGTTGCAGATATGACTGATGACGAAATTTTTGCGCTTAAGCGTGGTGGTCATGAGCCATCAAAACTTTATGCTGCATTTAAAAAAGCTGAGCAAACCAACGACCGTCCTACCGTGATTCTTGCTAAAACTGTAAAAGGTTACGGCATGGGTGAAGCGGCAGAAGGTAAAAACATTGCGCACCAAGTGAAAAAAATGGACATGAGCCATGTTGAACACTTACGTGACCGTTTAGGCCTACAAGATTTAGTATCAGAAGAGCAAATTAAAGATCTTCCATACTTAACGCTTGAAGAAGGCTCGGAAGAATACAAGTATTTACACGCACGCCGTGATGCACTTAAAGGTTACACACCTACACGTATTCCTAAATTTACTGAAGAGCTAAAACTGCCAGAAGTAGACGCATTTAAGCCGCTACTTGAAGAGCAAAAACGTGATATTTCTACCACAATGGGCTTTGTACGTGCACTTAACGTGTTACTAAAAGACAAAGGCATTGGCAAAAACATTGTGCCAATTATTGCTGATGAAGCACGTACATTTGGTATGGAAGGTTTATTCCGTCAAATCGGTATTTACAATCCACATGGCCAAAACTACACCCCTCAAGACCGCGATATTGTTTCTTACTACAAAGAAGCTACATCAGGCCAAGTACTTCAAGAGGGTATTAACGAGCTAGGTGCAATGTCGTCATGGGTAGCTGCTGCAACATCTTACAGCACTAATGATTTACCTATGATCCCATTCTACATTTACTACTCTATGTTTGGTTTCCAACGTGTTGGCGACATGGCATGGATGGCGGGTGACCAGCAAGCACGTGGTTTCTTATTAGGTGCAACAGCAGGTCGTACTACACTAAATGGTGAAGGTCTACAGCACGAAGATGGCCACAGCCATATTCTTGCAAATACGGTTCCTAACTGTATTTCTTACGACCCAACGTACGCATTTGAAGTAGCGGTAATTATTCAAGATGGTATTCGTCGTATGTACGGTGAAAACCAAGAAAATATTTACTACTACCTAACGCTTATGAACGAAAACTACCATCAACCAGCAATGCCAGAAGGCGCTGAAGAAGGTATTCGTAAAGGTATTTACAAGCTTGAAAGCTACGAAGGTAAAAAAGCCAACGTACAGTTATTAAGCTCAGGTACTATCATGACTGAAGTGCGTAAAGCTGCAGCCATTTTAAGCGAAGAGTACGGTATTGCTTCTGATGTTTACTCAGTAACATCATTCAATGAGCTTACCCGTGACGGTCAAGACGTTGAGCGTTTCAACATGCTTAACCCAGAAAGCGAGCAAAAAACGCCTTACATCACTAGCGTATTAAACGACTCAGTGACTGTTGCTGCGACCGACTACATGAAAAACTACGCAGAGCAAGCGCGTTCATTTATTCCAAGCAACAACTATAAAGTGCTTGGTACAGATGGTTACGGACGCTCTGATAGCCGTGAAAACTTACGTCGTCACTTTGAAGTTAATGCAAGCTACGTGGTTGTTGCTACGTTATCTGAACTTGCTAAACGTGGTGATGTTGAAAAGTCAGTGGTTGTTGAAGCAATTAAAAAGTTCGACATTGACACAAATAAACTAAATCCACTGTACGCATAAGAGGTTTGCAATGAGTATTGAAATTAATGTACCAGATATCGGTGGCGATGACGTAGAAGTAACCGAAATCTTAGTAAGCGTTGGCGACAAAGTAGATGTTGATCAATCGCTACTAACCGTTGAAGGCGATAAAGCATCAATGGAAGTACCTGCTGCGCAAGCAGGTACAGTCAAAGAAATTAAAGTAAGCGAAGGCGACACGGTAACAACAGGGTCGTTAATCATGATTTTTGAAGGCGAAGAGTCAGGTTCACAAAGTGAGCCAGAAGCGCCAGCTAAAACTGAGGCATCTGCACCTGCAGAAGCTTCAGGTTCTTCAACTAAAGAAGTAACCGTACCAGATATTGGTGACGACGAAGTTGAAGTAACAGAAATCATGGTCGCTGTTGGTGACAGCGTAGATGAAGAGCAGTCAATTTTAAGTGTTGAAGGCGATAAAGCATCTATGGAAGTACCAGCTCCTTTTGCCGGTACTGTAAAAGAAATTAAAGTAGCCGAAGGCGACAAAGTAAAAACAGGCTCTTTAGTGTTTGTTTTTGAGGTTGCTGGCTCAAGTGCACCTGCATCAGATGCGCCAAAGCAAGAATCTGCGCCAGCAGAGTCTGCTCAAAGCGCCGAGCCAAGCACAAAAGAAGTAAACGTGCCTGATATTGGCGATGATGAAGTTGAAGTAACTGAAATCATGGTTGCTGTTGGCGATACGGTTGAAGAAGAGCAATCTATCTTAAACGTTGAAGGCGACAAAGCGGCAATGGAAGTACCAGCCCCGTTTGCTGGTACCGTTAAAGAAATTAAAGTGGCCGCTGGCGATAAAGTCAAAACTGGTTCACTTGTGTTTGTTTTTGAAGTTGCAGGCAGTGCGCCAGCAAAAGCAGCAGAACCGGCTGAGCAAAAGCCAGCAGCACCTGCAAAAACCGAGTCTGCGCCAGCTCAAGCTGCACCTGCGGCTAAAGCAAGCAACGAAAGCTTTGAAAACAACAGCGCATATGCCCATGCATCGCCAGTTGTACGTCGTTTAGCACGTGAGTTTGGTATTAACTTAGCAAACGTTAAAGGTTCTGGGCGTAAAAACCGCGTAGTAAAAGAAGACGTGCAAAACTATGTTAAAAATCTAGTTAAGCAAGTTGAATCAGGCCAATTACCTGCTGGTAAAGGCAATGCAGGCGGTGGTGAGCTTGGCTTAATTCCGTGGCCGAAAGTAGATTTTGCTAAATTTGGCGAAATTGAAGAGAAAAAACTATCGCGTATTCAAAAGCTGTCGGGTAAAAACCTACACCGTAACTGGGTGCAAATCCCACATGTTACTCAGTTTGACGAAGCTGATATCACAAGCCTTGAAGTGTTCCGTAAAGAACAAAACGTGTTAAGCGAGAAGAAAAAGCTTGGCGTTAAAATCACACCACTTGTATTTGTGATGAAAGCGGTAGCGAAAGTACTTGCTGAGTTCCCAACGTTTAACTCGTCATTGTCTGAAGACGGTGAAAGCCTTATCCTTAAAAAGTACATCAATATTGGTGTGGCAGTAGATACCCCAAATGGCTTAGTTGTTCCAGTATTTAAAGATGTGGACAAAAAAGGCATTATTGAATTATCTCGCGAGCTGATGGATATTTCTAAAAAGGCGCGTGAAGGTAAGTTAACGTCATCTGATATGCAAGGCGGCTGTTTTACTATTTCAAGCTTAGGCGGTATTGGCGGTACGGCATTTACGCCGATTGTTAATGCACCAGAGGTTGCAATTTTAGGTGTATCTAAATCTGAAATGAAGCCTAAGTGGAATGGTAAAGACTTTGAACCAAAATTAATGGTTCCGCTATCTATGTCGTACGATCACCGTGTGATTGACGGTGCTCTAGCTGCACGCTTTACCGCAACGCTTGCTAGCTACATGAGCGACATACGTCAATTAGTGATGTAATCGCTATAATATGAACAAAATCAAATCCCAGCCAGTTGTTTTTAGCTGGGATTTTTACTATATGCAATGATACAATCTTTGCACTATTTGTGAATTGCTCTGATTTTCTGCCCATGCAGAAACATGGCAGTTAAATTTTAGGGCAGTGTCCCGTTCAAACAATTAAGGTAATAGCATGAGCAACGAATTAAAAACTCAAGTTGTTGTACTAGGCGGTGGTCCTGGTGGTTACTCTGCGGCTTTCCGTGCTGCTGACTTGGGCTTAGAAGTTACATTAGTAGAATCTCGTGAAACATTAGGTGGTGTATGTCTTAATGTTGGTTGTATTCCTTCAAAAGCACTTTTACACGTAGCTAAAGTGATTGATGACGCTGCAGAAATGTCATCTCACGGTGTTACTTTTGGCGCTCCGCAAATTGATTTAGACAAAATTCGCTCTTGGAAAGAGTCGGTTGTTGGCCAGCTTACTGGTGGCTTAGACGGCATGGCTAAGATGCGTAAAGTTAAAGTTGTACCAGGTTACGGTAAGTTTACTGGCAGCAACACTTTAGACGTTGAAGGTGCTGACGGCACAACAACTATTACATTTGATAATGCAATTATTGCTGCGGGTTCTAAACCTGTAAGCTTACCGTTCATCCCAGAAGATGACCGTGTAATTGATTCAACGGGCGCATTAGAGCTTAAAGACATTCCAGAGAAGCTACTTGTTTTAGGCGGTGGTATTATCGGTCTTGAAATGGGTACTGTTTACCGCGCATTGGGTTCTGACATTGATGTTGTTGAGTTTGCAGACCAGTTAGTTCCGGCTGCGGATAAAGATATCATCAAGATTTACCAAAAATACGTAAGCAAAAAATTCAATGTTATGCTTTCAACTAAAGTTGTTGGCGTTGAAGCGAAAGACGATGGCTTATACGTTACTTTTGAAGGTAAAAATGCACCAGCTGAACCAGTACGTTACGACAAAGTACTTGTTGCAGTAGGCCGTACGCCTAACGGTAACTTACTTGATGCTGATAAAGCAGGTGTTAATGTTGATGAGCGTGGCTTTATTAATGTTGATAAGCAATTACGTACTAACGTAGACCATATTTTTGCAATTGGTGATTTAGTTGGCCAACCTATGCTTGCGCATAAAGCGGTACACGAAGGCCATGTTGCAGCAGAGGTTATCTCTGGTCAGAAGCACTTCTTCGACCCTAAATGTATTCCTTCAATTGCCTACACTGATCCAGAAATCGCATGGGTAGGTGTGACTGAGAAAGAAGCAAAAGAGCAAGGCTTAAGCATTGAAACTGCGGTATTCCCGTGGGCTGCATCAGGTCGCGCAATTGCATCTGCTCGTACTGAAGGTTCTACTAAGCTTATCTTTGATAAAGACAGTGGCCGTGTAATCGGTGGTGCTATGGTGGGTATTAACGCAGGCGAAATGCTTGGCGAAATCGGCTTAGCAGTTGAAATGGGCGCAGACGGTGAAGATTTAGCACTTACTATTCATGCTCACCCAACATTGAACGAGTCTATTGGCCTTGCAGCTGAAATTTTTGAAGGTTCAATCACTGATTTACCAAACAAAAAAGCAGTTAAAAAGAAGAAGTAAACTCTTTTAGTTAACTGTTTAAAAACCCAGGCCTTGGCTTGGGTTTTTTGTTTTTATAGCCGTCAGCCGTCAGCCGTCAGCCGTCAGCCGTCAGCCGTCAGTTTAAGACAAGCTCGTCTTGACACGTAAGTTAATATGAGCAAAATTTCTAGCTGATAGCTGATAGCTGATAGCTGATAGCTGATAGCTGATAGCTGATAGCTGATAGCTGATAGCTGATAGCTGATAGCTGATAGCTGATAGCTGATATCTATTCCCTTTTATTTTAGCTACAATACGCGCCGAACAAATTTTAGGTAATAGCCCCGTTGAAAAATCCCCAACATAACTCAGTATTAGTTTTACGTGCTCAGCAAATTAGCGAATCGCGCCGCGAATTTAATGCCCGTGGCGGCAAAATGGATCGCTGTGAGCAGTGTTTAATTGCTAAGCATTACTGTATATGTGAGGGGGTAGAACAAGCGCAGTGCGATGCTGGCGTGTGTTTATTAATGTATCATAATGAAAGCTTTAAACCGTCAAACACAGGGCGTTTAATTGCTGAAATAGTCCCTGACAACTATGCATTTAGATGGGACAGAACAGAGCCAAGCGCTGAGCTATTAGCTTTATTAAACAACGCTGATTATCAACCTATGGTGATATTTCCAGCTGAAGATGTAGAGCCGGGCAGGGCAACCACCGAAGTAAACATTGAGCCTGGCAAAAAGCCATTATTTATATTTTTAGATGGCACCTGGCGCGAAGCTAAAAAAATGATCCGCAAAAGCCCGTATCTAGATAATTTACCGGTGTTGTCGATCACCGCTGATAAACTATCAGATTACCGTTTACGCGTTGCACCTCACGCATACCAGTTAGGCACTGCTGAGGTAGGCATTATGGTGTTAGCGCTCGCAGGTGAGCAAGATGCCGCCTTAAAGCTTGAACAGCACTTTATAAAATTTCGTGATGCGTACTTACTTGGTAAGCGAAATAAGGGCAGGCCACAGTAACTTAATTTTAGGCAAAGAAAAGCGCGCTCTATCTCTAGGCGCGCTTGCGGAATCTTCTAATTTTGCATCCTGCAATTGAACTTAATCAACTCCAATTTTTACTTATCCATGTGATTACGATATTACTTTTTAGTTCTATGTAATTTAGGCTATCCGGGCCTATCTCCTTTAAATCCCTGTACATCCTGTAGTGGTAAAAACTATTACCTATTCCTTTTGGCACATCCTAGTGAAGTCCATTAATTTACAATTCCATTGTGTTGCCTCAAGGGCCTGTCCATTTAATTCCTATCACATCCTGTTAAACAACTATCCGCTGTTGTTATCCTTGCTGTATCGTCCTGATACGTTCCTTTGTGCAACAATCCATTGCGATACTCATCCTGAGCCTGTCCTAATTTCCGTGTTGTCCGTAGTAACCTAATCATTGGTTGTTCGAGTAAGCAGTCCATTTCCTTTTACTCGATAAGCATCACTGCTTGGTTGATGTAGTAATTGTAGCGTGCTGGTGCAACTAAAATAGGTTAAAACGGCTATAGATTTACTTATAAAAAATGAGTATTTATAACAAATCAAATAAAAACAGGTGCTTACATTAATTTCACTGGGTTGTTATAGGTTTTTTTACTCATTAGCTGTCAGCTCTGTAAGAGATGTCTTACGCGGTATTTCCCTTTTGGTCATTAATTACTTATTTACATTTATGTAAAGAGTGTATATTTTCACTTATCACGATAAAATCCCCTGTAAATAATTACTATTTAGGTAAATTGATATGAGAACTGCACTGGCTTTACTTACTTGTATTATTAGCGCTTCGCCTGCGTTTGCGAGCGATGTTGTTAATATTTACTCTTTTCGTCAACCGTTTTTAATTCAACCTATTTTAGCTGACTTCACTAAGCAAACAGGCATTAAAACGAATGTGGTTTTTGCAAAAAAAGGGTTAATAGAGCGTGTTAAGCGTGAAGGGAAACACAGTAAAGCCGATTTAGTATTAACATCTAACTTTAGTGCGCTTATTCAGCTAGAAGATCTAAATTTAACGCAAAGTATTAAAAGTGATCGCATTAAAAACAATATTCCTGCGTCGTATAGAGATAGCGACGGGCAGTGGGTGGCATTAACTAAGCGGGTTCGTAATGTGTATTCATCAAAAGAGCGCCTAGGTGCATTACCTGAACTCACCTACGAAGATTTGGCTAACCCACAGTACAAAGGACAAATTTGTACACGCTCTGGCAAGCACCCTTATAACCTTGGCTTAGTTGCTTCGATGATTGCTCATCACGGCGAGGAAAAAACTAAAACATGGTTAGAAGGTGTTAAAGCTAATTTAGCACGTAAGCCACAAGGGAACGATCGCGCGCAGGTAAAAGCGGTAAAAGAAGGTTTGTGTAATCTTGCTTTAGGTAATAGTTACTACCTTGGCAAAATGCTTCAAGACGACGAGCAAAAAGCGTGGGCTGAGTCTGTTTATATTAATTTTCCTAATCAGCAAAATCGCGGCTCACACATAAATGTTTCGGGTGCTGTCATTACTAAATATGCAAAAAATCCTGATAATGCCCTTAAGCTTATTGAGTTTATGAGCGAAACCAAAGCTCAAAATATGTATGCCTCTGTAAATATGGAGTACCCGGTTAAGCAAGGCGTTGAGCTATCAAGTTTAGTGGCCTCTTGGGGAAGCTTTAAAGAAGATGGCCTAGCACTTGATGAGATCAGTAAATATCGTCCGTTAGCCCTTAAGCTAATAGATGAGGTGAAGTTCGACATTTAATGAATTTTATATTTAAGCTGTCTAAATGGCAGCTCTTTGCTTGGTCGACAGGGCTTTTATTGTCGGCCCCGCTGTTTTTTCTGATATATGAATCTTTACAAGGCGACTCAGAGGTATTTTCTCATCTGTGGGATACCGTGCTGTGGGATTATATTACTAATACCGTACTGCTTATTTTTGGCGTATGCCTGCTTAGCTGTGCAATTGCGCTTCCGCTTGGTTGGCTCAGTGCGTATTGCTCCTTCCCCGGAAAAAAGCAATTTGAATGGGCGCTTATGCTGCCCCTTGCAATGCCTACCTATTTAATAGCTTATGTGTATACCGATTTGCTAGATTACGCTGGCCCTGTGCAAATAGCCCTAAGAGACTGGTTTGATTGGCACTCGCCAACGGATTATTGGTTTTTTGATATTCGCACTTTGCCCGGCGCTATTGTAATGATCGCACTTGTGCTGTATCCGTATTTATTTTTAATTTTTAAAACCGCACTGCGAGAGCAGTCATTTAAGCTAGTGCAAGCTAGTCAATTAATGGGTTTATCGCCTTGGCAAAGCTTTTTTAAGGTAAGTATAGTGCTTTCTCGTGGCTCAATTGTGGCAGCCCTTGCGCTCATAAGCATGGAAACCATGGCCGACTATGCAACGGTAAGTTACTTTGCAGTGAGCACCTTAACCACCGCGGTGTACGATACATGGTTTGGTTATTACTCACTCACGGCTGCAGCGAAAATATCGGGCGTTATGCTGTTACTGCTGTTTTTAGCTTTAATGGCCGAGCGCTTTAGTCGGCGTAACCAAGCCGTGTTTGAGCGTCAATCAGGTGTTAATAGCGAGTCGTTGTACAAACTTAAAGGTAAACATGCATGGCTGGCTACGTCATTTTGCAGTGTTATTTTGCTCATTGCTTTTATTATACCTATGTTGGTATTGCTAAATTATGCAATAACTTACTTTGATAAAGCGTGGAACACGGCATTTTTTAGTTACGCGTGGCAAAGTTTAAAAGTAGCTATTATTGTTAGCCTAGCCAGCATAATACTCGCTACACTCATCGTTTTTTATCAGCGTGTGGCAAAGCAAGGCTATTCTTTAATACCTGGTCGCTTAGCGAGCACCGGCTATGCACTGCCAGGTACGGTTCTGGCTATTGCTGTGTTATTACCGCTTAGCGCATTAGAAAACTCAATAAATACAGTCCTTGAGGGCTACAACCTAGATATAGGTTTATTACTAACCGGCAGCATTGTCACTATTATACTGGCTTACTTAGTGCGCTTTTATGCCATTGCGCACGGTGCTATAGAATCGAGCTTTGTACGTATTAGTCCATCACTGGATATGGCTAGCCAGTCTATGGGTAAAAGCCAAGGGCAAACACTGCGCTTAGTGCACCTTCCTTTATTACGTCGAGGTCTTTTAACAGCTGCATTGCTTGTATTTATTGAGTGTATGAAAGAGCTGCCTGCCGCATTACTATTAAGGCCTTTTGACTTTGAAAGTTTAGCCACACATGTATTTCAATATGTGAGCGATGAGCAGCTTGAGCTTGCCTCTATTTCCGCTTTATTTATTGTTTTAGTTGGGTTGATCCCCTTGTATTTTATTAATCGTTCTATGGAGCAACGCAGTTAAATGAGCCGTTTAAATTTACAAGGTGTGGGTTATCACTACAGTGGCACGCACGTGCTACACAATTTAGATTTAACGGTGGGTCAAGACGAAATTGTGTGTTTGCTCGGAGCCAGCGGCTGCGGTAAAACAACCACCTTAAAAGCAATTGCTGGCCTTATTGAAATAAATGAAGGTAGTGTATTTATAGATGGCAAATGTGTAAGCGACAAGCATACATTTGTATCACCAGAGCATCGTAATATAGGGATGATGTTTCAAGATTATGCCCTGTTTCCGCACCTCAGTGTGGCCGATAATATTGCGTTTGGGCTGGGTAAAGTAAGCAAAGCACAAAAACAGCAACGGGTAGAGGAAATGCTAGAGCTAGTGCATTTAACGGGGTGTGCAAAACGCTACCCTCATCAGCTCTCGGGTGGCCAGCAGCAACGCGTGGCTATTGCGCGGGCTTTGGCTTATAAGCCTAGTTTATTGCTTCTTGATGAGCCTTTTTCGAACATAGACACACAAGTACGTTTTGAGTTAATTGCTGATATTAGGCGCATTATTAAAGCGCAGCAGGTTTCTGCGGTATTTGTTAGCCACTCAAAAGAAGAAGCCTTTGCGTTTTCAGACACGCTAGCCATTATGCACCAAGGAAAAATAGCCCAACAAGGTACACCAGAGCAGCTTTTTGCCATGCCAAAGACAAAGGAGGTTGCAGAGTTTCTGGGTCAGGGCATATACTTAGGCGCAGAAGTGTTAACGGCAACTGAATACACAACGCCTTTTGGTGTCGTGCAATCGCAGCATGATCATACGCACAGTGCAATAAAAGGGGTGGTGTATATTCGTCCACACCATATTGAGCTTGCGCAAAATACGCAGGCCGATAACCCTCAAGGTGTGAGCATTTTAAGCCGTCGTTTTATAGGCTCGGCTTATGTTTACACTGTTGTAATTGCAGAGCAAGAGATTGAAGTTGCCGCACAATATGGCCAGTCATTTGAAATAAATGAGCAGGTTATAATAAAAATAAAACCTCACACGGTGAATTTTTTCGAATCATAACAAATGTGTTATTCGCTGTGTTTTATAAAGCTAAGGAATAACAATGGCGCAAGCGCAATCTGGGATTTGTGCTGAAGCAAACTTACACGGTTTGCATTTATTTTTTAATGTATTTGATGGTCAAGACGAGTCATTGCGCGCAAAGCTTAAGCGCGTAAGCGCAATTGAAGAAGAGTTTAGTGATCAGTTTTCCGAAGCCATGCTCTCTTGCATGGTGGCTATAGGCGCGCAATATTGGCCGCATATACTACCTGAATATATCCCAAGCGAGCTGCAAAGCTTTCCTAATATAAATCACAGTGATTTTGTTATGCGCGTACAGCCATGTGATTTATTCATACAAATTCGCTCAGACCGAGAAGATGTTAATCACCTTTTTGCATTGCAAATATTAAAGTTGTTTTCGCCCGATGTAGAGCTGGTTGAACAAATTCGCAATTTTAGGTTTTTAGATGGGCGAGACTTTAACGGCTTTATTTATGCAGGCGACACCCCACATGGACGCCAAAAACGAATCACGGCGCTGGTTAATAACCCCGACAGCTTTGAACACCAAGGCAGCTATATTCATGTACAGCGTTATAAGCATGACCTGAGTGTATGGCAGCATTTATCACTAAGCGAGCAAGAGCACATTATGGGGCGCACACGTTTAGATAACACCTTAATTGAGCCAAAGGTAGATACTAGCCACGCGACTAGAAGTGAGCTCAAAGATGAGAGCGGCCAAGCAATACTGCTTAACCAAAGCATGCCGTATGGCGATGTTTACGAGCAAGGCATGCTAAGTATTACATGCTCTGCATCGGGAAGTGCGTTTGAAAAGGTACTTAACAGCCGGATAGGAAAAGGGGAGTGTTACGACCACTGGCTTGATTTTACTCAAGCCGATATGGGCTCAGCGTTTTTTGCGCCGTCAGTTAGTTTTTTAAAACAGCTTTAAACCGTATCAAATAAAATACGTACGCGCTCTAGTGTAATGTCTATTTCAGATATTTTTGCTGGCGCAATAAAAATAGTGTCATCTCCGGCAATTGTGCCCAATACACCATCCGCTTTGCCTAGTGAGTCTAATAAGCGGGCAATTAGCTGCGCAGCGCCTGGGCTGGTGGTTATAATAATCATCATTTCGTTATGCATAATATCAATAACAAGCTGACGTAGTGGGCTTTTAGCAGTCGGTACGCCCATTTCTGCGGGTAGGCAATAAACCATTTCTTGTTTAGCATTACGGGTACGCACAGCGCCAAACTTGCTAAGCATGCGCGACACCTTACTTTGGCTTATATTGTCAAAGCCTTGCTCTTTTAATGCTTCGACTATTTCGCCTTGCGAGCCAAAGTTCTCTTCTTTTAAAAGTGCTTTAAACGCTTTTACCAGCGCTTCTTGTTTGTCTTGTGGTTGCATAGTCTTTATTCATTTTTGTTATTTATAATGCAAATTCTACACAAAAATGAATAATTATGCAGCAGTTGTTTAGTTAACTTGCCAGTTTGCTGCGATAAACCAACAAAGTTTACAACTATGGTCGAAAATATACCTGAAATAAGCAGGATAAATTTGTTTTTAGTCGCTAATTTCATTATCTTAAGAGCCACAAATATTTCCTACCTCAAATTACGGAGAATTCCAATGAAAGTTGCTGTATTAGGTGCTGCAGGCGGTATCGGTCAAGCGTTGTCTTTATTATTAAAAACAGGCTTACCAGCTGGTTCTGAATTATCACTTTACGATGTTGCACCAGTTGTACCAGGTGTTGCGGTTGACCTATCTCACATCCCTACAGATGTTAAAGTAGCAGGTTTTGGCGCAGACGATTTAAATAAAGCGCTTGAAGGGTGTGATATCGTACTTATCCCAGCGGGTATGCCACGTAAACCAGGTATGGATCGTGCGGATTTATTTAACGTAAACGCAGGTATCATCAAAACATTAGCAGAAGGCATTGTAGCTAGCTGTCCTAAAGCGTTAGTGGGTGTTATCACTAACCCAGTAAACGGCACTGTACCAATTGTTGCTGAAGTATTCAAAAAAGCAGGTACTTACGACGCTAAGCGCGTATTTGGTATAACTACGCTTGACGTAATTCGTTCAGAAGCATTTGTTGCTGAGCTTAAAGGCGTAGACGTAGCAACCGTTAAAGTACCAGTAATTGGTGGCCACTCTGGCACAACCATTCTACCTCTACTTTCTCAAGTTGAAGGCGTAAGCTTCACTGAAGAAGAAGTAGCTACACTTACTCCACGTATCCAAAATGCAGGTACTGAAGTAGTAAATGCTAAAGCGGGCGGTGGTTCAGCTACATTATCTATGGGTGCTGCTGCAGCACGTTTTTGTATGTCTTTAGTTAAAGGCCTACAAGGTGAAGACGTAGTAGATTACGCATACGTTGCTGTTGAAAATGGCGATGCAGAGTACTTTGCTCACCCAGTACGTTTAGGCACAAACGGCGTAGAAGAAATCCTTTCTTACGGCGAGCTAAGCGCATTTGAAGAAAAAGCTAAAAACGACATGCTTGAAACTCTGAAAAAAGACATCAAAGAAGGTGTTGATTTCATGGCGTAATAGCCAAGTTATGCACAAAAAAGCCTGCTTATGCAGGCTTTTTTATTGCTCGAAAATTATGGCCCTTAAATACTAATTAAGGGAGGCTGCAAAGTTAGTGATCTCGCTCTACAGCTATACGCGCTAAGCTGATTAACGCTTGCTTATACTGCGACTCTGCTAAAAAGTCTAAACAGGCAATGGCCTTGTCTGCTTCTTGCTGCGCCTTTTGCATTGTAAATTCAAGTGCGTTGGTTTGTTTAAGTGCCGTTAAAATAGCCTCAAGGTTATCCATACCGTTGCAATGCTCAATGGCATCACGAATAAGGGCTCTTTGATGATCACTGCCGTGCTTCATCGCATATATTAGCGGTAAGGTTGGCTTACCTTCTGCTAAATCATCACCAATATTTTTACCTAATTGGTCAGCGTCTGCGTTGTAATCAAGCACGTCATCAACTAACTGAAAAGCAGTACCTAAATGCATACCATATAAATTAAGCGCATCTAACACACTGTTATCTTGCTCGGTAATTATAGCCGCAAGCCCTGTAGCGGCTTCAAATAATTTAGCTGTTTTAGAGTAAATAACCTGCATGTAACTTGCTTCGGTGGTATTAGGGTCGTTGCAATTCATAAGTTGCAATACTTCACCCTCAGCAATCACGTTGGTGGCATCAGCAAGCACTTGCATAATTTGCATTTTGCCCAGCCCCACCATAAGTTGAAACGAGCGGGTGTAAATAAAATCCCCAACCAGCACGCTGGCGGCATTACCAAACTCGGCATTTGCAGTTGGTGTACCACGGCGCAGGTTAGATTCATCAACAACATCATCATGTAATAGTGTTGCAGTATGAATAAATTCAACAATCGTTGCCAAAGTAATGTGATCTTTACCTTGGTAACCCAAAGCTCTTGCTGCCAATATTGCCAGCATCGGGCGTACGCGTTTGCCGCCGCTGTTAACGATGTACAAACCAAGTTGATTGACTAACGCCACATCTGAGCGCATTTGCGCGTGTATAAGTTGATTGACGTCATTCATATCGCTTTCGATTAACGCCTGGATAGCTTTTATATCCATTGATCTCCGAGCCAATTTTTATGTGTGAACGGCGCCGATTGTACAACAAAAAAAGCACTAGCTCGATATTTTGTGACGATTCATTAAAAAAACCGAGTTAAAAACCTTAATTAGCGCTTAATTAGGGGATTTAATTGTATATTTCACACTCAAAGCGCGACTATTTATTGCGCAGTCAATGGGTTCTGGAGTAGGCATAGCGACACGTAAATTTATTTTGTCTTTGCACTAAAAAGCGCTTGGCAACAGGGCAATTTAATATAAAATGGGGGAAATATTGAATTGCTCTCAATGCAGCTACTTTTTATTCATTTTAATTACAAAATAGGCTTGCTAGTTTTTATGCATTAGCGTAAACTTCGCGCCCTATCGAAGAATATTTTAGTTGCGTCGATTTGAGGGCGCACAGACGGAGTTAATTATGTACGCGGTTTTCCAAAGTGGTGGTAAACAGCATCGTGTGACTGAAGGTCAAACGATTCGTCTTGAAAAATTAGACGTTGAAACTGGTGCAGCAGTTGAATTTGATTCAGTACTTTTAGTTGCTGATGGTGAGAAAATCGAGATCGGTGTACCGTTCGTAAACGGTGGTAAAGTAACAGCTGAGGTTGTTTCACATGGTCGCGGTGAGAAGATTAAGGTTGTTAAATTTAGACGCCGTAAGCATTCTCGTAAGCAAATGGGCCATCGTCAATGGTTCACTGAAGTTAAAATCACTGGCATTAGCGCTTAATTAGAGGTACTTAGAAATGGCACATAAAAAAGCAGCTGGTAGTACTCGTAACGGTCGCGATTCAGAAAGCAAACGCCTAGGTGTTAAGCGTTTTGGTGGCGAATCAGTTCTAGCGGGTAGCATCATTGTTCGTCAACGTGGTACTCGTTTCCACGCTGGCGCAAACGTAGGTATCGGTAAAGACCACACTATCTTCGCAAAAGCAGATGGTAAAGTTCAATTTGAACAAAAAGGTCCTTTAAACCGTAAATACGTAACTATCGTAGCTGAGTAATCAGTAAGGTAGTAAAAAACCCCGCCTTTGCGGGGTTTTTTGTTTTCAGAAACGTCAAATATATACCCAAGCCTGCATTTACGTTGGCTTGGGTATATAATAGTTAAATTAAAGCCAATCCCTAAAGTGAGTAATCATGAAGTTTGTAGATGAAGTAGAAATTCGCGCAGAAGCTGGTGACGGCGGCAGCGGTGTCGTGTCTTTCCGTCGAGAAAAATATGTACCAGACGGTGGCCCGGACGGCGGTGACGGTGGAGACGGTGGTAGTGTTTATCTACAAGCTGATGAAAACTTAAATACCCTAATTGATTACCAGTTTGAGCGTTTTCACCGTGCCGAGCGTGGTACTAATGGTCAAAGCCGTAACTGTACAGGTAAAAAGGGCGAAGACTTGGTAGTAAAAGTACCTGTGGGTACACGTATTACCGACGTTGACACTCAAGAGGCGTTAGGCGATTTAACGCAGCATGGTCAAAAAATTGTGGTTGCAAAAGGTGGTTTCCATGGCTTGGGGAATGCACGTTTTAAATCAAGTACTAACCGTGCTCCACGTCAAAAAACGTTAGGTACTCCAGGTGAAGTTCGTAACCTTAAATTAGAGCTTATGCTACTTGCCGATGTAGGCCTATTAGGGTTGCCAAATGCAGGTAAATCAACGTTTATTCGCAGTGTATCGGCAGCAAAGCCAAAAGTAGCTGATTACCCGTTTACCACGCTAATTCCTAATTTAGGGGTTGTGCGCCCAGAGGCTAACAAATCGTTTGTAATAGCCGATATTCCGGGCTTAATTGAAGGTGCCTCAGACGGTGCTGGGCTAGGTATTCGCTTTTTGAAGCATTTAGAGCGTTGTCGTGTATTGTTACACGTGATTGACGTTATGCCTGTTGATGGTTCAAACCCTGTTGATAATGCATTTGCCATTATTAACGAGTTACACCAATACAGCCCTAAGCTTGCTGAAAAGCCACGCTGGTTAGTGTTTAATAAAATAGACTTATTACCAGAAGATGAAGCGCAAGCTTTGTGTGAGCAAATTGCGCAAGAGCTAGGTGAAGAAGAAAACGTTTACCGTATTTCAGCAGTCAATAAGCTTAATACTCAGCCATTAATTCACGATATTATGGCATTACTTGATAGTATGCCTAAAGAAAAGTTCGTTGAGATTGAAGACGAAGAAGTTGAGTTCAAGTGGGATACTTATCATCAAAAAGCAACCAAAGGCGATGATGATGATTGGGATGACTGGGATGAAGACGACTACGATGTAGAAGTGGTCTACGAGCGTTAATAAAAAACATATTTTAAAAAGGAGCATAAGCTCCTTTTTTATTTTTTAAGAGTAAAGTACTAGGTATTTGATGTGATAATTTCAATGATCGCCGCAATGGCAAACAACCGTGTAATTGGTCTTGATAATAAAATGCCGTGGCATTTACCCGCCGATCTACAGCATTTTAAAAAGGTAACAACAGGCAAACCTGTCGTTATGGGGCGTAAAACATTTGAATCGATAGGACGTCCTTTGCCTGGGCGTCGCAACATAATTATTACCCGTAATAGCCAGTATAGCGCTCAAGGTATTGAGACGGTCACTACTCCAGAGGCTGCGCTAGAGCTGGTTAAAGCCGAAGAAGAGGTGATGATAATTGGCGGTGGTAATATTTATCAGCAGTTTTTACCAAGTGCCGATCGTTTATATTTAACCTTTATAGATTTAGAGGTTGAAGGGGATACGCAGTTTCCCGATTACCAAGCGGTAGCAACGTGGGAAAACGTCGACGAACAGGCAAATAAACCCGACGAAAAGAATCAATATAGTTATAAATTCGTAACTTTATATAAAAAAGATTAACATTATTGCGAAACTTACAGCAGGTTGGTACAATATTAGACAATCAACATAGGTAAAAAGTACCATAAAGGGTGTTTCATGTTTAAATTGTCAAAGCTAATTGTTATTACAGCCGTTGCTGCTGGTTCGTTAATGTATACCGTGCCTGCTAAAGCCAATGATCAATTAGCAGTATCTATTTGTGAATATATCGCAGCTGATGATAAAAACCGTTTACGTAGTAAACTAAAAAGCTCACGTGTAAAAATTCGCAATATTTACGATGCTATTCAATGTAATGGTAATAATTTACTTCGCCATGCTGTAGTTAGTAACGCTGTTGACTCGGGCGAGTACATAGTTAAAAACTTATCAAAAAGCGCACTGTCTGATGGCGCTGATATAGCATGGGCCGAAGGCAATGGCCACGGTGGCTCACCGTTAATTGCTGTAATTAAAGACCGTGCTGGCCTTTAATTAACACAATAAAATAAAAACCGCGCGGGTCGCGGTTTTTTTGTGCCTGGCGTTAGCTAATACGCAGCGCTTTAGTAATGGTGATAGCTGTATTAAGCCTATTTTAATTTACCCACCCAAGTGATGAAACTCTCACCTTGTAATTAACCTGCGTTTCTTATCTTTAATAGCATATAAATTAAGTCGGTTGGTTTAATAAAGGCGCTGTATTCGCTAAGCCTTTACTCGTATATTTGCCGCAAATATATGTGTTTTTCCTGAGTTACATAAAATTGTCATAAATAGTTAATAGTCTACGCGCTTAAACAATAGGGGTTGTTATTTATGCGCGTATCATCTTTTACTCGGCTGTTAGCCATACTGTTAACATTGGCAAGTATTTTATTAGCCATCACACTATTTTGGGCAAGCCAAACTTTACTTAAGCTTGAGCAACAAGACAGCGCATACAGTAAATTAAAAAACACTATTTTAGTGGATTTAGCCGGTGACTTAGGCAGTTATCTAGAACAAGGTGATAGCCAATACTTAAATCAATCATCAGCCCTAATTGAACAAGTTAAAACACAGCAACTCGCAGTGCTCCCCTCGGTACTTGCCGAGCAATTAAATGAGCAGCTCAGCACGTTAGATACCGATATTAAAGGTAAGTACAGAGCGCTGGGTAAATTGTCGGGCAACGAAACGGCGTTACTTGATAATGCAATTCGCCAAATGGCCGGCTCAGCCTCGTCACTGATTGGTTATGCAAAAAAATCCCCTAATCAAAATAGCGATGCGCAAGCTTATTACACACTTGGCGCTGATTACTATAACGAGGTGACCAACCTTGCCTTATTTACTTATCAACTAATCGTAAGTTACGACAGCAATACTGAACAAAGTTTGCAGCAAAGTATTGCTAATTTAAATGCGTTAGCAGCCAAAATAGAGCAACTCCCTAATTTAGGTGTTATGAGCGAAGTTGACGAAGATGCCTTATTTTTTGACGAAGAAGCTGAAGATTTGGCTGATGAAATAAAATCTGAAATTACCAGCTGGCCTAACCGCTACCCCCGTGATTTAGCCAGTACATTAGCGCAAGCCCAGCAACGTGAAGCGGGCACCAATGAATTGCGTGAGCAAATTAGCTTGCTCTCTAAAACCGTTATTAATGCAGAGCAGCAACTAAAACACGCACAAGAGGCGCTTAAAGAAAACGTATTTTGGGTATTTTGCTTTGCTATTGGCGCTTTGGTGATGCTAGCCGCAGGGGTTTATATTGTGCAGCGTAACCAAGTGCTCAACCCATTAAGGCAACTCAGAGACGGGTTTGCCTTTTTAATTGAAAGTAACGAGCTTAAAAACATTGAAAGTAAGAACCCAAAAACAGAGGTTGGCGAAATAGCCAGTTACTTTAATTTATTAATTGAGCGACAGCGCAAAGAGGCACAAGAGCGTGCCCAAATGCTAAAAGTGGTAAATGATTTTATGCAGCAAATGAGTGAGCATTTGCAAAGTATTAGTCAAAAAGCGTCTACAAGTCATGGGCAAGTGGAGCAAAACCAACATTTGCTTGCTGATATTCAACAAATTGGCGAGCAGGTAAATAATATTAATGCCCAAGTGGCTGATAACGCCCAACACACTTTTAGTGCAATGGAGCAAAGTTTAGGCTTTGCACAAAGCATGCTAAGTGCCAGTTCAGATACGCAAACACGGGTTGAGCAAAGTATGCAAAACCTACAAGAGCTGCTCGCGGGGGTTGAAGGCGTTGGGCAAATTATTGAAGTGATCCGCAATATCGCCGATCAAACAAACCTACTAGCGTTAAATGCAGCAATTGAATCAGCACGTGCTGGCGAGCATGGCCGAGGCTTTGCTGTTGTAGCTGATGAAGTGCGCCAGCTTGCCCGCCAAACTCAAGGCTCATTGAGCGATATTAATGAGCAGCTCACACTACTGGGCGAAAAGTCGGGCACAGTATCTACACAAATTGCGGCCTTAGCAGATGGCGCGCAGTCGCAAACACAAAATGCGCAAGAGCTAAAAGTAAACTCAGAGGGCGTGGCCGATAACGCTCAGCAAGCCAACAAAGTGGCCTTTGAGGCCATGGAGCTGGCTAAACAGCAAAGTAATTTGCTAGAAAACTTTAGCCAGTCAATGCAAAGTATGAAAGGCCAAGTAAGCGAATCAAGCTTACTTGTTGACGATATTCATAGCCAGTTACAACTGCAAATGCAAACCATAAAAGTAAACCTTGGCTTGTAAATACCTGCTAACACAAAGGTAATTAGCGTTATACTGTAGGCTCATTAATCAAATGCTTTAAGGATTTATCATGATTGTACAAGGTCAAACGTTACCCGCAGTTACATTAACGCAGCTAACAGACGAAGGCATGCAAACTCACACTAACGCTGAGCTTTTTAATGGTAAAAAGGTTGTGCTTTTTGCTGTACCGGGTGCATTTACGCCTACCTGTTCAAATGCGCATTTACCTGAATTTATAACCCATAGTGATAAAATTAAAGCGAAAGGTATTGCGGCAATTTACTGTGTATCGGTTAACGATGCTTTTGTAATGAAAGCGTGGGGAGAATCTCAAAATGCCCAACAAATCGATATGTTAGCAGATGGCGATGGCAGTTTTACTAAAGCGTTAGGGCTTGATAAAGACACCGGCAGTTTTGGTGGAACACGCTCTACGCGCTATGCAATGATAGTCGACGATAATGTAGTAACAGGACTGTTTGTTGAAAAAGACAAAGAGTTTTCAGTAAGCCGTGCTGAGTCTGTGTTAGAAAAACTATAATCGCATTATTAAGGCCCTAAGTGCATGCACTTAGGGCCTTTTTAATTATGGCTGGTATTGGCCACTTAATGTTAAACCCGAAAAGGTTCTGTAAGCGTTAACGCTTAAATGCCACGTACCCGCTTGCGGATTGCTAAACGTACATGTTTCTGCGTTGCCGTTTTTATAAGGACGACAATCGTAGCTAGATGCGGTAGGTTGGCTGCCAAACTTAACAAATAAGTCAGCATCACCTGTACCACCTGAGGTGGTGACTGTAAATGTGCTCATTCCTGCTGGCACATCTAAGGTATAGTGTTTCCAGTTACCTGTTGTAGCCGTTACATCGCTCACCGTGCCGCCACCGGCTTCTGGTGTAGTTGAACCGCCACCTGTAGAACCACCTGTAATATTACCCACTAAACTAACGCCTGAATAAGCCGAGTAGCCACGAAGCATTACATGGTATGTACCAGCGGTTGGGTTATCAATAGAACACTCTTCGCTATTACCGCCTTTGTACGGACGACAATCGTAGCTTGAGGTAGTTGGTTGGCTGCCTGCGCGTACGTATAAATCTGCATCGCCGCTACCGCCACTCATTGTGAATGTAACATTCGTTGCGCCACTTGGTACTGTCATCGTGTAATACGCTTGTGAACTGGCAGCGCCGTTTAAGCCTGTTTTGGCTTCGCCATCTGTCAGTTCGCTATCGCCACCGGTAGGAGGTGTTGTACCGCCACTTGCTGCAGCTACAGCGGCTGCTGCATCTACAATACCTGTACCACAACTTGTACACGTTGCTGGGAATGAGCGGGTAGTTGATTTTAAAATGCTTTCTATTTCATCTGGGGTAGCATTTGGTTTAGCTTGCTTTATCAGGGCTGCAACACCAGCAACATGAGGCGCCGCCATTGATGTACCTTGAGAGAACGCATAGTTATCGCTTGAAGGTGTAGATGAGCCTGAGTTATAGGTTGATAAAACGCCTTCAGAGTCGTTTGCAAAGCTTTGTGCGCCGCCCGGCGCTGCAACATCAATGTTGCTACCGTAGTTTGAATAATATGCTCGTCCGCCGTTACGGCCAACAGAGGCAACATTGACAACGCCACTACAGTTACCTGGGTTATAGTTTGCTGAGTTATCGTTATCATTACCGGCAGCAATAACCACGACTGCACCGTTGCTGCGTGCCGTGTTAATTGCGTTTTGTGTGGTAGAGCTACACGAGCCGCTGCCACCTAAGCTCATGTTAATTACATCAGCAGGGTTTGAGTTGGCAGGAATGCCCGATACACTTCCGCCAGATGCCCAAATAATGCCATCAGCAATGTCTGACGTTAAACCACCACACTTACCAAGTACACGTACTGGCACAACTTTAGCGCCATAAGCCACACCGGCAACACCTTCACCGTTATTAGTAACAGCCGCAACCGTACCTGCTACGTGCGTGCCGTGCCAGCTTGAGCCTTGTGCGCCGTTATTTCCACATTCGCCAGCGGCTACAGCATCGCCCGGATCGCGTGCGTCACTGTCGCGACCGCCGCCATCATTAGCTACCGATAGGTTAGAGATCATATCGTAACCCGGTAAAATGTTAGCATTTAAATCAACATGAGGGCGGTAGCCAGTATCAAGTACCGCAACCACTACGCCACTGCCTGTTGCAGTATCCCATGCGGTTGGTAAGTTTAGGCCGCCAGCTTGCTCGTAGTAGTGCCATTGGTCGCCGTAACGAGGGTCGTTAGGCGTTGCAAATGGTTTTAACATTTGATCCACTTCAATGTATTCAACATTGCCAGAATCAATCATTTCTTGCATAAATCCTTGTGCTTCTGCAGCGCTCAGTTTTTTATCTGCGCGCATAACATGGTGGTTATTAAGCGCCATTGCACGGATGTACTTCGCTTTTACTTTACCTTTTTTAGAAGCGAAATTTTTTACAAAGCGTTGAGCACGCTTTTTCATATTTGCAGGGCTTGCGTCAGCAGACGAGATGCTTAGCATATCGTTCGCGCTATTTTTGTACTTAATAATAAACTGAGTTTCAAAACCCGATTGGCTTTGTAGTTTGGCTGTGGTTTCTGCCATAGAGGTAGACACATCTTGGGCAACACTTGCAGATGCTGCAAATACCGTACTAATAGTGAGCGCGATAGCGCAACGCTTAAATGATTTACTTGTTGTCATAATTATCCCTAGTTGTTATTAGTTAGTTCGTAATATTAAATTACGAAACAGAAACAAAGGTAAATGATCTGTTAATTTCTTTAAAATAACAATTGCTTATGTACCTATTTCTTTTAGTTATAACCTAGGTGTACGGTGCCTTTGTCGTTGTTTAGTATTTATCATATAAAACAAAAATAAGTATAAAGGATTGTTATTTTTAAGCTGTTTAGAAAAGCCCATAACTAGCCTTGGTTACATTTGTTGTTATAAATTTAATAATAAATTCTATTCAGAGTGTTTAAACAAACTTTGCTATAATTGGGCAAATTTTTGAGTAGGGCGAAGTAATGAATCAAGTAGATGTAATTGTGATTGGCGCAGGTGCAGCCGGATTAATGAGTGCAGCACAAGCAGGTTATCGCGGGCGTAGCGTTACAGTGCTTGATATGGGCAAAAAGCCTGGTCGAAAAATTTTAATAAGTGGTGGTGGGCGCTGTAATTTTACTAATGAAAATGCCAGTCCAGAAAACTACTTATGCAGTAACCCTCACTTTGTTAAATCGTGCTTAAACCGCTATACCCAACACGATTTTATCGAGCTGGTGGACCGCCACGGCTTGGCATACCATCATAAAACCTTAGGCCAATTGTTTTGCGATAACAGCGCGCAAGATATAGTCGATATACTACTTACCGAATGCGAGTGGGCGGGTGTTAATATTAAATTGCGCAGCGAAGTGTTAAATGTGGCTAAAACCGACATTGGCTACCGTGTTACCACTGAGCAAGAAACACTTACTTGTGAATCGCTAGTTATCGCATCGGGCGGTTTAACAATGCCCAAGCTTGGCGCCACTCCTATAGGCTATAAAATTGCAGAGCAGTTTGGCTTAAACGTACTACCTACCATGGCGGCGCTTGTGCCATTTACTTTGCATCAACACGATAAAGAACGCTTTGAAGGGCTTTCAGGAATTAGTATACCGTGCGAAGTGTCTAGCGAAGACGGCACCGTATTTAAAGAGAATATTTTGTTTACTCACCGAGGTTTATCGGGGCCTGCCATATTGCAAATAAGCTCATTTTGGCGAGCAGGGCAGGCAGTAAGCATAAACTTGCTCCCTGATCTCGATTTAAAACAGCAACTGGCTGATTGGCGAGAAACACAAGCCCAAAAATCATTAAAAAACAGCCTTGCGACTATTTTACCCAAACGCTTTATAGACATACTGCACGACAGCAAAGCGATTCCAGATTGTAATATTAATCAGCTTACCCATGCTCAAATAGATGAGTTAGCAAGCTATATTCACGCATGGCAAATAAAACCTAATGGCACAGAGGGCTATCGTACCGCCGAGGTAACTTTGGGCGGCGTTGATACCGATGAGCTGAGCTCTAAAACCTTTGAAACTAAAAAAGCCAAAGGCTTATATTTTATAGGCGAAGTAACCGATGTAACGGGCTGGCTTGGGGGCTACAACTTCCAGTATGCGTGGAGCTGTGGGTTTGCATGTGGGCAATATGCATAAGTATTTCAGCGTATTGTGATAGATGAGATAAAAATATCATACTCTTAATTAAGGTGATTTTAAAGAGTGTAATATTGGTGCGTATATTTTTGCTGTTAAGTATTGTCGCTACAAGTTTTAATGCATTAGCATCAGAAAACTACAGCGATCATGAAGCGTTTTGCTTGCAACAGCCCAAAACGCACTGTTTAACTTATATTGAAACGCGCCTTAATGAAGTCAAAGATAACCCTGCACAGTGGTACAAAATAAAAACCTACCAATTTGATTACTACTACGACTACCAACAGTTCGAAAACTTACTCAACGCTATTACTCCTTTTTTAGAGCAAGATAAGCTGCCCGATGTATTTAAGCTACAAATGTATTTTTATTACGCGAAAGCACTTAACTATATTGGCAAAAAAGCAGAAGCTAAAACGTATGCCGCTAAAGCGTTTACCCAGTTAGACGGGATATATAATGCTTTTGGTGACCCTTTAAGATTAGTGGAGTTGGCTAACCTACACTATGTGTTTGGTAGTAAAAAAGCAGCGATGCGATTACTAAGAGATGCCGAGCAGCGCTTTGCAAAAAATAACGATCCTATTTTTCATTTAGAGCTGCACATTAACAAAGCGCATATTTACTTAAAGTGGCAGCAATACGAGCACGCAGTAAAAAGTAATTTAATGGCCTATAACGCCATAAAAAACACCAACCACGCTGCTAAAATAGTGCTTGCTAGCGGTAACTTAGCGTACAGTTATCAGCAAAATAAAGAGTATTTAGAAGCTATAAATTATTATAAAACCGCATTCAAATTTACTGAGCCCTCAAGCATTTACCATGCTATTTATAGCTTACGTTTAGCGCAGGTATATTTACAAATAGGTAAAAAGGTACAAGCGAAAGAATGGCTTAGTCGCATTGATAGAAACGCCACCGAGTTTGGTAAAGGCCATGCTGCATTGTATAGCAAGCTGCAGCACGCCCTTAGCAATAATTAATTTGCAATCGCTGCTTTATATGGGGTGTTAACGCCTGCGTAACGCGGGCCAAATATTTCTAAACCTTTAGGGCCTGTAAATTCCTTTGGCGCTGGTAAAATTACAACGGCTACTTTCATGCCTACCGCGTAATTAGGATTAGTAATGGGTGTGCCTGTTTGGCTGTTAATACAGCATATTAAATCAGGAATAGTTACGTGCACTTCATCATTTAAAAACGCGGCCATGTTTTCGTTTTTAACCGTTATTTTGTAGTTGTTATTTACAAACTCGCCTAACCCTTTAAGTGTTACTTCGCCTAACGTAAAGCCTTCTACGGTGTTAAATTCAAATGTGCTTACCTCGCCTTCAAAGGCAACAAAGCCGCCGCCGTGCTCGGCAATTATGTGTGCGGTGTTAGCGTGCTGCTCGTTGGCGTCACGCATTGCTTTACCGAGTTTAAGGGCTTTACTAATGGTGCCGTGAATAACTGCGTTTTTCATTTGCTCAATAGGTAAAATATGATCAATGGCTGCTATGTCGTTACGGCTAATTTTAGCCAGTGCTCGCACGACTGTTTCGGCGCGTAAGTCGTCCATTACATTTTCGCAAATAAAGCACTCACCAAATTCATTCGCGGTAATAATGGGCGCTGCGGGTAAGTTATTTAAATAATAGGTTGAATGGGTGATCTCCGGTACTGCGCGCCCAGCGGGGTCGGCATCAATAATGTAGCCGTCAAACATTGCAGCTAAGTAAAACGATACTGCGGTGTTTGAGCCGCCAAGCTCACAACAAATAGTGCCATAAATAGCATCGTTACCTGTGTATTCAAGGGTGCGCTGGTAAGCAGCTAAAATCGCATGCTTAGTGCTGCGGGGTAGGTTTGCATAAGCGCGTTCTTCTTGTTCACTTAAAGCAGAAATAGCCCCTAACATGTAAGGCGTACAAACAAGCTCACCCGCGGGGACTTCATCGGCACTAATTAGTTTAAAGGTTTTACCCTGTGCGAGTGCTTCGTCAATATAGGCAATGCCTTCACTTAACTCACCGCCGCCGCCAGTGCCTAGAATGGCGCAGCCGTATAAAATATCAATAAGTTGGTCACGATTAAGAATTTGCATGTGTGTATCGCTATTGGTTAACTCATACCCATCCCCAAAACAGATCACTTAATTAAGCGGATTGGTATAAAACAGCAGGCATTAAAAAATACCTGCTGTAAAGGTGAAAAAATTAAAATTGGTAACTGAGCTCAATACCGTAACTACGAGGCTTATTAGGTTGGCGCACTAAGTCTGTAACCCCATCGGCCAGTATAAAAATATCTTCAATAGCGCGCTCATCCGTAAGGTTGTCTACGTAAACTTGAACGCTCCACTGCTCTGATTTAAGCCCTGCACCGGCATTTAGGTAGGTATAACGCGACGACTCAACATCAGGAATATCAATACTGAATGTTTTAGGGCCTTCAATTAATAGCTCAGCGCGCGAGAACAGTGACCATTCTCCGTTTAGTGCTAAGTTATGATTTGCCGACAGCCCGTAGTTATACTCAGGCACCCAAAATTGTGGCCTGCCAGCCAGTTCTGGGCGCAGTGCAAAGCGTTTAATTTCTGAATCAACAATACCTGCACTGAGGTTAATACTTAAATTGCTGGTGGCAGCAAAGGCGGCTTCTAGCTCTAAGCCTTTGGTCTGTACTTCGTCAATGGAGAGGTTTTCAAGGGTGAAGGTATCTATATTAAATTGGGTAAATTGCGCATCGTCTTGCTCAATAATAAACGCGGCGCCATTAAGGGTAACTTTGTTATTAAACAAAGCGGTTTTAAAGCCTACTTCGTAGCTGTCAGAAATTTCTTTATCAAAGGTGCGGCTAATACCGTCGGCCGGCTCGTTAAAGCCCCCACTTCTAAAGCCACGGGAATAGCCGGTGTAAAGCAGTAGGCCGTCATTCATTTGGTACGCTAAGGTAACTTTAGGCTGTAATTGGCTAAACGATTTTTTAGCGTAAGTGGCGTCTTTATTGGTTGGGTCGAACGACTCACGAGTATCGTGATCGTAACGCATCGCACCGGTAAGCTCTAACTGCTCGTTTATATCGTAGTTAAACTGCCCAGCAAGTGCCCATGCATCGCTGCTGTTGTTATCGATAATTGAAAGGTAAGGCTCGTCATTAGCAAAATCTGCACGCGTTAAAATTTCGGCATCGGTAAAATCATCGTAAAATAATACCGCAGTATCGCGGTCGCGCTGTTGATAAAACGCCGACACCGACCATCTAAAAGCCTGATCCGACTGGGATATAAACCGCGACTCTAGCGTTAACGATTCAATATCGTATAATCCTTCTGTGCCAAATGGGGCTCTAAAAAAGCCATCTTCGTCAATAAAGGTGGCATCGGCAGAGTAGTCGCCATCGTAAAAGTGCTCGTTTTCTGAATTGCTGTACGCGGTGACAAACTCAAATTTACCTAAATCGTAATGTTGGGTTAGCTTGGCGCTTAGCTCATACACATCACGCTCATCTTGGTTAATAATATTTTGTGAGGTATTAATTGAAAAGTCTTCAATGGTGTCATCGCTCACCCCTTGGTAGTAAGCAAACCCAGCTTCGCTTGAGGTGTATTTACCTTTAAGATTTATTGAGGTGTCTTCGCTTAGCTCAAACTCTAACTGTGAAAAAACCGATTGCTCTTTTAACGGGTCGGCGTAATCGCCTGTGTAGGTATTTTTAATCAGCCCGTCGGTATCTTTAATGTAACCACCGGCCCTAAAATAAGCGGTGTTTTCATCGTTAAGCGAACCCGATACAACCGCATTCAAATTATACGTGTTGCCATTACCTACAGAGCCTTTAATTTTACCTTCAAAGTCTTCAATAGGTTTTTTAGTTGTCACAATAACCGCACCACCAATGGCGCCGCGGCCATACAGTGCCCCTTGTGCGCCACGCATAACTTCAATACGTTCAATATCAACTAGGTCTTGGTTTATAAACTCTAAATCGGGGGCGGTAACACCATCAACTACAAACGCTAATGGCGGATCGCCCACCTGCGGTGTAATTAAGCCACGAATAGTAATACGGGCAAGGCCGGGTCTAAAATTATCGAGCTGCGATAAGTTGGGAGTTAAATTAGCAACATCACGAAAGTTAGTAATACGTGATTTTTCGATTCTCTCGGCGCTAAATGCGGTAACAGAGTCGGGCACGTTTTGTATCGACTCAACACGCCCGCGCGATATCACCGAAATTTTCTCTATAGTGTCAGTTACTGTTTGTTGTTGTTCTTGCGCATGCACATAGTTTATGCACGACAGGGTGACTGCCGATGCTAATAGTGTTTTACGAAAGCGTATTTTGTTGTATCTGCTCATGTTCTATGTCCTAATGTGACTATCATGGTGATGTTACTTAGTGATAAACATTGTCGCTTTTTCAGACAAAATAATATTTTGTAAACTCTTAATACAGCACACACAAATTGCTGAAAATAACGCTTAAGCGCGTAATTTTATGTATTTGTTGACCTTAAATTTACAAAATTCATTATTATTAAATGTGAAACCGGTTATGAAAAAAACGATAAAAATAGACAGGTATAATCAAAAAATACTGGCAATTCTGCACCTAACTGCCGATTTAACAAACGTTGAATTGGCCGAGCAAGTTAACTTGTCGCCCAGTGCATGTTTTCAGCGAGTAAAGGCATTAAAAGAGGCGGGATATTTTAGAACCTTTCATGCTGATATAAATTTAGAGCAAATTTGTGAGCACGTGTTTGCCTATATGGAATTTACCCTAGAGGACAATAACCTAGCAGCACGGCGTAAGTTTTTAGCTGACATACACAACATCCCCGAAATAATGGATTGCATGCAACTAAGTGGCGATATTGATTATATTTCTTTTTGTTGCTTTGCCGATATTCAAGCGCTTAATGCAATGTGCGACAGGCTAACCGGCAGCTCACAGTATGCAATAAAAAAGCTGACTACACGCATAGTGCTTGAGCGCGCTAAGTTCTTTTTAGGCTACCCGCTGGAAAAACTTAAATGGCGAGACGAAATGAAAGTAGACGATGAAGAGTAGCCCCCTAATTTAGAGTAATAAAAAGGCGCTTTATGCGCCTTTTTATTGTTTAAAGTTATTGCTGAACAACCGGTTTGGGCGCAATGGCTTTTGCAAACAGGGTATAAATAACGGCCGTTAATATAATGGCGTCAATCACGGTAATACCACTCATTGATACGTTAAATAAAGCGCCATTACACACCGCATATGCCGCGCCTACAAACCATGCGCTAAACGCGGGAAGTGAAAAGTTAGCGTTATTTGCCAAAGCCGCTGCGTTATAAGCATGGGGTTTAATAAACAGTGCATCAACAATAATTACGCCCGCTACCGGTACAAAAATATCAGACAAAAACGCTAAAAAGCTTATAAACATATCTAAAATATTTATAAAGGCGGCGCCAATTCCCACCAAACCTAATAACACAATAACCCACTTTTTATGCCAATGCGGGAAGGTAGCCTCCACGCTAAGTGCGGTACTGTAAAGGTTTAACGAATTTAAAATCCAGCTGCCTGCTATCACAATAAAAAACGCCGAAAACCCCAAATTAAGCGCAAGCATTAAGCTTAATATTTCGGTTTCTTGCATGGCGGCTGCGGCAAACACAGCCACAAAAATAACCAAAAGCTCAATAACCATATACGCAATAAATGAGGTGTACACGCCGCCACGTTTTTGCTTAGAAAAACGGGTTATGTCGGGCAATATTATTGCGCCAATAATAACGCCGCCAACAATGGCAGCTACACCATCTTCAAGAGAAAGCGCTGCTGATTTTTCTAAATTAATAAAATCAACCAGTGGCATACTATCGAGTGCGCCAAAAAGCATCATAGCGGTGACCGCAGCCAAAATAGGGATCATGATAGAGGCCAGCACATTAATGGCTTTAAACCCATACAGTGTGGTTATGAGCATGGCGCAACCTGCGATTATATCGATGGGCCATTCGGGCATAATAATATTAAATTCTGCACTGAGTAAGCGCACCACGGCATTAGAAAACAAATCAATATTTACGCCAAACCAGCCAATTAATGATAAAGCAAAGGCAATATTAACAATGCCCGCGCCAGCATTACCAAACGCTATTTTTACCAATAAATAAGAGCTTAAGCGGCTTTTTACACCTATAGTGCCCATAGCCCCACCAATAAGGGTTAATATAAGTGAGCCAATAATTAACGCCCACAGTGTATTACTCACACTTGAACTTTGATGTATTTCTAGGCCGGTGATAAAAGTGGGCAGCGAAAAGCTGAGCATAGCGGCTATGGCTGCAATGCGCGGCCAGACAACAAGTTCGTTGCTATTAATAGTGTGGGGGTCGTTCCCGTTTGGCATTGCCTGTTTCTCTTTTTTATTATCTTTTATATTACTATACGCCGCTGGCGTGCAAAATTTTTTATTATTAGGTGTTTATTCAAAATATGAGGTTTAAAAAGTAGGGGGCGCACAAAATTATATTTTGTGGTGATTATTTTTAGGGTATTAAAGGCGTAATCATTTAGGCAAAAAAAACCGCCAAAAAGGCGGTTTAAAGGTCTACACAACACAATTAAATGTTTTACCTTATTGGGTTATTTTAATAACGCCAACACGTCAAAGCAGGCACCCATAGTATGGTAATCCGTTTTACCAATTGGGCTTTTCATGGTATCTATTTTTTTGTTATCTACGGTTAAAATTCTAAACCACGCCCCGTATTGATGATCAACTAAGTGCTGCCACGAGTACTGCCAAATTTTGCCATACCACTGCTGGTATTTTTCATCCCCTGTGGTTTCATAAAGGTAGGCTGCACAGCACAGTGTTTCGGCTTGCACCCAAAAGTACTTGTCGTCATCGCATATGCTTTTATCTGGCGCAAAGCCGTAACAAATACCGCCGTGTTGTTTATCCCACGCAACGTCTATTGAATTATCAAATAACGCTTGAGCGCGCTCAACAAGCCAAGTTTGTGGCTTATGCTTATTTAAAAACATTAGTAGTTTTGACCACTCAGTTTGGTGACCTGGCTGAAAACCCCACGGGCGAAACAAATTTTTAGGATCGTCTTTGTTGTACTCTAAATCAACCTGCCAATTTATATCGTAGTGCTCCCAAATAAGCCCACCCATTAAATTCGCTTGGCGATTAACCATGTTATCGGCCAGTGTGAGCGCGCGATTTAAAAATAGCTCATCTTGAGTTGCTTCATAAGCGGCAATAAGTGCTTCGCACGTATGCATATTGGCGTTTTGCCCGCGATACGGATCGCACTTAGTAAAGTCACTGTTATGTTGATCTTTATATAAACCCGCTTTTGCATCCCAAAAATGGGTTTCCATTGTTTGAAATGTATCGTTTAGGTATTCGCGTGCCTCTGTAACACCTACACGGTATGCCCAACTGTAGGCTAAAATCATGAACGCAAAGCCATAGCAGTGGTTGGTATCATCAAGTACAGTGGCGTTACCTTGCTCAACACTCAATAACCAATTGTAACCGCCTGTTTGCTCAACAAAATGGTGCTTACGAATAAACTCAATACCCGATTTAACACGGTTTAGGTACTTTTCGTCATTAAAGGTTTGGTACGCACGTGCATAGTTAAATACAAACCGAGTAGAGCTTACTAGGTGGCGAGTTTGCTTATCAAATACCTCTCCATTATCCGAAAAGTTTTGGTAAAAACCGCCGTGTTCGTCGTCTATGTTTGGCTCGTAAAACGCCAGCGTATCGGCAATATGTTGTGTTAAAAATTCGCGGCTTTTAAAGTTATCAGGTGTGTGGCTCATAGTGCGCTCCTAAAATCGTTAAGCGATTTTTCGTTAGGAAGAGACGTAAATGCCCCTTTGTAAGATGCTGCATGAGCACCACATAACGAAGCAAATTCAAAAATAGTTGTTAGTGTTTCGGGGGTATTGCAAAGCTTACTAAAAGAGCTAGGTGTGAGGTTTTGTAAGCCTAGTTGATACAGCAATCCACCTACAAACGCATCTCCTGCGGCGGTAGCATCAACCATAGTAACCTTTTTAGGGTGAAGCGTTTGCTTGGCATTTTTGGTATACCAATGCATGGGGTTGCCTGCATCGGTAACCACAAATAACTCACAGCCATTATTGAGAGTGTCGGCTATAAATTCTTCACCCGTTTGCTCACCCGCTAAGTATTCAAGCTCTTCTTTAGAGGCTTTAATAATAGAGCAGTGTTTTAACAGGGGTAAAATGTGTTCACGCGGGTTAGCATTACTAGGCCATAAGTTGAGGCGTAAGTTAATATCAAAACTGACAATTGAGTTATTTTGCTTGGCAAATTCAACCCCATACGCGGTGGTTTTACGTATGCGCTCGTCGGTTAAGGTGTTTGAGCAAATATGAAAAATATCGCATTGCTCAAACCACTCACTGCTAAAGTCACTATTTGTAAAGTGCAGATCGGCGGTGTTATCACGGTAAAACTCAAACGTACGGTCGCCGTCCTTATCAAGTGATACAAACGCAAGGGCGGTTTTTGCTTGGTCGGTAAAGCGCATAAAGTCGGTTTTTACGCCTTGCTCTTTTAAGGCGTTATGTAAAAAATCACCAAAGCTGTCGGTGCTTAGCATGCCAGCAAAGTAGGCGTTACCACCTAGCTTTGCAATAGCTACGCTTACGTTTGCAGGCGCACCGCCTGCAAACTTAGTAAACGCTTCGTGCTCGCTGTTGTTTTGGCTTAATTTATCAGAGAGTAAATCAACCAATACTTCACCAAAACATATTGTGTGTTTCATAATGCTGCCTTAGTTTTTAATCAAGTAGCCAATGCAGCGCAATAGCGGCTGTCCATGAGAAATCTTTACCACCACAGCCAGCGCCTGTTTCTGGGTTAAAATATTCGTAGTAACCCGATTTAAGCACTAAATCGCGCGTGTCGTCCTGAATTTTATCAGCCGTGGTTACAAACCCTGCTTCTTTAAGGCCGATGGCTATCATCCAGTTAATGTGTAACCAAATAGGGCCGCGCCAGTAACGCTGTGGCTCGTATTTTTCTTCTTTAGGGTGGGTAGATGCCACACTAAATTGACTCGACTCAATAAAGTCTTCTGTTGCGGTATTAATAATACGCGTTTGCTCGTCAGTTGTTAAACCAGCATAAACGGTTAGTAGTGCCGCCGATGTTTTAACTTTAGCTAGGCTGTTGGTTAACACGTTTTTACAGTAAAAGTATTCGCTTTGCTCACACCATAACGTGTTAATTGCTGTTTGAGTAAGTTCTAGGCGCTGTGCTAAATAATCGGTACGTGCATCGTTTAAACCGAGTTGTTCACCCATTTTGAGTAAATCTTTTGTCGCACGGTGCAAAATAGCAATAATACCTAGGTCGTTCATTTTGTACGGGCAGGTTTCGTAAATTACTTTGCTATCAAAATTGTTACGTTTAAAAAAGTCTACTAGGTATAAGAAACGGTCGTACTCGCTTTTATGCGGTCGCTGCGACGAATCAACATGGCTGGTGTCGCGGCGGGTGTATTCCCAATCAACACCCGGTACAGCTTCAAGGGCATCATCCCACGATGGGCTGTTATCCATACCCGATTCCCACGGATGATAAGTGACCACTAAGCCTGTGTTTTCAGGATCGCGGTCGTTGTACCACCATAAATGGTAATCAACAACTTGAGAAAATAATGCTTTAACCTTTTGCTTTGCAAGGGCTTTATCTTGTGCGCTGGCAAGCATTTCTTTCATTACTGTTGCCACAACCGGTGGCTGCGAAATAGACGTACTTTTAATTTTTTTATCAGAGCCCCACACATCTGGACCAGGGAAGTAGGTAGTTGAATCTTTATGAAATAAGATATGTGGCACCATGCCATCATCCCACTGGCCTGAAAATAACACATCAATTTCTTGCCACGCACGGCTCTCGTCAGACTTCATCCACCCTAGGGCTGTAATCGCTGAATCCCAGTTCCACTGAAACGGGTAAAGGCCATGCGTAGGGACGGTATAGCCACCTAAATCGTTTGCTATAAGTGTTTTAGTAGCAAGTTCTGTAAGCGATGCCGCTGTGGCTGCATCAAGTTTACCGTTGATTGTAGTAGTCATATTGGGTGCTCTTTGTGTGTTATTTTCGATTTGGATAATGTTAAAGCACTCATTATGGGTTGTAAATGTTTTTTTTCTGTGCTTAAATCCTGTTCGAAGTAACAAAAAACTAACATGTATACTTGATTATTTCGCACTTACTTAGCCACACTCTAAGTAATTACACACAGACAACTAGCACAATTGGAGAATACCCGTGAATAAAACTACGATCGCCTCTATTGTATCTTTATGCCTCACACAAGGCGCGTTTGCCGCAGAAGAGACTGCGCCAGATACAGCAAAAAAAGAAAATAACGTTGAACGTATTATCGTCTCTGGTACCAGCAAAGGACGCGTTATTTCAGATACCCCACAGTCAGTAACCTCTATTAGCGAAGATGAATTAATAAAGCTTTCATCAAGCAGCCAAGCAGATGTATTACGTTATATCCCAGGTATTAAAGTAGAAGGGGGCGGTGGTGAGGTTGGAACAAACCTACAAGTAAGAGGCTTACCTTCATCGGGTCAGTTTCAGTTTACGCCACTGTCGTACGACGGTTCACCTAGTTTGAGTGTTTTTGGCTTAAACTCATCGGCGTTTGATGTGTACTACCGAAACGACTTAGGTATTGAGCGTGTAGAGTTTGTGCGTGGCGGTGTGTCTAACTTATTTGGCCAAGGCTCTGTAGCGGGTATTATTAACTATATTTCTAAAACGGGCAGCGATGATCCGCAAAGTACTGTGCAAATGGAGCTTTCTGATCAGGGCCGTACCCGTTTAGATTTTGCTACAAGCGGGCCGCTAAACGAAGATGGCCTTTATTATGCGCTGTCGGGCTTTTACCGTTACGATGAAGGCCCGTTAGATACAGGGCTTGAGACTAAAGGCACTCAGCTGCGCGGTAATATTCGTAAAGAATTTGATGACGGCTCTGGCTCATTTACTGTGTATGGCCAATACATTGATGACCAAGCACAGTTTTACCTGCCTATTCCGCTTGATGGCGACAGCCGCGAACGCTTAACTGGTAACGATGGACGCGAAGTGGAGTCATTACAAACTGCTAATGTGTCTAACCTGTCCTACGATACTGCCAATGGTCGTTATGAATCGCCAATTAGCGATGGGGTGGTAACTAAAGGCGGCTCTATCTCGGTCGTATTTGAAAAAGAGCTCGCTAACGATTTTGCTATTAACATGCGCAGTAAATACGCAAAGTACCAACACGAATTTAATCTATTTTTAGATGGCGACGGTATTATTAATGTACCTGAGAGCCAGGAAGAGTTTTTAGCTAACCGTGGCTTAGGTGATGTAAGCGATGCAGCGTTTACTTACACTGCATCTGGGCAGGCACTGGCAAGCGATGCAGCGTTTACTTACACTGCATCTGGGCAGGCACTGGCAAGCGATGACTTATTATTTGCTAACCGTATTTTAGATAGAGACCGCCCAGCAGAGGATTTTTCTGCCGAATTTAATATTGTTAAAAGTATTTTTGTTGGCGATTTTAGCCACGATATTACCGTAGGTACGTTTTTCTCTCACAGTGAAGCCGATGACGATAACGTTATTACGACCTACTTGGGGGAATTTAACAATAACCCAGAACTGGTTGATTTAACGTACACCAATGCCGATGGTGATGTTGTTCAGTACACACAAAATGGTATTAGTGGCCCAGGTATTTCTTACACCAACCAAATAATTAGCGCTACCCGCCGTGCGCTTTATGTAGCGGACCAAATGGAAAGTGATGATTGGATTATCGACTTTGGTGTACGTTATGAAGAAATTGACGGCAAAATTAGCCGTGAAGGCAGCCAAGTTGTACAAATTTCTGATGATCCATCACTTGCGCCTAATTTACAGGTAAACACCACAGGCAGTGGTGTAATGACCTACGGCGAAGTAGACACCTCCGAATTTGCAGTATCGGGTGCAGCGTTATACCGCTTAACCGATAACTTAAACGTATATGCGAATGCATCTCGCGGGTTTTTCTTCCCAGAAATTAGAGGGATTCAGTTTAACGATTTAGGTGAGCCTGCCAGCTACGAAGCCGAAATTGTTGAACAAGGCGAGCTTGGTATTAAGTTTTTTGATAACGACTTTAGCGGTAGCATTGCGTTATTTAGAACCGACCTAAAAGACAGACGCAGCGTAGACTTTGTTAACGATGGCAACGGTGGGGTATTAGAGCTGCCTGTTATGCAATCAACCAAAGCAACGGGTGTGGAGCTTACGGGTCGCTACGATATTACCGACGAGTGGGCGGTTGATGCCAACATGACCTACACCGACCACGAATTTACTGAGTTTGACTCAGACCCTTCTATTATTGGTAACGAGTTACGTCGTAAACCAAAAGTATTATTTAACTCTTCTATAAGCTACACCGCAGATAATTGGGATGCTGCTTTGTATCATAACTTTACAGGTAAAAACTTTGCTAACGATGCAAACTCTGTAGAGCTTGATTCATTCCACTTGTTTAGATTTGATGCGGGTTATAACTGGCAAATCGCCCCAGAGCAAACCGTACGTTTAAGCGTAGGGATATTTAATTTGTTTGACTCTGATGGTGTTACCGAAGGCTCGCCGCGTTTAGGTAATAGCCAAACGTCAGACAATCCTTACTTTGTAGGCCGTCCAATTCTCCCACGACGCGTTACATTTAGAGTCAAATACGACTTTTAAATAAATGCTTTACGCCTATTAACCTGTTTTGGGGTTAATAGGCTTTTTGCATTGTGATGCATTTTTCAGCTAAGTTAGCGATAGGCTTGTTTTTAGGGACTGTTTTAGAAGTAAGCATATAGCTGTTTAGTTTTTTATTTTTGAGAAGGCGCTGTGTTTTCTTAATGTGAATACGCGAAATAATTATGAATATATTAGATTTTTCAATAGTTGCTCTTTACCTTGGTGCCTTATTGGTAATGGGGTTTATGCTACGCGAACAAACCAATAAAAGTGATTACTTTTTAGGAGGCAAAAGCTTAGGGTGGAAACCTTTAGCTTTGTCGGTAATGGCCACTCAGCTTTCGGCTATTAGCTTTATTTCGGCTCCTGCATTTGTTGGTTTGCGTGAAGGCGGTGGTATGCAATGGCTCTCGTATGAGTTAGGTGTGCCGCTTGCGATGATTTTAATTTTAGCGACTATTTTACCTAAGCTTTATAAAAGCGGCATCGTAAGTATTTATGATTACTTAGAAATGCGCTTTGGCCGTTCTACCCGTGTGCTTATTAGTGTGGTGTTTCAGTTTAGCCGCGCATTTGCCACCGGCATTATGATTTATGCGGTATCGCTTATTCTCCAAGGCACCATGGGCATAGAAGCATGGCAGGCCATTGTGCTTACCGGCGTGATCACGGTGCTATATTCACTGCAAGGCGGTATGAAAGCCGTGGTGTATGGTGATGCAATTCAAATGATCATTATTGTACTGGGTACTATTGCTTGTATTGGCTTTGGACTTTATCACTTAGGTGGGGTTGATACCTTTATTGCTAATGTTGATTCGAGCCGATTAGAAGCCATAAAATTTGATTCGTTTGGATTTAGTGGCGATGGTTTTGGCTTTTTACCTATGATTTTTGGTGGTGTGGTGCTTTACGCCTCTTACTATGGGTGTGACCAAACACAAGCGCAACGTGCACTTAGTGCAAAAGATCCTAAAAACTTACGCTACATGATTTTAGCCAACGGCGTTGTGCGTTTTCCTATTACTATTTTATATTGTGTGTCGGGCTTAATTGTAGGCACACTGGCTATGAGCAATCCTGAGTTTTTAGCCAAAATTCCAGCCGATAACCCAGATTGGATGATGCCAATCTTTATTTTAGATTACTTACCACATGGCTTAATTGGTTTATTAGTGGTGGCTATTTTATCTGCGGCTATGTCATCACTTAGCTCTGCTATTAACTCGCTTTCGGCGGTAAGTATTGAAGACTACAGCCGTATTTCAAATAAAGAGCTAGACCAACCAACCTACTTAAAATTGGCTAAATACTTAGGGCTTATTTGGGGTGCAATTACGTTAATTTTATCGCTTTATGCCGGTGATATAGCGCCAACTATTATTGAAGCCATTAACAAAGTAGGCTCGTTATTTTATGGCCCAATACTGGCGGTATTTTTAATTGCCGTAGTTAGTAAGCGCAGTGCTGCGCTGCATGCAAACATAGGCTTAATTAGTGGTGTGTTAATTAACTTGTTGGTGTCGGTATTTGCGCCAGACGTATTTTGGTTTTGGTGGAACTTTATTGGCTTTGTGGCCACTGCCGTGATTACGCTTACGACAAGCGTTGCTATTCCACGCGAAGTAAACGAGGTTGCTAAAGCGCAAAACGCTGAGACTATCTCAAACTCAATTGTAACCGGTAAAGATATCGTTATGCTGCTTAGCATGTTTGTTGTGATGGTATTAATTTGCCTTGCTATTCCATCAATTTTTTCGTGAGCGTTAACCCATGGATTCTAAAAAGTCATTTTTAATCGATTTATTTACCACGGCGGTAAATGCCTGTAAACCCAGTGCGTGTATGAGCAAGTACTTGGAAAATATAGATGCCAGTAATGGCTTATGCGTGGTGGGCGCCGGTAAGGCCGCCGCAGAAATGGCCGCAGAGGTTAACCGTTTTTATGGTGATAAATGCTTTGGTGCGGTAGTGACACGTTACGGTTACGAAAGTGTCGGCGATACTGGGCGCATTAAAGTGCTTAGTGCTAATCACCCAACGCCAGATGATAACAGCTTAGCAGCAGGTAAAGAGTTATTGGCGTTTGTAAAAAATAATCCGGCCGATATTCCTATTTTGTTTATTATCTCAGGCGGCGGCTCGTCGCTTATGTGTTTGCCGGTAGATGATGTGCCGTTTGAGCAAAAGCAGGCACTTAATCAGTTTTTACTTAAAAGTGGTGCAAGCGTTGATGAAATTAACGTTGTGCGCAAACAGCTCTCGCTTGTTAAAGGCGGTAAGTTAGCACAAGCGGCTAAATCGGATTATGTCACGCTGATTATTTCGGATGTAGTAGGGGATAAGCCAAGTGATATTGCATCAGGCCCCACAATTAGCGATAACAGCACTAAAGCTGATGCGCTGGCTATTTTACAAAAGTACAACTGGCCGGTTATTAACGAAATTGAAGCGTATTTATTAAAGCCTGAGCAACCACGCGCGGCTGATACTCAAGGCAAACACTTTATTGTAGCTAATGCCCAGCACGCGATTGACAGTGCTATTGATGTAGCACAGCACCAAGGTTGGGATACGCAAGTACTTGGGTACGACATTCAAGGTGAGGCAAAAGAGGTTGCCCGCGCACATGCTAAAATTGCCCTTGAGCAAAAAGCGCAAGGTAAGCGCGTTATGTTGCTCTCTGGCGGTGAGCTTACAGTAACGGTAGCCGATGTTTATGGTGATGGCGGCCCTAATCAAGAATACTTAATGGCATTGGCAGAGGCACTTAACGCCGAGGCGGGCATTTATGCCATAGCCTGTGATACCGATGGTGTAGATGGCAGTAAAGACGTTGCCGGTGCGTATATAAATAGCAGCACGATTGCGCGCGCACTTGATGCTGGCGAAAACTTACACGCTCAGTTAGAAGGCCATAATAGCCATCAGTTTTTTAAAGCCATTGATGATTTAATTATTACTGGGCCAACCAATACTAACGTTAACGATTTTAGAGTGATAGTGATTGAGTAGGCGCGCTCGCCTACTTGTTCTTTAAAGTGGTTTAACGTAACCTTGTGCTCCAATTTTATTAGGGTTAATAGCTATGTTTTCGCTAAATAACAGTAACTTATTACGCTCAGGATTTGAGCTTGGAAAAGGCGATAAACTTTTTCAAGACATAGAGCGTGATATTATTAAGGTGGTGTTTTGGGAGCAGTGCGTAACACAAAGCCATATTGTGAGCGCCACCCGAATTCCGCAGCAAACTGTCTCGCGTTTACTTAAATCGTTAACTCAGCATGGCGTAATAATGCAAACCGATACGCTTATCCCTAATAAAAAGGGTAAGCCTGGGTTTGGTATTGCGCTTAACCCCGAATACGGCTTTACCTTTGGTTTAGCTATTTTGCTTGATGCTATTTCTGTAGCGGTCATGGATTTTACCGGCAAAGTTATTTACACCCATATGCAGCTTATGTCAGACATGAGTATTAATAACGTACTTAAAAGTGCGCAAAAGCTGGTGGACGATATAAGCGCAGAGCATAATATTGCGAGCGAAAAAGTGCTGGGTATGGGCGTGGGTATATCGGGATTTTTTAGTTCTATGGACGGGAAAATGAATACCCACCATATGCTAGAGGAGTGGTCGCTGGTTGATATTATCGATATTGTCTCTAAGCACTTTCAACTCCCTACGTGGGTGGTGAATGACGCCACAGGCGCCGCCGCTGGCGAAGGGGTTGCAGGTATAGGCCGCGAGTATAAAAACTTTGTGTATATGTTTGTCTCGGCGGCATTTGGTGGCGGAATCGTAAATAACGGCGATGTACTGCGTGGTACTTACGGTAATGCTGGCGAGCTTGGCGATATGCTACCGCCAAAGTTATACGCTCATCCCAATTTAGAGTTACTAAAGCGTATTTTGAAAAAAAATGGTGTAGCGGTTGATTCAATTTACGACTTGCACGATAACTTTGACCCCGAATGGCCAGGCGTTGAAGAGTGGCTATTTAAAGTTCAAGATTCGTTTGATTTAGTAGCAACCTGTTGTTCGGCGCTATTAGATGCAGAAGCGATTATTATTGGCGGCCATATACCTAAAGAGCTGGCCGAAAAAGTAATAGCGCGTACTGAAGTTTACGCACAATTTAGACGCGGTGCTAAACGCCCAATGCCTAAGTTGGTGGTCTCAAACATTAATAATTTTCCGGTCTCCATTGGTGCAGCCACTTTGCCATTTAGAGAGCTGTGTTTGTAGCTTAATAATAGAAATTTTAAAACAAAAAGCCGATATTGATTTATACAATATCGGCTTTTTAGTATTTAAACCAAATTCTTAACTAAGTGTTATGGCGAATGGGTTTTACTCTTCAACGAACGGTTCACCCTCTGTCATCCACTTAGCGGCTGGCTTGCCTTTTAAGTAATGGTCAAAGTACTGCATCATACGCACTGAAAAATCGACCTGATTAGGAAACTTTTTCAAATGATGTGGTTCACCTTCGTATTGTAAAAAGGTGGCGTCTTTACCCGCACGGCGCAGGGCTAAGTAATATTGCACGCCTTCGTGCCAAGGCACTGCGTCGTCTTTGTCTCCAAACATAATTAAAATAGGGGTATTTACTTTATCGGCAAAAAACACTGGTGAGTTTTCGATGTATAGCTCGGGTGCTTCAAATAAATTTTTACCTATGCGGCTTTGCCCTGTTTCGTACTGAAATTGACGCGCAAGGCCCGACTTTAAACGTATGCCGCTGTAGGCGCTAGTCATGTTTGATACCGGCGCGCCCGATACAACCGCTTTAAACATATCTGTTTGAGTGATCATAAACGCACTTTGATAACCTGCCCATGAATGCCCTTGCAGGCCTATTTTATCAGGGTCGGCTATGCCTAGGTCTATAAGCTTTTGCGTGGCGTTGATCATGGTTTGCGTTGACGATTTACCTGGGTGGCCTATTTCAAAGCGAATATCAGGTAAAAAGATTGCATAACCATTTGAGGTAAACATAGGGAAGTTAGGACGATGATTTAGCTCCATTTTAGGAAAATCATACATGCGCTGGCTCATATAGCGGTAAAAATACACAACAACGGGCACTTTATCGCCTTTTTTGTAACCTGCAGGTTTAATTAATACCCCTTGTAGGTCTTCGCCATCAAAGCCTTTGTAGCTAATTAGCTCTGGTTTTTCGCCCCAGACAAAATCCGCCATTTGTGGGTTTAAGTTGGTAACTTTTTTAGGCGCTGTAAAGCTAAAGTCGCTTTGGTAGTAATCAGGAAACTGATGATAGGTTTGCTCGGTAAAGAGGTATTTATCGGCATGTTTTGCCTTTTTAACTACATCAATACGTTTTTTGCCACTCAGTACGTTAATAACCTTCTGTGAGGCTAAATCAAGTTTGGCTACTTCACGTTGCTTTGATTGTAAGTTAACGGCTGATACAAGTAATGTATCGTTTTGAGCAAAGCCTACTTGGTTTTTATCAAGTTTAATAACGCGATATTGCGTATTGGTAGGTTTACCATTAGTTAAACGCTCAGCGCGTTGAGTGTTGACATCAAACGCCCAAATATCGTATTTGCTATAAACCAATACTTGGCTGCTGTTATTTAACCAACCGGCAAACCCATAACCAGGCTGCGGTGACGGATAGTCGTGTTTGTCATCGGCAAACGTGGCATTAATAGCTTTGCTAAGGGCGGTAACTTTGTTGGTTTTTAAATCTTTAAGTTGTACTTGGCTTTGTGCAAAGTAGGCTGCGTAGCGCCCATTAGGTGCAAGGCTTGGTGTAAACGGTGAGTTTTTAATAATGGGAGTTTGCTCACCGGTATTAATGTTTATGCTGTAGTAGTCGGCAAAAAAGCCACCGTACATAATTTTTTCTAGGTGGGCTTGGTTAGAATAGCCCAATACACTTTGGCTACGGTTAGTGTTAAGCGCTAAATCGCTGACTTTTTCATTGCTTAGTTGTACTGCTTTTTGGCTTTTTAAATGAAAAACAGCGCTGTAATGGCGATTTTTATTAACCTTGTTCCACTGTTGCTCTTCTCGTGGTTTTATTTGGGCATCGTTGTTGTGCCACACGTTTAGCGCTTTATGTTCACGAATCGTGTCAAAGTCATACAGTGATGCTTCGTCGGTGTACTCTTTTGCTTTTATTTTAGCGGCCAGTTTGGGGTGGTTTTCAAAATATAAGCGCTCGCCATTTTCAGACCAGCTAATCGATGCTGTTTTACCTATAACCCATTCTTTATTAGGGGAGTCGATAGTGCTAAGGGTGTTATTTTGCCAAAGCTTTAGAGAGTATTGTCTGCGACGCTCATCATCGTTTACGTAGTTACCGAGGTTAAATGCGGCTATTTCTTTATCAGGGTGCCAACTAATTGATTGTGCAACCACGCCTGGCTCATCAATTAATACGCTTTGCGCAAAGTTATTATTAAGTTCAAGCAGTACAAGCTGATTGTTGTTGCCATCACTAAAGCTTTGGCTGGCAAGTAGCTGAGCGCCACTTGGGCTTAGCGCATAACTAAATACATTATTTAAGCTGTGGGTGGTGCTGTTTTTTAAGTTTATTATTACTAGCTCAAAGCTTTTATCTTTTTTATCTGGTGTGATAGCGCTTTTTTCTTCGCTGTTATCTTCAGTGGGTGTGTCTTTTTCTGCTTTTTTATCAACTCGATAAGCAAGCCAGTGGCCCTTGTTACCTAAAACATAGTCTTTTACGTCGGCAAATTGCTGTTTTTCGCCGGTTTGGGTATTGACTAAAATGAGGTTGTTTTTAAGTGATGACTTTTTCTCGCTGGTCTCTTGCTCAAGCAGGGTGGGTACTTGTGTAAATGCCACCCAATTAGCCGCTTTGTTAATAACGGGCTTGGTGCCGCGCTCCACGGTGCTAATGAGGGTGTTTGTTGTTAAGTCATAAACTTGCCCATTTGCATTGCCACGGTAGGATTTAGCGCTAAAGCTGAGGATTTTACCATCATCTGAAAGTTGGGTGTTTTTTGCGTACTTAAAATCGAATACGTCTTTAAATTCTAACGGCTTTTGAGCCCAAGCAGCCGGGCTCGCTAAGCTTGCAAGCAGTGCTGAGCTTAAAAGGGTGAGCGTTGTTTTCATTATTGATTCTCGTTTTTCACAGTACTTTTAATGTAATAAGTATTGTAGCGAGTTTGGTTTATATTTCGAGCGGATCAGATAAGCGGTATAAGAAAAGGGACGAAAGGGTTAACGTTAGCGCGAAAAACTAGCGCTAACGGTAAAATAATAAAGTAAGGTTATAACCAAATTTTTTGTAGTTCTGGCCATTGTTTTTCAAATTGCGAACTTGGTTTTACTTTAAAGTCGCTGCGCACAAACTGGTTCATTTTACCTTCAACATAGGCTAGTAAAAAGTTAGCAAGGGTTAGTTCGTCACTTTGAAAGGTTTTACCTTCACGAAGTTTTCGCTCGCGCAGTACTTGTTTAAATTGCGTTTCTAGCTTTTCGAATAGCCCTTGTACACGTTCGCGTAAACGCTCTTGCTCGCCTTGTAGGGCGTCGCCGGTAAGTATGCGTGTAATACCTGGGTTTTTTTCTGCAAACGTTAGTAGCAACAACAAAATATTATAAACGCGTGTTTGGCTTTCTTTTTCGTTTTCTAAAATAAGGTTAATGCGCGATAAAAGCGTGTCTTCGATAAACTCTATTAGGCCTTCAAACATACGTGCTTTACTTGGAAAGTGACGGTAAAGCGCAGCTTCAGACACACCCACTTCAGCAGCAAGCTTTGCAGTTGTAATCCGTTGTCCTGGGCTGGTTTCTAACATTTGCGCGAGGGCTTGCAGTATTTGCTCTTTGCGATTACTTCTTTTTGTCGCAGGCATGAACCTTCCTTTTTTATTTGTTATTTTTAGCTGCTAATCATTTTTTGTTCAAATGAGTGGCTTATGTTAATGTTTTATTCAGTTTGTTTCCAGCACTTTATAGTTGCTTGGCAAGTTGTTTAATTACCTCAAGAGCAATGCGTGTTTTACTATTTACCGCAAGTGCTAACTGCTCATTTTGCCAGTAAAGTGTTAAAGCATTGTGATCGGAATTAAACCCTAAACCACTTTGCGATACATCGTTAGCGCAGATCATATCGAGATTTTTATTTTTAAGTTTACCCTTTGCATAGCTCTCTACATTTTGCGTTTCAGCAGCAAAACCCACAGTGTAAGGGCGGTTTTGCGTTAAGTTTGCCACCGCGGCTATTACATCGGGGTTTTTAACAAGGGTGAGGGTAAGCTCATCGCCTTGTTTTTTCATTTTTTGAGTTGCTACATTAGCCGCTCTATAATCGGCTACGGCTGCACAGCCAATAAAAGCATCAGAGAGTGGGGCATAGGTTAATGACTCATTTAATAGCTGTTCAGCGCTTTCAATGTTTATTAAATTAACGCCAACAGGGGCTTTGATAGTGACAGGCCCTGAAATTAAATTGACATGAGCGCCAAGCTTTAAAGCGGCCTCAGCCAGGGCAAAGCCCATTTTTCCAGAGCTGTGATTAGAAATAAAACGTACAGGGTCAAGCGGCTCGCGGGTTGGCCCTGCCGTAATTGTAATGGTTTTACCTGCTAATAATTGCGGCTGCTCTGTGGCAGTGCACAAAGCCACAAGCTCATGCGGCTCTAGCATACGCCCAGCTCCTACATCGCCACAGGCTTGCTCACCTTTGCCAGGGCCCCAAATAAGTACATCACGTGCTTTTAAAGTGGCTAAATTTGCTTGTGTTGCAGGGTGTGCATACATTTGCTGGTTCATTGCTGGGGCTATTGCTACTTTTGCTGGTGTTGCCAGTAATAGCGTGGTGAGTAAATCATCGGCTATGCCGGCGGCCATTTTGGCAATGGTGTTACTCGTTGCAGGCGCGACTAAAATTAAATCAGCCCATTTGGCAAATTCTATGTGGCCCATTGCAGCCTCTGCTGAGGGGTCAAGTAATGAATCAGACACCATTTCACCACTCACCGCTTGCATGGTTAATGGGGTTATAAAATGCTTAGCTGACTCGCTCATAACTACTTTTACTTCGCAACCTGCCTCTTTTAAGCGCCTAACGAGCTCTGCACATTTATAGGCCGCAATGCCGCCGGTGATGCCAAGTACGATTTTTTTGTTTGTTAAGTTAGTCATGAGTGTTTTTTGCTTGAATGTATATGCAGGCTAAAATAACAAATCTTTGTGCTTTGAGCTAAGTTTTTAGGATTAAATAATCAGGCTAATTTTAAAAATTGCATTACAGTTATAAGACTGTTTTTTAATCATCAAGGATGAATAATGCAATTAACATCGTTACCTAACTCACTTCGCCCACGCGAAAAACTCATTGCAAAAGGCCCTAAAGCATTGTCCGATGCTGAGTTATTAGCGATATTTTTGCGTACGGGCTTACCCGGTATGAATGTGATTGAGCTTGCACAGCACCTGCTTAACGAAAACAAAACATTGCATAATTTATTTAATGCCAGCCAAGATGAGTTTTGCGCACAAAAAGGGTTAGGAATGGCAAAATATGTGCAATTGCAAGCGGTGCTTGAGCTGAGTCAGCGTTACATGCAGGAGCGTTGCCAGCGCGATGCGGTGTTTAATTCGCCAAATGCGGTATATGAATATTTAACGCTGCAAATGCGCGGGCTACAGCAAGAAGTGTTTATGGTGCTTTATCTCGATAGCCAAAACCGTTTAGTAAAAGACGAAATTTTATTTTATGGCACGATAAACTCAGCCAGCGTTTACCCCAGAGAAGTTCTAAAAGCGGCCTTAAAAAATAATGCTGCGGCCATTATTTTGGCACACAATCACCCAAGCGGGATTGCCGAACCAAGCCAAGCAGACAAACTTATCACTAATAAATTACAACAAGCACTGCAATTAGTAGACATAAATGTGCTTGATCACATCATTGTAGGAGGAGAAACGTGTGTTTCTTTTGCACAGCGAGGCTTGATTTAAGGTTGCTTGATGAATAAGTGTGTTAAAAATGAGCGGTTTGGACGGTTTTAGTAAATTAGTTTAATTTAAATGCAGTTTTTACTTTCCCTAAGGGCATTCGATCTTTATAATTAGCCGCTATCAAATTTACATATGAGCTGGTTGGATAGATCAGTATTTGATCTTTGCCTGTAAAAGCTGTATAAAGAGCGCCCTTCGATTTATCTAGGGCACAAATACATGGCCTTAGGTTAAATTAAGCTCGAGCGAAGTTATTGGAGATATATAGACATGTCTAAAGTATGTCAAGTTACAGGTAAGCGTCCAACGGTTGGTAATCACCGTTCACACGCGAGAAACGCGACTAGACGTCGTTTCCTACCTAACCTACAAACACACCGTTTTTGGGTTGAAAGTGAAAAACGTTTTGTAACACTACGCACTACTACTAAAGGTATGCGTATTATCGATAAAAAAGGCATCGACGCGGTACTTACAGATATCCGTGCTCGCGGCGAAAAAGTTTAAGGAACTGAATCATGCGCGATAAAATCCGTTTAGTTTCAACTGCTGGTACTGGTTTTTTCTACACTACCGACAAAAACAAGCGTAACATGCCTGAAAAGATGGAAATCAAAAAGTTCGATCCTAAGGCTCGTAAACATGTGATTTTCAAAGAAGCTAAAATCAAGTAATTTAGTTTTCTTTCAGAATTGTAAAAACCCAGCTTATGCTGGGTTTTTTGTTTTTAGCTAAAGTTTTAGTGTTATTCATATATTCACTTCCCACTCTTAGCTAACTTAGCTAAACCTCTCCCTCTTTTAACTCCCTATACTCTCCACTTGCTAAGTTTTCGTCCAGTATAATATTACCTATTTGCTCGCGGTGTAGCTCTACCACTTTGTTACCTACCGCGGCTAACATGCGTTTAACTTGGTGGTATTTACCTTCGCTGATTGATAAACGTAAGCTGTAGGTGGCAAGTGCTTCTGCTTTAGCTGGACGGGTGAGATCTTTTTCGTTGTGAAGTTGTACGCCGCTGCGTAGTTGCTCTAATGCTTCTTCGGTTATAGGCTCTTGTGCTTCTACTAAGTAGGTTTTTAATTTGTTGTGCTTTGGCGAGGTAATACGGTGCGACCAATCGCCATCGTTAGTAATAAGTACTAAGCCGGTGGTGTCTATATCAAGGCGACCTGCTACATGAAAGTCGGCCATATTTGGCTCATCGAGCAAATCAAATACGGTGGGGTGTAGTTCATCTACATTGGCACACACGTAGCCTACAGGTTTGTGTAGCATAAAGTAGCGTTTGCCTAAAAATACCATAAGCTCACCAGCAAATGTTACTTCATCTTGCTGGGTTACTTGAAAATCGAACGCGCTAACAACTTCCCCATTTACTTGCACTTCTTGGCGTTTAATACCCGCGCGAGCTTTTGAGCGTGGTAGCTCGGCTAGGTGGCTAATAAATTTATCTAAGCGGCAAGGGAATTTCATTTTGGTTCACATTTTTAGTCGGCTACAATGGCGGCGATTATAGCCGATAGTGAAACCCCATGTCAGTAAACTACCCACAAATTTTAAGGCTTTACCAAGCAAAAATAGATGCGGGTGAACTGTGTGTTGATAGCGCTCAGCAAAATGCGGTAAATGCGTTAAATAACCTAAGTATACAGTTACACATAAAAACACCTTGGTGGAAAAAAGCGCCGTTAATTAAAGGTATTTATTTGCATGGGCCGGTGGGGCGGGGTAAATCCATGCTAATGGATTTATTTTATAAAAATTTACCCACTGAGCTTAAGCAGCGGCTGCATTTTCATCACTTTATGGCGCAAATACACACGCAACTTGCCCAGCTGCAAGGTCATAAAAACCCTCTCACGTTAATTGCTAAACAATGGGCGAAAGATATAAAAGTGCTGTGTTTTGATGAGTTTTTTGTTAGCGACATTGGCGATGCAATGATTATGGCAAGGTTATTTAACGCCTTGTTTGATAGTGGGGTAGTGCTGGTGGCAACTTCTAACGCAAAACCTGAGCAGCTTTATCGCAATGGCCTGCAACGCGCGCGGTTTTTACCCACAATCGATTTAATTAACCGTTATTGCCATGTTATTAGTGTTGCTGGGCAGGATGATCATCGCTTTAGGTACGGTAAAAATAGCCGCCATTATTTTATTAATTTACCTATAAGCGAGTTTAAAAAGCAGTTTTTATCTCAGTATCCACAAGCAAAGGAAAACCAAATTTTACAGGTACACTCCCGCAGCTTACCGTGCTTATTAACTGCAGATAATGCATTAATGATCGATTTTATGGCGCTTTGTTCAGGAGCGCGTAGCGCTTACGATTATATGTTTTTAGCCAAGCAGTTTGATATTTTATATATAGAAAATGTGCCAAAAATGGGTGTAGGCGCAACAGGTAAAGTAATAGTGCATGGTATTGAAGACAGTTATCAACGCGAAAAACAAACCCTAAATGAGCATTATTTAGATGACGAAGCGCGGCGCTTTATTGCATTGGTGGACGAGTTTTACGATTGCCACAAGTTATTAGTTATTAACGCCCACGCGCACGTTGAGTCTTTGTATCAGGGGGAAAAGTTAAGCTTTGAATATGCGCGAACGCAGTCGCGTATTGTCGAAATGCAAAATTGGTAATTAGCGCTGACGCTAAGTTTATTTATAGGTGCTTTGCTTGCGCGTTGGTATAAAAATACTGGTATTTCAACTTTGTGCGTGAGCAAGCTTCACGCCTACGACTGAAATAACACAGGTGCAGTGGGTCTTGTAGACACGCATCTTGCTGGCGTTTAAAAACAGCGCTTTTACGTTGTGTTAAACCCCTTTGATAAAGCTATGAGAAGCTTCGCTTCTACGTGAGCAAGCTCTACGTCTCCATTAAAAAATTAGCGCGGTAGTAAATTTATTTATAGGTGATTTGCCTGCTTGTGAAACAGGCAAAATTTATAAAGTATTTTTTAATTAACTTTTATAACCATTAGGGTTATTTGACTGCCAACGCCATGTGTCTTCCATCATGGCATCTATTCCACGCACCGCTTCCCAGCCTAGCTCATTAAGTGCTTTTTCTGGCGCGGCGTAACATGCAGCAATATCGCCAGGGCGACGAGGCGATACTTGATAAGGAACGTCTTGGCCGCTGGCTTTTATAAAGGCGTTAACCATTTGCAGTACAGAGTAACCATTGCCTGTGCCAAGATTATATACAAGTGCGCCGGTATTGCTGGCAATTTTATCAAGCGCTTTTAAGTGCCCCATCGCTAAATCTACAACGTGAATATAGTCGCGCACACCAGTGCCATCAACGGTGTCGTAGTCATCACCAAATACAGCAAGCTGCTTTAATTTACCTACTGCAACTTGGGCAATAAATGGTAATAAGTTATTAGGAATACCATTTGGATCTTCGCCAATTAAGCCTGACTCATGTGCGCCCACAGGGTTAAAGTAGCGTAAAATAGCAAATGCAAAACGCTCATCTGATTTAGCAATATCTTGCAGCATCATCTCAACCATCAGTTTTGATGTGCCGTACGGATTAGTTGTGCCACCTACCGGGAAGTCTTCTTTAATCGGTAAGCTTGCAGGGTCGCCGTAAACTGTGGCTGATGAACTAAATACTAATTTAAATACGCCTGCATCACGCATGGCATCTACAAGTGTTAGCGTACCTTGTACGTTTGTTTGATAGTACTCAACAGGTTTAGCGACCGACTCACCAACCGACTTTAAGCCAGCAAAATGAATAACGCTCTCTATAGTGTGCCTTGTAAAAATGGCATCTAAAAAAACTTTATCAAGAATGTCGCCTTGGTAAAACGTGGCTTCTTTGCCTGTGATTTGCTTTACGCGTGCAAGCGACTCTTTTGATGCGTTACTTAAGTTATCAACAACAACAACTTCGCTGCCTTGCTGTAAAAGTTCTAAAACGGTGTGTGAGCCTATGTAGCCTGCGCCGCCTGTTACTAAAATTGCCATGAATGCTCCGTGGATACCTTTTTTCAATTATCTTAATTTCATCATATATTCTTACTATTTACATGCTTTATTTTAAAAGCGTATTAAAATAGGTTAATTAAGTAATGGTTAATAAACTAGTGTTAAACTTGTATGGTCTATTACTGGGCTAAGTCTAAATAATTAGTACTGCCCCTTTGGAGAATGCTATGAATTCAGTTAAAACAATCGCTATGGCAATGTGTATTACATTACCTGCATTTGCACACGCTGGAGAATCTGTAGTTAAGTGGCAAGATTTTAAAGACTACCGCGATGTGCGCGCTTCTAGCCAGGGTAAAGCGTCGTACCACAAACAAATTGCTACTCAGTTCGAAAAACATTTTTCTAAACTTGCCGAGCAATTGCCAAAAGGCTACAAGCTAAATTTAGAAATAACCGATATCGATTTAGCAGGGGACGTACGCTATGGCGGTATGGATGAAATACGCGTAGTAAAACCTATTTATTTTCCGCGCATTAAGCTCAATTACTCGCTAAGCGATAATAAAGGGAGTGTAGTGAGTGAAGAGGACGATGTAGAGCTTAAAGACATGGGCTTTATGGATAAAATAAAAATGGGTCGCGACGAGCCGTTTTTTTATGAAAAACGCTTAATTACCGAATGGTTTGGCGAGCAAATTTTAGCAAGTATTGATTAAATTAAACTTGCCAGTAAAAGCGGTAAGTTACAAAATCAAAATGACTTAAAGGTAGCGGCTAAAGTAAGCAACTATTGCAGACTAAAAATAGCGATTTATAGTCCTTCTTATTAAAATTAGTTTTATCAAGCAGAGCTCAAATATAAGTAGGCTTTTTATCATTTTGATTATGCGTACAAAAAGAGTTATTAGCTTTTGCATTTCAAGCTGGCAATTAAGTGATTAAATTACTTTTTGATTGTGTTTTATCAATATAGGGATGTACCTAACTTTACATTAAAAATTTTTGCTGCTAATTTAAACTAATGTCATCAGTGTAAGTGTTCTGGTTTATTGTTTTAAATTGAATGTGCTGTACTTGCGTTGACTTTTGATAGTTCACATGGAGAAGATTATGAAAAGTTTAAAATTACTAACGTTAGTAATGGGTTTAAGTTCTATTGGTATTGCACAAGCTGGTGAGTCTGCAGTTAAATGGCAAGATTTTGACAATTACCGCGATGTGCGTGCAGCAAATCAATCACCAACTTCTTTTGAAAAGCAAATTACTATTAACTTTGAAAAGCATTTTGCGAAGTTAGCTGAAAAATTACCCAGTGGATATAAATTAAATGTAGAGGTTGCAGATCTTGATTTAGCAGGTGCAATTGAGTTTTCTGGCGCTAAAAAAATAAGAGTAATTCAACCATTTCATTACCCACAAATTAAGCGCTCAACCTCTAGATCATTTTATTATGAAAAACGCTTAGTAACTAACTGGTTTCATTCAAAAGTTTTATCTAATATAAGTTAAATACAGCTACAGGATAAATAAAAAATGCCGATAAACATTTAAACATTATCGGCATTTTTTGTATTTGATGTTTACTAAATTAAACTTTAATTTTTAGCTACTTAAACGTAGCGAGCAGGGTAAGTAACTGTTGTAGCTTAATAACCGTTGTTTTAAGCTTTTCTTCATCAAAACCATCTGTGCTTAAGCTTTCTACATCGGCTGCTACATCAAGTACGTATGGCTTAAAGCGTTTAGCTTCAAAACTAAATCCGGCATCAGCTGGGAACAAGGCTTTAAATTTACCGTGGCCTTGTTGCTGTAGCTCATCTAGTTTTTTGTCGGCATCAAGTGCTTGGCGATAAACAATTTTTAAGTTAGCGTTGAGTTGTTCAATTATAGAATCCATGGATTTCCTAAAGCTTTGTACTGCATTGCCGATATAGTACTTGGAATACATTTAAATGTCAGGTTGATTAAGACTTCTAACGATGAATATATCAGGTGGAAATCTACCCGCTATGTCTAGCTCTGGCCAAGGTGGTGAAGTATATACCGCTGCTTTGTCTAAAAAGCAGCAATTAGCAGATGGCGCAGCAGCACTTGCACTAATTGAAGGTGCTGCCCAGCCAACAAGTGCGCAATCACCGGCTCAGTCGGTCACTGCAACACTGGGTAACAATGTAAATATATACGTTTAAACTAGGGCGTGTTGATCTTTGCGGATTGAAATTTGTTCAATCTAGGGGCGATTAAATCGCGGCGCGAGGTTTGTAACCTAGTGGGCTAAGTAAAAACCG